>Ga0123356_10005329_pt1 | contig 13117 bp, 9 predicted proteins | sample TergutEmb28metaG_2_FD_92546 | JGI IMG/M metagenome (GOLD analysis project Ga0123356, IMG submission 92546) | Embiratermes neotenicus P3 segment gut microbial communities from Petit-Saut dam, French Guiana - Emb289 P3 | ecosystem: Host-associated > Arthropoda: Insects > Digestive system > Gut ... | reverse complement strand
TCGGACCTGGCGAGCTCGGGCTCGCGGAGACCAGGCCTGGCGAGACTGGGCTCGAGGACGGCGGACTCGGGGAGGTCGGCCGCGGCGAGGACTACGTGTGTGCCGAGGACTACGTGCGGGGCGAGGACTACGTGCGGGGCGAGACGAACACGTCGGTTGCGGACCGGCGCTCCTGACGGGCGGCGGGGGCGAACGGATGTCACAATGTGTGCGTGCTCGATCACGTGAGTATTCAGTGCGCGGACATGGCCGCGAGCGCCGCCTTCTACGACGCGGTGCTCGGTCCGCTTGGCGGCCAGCGAGTGATGGATTTCGGCTCCGCGATGGGGTATGGCGTTCCGCCCATGCCCGACTTCTGGATCGGGGAGCAGGCCACCGGACACGGGTTCAGGGAAGCGCACATCGCCTTCCAGGCGCCAAGCAGGGAAGCGGTGCGGGAGTTCTTCGCCGCGGCCGTCGCGGCCGGGGCGGAGGTGCTCCATGAACCCAAACTCATGCCGGAGTACCACGAGACGTACTACGGCGCCTACGTGCGGGACCCGGACGGGAACAACGTCGAGGCGGTCTGCCACCAGCCCGGGTAAGCGACTCCACCGGAGCGGATTAGCATGTGCGGATGTCAGCCGCGCATCGCCCAGCCCCGGGGAATACAGCCTCGGCGAACACCCCCTTGGGGAACACCGCGCCTACGCTGGCTACCGCGCGATGGCCGGAGGTCGAGCAAGGGCCACGGCGGCTGCTAGTCGTCCCCCTTGGGTCGCTTGAGCAGCACGGGCCGCACCTGCCGCTAGACACCGACACGCGGATCGCGGTCGCCGTCACCGCGCGCGCCTGCGCCGGGCGCACCGGGGTCGGGGTCGCGCCGCCGATCGCGATCGGAGCGAGCGGCGAGCACGCGGACTTTCCCGGCACGCTGTCCATAGGCACCGAGGCGCTGACCCACGTCCTCGTCGAGCTCGGCCGGCACGCGTCGCTGTACTGGCCGGCGATGCTGCTCGTCAACGGCCACGGCGGTAACGTCCCGGCGATCAACGACGCACTCAAACTGCTGCGCGAGGAGGGGCGCCAGTGTCACGTCTGGCACGCGGCGATCCGATCCGGTCCCCCGGCTGGAGCGGACATGGAAGTGGCCGCACAGGAGATGGAGTTTCCCGCTCGCCGCGCGAATGCGACACGGAGGGAGACTCCGGCAGCGGTACGAGACACGCGGTCGCCCTTCGTCGTTGACGCCCACGCGGGGCGGGTCGAGACGTCGATCATGCTCGCCCTCGCCCCGAACGACGTCCGGCTCGAGGCGGCCGTGCCGGGCGAGACCCGCCCTATCACCGCGATCATGGCGGAGTTGCGGGCGCACGGCACCAGGCGCGTCAGCCCCAACGGCGTGCTCGGCGACCCCACCGGCTCGTCCGCCGCCGAAGGCGAACAGCTCCTGATGCAGCTCACCGCCGCCCTGGATAAGAAACTGACCACGCTCACGACTCAGGGCTTACCGCCACGGCCTTCGTAATCCGGCGCCCTTCGGCCCAGTCGGACCGCAGTGTCCATCTACGACAGGGAGAGAATCGATGAGAACCCTGAACTTCGGCCTTCGCGTCACCGATCTCGAGCGGTCGCTCGCGTTCTACAAGGCGGTCGGTTACGAAGTCCTCGGCGTCGTCCCCGAGACCAGCCTGGGACGCCTGACCATGCTCAAGCTCCCCGACGACGAATTCGCCACCGTCGAACTCGTCTATGATCCGGACCAGACCGAGCTCGGCGCCAGCGCGCACCTCAGCCACTTTGCGATAGCGGTTGAATCGATGGCGGCGATCATCAGCAAGCTGGCTGCTCTGGGCATCGCTGCCGAATCGCCCGCGTCCCCTGATGGTTCTGAAGATTTCCTCACGACCTGGATCGTCGATCCTGACGGCCGCCGGATCGAACTCGTCCAATGGCCGGCAGGTCATTCAGACGGAGTCACGGCGGCCGACTTCGCCGAGCAAGCCCCGTAAGCGCGTCGAGGAAGCGCTTACCTGAGGGTGCGAACGTGTTGGGTCACGGGTCGAGCGTAACCGCGGGCGGTGCGGGGTGACATAGATGACGGGGCGGCAGTCATGGCTGGCCGGGGCCGGGGCCTGCCGCTGGTAGTCGTCGAACGTGGTCAGGCCCACCTTGTCCGTGCGGGCGTGCGAGACCGCGCCCGCCAGCGCCTGGTAGGCGCGCCATTCTCCGTTCCACCGCAGCGTCACGTCACTGAACATCGGCACGGTCATGCCCGCTCGGCCGCCGAACTCGGGGGGCGTCCGGGTCCGCAGGAAGTCGGTGGTGTCCATGCCGTGCAGCCCCTCGTGGAAGGCGACGGACGTGCTCCACGGGTGGACGGTGCCACCCGCTAGGTCCTCGGGCGTGGTGCCGCGACCGTACCCGGCGACGTCGTTGGGACCTAGATCGCGGCAGTAGAACGTCTGCACAGTGACGCACGGGGCGGCGATGGGGTTGACCCCGGTCACGACCTCGACCGCCCCCTCGCCCACGCTCCCCTCACCCGCGCGGGCCTGGAGCTGATACTGGTAGCCGGGCGCCTGCCATCGCCATGTGCTGCGGGTCTCGGCGCGACCGGACAGTGCGGGATCGTAGGCGTCGGGGAGGATGGTCACCGCAACCCCGGCTACCGTCATGCTGACGGCTCCGGTGCCCGGGGCCGGCCACAGGCCTTCGGGGACCGGGGTGGCGATCCCGCGCAGCCGGTGGTGCGGCTCCTGCCAGGCCCATGGGGGGATGCGGCCGCGGTTCGCCCAGTACAGCTCGAAAACCGAGGTACCGGCGGCGGCCGCCACGCTCGCCAGCAGCCGGGCAACCCCGCCGGCGTACGCCGCCCGCACTCCCGGGCCGATGGCCAGGCGCGCGCCGGGCGCCGGGATCCCGCCAAGCGCGGCGATCTGCCGGTACCACTCGTCGAGGACCCGGCCCATCAGCAGGCGGTCGCCCCCGACCGTCATGTCCACCTGGAACCCCGCACTGGTGCGCATGAACGGACTCGTCTCCTTGGGTGGGCCGTCGCTCACACTACGGTAAGGGAACCGTCACATTCCAGTGGCATATCAACAAGATCATTCACGATCAGCCGCCTACCGACTCGTGTCGGTGCAGGCGTGGTACCAGGTGTAGCGCGGCGCTGACGTACAGCAGCGGGCGGGCCGACCGCCGGCGAGGCGGAGGCCGGATACAAGCAGTTTCCGCTACTGGAGGTTGCCCGGGCTGATCGGCGAGCCGTAGGGCTCGTGGATGCCGGCCAGGTTGTCGTTGGCCTTGTACTTGTGCGCGGCCGGGCCTTCGGAGAAAGCGCGCAGCACGTTGCTGGTGATCTGCCGGACAACGGTCGGCGTGCTGCCGGTGATGCCGTGCGGCTGGTCGCCGTAGATGGCCTCAACCCAGCGCATCGTGCCGCTGTTGTAGACGCCGGCGCCGCCGGGGTGGGTGTAGTAGGCAGAGTCGCCGTAGCTGGCGACGCCCTCACAGGTCAGCGGCGAGTGCGAGAGCACCTCGATCGGGCGCTCGAGCGGGTAGGCGGGGTTGACCCGGTCGTACTCGACGCCTACCAGGTGCGGGAAGCTGTCGCCTTCCTTGACGCCGGTGCCCTTGTAGACCCAGCTGTCCGGCGACGTGACGACGAACGGGGCGTCCACCGGGTAGCCCTCGTAGATGGTGCCGATCAGCGACGACTCGGGGTCCGGGTTGGGCGCGTCCCGCCAGTCGCTGGTGACGACGGTGTTATCCTTCCCGTACATCGGGTCTTGCGAGTAGTCGGTCTTGTAGCAGACCACCTCGCGGTCACCCCCCACCTGGCTGGCCTGCAGCCGGGTGCGGCGGAACAAGGCGTTAGCGCCCATGAACGCGATGTTCACGCCCTTGTTGCGTGCCGCGGTCACGTTGGCCCGCTCGGCGGGCGTCCAGTACTCGTCATGGCCCATCGAGATCAGCGCGCTCGCGCCGTCAAGCAGGTGCGGGTCAGCGGCGATGTCCATCGACGTGGTGTAGGCGAGGTCGAGGCCGCCGGGCTGGATGGTCATGTACTCCGCCAGCTTGACCAGGTTCCGCTCGTAGGTGAGGAACATGTCCGCGCCGTTGAGGTCGTACGGGCGGTCCAGGCTGACGACGAGCGAGCGGCTGTCGTAGCTCCCATCCGGTCCCTTGTACAGGTCGTAGCCGCCCCAGGTGTTGTACGCCTGCCAGGTCTGCACGCAGGCCTTGAGCACGACCTTGCCCTTGCAGTCGGCCGACCGGACGGTGACCGGAACGTACCGCTGGGCGCCGGTTTCGGCGTTGAGCTTGAGCAGGTATGCCCCGGCGGGCCAGTCGTGGGTGGGCACGTGCAGCACCGGGTCCCAGTCCGTGCTGACGGTGTTGGTGCCGCCGGAGATCGCCGGTGACTTCTGCGCGCCGCCGCGCACGGTCTTGGAGCGCCACAGCTCGCGGGCGCCGAGCTCCTGGTACCAGCCGAGCCGGTAGGCGGTCACCGTGAAGGAGCGCGCCGTCGTGGAGACGAACAGCGGGATCTCCTCACCGGGCAGCACGCTCGCCTTACCGGTGTACCCCTCGATCTCGTGTTCGGCGCCCTGGTGGTGGATGACCCAGCCCGAGGTGCCCGGCAGTTTATTCTCCGGGGTCGGGGCCTTCCACGGCTTCGCGGACGAGGCGACCGGGCCGCCGCCCGTGACAGACCGGGCCAGGTTGGTGCAGGCCGAGACCGCCCCGGCCGCGCCCGCCGCGGCCAGGCCGAGGAAAGCCCGGCGAGTCGTCTTCCCATCCACGGGCGTAAGCATCCCACGCTGCCGCTCGTTCATGCGCGGTTACGTGCCGGTCGTTCGATATCGGATAGGTGTCACGCGAGCGCGTCGAGCAACGGCGTGAGGGCCGACGGATCGTCGCCCGGAGCGCTGAGGACGACACCGCTGACCAGCGGACGGGCCTTGGCGAGCACGGCTGCGGCCAGCTCCAGCCCCACCGCGCGCCCGCCGCTGCGCCCGGCGCGCTCCATCGCGTCTAGCGTGCCGGCCGGGATGGTCACCCCGGGCACCTCGTGCGCGAGGTAGTCCGCATCCTCAAACGACGTCAGCGGGGCGACCGACAGCAACAGCGGGATGCCCGTTCCCTCCAAGGCCTCGACCACGCGGGACAGCGAGTCGACCTCGTGCACCGGCCGGCTCACCAGGTACCGCGCGCCCGCCCGGATCTTCGCGTGCGCGCGGGCGATCTCCGCCTTGGCGTCACGCGCGCCCGGGTTGACCCGCGCCCCGATGCAGAACGACGTCCGCGCGGTCAGCGCGAGGCCGTTGGAGTCACGTCCGGCGTTCAGCCCGGCGAGCAGCCCGGTCAGCCCGACGGAGTCGACCTCCCAGGTGCCGTCCACCGCCGGGTAGTCGCCGAACACTGGCGGGGAACCCGTGGTGCACACCACCGAGCGGATGCCGAGCGCATGCGCCCCGAGCAGGTCCGCCTGGAGCGACATGATCGTCTTGTCCCACGTGGTGACCGTGGCGATCGTCTCCACGCCGACCCGCTGCTGCAGCTGGAGCGCCATGTTCAGCGAGTCCATGTGCGTGCGCGCGGAGCCGCCTTGCTCGACCAGCAGGAGCCCGATGCCGCGGTCGGCGAACTCGGCCGCGAGCCGATCGGCGTCGCCCGCCCAGCCGGCCGCGGGCGGCGTGATCGCCGCGGCGACGACGAACCGGCCGGCGGTCAGGTGCTCGGCGAGCGACCCGGTCGCGGTGCCGGCGGAGACCGAGCCGTCGGCGGTCCCGGCCGTTCCCGCCATTCTGGCCGCGGTCGTCCCGGAGGTTCCGGCGGCTCGTCCGGCTGTGCGGGGCACGGCCGTGACCGGCCCGAGGCCCGCGGTCCCGGCAGCGCCGTGCCCCTGGCCGCCGTCCCGGCCGCGGACCGCTTCGGCGGCGGCCCTGATGTGCGTGGGTGTCGTGCCGCAGCAACCGCCGACCAGCGTCACGCCGGCGTCGGCGAACCGGGCCAGGTAGCGGGAGAAGTAGCCGCCGTCGATCGCGAACTCGAACGAGCGCGGGCCGGTGCGGCGTGGCTGGCCGGCGTTCGGCTGCGCGGAGACGGGGACCGCGGAGTAGCGCACCAGGTCCTCGGCGACGACGAGCATGCGCTGCGGGCCGACCGTGCAGTTGGTGCCGATCATCGCCACCGGCAGCGCGGACAGGACGGTCGCGACCTCGCGAGGCGTCTCTCCGCCAAGAGTATGCGCGTCGTCGGCGAACGTGGCCTGGGCGATCAGCGGCAGGTTGGTGACTGAGGCGGCCACCGAGACCGCCTCGACGAGCTCGTCAAGGTAGCCGAAGGTCTCCAGGATCAGCAGGTCCGCCGCGCCGTCCGCGACGAGGGCGGAGATCTGCTCGCGCAGCACCTCCATCCGCTCTTCGGCACCGACCCGGCGGCGCTGCTGCCCGGTGACCGCGGGCGAGACCGACGCGGCCACCAGGACGGCCCGGCCTGCCCGGTCGGCGGCGGCGCGGGCCAGCCGGATGCCGGCCCGGTTGATCTCCGCGACCCGGTCGGGGAACCCGTGGTCTTCCAGCCAGAGCCGGTTGGCGCCGAACGTGTTGGCCTGGATGATGTCCGCGCCCGCCGACAGGTAGCTGTCGTGGATCGTCGCGACGAGTCCCGGGTCCGACACGTTCAGCTCAGGCAGCGAGCGGTCGAGCGCGGCGCCCGCCGCGTGCAGCATCGTGCCCATGGCGCCGTCGGCGACGAGAACGCGCTCGCCGGAAAGCACCTGTGCCGCCGACACCGAATTGGCCGGCGCTGGGCCGGCCGGCCCCGTGCTTATCGGTGCCGTACTTGCCGGCGCCGTGCTTGTCGACGCTGTGCTCGTCGACCCCGGGCCAGTCGGCGTGCCGCTCATGGCTTTACTCCCCTTGCCATCTCAGGACCGTGCTTGTCAAGACTGGGCTTCTGGCAGCGCGTCGAGGATCTCGAGCGCTACCTGAGCGATGAGCCGGTCCCGGTAGTTGTCCAGTCGCAGGCCGGTGATCTCTTCGATCCGCTTGATCCGGTACGCCACCGTGTTCGGGTGGACGTGCAGCAGCCGCGAGGCGCGCTGCGGGCTGTTGTTCTCCCGGAAGTAGCAGGCCAGCGTGGACAAGTACTCGGACTTGTGCTCATGCTCGTGCTCGCTGAGCTTACCCAGCACTTCCCCCGCGAAGGACCGTAGCTCTCCCAGGTCAGGGACCTGGAGCAGCAGCCGGTGGATGCCGAGATCCTCAAACGCGGAGACGGCGCCGGCCCTGCCGAGGCGCCAGAGGGTCTGGGTCGTCCGGTGTGCCTGGTCGTAGGAGCGCGCGATCTCCTCCGGATCCTTGCACGCCCCGCCGATGCCGATGACCACCTTCGCGCCGGGGAACAGCTCGGCGAGCCGGGCGAGGCACGCCTGGCCGAGCTTGCGCGGGTCGGGCGTGGCGGAGGCGACCACGACCACCTCGGACTCGCGGGCGGAGACGATCGCATCCGGCGCGCGGGTCGTCATGAAGTGCTCGATCGATTCCCTGATCCGCTGCCGCAGCGGCTCGGCGTCAGCAGCGCGCGACGGTGGCAGCTCGAACGCGATCGCGGCGACGTGATGCACGCGGGCGGGGTCGTAGCCGAGGTGGGCGGCCCAGCGGGCGGCGTCGGCGGCGTCCCTGCCGCGGCCGAGCAGCAGGCCTTCGACGAGATCGTCGCGGACCCGGCGGGCAGCGGCGGCCACCACTCGCTCGCGGCCGAGGATGACGCCGCAGATCGTCGCGGCGTGCTCGGTAACGAGCAACGACATGTCCTCGCCGAACGACTCCTCGGCGGGATCCAGGGTGATGAGGTAGGACGGCACCTCGTCGCCGACCAGGATCGGCGCGACGATGATGGCGGGGACACCACCAACGTTCGGCAGTCGCAGCGCACGCTGGGACAGTCGCGAGGCGCGCAGGACCTGGCCCAGCCTGGGGTGCACCACATGCTCGCGGACAAGAGCGGCCGCCTTATCCGGCGGCAGGCCGGGCGATGCCGCGGTCTGCACGTCCATCAGCTGGCTGACCACGGCCACGGTGGCCTGCGCCCGCTCGGAGATGAGCTGGACGACCCCGGCCAGGTCGGCGTCTTGCATGGCGAGGCCTGACAGGTGCCGGTAAACGGTCACCAGCTCACGCAGGACAGAGTTCTCTCGGTCGACGTCCCGCGGGCTTTCCCGAGGAGTCGGCGCAGTATTGAGCCGGCCAGCGGCCGGTGTCATCGTCGTCTCCGGCATAGTCACTGAACTATACGACCTCGATCTATCTGTTGGTTTGTGGTTCTCCACAAATGGATCTCTACCACGCTGAACGGCCCGTGGAAACACCCCACAACGAACCCTGCGCTTCGCGATCGCGACCGCTGTGCCGGCGCACAGCGCGGAAACGCCGCCGATTAGGGCTTGACAACGATGCCGGCCGACGGTCTTGATCCAGCGCAGGCCGACCGTTATGTTACGGGTACTTGACAGACCCATATCAGGCGCGCAAATAATGCAGGCACTTTCATCGGCTGAAAGGGGCCTAGCTTTGCTTGAGTACCGGGACATCTACGCCGGTGGTCGCCTGGTCGGATCCGCGTCCCCAGACGTGCTGACGATCATCAACCCAGCGACGGAAGAAGTCGTCGGTGCGGTTCCCGCCGCCGTCGGCGCGGACGTGGATAAGGCTGTGCGCTCGGCCAGGCGCGCGTTCGACGACGGCAGCTGGTCGACCCTGATGCCCAAGGAGCGTGCCGAGGCGCTTGACCGGCTCGCCGCGGCCCTTGAGGCGCGCACCGAGGAGGCCGCCAGGCTCGTCACCGCCGAGATGGGCATGCCGATCACCTTCTCCCGGCAGCACAACGCCGCCGCGCCGTGCGCGATCCTGCGGTACTACGCGAACCTCGCCCGCGCCATGGACACCGAGGAGACCCGGACGGCGGTCTCCTTTACTGGCCGCACCGTCGTGCGCAGGGAACCGGCGGGTGTCGCCGCTGTGATCACCAGCTGGAACTACCCGATCATGCTGGCATTCAGCCAGCTGGCCCCCGCCCTGGCGGCCGGCTGCACCATCGTGCTCAAGCCCGCCGCCGCGACCTCCCTGTCCGCCTACATCCTGGCGGAGGCGTTCGAGGCTGCGGACTTCCCGCCCGGCGTGTTCAACCTGGTCACCGGTACCCACCAGACAGCTGGCGCGCTTGCCAGGCACCCGGGCACCGACATCGTCTCCTTCTCCGGACCGGCCAAGCAGGGCCGCTGGATCGCCTCGATCTGCGGTGGCGAGCTTAAGCCCGCATCGCTGGAACTCGGCGGCCAGTCCGCCGCGATCATCCTCGACGACGCTGACCTGTCCCAGGCCGCCACCGCGCTGGGCTCGCTGATCTTCGGCAACTCCGGCCAGACCTGCTTCGCGATGTCCCGCGTTCTGGTCCCCGAGCGCCGCTACAGCGACGTGGTCGACGCGCTCGCCGAGCAGGCCGGACGGCTCCGGGTCGGAGACCCGCTCGCCGAGGACACCACAATGGGCCCGCTCGCGTCCTCGCGGCGGCGGTCTGACGTCGAGGGCCGGGTCCGTTCCAGCATCGGCGACGGCGCCAAGGTGGTGGCGGGGGGCCGCCGCCCCGCCTCGCCAGTCCGCGGCTACTTCTACGAGCCGACCGTCCTCACCGACGTCACCCCGCAGATGCCGATCGTCAAGGAGGAGATCTGCGGCCCCGTCGCCACGTTGATCAAGTACCGGGACGAGGCCGAGGCACTGGCGTTCACCAACGATGGCCTGGGTTTCGCCGCCTCGGTGTGGACGGGCGATCCGCAGCGCGGCCTCGATATCGCCAGGCGGACCCGGGTCGGCACGTTCGGCATCAACCTGTACGAGCCCGACCTGGGGTCGCCGTGGGGCGGGCGCGGGCCGAGCGGTACCGGCAGCGCCTACGGCCCCGAGGGCATGGACGCATACCTGACCTCTAAATCGGTGTTCCTGCCCTCTTTCCGCACCCCCGCCGGGACACCGGCCCCATAACATCCCGCCGGTGTTACCGGGTTCCTGTGTTACTGGTGTTACGAAGTCCTGGCGACAGCTGGATAAGCATCACTGACGCCTAGCCACAAAATCGTTAGCTCGTTTAATAGTTGCTATTAGTCAACTATCGGCTAGGCTGGGGAGACGTGGCGACGACGACGAGCGAGAGCGCGGCAGCGGGCGGGAACGAAACCGGCCGCCTGGGGACTGGCACAAGGGCCTCCGGGCGGGGAAGCGCCGCCAGGGGCACGGCCTATAAATGGGTAGCCCTCTCCAACACCACTCTCGCGATCATCATGGCGACGATCGACGGCTCCATCGTTATCGTCTCGATGCCCGCCATCTTCCGCGGCATCAACCTGAACCCGCTCAGTCCCGGCAACGTGACCTACCTGCTGTGGATGATCATGGGGTACCTGCTCGTGCAGTCCATCCTCGTGGTCACCCTCGGCCGCCTCGGCGACATGTTCGGCCGGGTCAAGATCTACAACCTCGGGTTCGTGGTCTTCACCATCGCCTCGATCGGGCTGTCCTTCGACCCCTTTCAGGGGACGCACGGCGCGCTCTGGCTGATCGGCTGGCGGTTCGTCCAGGCCTTCGGTGGCGCGATGCTGATGGCAAACTCCGCCGCGATCCTCACTGACGCGTTCCCCGAAGGCCAGCGCGGCATGGCGCTCGGCATCAATCAGGTCTCGGGGATCTCCGGCCAGTTCATCGGGCTGCTGCTCGGCGGGCTGCTCTCGGCCTGGGACTGGCGAGCGGTCTTCTGGGTCAACCTGCCGTTCGGCCTGCTCGGCACCGTCTGGGCGTACAAGTCGCTGCGGGAGATCGCCAGCACGCGCAAGGCGCGCATCGACTGGCTCGGCAACCTCACTTTCGCGGCCGGCGCGGGCGTGCTGCTCACCGCGATCACCTTCGGCATCCGCCCCTACCACACCGACCCGACTGGCTGGGCAAACCCGATGGTCTTCGGCGGCCTGATCCTCGGCGTCGTACTGCTCGCGCTCTTCTGCTTCATCGAGTCCAAGGTGAAGGACCCGATGTTCCGCCTGTCGCTGTTCCGCATCCGTGCCTTCGCGGCCGGCAACATCGCATCGCTGCTCGGCGCCATCGCCCGCGGCGGCCTGCAGTTCATGCTCGTCATCTGGCTCGCCGGAATCTGGCTGCCGCTGCACGGCTACGACTTCACGGTCACCCCGCTGTGGGCAGGCATCTACATGCTGCCGCTTACCGCCGGGTTCCTGCTCGCGGGACCGGTGTCGGGCATCCTGTCGGACCGGTTCGGCGCCCGCCCCTTCGCGACCGGAGGCCTGCTGGTAGCCGCATGCTGTTTCACCGGCCTCATGCTGCTGCCCATTGACTTCCCCTACTGGGCGTTCGCGCTGCTGATCTTCGGCAACGGGATCGGCTCTGGCCTGTTCACCTCGCCGAACACGGCGGCCATCATGTCGTCGGTCCCCGCTCACGACCGCGGCGCGGCGTCCGGCATGCGGTCCACCTTCCAGAACTCCGGCATGTCGCTGTCCATCGGCATCTTCTTCTCGCTGATGATCGCCGGGCTGGCCAACACGCTGCCGAAGGCGCTGACTCCGGGACTCACCGCCCAGGGTGTGCCACTGGCCCAGGCCAACGTGATCGCGCACCTGCCGCCGGTCTCGACCGTGTTCGCCGCGATGCTCGGCTACAACCCGGTGGCGAACCTGCTCGCTCCCACGGGACTGCTGCACAAGTTGCCCGCCAGCAACGTCGCCACGCTCACCGGGCACGACTTCTTCCCGACCCTGATCTCCGGGCCGTTCCACCACGGCCTCACCATCGTGTTCACCGCCGCCGCCCTGATGTCACTGGCCGGCGCGGCGGTCTCCTGGATGCGCGGCAAGAAGCCGGAGGCGGTATCGGCCGAGCCCCAGCCCGTTGTCACCACAGAGGCCACCGCAGCAAACGGGGCCAGCGTCTCGTGGCTGCCGGGCAAGGAGATCACCGGAGGCCTGGAATCACGGGTCGTTCGGGATAACGGTGCGGGGACCATCGCGAACGGGAAGTTCCAGGCCTCGGCTAGCGACTGACCGGCGCGGTAAGATCCGGATGTGCCACGCTACGAGTTCCGCTGCCGCGCCTGCGGCGACACCTTCCTGCTGACCCGGCCGATGAGCGCTTCCGGCGACCCGGCGACCTGCCCGCAGGGCCACGACGACACGGTCAAGCTGCTGACTACGGTCGGCATCGGAGGGCTCTCGTCTTCGTCCGCCCCGGTCAGCGGCGGTGGCGGCGGCGGTTGCTGCGGCGGCGCGTGCGGCTGCGGCGGCTGAACTGCGGCAGCCGCTGAATCGCTGCGGCGGCTAAGCGGCCAGGTTCACGCGTTAACTGCCCGTGTGCCATGATCGTGCGACGATGCCGGTTCGCCGAAGTGCCGCTGGGTCCGGGTCATCAGCTCGGCGGCGCGCTCGGCGAGGGCGATGACGGTTGCCTGCGTGTTGGCGCGCGGCGCGGCCGGGAAGACCGAAGCGTCTGCGATCTGCAGGCCAGTGATGCCGTGGACATTGAGCCCGGGATCGACCACGGACCGATCGTCGGTGCCCATCCGCGCGGTGCCGGCCGGATGCCAGTACGGGCCGACGCTGGCCCTGATGTATCGGTCGAGATCTGCGTCCTGAGGGTCCGCGGGCAGGCCGGCTGCCGGACCGGTGACGGCGGCCAGCGGGGATGCGGCGAACAGGCCGAGGGCGACGCGCGTGCCGGCCCGCAGCCGGTCAAGGTCGCCGCGCAGCGCTAGGTAGCCGGGATCCACCAGTGGCGGGTCCGCCGCGTCGCTGGATTGCAGGGTGACAGTGCCCCGGCTGCCGGGTGTGAGCAGGGCGACCAGGCACACGACCATGGGTGTGGGCAGCGGGTCTCTCCCGGCGTCAGCGCCGCGCAAGGCGAGCACTAGCTGCAGGTCCGGGGCGGTCAGCCCGGGATCGGTGCGCAGCACTGCAGCGGCCTGCCCCACTGCCGACAGCGGGCCGCGCCGGATCATCTGGTAGGTGCGGCCGGGATCCTCGTAATAAGCACCGCGTAGCGCGGGCGCGTCGATGATCGGCCAG
>Ga0123356_10005328_pt1 | contig 13119 bp, 11 predicted proteins | sample TergutEmb28metaG_2_FD_92546 | JGI IMG/M metagenome (GOLD analysis project Ga0123356, IMG submission 92546) | Embiratermes neotenicus P3 segment gut microbial communities from Petit-Saut dam, French Guiana - Emb289 P3 | ecosystem: Host-associated > Arthropoda: Insects > Digestive system > Gut ... | reverse complement strand
GCCCTGTATCCTGCCAATGTGTGTTTTTACACTTCTGCCGGTTTGTGTTTCTTCAAGGTGTTTTTTGTAGGCTTTGACTTTACGTTCATAGTAGTCGGTTGTTTCGTCACCGGCTTTATCATGAATTTTCCGGTTGGCAATTACCTGATCAGGTGTCTCACCCAACCATAGAAAAAACATTGCGAGTCGAGAGTAGTAGTCTTTTTTTGTTGTATCTGCTAGAGCTTCAACAGCATTTGTGTATGTGTTAAAATCGCTTAGGGGTTTGCCGAATCTTTGTTCAAATAGATAACCTACGCTTTCTTCGTATTTTTTTCTAGGCATACTTCTCACAGATTAATAATATAGTTATAATTACATAAATATTTCTATTGAATATGTTTGTTGCCTGAAACAATATATCCGGCCCAGCCCAAACTTGAAGAAACATTACTATCGGGGTGGCTAGTTAGTGCTTCTTCAAGCAATGATAAACTCGCTAATGCTAACACCAAAAGCATAATCCAAACCCCTGATAAAACAAAAATCCGTTTTCTAATTTTTCTCACAAAAAACACGCTGATGTCTCCTACTGATTATATTTAGAAAAGATAGCAAAACAATACCGATTGGGAATTGGAACATAAAACCGTTTGTTGTAGCCTACCTTAGCACACAACAGCATTCAAACAATATCACCCCTTGACAACAGGCTTAATTGTCAGAGGTGGTTACACCTATTTGATGTTTGAGATTAAATCACTCTGTGAATCCGATTATGGTTTTGCTGTAGAGTTAGCCAACACCATGAACTGGCACATGGCCGCTGAAGATTTCACATTTATGGATTCTTTGGAGCCTGGCGGCTGTTTTCTTCTAAGCGATGACACAAAACCTGCTGGTATAGCAACCTGTATCAGCTATGGCAAAATCGGCTGGTTTGGCAACCTAATTGTTAGCGAAAACTGCCGCAAAAAAGGTGCCGGAAGCGCCCTTGTCACACACGCCATAAACTATCTCCACCAAAAAGACGTAGAAACAATTGGGCTCTACGCATACCCCTATCTGGTACCCTTCTATAGTAAATTGGGGTTTAGCGCAGATATTGATTTCTCTGTTCTTCACAATCCCGCTCTTTCCGCTATAAACGCCAAATCTCTACCCCCCATCTCACGATCTGAGCTATCTGCCATAGTTAGCTTTGATCGTGTTTTTTTTGGCGGCAACCGAGAAAAACTGCTTCAATCCATTATACTTGATCCTTACAACGCAAGTTGCTATATATCCCAAGACAATCAAATCTTGGGCTATGTTGCAGCTACCGTTTATGAAAAAACCGCCTGGATTGGACCCCTAATCTGCCAACCCCAAAGACCCGACATAGCCGCTACCCTTGTTAACTCAGTGCTAAACAAACTAACAACCAAACATGTATACACAGTTATCCCAAAAAATTCCACACTATCTACACTGTTTTTTAGTGCTGGGTTTAGCGAAGACTTTTCTGTTACACGAATGTTTTTAGGACCAACAAGTACAAAAAATTGTATATACTTGACTGAATCATTAGAACGAGGATAATTTATGGACGATCCCGGCCTATTTTTACTCACAGATTTTTTGACAGCCTCTTATCCAACAATCCAAACCCTTGTCAAGGGTGCCTTAGCACAAAAGGGACAAAACAAAAACCGCAAAATCACACTGTTCCAATACATCAATGACAAAAAAATCTCAGTGCCATTTGAGGACGACCACTTCTATCTCCGCGGATCAGTCGAATACGCCAATCCACAGCTAACCATTGAAGAAGTGCAGGGTATTATTGCAACTCGTCTGCTTGCGGCTTGTGCCAATTACTATTTCGAACACGGCCTCCACACACCCACAAAAGAAGATACCCAAGAAATCTCTGAAGCCCTCAAAAAGCCTCCCCAGGGCTATATTGTGCCTTTTCTGCTAAACACCGATGATGTTGAACTTGACCGCTACTCCATGAACCCCCTAAGACAATCTATCATAGATAGTGGCCAAAGCGCGATTCCTGCTGCAAACGCCACCACTGAGGGCCTAAAAATCGATGCGGCCTATGCCAAAAAATATGATGGGTCACTGATTTCAAAAAAAGAAACCGAATTAATCACAGATGCACTCAACTCAAACAATACCTCCTATATTGATTTTGTAGACTATGTCAAGTATCACCAGTTATCTGAGCTCTCAGCATTTTTTAACCTAGATCTCTCCCTATACAGTTTACGCATGCCTCTCTCAACTCTAAAAGCTGAGGACAAAACTGGTTTGCTCCACTACATAATAAGCCAAAGCAACCATGACTACGCCTCAGTAGAGCATGCCTACACTTGTATGGGCCGAAGCATGAATAAACGCACAACCCTTCTAACAGTGCCTCACTCCAAAAAGGGCTATGGCTCCAAACGTGCCGCACGAGGCAAACTACATTTTGAAAACAACAAATTCCATGACGCCGCCATCACATACAAAACAACCCCTCTCTACCCAAACGACATAGACCCCCAAGACATAGCAGTGGCGGTATGTGAGGATAAATTTAGTATAGCGGGTGAAAAATTTGCAGAGTATAGCTTTAGCGAAACAGCTTCCTCACCCCAGTTTTTCCTCTACTCCCTGGCTTCTCCTGAGGATGCTGCAATTTGGCACGGCGTAGGTGCGGTTGGCTCCTCTCAGTTACTACAAAGCTATACTAACGCACGCAACGCCTGCCAAACAGACAAATTTATCAAAGATCTAAACCAAAAATACCACCTCAACCTTGGCGTACCTCTACAATTCAATCTCTCCCCCGATGGTCTTTGGAACCACCCCACACATCACAACATCGATGCAAGTATAGGTAGCATCGAAAATCTCTCTGATTTGGCACATCGCGGCATAAAACTCGAATACCTCTCCAACTTTAAATAATCGAGGGAGCCCAGTGCCAAGCCTAGACTACTATCTTTTTCGCATAATGCGCCTACTTAACTATCTGCCCCTAAACCCGCTAAGTATATGTAATAAAAAGACAACTTTTCTGGCATACTTTAAAGACTTCGATAAAGTGGCTACAGTAAGGGCTCTATTTGGCGACCAAACAACACAGGTGCTAAGCAAACTAAAAGTGGAACTAAACTGGCTAAACGGCTACATGTACGTAGACGGCAACGACGGTCACCTAGTCATAAGCAAAACCTATCTTCACAATGGCGATCGAACCGAAATATATCTGGATCTCATTCATGAACTCTGCCATGTGAAGCAATTTATGGAGGGCAAAGAACTCTTTGACCCGCGCTATGCATATGTGGATCGTCCCACAGAAATTGAAGCCTACCGCTACTGCACAAAAGAAGCCCGACGACTAGGCTTTAGCGAAGAACGCATCCAAAGTTACTTACGTACTGAGTGGATGAGCGACCAAGATTTTGAGCGCCTCCTAAAAGCAGTCACCCAATCAAACCCCTAAACTTTCACAGTAAACCTTGAACATTTTTTGTGCACATATCTCCCAAGTAAATTTCTCAGAAACAAAGCACCGACCATTGGCCCCCATTTTTGCACGCAAACTAGCATCACCTAAGAGTTTTAACAAAGCCTCTGCTAACTCATCCACTCTGCCCCGATCTACCAATAACCCCGTCTTCCCACTACAAACCGCCTCACTAACCCCTCCAATGGCAAACCCCACAACCGGCTTAGCTGATGCTTGGGCTTCAAGAAAAACAATACCCTGGCCTTCATGAAGCGAAGGTAAAACAAACACATCCGCACAATTATAGAGCAAAGGCAATGCATCATCACTAACCCGGCCCAAAAAAACAAAATGCGCACTCAACCCGGCCGATTTAACTGTTTCCTCTATGCTTCCCCGAAGCGGACCCTCACCTGCAACCACAAACTTGACATCTGGCAACTGAGCCACCACAACCTTTGCAGCCTCAACCAAAAAAGGCAGACCCTTTCGCGCAATCAAACTGCCCACAAAAAGCACACAAAGCTCCCCGCCTAACCCAAACCTTCGCCTAGCCGCCTCTCTATCTGAAGGTTTGAATCTCTCAATATCCACCCCATTTGGAACAATTCTGACTTTATCTGCATCTATGGCATAGTATTGCTGTATTTTTTCAAACGCATAATCCCCAATAGTAACCACAAGATCTGCCTCATGGGCCATCTGATTTTCCAACCCCGCAAGATGTAGCATAAACCTATTTGCCACCCTGTCCCTAAAACTTGAATAACCACTCCGTTTTGCCTGCTCATACTCATCTGCAAGCGTCCCATGAACAGTGTGAATAAACGGCACCTTACTACCTGATGCTTCCAGTTTCCGGGGCAACCCATACCCACTAACAGCATGAGCCTCAAAAACATCCGCATCTAAATGAGCCGCATTTTTTACAAGACTTTGATTAAACCCCCAATTATCCAACGGAAAAACAATATCCGACGACCGACAAGGAACAATAGACACCCCATCCACAACAACAGCCGATTTAAAACCCGCCTTAGTCCCACAATAAACCCTGACATCAACTTGACTCTCCAACAGCTTAGCAGTCTCCATTATACGCCGCTCAACTCCCCCAAAATAGAGATGCGGAGGTTGCGTATTTAGAACCGCCAAACGAAACTTTGCCATCTATCCCACTCCACTACTACTGTTGCTACCCTAACTGTAAGCTACAGCCTCCTATAAACCAACACAATAACCAACCAACAACCAACCAATCAAAAAAACAACCCTGAGCACAACAACTACCCTGGTCTTAAAATAACTAACAGCCTTTCACCGCTAAATAAGTCATAAAACAACTAACAAAAAATTGGAGCTATAATTGGATAAAAAATTGATTAGGGTGTTGGACAGATGGGCAACACAGTTCTTTGATAGGTTTCATTTAACACTTCTGCAATTCCCAGATAAATCGCACTAGATCCACAGATGACCCCTTCAATGCCTGTGATGGTGTTAAGCCATGTGGGATTTCCCAAAAACTCACCTGCTGCCAAAAGGAAGAACAACACAAACAAGCTCCCAAACACAAACTGCAATGCCCGATTAGCTTTTAGAGTGCCAAAAAACATTGCAAAAGTGAAAACTCCCCACATCACAAAGTAGGATGCCATGGCAATTTCTGTAGGTGCAATAAGCCCATTAAATATCGTTAATTTAGGCAAAAGCAACAGGCCCACAAGAGACCACCAAAACAGCCCATAGGAACAAAAGGCGACTGTACCAAAGGTGTTACCCTTCCGGTATTCCATGATGCCAACAATTAGTTGTGCTAAGCCGCCGTAAGCTAATCCCATTGCCAAAATCATAGTGTCAAGTGGAAACAAGCCCTCATTATGCAGATTGAGTAGAACAGTGGTTAGACCAAAGCCTAAAAGTCCAAGCGGTGCTGGATTAGCCAATTTAGTACTCATTGTTATTCGATGTCCGCTTCAACTTTTGGCTATTTATGCTTTTCTCCGGATCTTTCTTTGATTGTCCTGATATATAGCAATATTTAGTTTACCAGTTTAGCCTCCAAGCCACATCTAATTGATTGGCATAACTTGTGAGTGTGAACCTGTAGGAAAAAGAGTTGAGGCAGGGAATTTTCTATGGGTTTAGTGTATTTCTTTTTCTATCTTGTTAAAAAAAGCAATCGTTTCCGGAACGGTAGTCACGATTTTGGTTTGAGTATCGGTGAAGGGAACTCTATTTAGATGTTCAGGTTCTTGCTCGAAAGCCTCAAACGCTTCCATGTTGGGTGTATCATAAACTGCCCATGCTTGATGTCCCCAGCGGTCAGTCCATACCCCTATGACCTTAATGCCGTATTTAGTTGCTAACATATCTACTTTTTTTAGCCAATCCCTAGTTATCTGCAGGTTTTTTGGATTACCTATCGGACAACTCTCGGGGGCGTGTGTATAAACCTGTAATATATGCATCTTTTTTTCTCACAGGGTGCTAAATTGTCACTTGCCAGTTTAAACATCTTTCCTAAAAATATAATAAAAAAAGTAAACGAGCGGGCCCTAAATAGAGCCGATTTATTTTCATAGCTTAGCGTTTTGCGATGGTGTAGTTACTTTTTGGGTCGACTTGTAACCCATTTACCAATTTCTATGATAGAGAATACTATCGCTCCAAACAGTGCGGCTATACCCCAGTCGATTAGCTCTGGTGTTTGTACATTAAAGATAGACTGTAGACCTGGTACGTATAGGATTACTAATTGCAGAGCAAAGGAGCCAAGGATTGCATACCATAGGTACTTGTTTTTGAAGACCCCCACTTTGAACACTGGATACTTTAATGATCTCATAGAGAGTGCTATAACCAGTTCCATAACTATCATAGCAGTTAACAGCTGAGTTCGGGCTGCCAGCAAAGATGCCTCATTTAGCCAGGGTGTATGCATGAAATATGCTGTTAGTAGCAACGCTGACATAATCGCTGGCATTGCGGTGAGATAGACTTTGACTTCTTTGCTAAAGATGCTCTCTTTGGGTTTGCGTGGTTTGCGCTCCATCAAGTCTGGATCTCCCGGATCCACACCTAAAGCGATTGCAGGTAAACCATCAGTAACTAGGTTCATCCATAACAACTGGACTGCTGTGAGTGCAATAGCGGCACTGCCTATGGCTTCTCTACCCTCAAGGGTCGCGCTTAGACCTGGATTGAATATATCTGCAAGGTAGGGCACAGCAAGAATCGCAATGAGCATAACAATGATTTCCATGATGTTGCATTGTAGCAGGTAGGTGAGGTATTTTTTAATGTTCTCAAAAATTTCTCGGCCTTCCCGCACCGCTTTGACGATGCTGACAAAATTATCATCAGCAAGAACTATGTCGGCGGCTTCTTTGGAGACTTCTGTGCCGCTTATACCCATAGCTATACCTATATCACTCATTTTAAGTGCTGGCGCATCGTTGACTCCATCGCCTGTCATTGCGACCACTTGATCTTTTTGTTTCCAGGCTTTGACAATACGCATCTTGTCTTCCGGTGAGACCCGAGCATAAACTACCACATTCTCTACGACATCTGCGAGTTGCTCATCTGTCATTTTTTCAAGTTCTTGACCGGTTAGCACTTGGTTGTCAGCTACATTTTCGTCTAAAAGCCCGAGTTCTTTGCCCACTGCCGTAGCGGTGAGTTTGTGGTCGCCTGTAATCATGACGACCTGTATGCCTGCTTTTTTACAGACCGTTATAGCATCTTTGACCTCTGGGCGGGGTGGGTCAATCATACTTATGATACCTACGAACACAAAGTCGTTTTCCATGTCTTCGTTGAATTTCGTATCGACGGGTAATTCTTTGTAGGCAAATGCAAGGTTGCGCAATGCCTGCTGGGATAGCTCCTCGGTTACTTTGAAGTATTTGGTGTGGTTTTCTTTGGTGAAGGGTTCTATTTTTCCGTTGAGCAAAATTTTGCTGCAACGTTGCATAATCATTTCGGGTGCGCCTTTCATGTAGGCGATTTGTTTGTCTTTTTTGATGTGAATGGTAGTCATGCGTTTGCGTTCAGAGGAAAACGGTATTTCGTTTACGCGTGGTTGTTCTTTGTCTATGGTTTGTTTTTGGATGTTTGCTTTTTCGGCGGCGACAATTAATGCGCCTTCGGTGGGGTCGCCTTTAACTGTCCATTTGCCTGTTTGGCTGTCTTGGTTGAGTGCCGAGTCGTTACAGAGCACCGCAATTTTGAGTAGCTCCTCTAAATCTTTGTGTGGTTCAATTTTTTTGTCGTTAATCTGGAATTCGCCCTGGGGGACGTAGCCAATGCCTGTGACTTTGATGGATTGTTCATTGACATAGATGTTGCGAACCGTCATTTCGCCTTTGGTCATGGTGCCTGTTTTGTCACTGCAGATTACACTTGTGCTGCCCAAGGTCTCAACAGCAGGCAGGCGTTTGACGATGGCATTGGATTTAGCCATGCGATACATACCAATTGCTAATGCGCCTGTTACGATGGCGGGCAGGGCTTCTGGGACAGCTGCAACTGCTAAACTAATTGCCCATAGGACCATCTCTAAGATGGGTCGTTGCTCAATCACTATGCCAATGATACCTACACTTATTGCAACAGTTAGCGCCAAGATGCCTATTGTTTTACCTACCCCTGCTAAGCGTTTCTCAAGTGGTGTTTGTTCTTGGGGTGCTGTTTGGACTATCTCGGCGATTTTACCAAATTCTGTGTCCATGCCTGTGTTGGTTATGATTGCTTTGCCTCTGCCATAGACGACAACGGTTCCAGTGAAAACCATGTTTTCTCGATCGTTTAGCAAGGTCTGCTCAGAGAGGGCCATAGTTGATTTCTGCACAGGTGCTGATTCGCCAGTTAGGGCTGCTTCATCAGTTTTTAGGGCGAATGCTTCTATTAGTCGGCCATCTGCTGGAACTCTATCTCCAGCATAGAGTAAAATGATGTCACCGGGCACTAGTTCAGCGGCTGGAATTCGAACTTCTTTGCCCTCACGCAAAACACTAGCAGTTGGCGCTGTCATTTTTTTGAGGGCTTCAACCGCTTTTTCGCTGCGATACTCTTGAGTAAATCCCAAGGTTGCACTGGCGATGACAATTATCAGAATAATTGCGGCATCAATCATTTCATCCATGGAGCCTTGATAGATACCCACGCCTACAGAAAGCGCCACAGCAAAGAGCAGAATAATCATAAGTATATCTGTGAATTGTTCCAAGAGGATCTTTAGGGGGGATTTGCGCTTTTCTTTTCTGAGTTCATTGGGCCCATATGTTGTTAAGCGTTGTTTTGCCTCTTGGGAAGATAACCCCTTGCTGTCTGTTTTTAATTCGTCTGCTGTTTCTTCTGTGGTTTTGCTGTGCCAGAGTTTAGCCAATTTTTCTCTTGCTTCCTGCGTTACTCAACATTTATGGCGTAATCATATTTAGGCTTTAATACCTTTCAGTGTTTAACGAATAAAATGGTTACATCAATTTAAAAAAAGATAAAAAAACCACATTAAAATAGCGGCTGTTTAAAATATTAGGTTTAACTAGTTATTAAATGGTGTTTGTGTTTTTAGTCTTGTCTTATGTTGCTTTCTTCTAACCCTAACACAAAAAATGCTCTAAGGTAATCAATCAAACATAAACTCTGGCTGCCTTCTGCGATAATCTTTGCTATGCACATAGAGTGAAACAACCCCAATTGCAAGCCCAATAAGGCTCAATACATAAAGTGCCCAAGCAAAAACTGATCCATAACTTGCAATCTGGTTTTGCCAATCCCAAGGGAAATCACCCTGATTTTGAAGGGGCCAAGCTCCCACAACAACATAGGCAAACCCCGACGCTGTCAAAATAATGGCGGAATGGCGACTCTCAGAAGTTAGAGCACGCAAACCGCCTATACTCTCGTTGCAGAGCAAAACAGTGCCCATCAGAAGGGCCGGAAGGCTTGTGACAAAGAATATGGGATTAATTACACTGCGAGGTATTAGTGCTTGGACAGTAAACGGTGAAATATTAAATGTATCTGTGCCCCAGCCTGCAGGAGTCCAACCGCTTGTTATAACCGTTGCAAGATAGAGCGCGCCATAAGCTGCCAAAAGCAGACCAAGAGATAATCTGTGATCAGCTATATAGTCCGCTATACGGTGCTGAGGCGTGGTTTGGTTCATGAACAGACTGCCTTGCTATTCTAAGCAGTTTTTCCATATAATGTTTTTCAGCCTCAGTAATCAATGATGGCTGAAAAAATCTATTACTTGACAGCTAGCAACTATCTGATATCTAAACTTCAAGTAGCCTCTCTTATTTGCTTGGTGAGCGGTCTTGTTTTTTGTGTGTTGCTTGTTGTTTCTAGGTGGTAATGTGTTGGTTGCTTTGTGTATTGTGCTTTTTTATCTATAGTTGGGTCCTTTCTCACTAAAGGTTAAAATATTTAATTTTTGTGTGATTTAGCAATACACGGAGATTTAAACATGTCAAGAGCGGTGGGCGAAGAGTTAGAAATTTGCAGCTGTCCTTTGGTGTGTTGTGTTGGATTTTTAATGCAGGTGTATTTGAAATGAGTAGTTTGGATGAGGATTTAGATGCGCAATTACGGCAATTAATGTATAAAATAGAGTTTATGGTTGGTAAAGTTGGCCGCTATGGCGCGTATTGTGTGGATGAATTTCGTAAAGTTGATAAAACTAATCTAGTTCCTGAGCACATAGATGAAATCGAAGCAATAGTGAGCGGCTTGTCTGAGGTTTTTCCATCGTTTGATCCAACCTATGGACTTGTTGCCAGCATAACCTCAACAGTATCTGATGTGCTATATTTCCCCAAGCGAGAGTTGCATGATGATTTAGCTCCTGAGCAACATGCACGAAAACTAGGCGAATTCATTGCACTTATAAAAAAGATAAATAAACTTGCCAAAATCATAAAATTCAAACTTTTAAAAATTACCGATGCCGCTGAAATATTTAACACTAAACTCCAAACAATACTTCCCGATGCCCAGGCATTTGCCTATGAAGACCTGAATTTCCAAACCATTGAATACTTTATCACTCAAATCGAGCAGCACATTGACGAGTTGAGCGAAAAGCTTCAGGAATTCCAAAATAAATTTGTTCCAAGCGAGTATACTGAGAAATATGCTTTTGAGTTTGAGTTTGGTCAAGTTTCTGTTATACTCCATGAATTATTTGAGACTGAAAGCAAGGGCCGAGCACGCTCAGGCAGTCCAAGTGCATTATATGGCCGAATCCAAGAATATCTAAAGACCCTACACGAAGACACCCTAGAAGTTTTGGCTGTAAAAAAGTTTGTAGGCGAAGCTAATAAAATCCATCTCGAAAAAACATTCGATGACCTTTGGAACTCACTAAGCGAAATACGAAACGAAATAGCCACTGCAGAAACTATTTACCATGACAAAAAAAGCATAGATACAATAGCAATTACCAAATCACTAACTGTTGCAAACGATATCAGCGCCGAAATTTCTACCCAAGTACGTGATCTCAAAAAAATTGACCTCCAACTAAGGCCTCCGCTCAAAGATATAAACCGCGGTTCAGATGTTGACGAAGCCCTCAAAAAAATCGATTCACGCCTCTCTTCTGTAAGATCAGCCAATAACCTAATAAAAGATAACTTGGACGATATCGAAAAAATCGTGCAGGGCTGGACCACCAAATATCCAAGCCCAGCCTAACAACCTTTTATCTCTTTCTTCTAACCTGTAGTACCAAAGAACGGGTCACTATTTTTGTGTCCTTTTGTTGCTATATCTTGTGTTTTAATTTTGACAATAGTTCAATAATGCCCAAAAAAGTGACTGGTTAGGGCTTGGAAAAGTTTTTATTGCCCCGTCTGTAGTTTATGACCCGGTATCTCGATGTTCTCTTTAGTAGTGGTAATGTTGACGTTGCAAGAGATATTCAATAATTTCCTAAGTACGATTGCAGAATCGTTGCCTGGTATAATTGGCGCCATCATCATAGTTGTCATCGGCATTATCGTAGGCTGGTTCGTAGGTAAAGTAGTTAACAAAATAATCGATCAAACAGTAGAGCGGAACTTTGATAGAAGCGAAATAGGGAGAACTCTGAGAGGTTCAGGGTTTGATTTATCTAACTTTGTAGGTAACCTTCTCTACGCTTTTGTTATTGTTTTAGCTATAACTATCGCAATTGGTGTGATAAACCTCCCCGGTGCTACTGGTGAATTCATCTCTCAGATCGCAGCATATCTTCCTCGACTCATAGGCGGCATTCTTGTCATAGTTCTAGGTATCGTGCTTGTGGATTTCTTAGCTCAGCTTGTAGGCCGTATAATTCGACCTATGTTTGGACCAAGTAAAGCTGAAATCGCTGATATGCTCAAAAATCTCTTGTTCATCGGACTTGTTGCCATAATTTTAAACATAGCTTTCGAACTGTTGCTGTTTACCGCTGGAGACTTGGTGTACTCACTCATTATCGGCTTTGTCATTATCGGTGTAGGTATAATCCTAACTGACGGGCTGATTAAATCAATAACTGAGGAGCATCCAGAATTTCTCACTATTGCCGGCTATGCCAAATTTATCCTCTACACAATCTTCCTGCTCATCGGTACTGGCGCAATCTTTTCCACCTTTAGCGGAGTAACTGGTATAATCAGTACAATCGCTTGGGGTTTTGCAATCGCATTAGCAATCGTTTTGGTCCCAATTGTCTACGCTTTAGCTAAACGGATGCAATCAGCAGTTCAATAAATTTCTCTCTTTTTTTGATCTGATATTAGACCCGCTCATCGAAAGATTGTTTACATGTTTGCTTGTTCGATAGCATCTTACGCTGGATGGGTGGTGTATTTGCAAGTTCATCATTTGGAGTTCTTTAGACTATCCTAATGCTTAATCACCAATGCTATATTGAGGGTCGAGTAAGCATCTAAAATTGGAATAAATCACGCGGCAACGGCAAGTTTGACGGTAAGTTTGATTCCTTCTGGTGGGATTATTTTGTTGGTTTTTTGCCTCTAAAAGAGGGTAGTTTACTGCGGGTTTTGTTGATTATATCCGTTATTGCGTGACGTTGTTTTTTCATGAATGGAATGCCGTCAAGGTATATGCCGATTTCGCGTACTGCAGATGGTAGCAAGGTTGCGGCAAATACAATCAGCCAGTGGGCACCGCTAATGGCAGAAAGACCAAAGATCTCTCTAATTGGTAATATGACAAATATGGTAAATACTACAATCATAGCCGCCGCGCTTCCAAGCAGGGGTTTATTGTTTTTGATTGGGGTCTTAAAGGCTGATTTTGAGCTACGGACATGGAACACATGCACTATTGAGGTCAAGCCGGTAATCAGAAATGCCATAGTCTGACCTAGCGCATGCGAGGGTGTAGCTCCACCCGGTAGAACAACAAAGGCGCCTATGTAGTAGCCTATCAAGACAGCAATTGAGCAGGCAATGGTCTGACGAAGAATCAAATATAGTAACTCGTCGCTAAAGAAGCTCTCATTACGCTTTATGGGCTTTTTATCCATCAATTTAGGATCAAATTCTTCGCGGGAAAGATTAATCCCCGGAATACCATCACCCACCAAGTTAATCAACAACAACATAACTGGAGTTAACAAAATACCCCAGCCAGCCATCTGC
>Ga0123356_10005327_pt1 | contig 13119 bp, 17 predicted proteins | sample TergutEmb28metaG_2_FD_92546 | JGI IMG/M metagenome (GOLD analysis project Ga0123356, IMG submission 92546) | Embiratermes neotenicus P3 segment gut microbial communities from Petit-Saut dam, French Guiana - Emb289 P3 | ecosystem: Host-associated > Arthropoda: Insects > Digestive system > Gut ... | reverse complement strand
GCCTTGATTTACTTTATGCGTTTTATAAAATCCACGCTGTAAAAAATAAAATGCAAGACGCTATATCCTACGCTTCCGAATTGGCGGGGAAGGTATACGGCGAATTTACAAAATTAGGCGGGAGCTTTTTAGAAGATGAAGCATACCGCACAGGTAAAACAATCGAGGAAATAATGGATCGTCACTATTCCCAAAAGCCGCAAATTTTTATTGATACCCGCAGAGCAACTGCAGACGAGGAAATAAAAACAGCAGACGAAAACGAAAACGTATAAGCGTAAAGAAGACAGCGAATAAGCAAAATTGCGATAGGCAAAAAAAACCCCTGCCATGAGGCAGGGCTGGTGAGGGAGGGCTGAACTTAATCATAACCGTCCCTACACATAAAATATCGCATATTAGCGATATTAAGTCAAGGCGTTTTTTGTCAAAGCAAGCTCTGCTTCTATTTGCTCCATCAGCCGTTTGCGCTCATCAGGATCATCTGGAATATCATTTTGTTTCGCGGATATTTCTACACTCTCCTTTGGTCGCCCATCTAATCGGTCGAAAACATACCTGAGGGCTGAAACATCTCCATCATTAATCGCTTTGCTGATAAGTTTTTCCGCAAGCACTTGCCGAAGCAGCAACGATTTTTCTTTTCCGGTTTCGCTATCTGTAATTGTCTTTCTCTGATCCAATGCCCAAGACAGTATATCGGTCAGAGTCTGACCGCGTTTCGGACGACCTTTGCGGTTTATTCGGGGGTCGTTTTTTACAAAAGGCTTCGACATATTTACCTCTCCCACTGATATTCATCTGTTTTACTGAAACACTGAATCCAGAATACTATTCATAGTATCACATCGACCAATTTCTATATCGAAAAACAAAGCAGTGATCAGTAATCGCAGACATGGCGGTATTTGCCAGTTTCTTTCAAGTTCCCTGGCTTCTTCAAAGGTACAGTCAAATAACAGGTTTTTTAGAAGATTAACAACCTCTACCCGAGTTATTTCCAAGCCATAAAAATTATTTTTCTAAACAGATATTCATTGCTTTGCTCATGGATATGTCCCCCACACTTCAAAGAATTCATCTCTGGTTGGATTACGTCCACCAGTGGTTATGTAATGATGCCGCCAGCGTTCTTTCAAAGAATTCTCATCAGTGATTTGTGTTTTTCCTACAGTACCTATATTCGCTATCCCTGCAGCCTGATCTCCTGCATCTCCGGAAGATGTAGAGATTTCTGTTTCCTCACTTTTAACTGTTTTGATTTTTTGAAATCTCATCGTGAACGGAAGATCTGCGCCGGTATCAACATCACGGCTGAAATTGTATGAAGTGATAACCATGTCGGTTAATGTATCAAGACCAGTAACAACATCAACAGGTTGTCGTTCTCGTTTCATGTGAAGTAATTCTTGATGAGCTTGTCTGATTCTTGATTTCGGATCGTCTGGTATTTCTACATTTGATAAATCAGTATCAATTACACCGGTAAAGGTTTCGAACTTTGTCGCACCGATGAATGCTTCAATATCCAGAGTGTCTGGTTCTTCAATAACGTGATCGCTGATATTGCTTCCTTCCTCAACGGTAAGATTGGTTAATCGGTTCTCATAGTTGTAGGTCTCAACAAGGAACGCATCTATAACGAAACCGCCTATACTTTTGTCAGGTAATTGTAAAGTGAAGTTTATTGAAGCCATGCTTATCTCTCCTTGGAATTATTTATTAAACCGCGCCATACGGCGTAGCGTTATTCATCTCTTCAAACAATGGTCCATCATCTGCATATCCCTCACTTCGGAGCGTTGTATCCAGTTCCTGGAATGAACGTGCAAGTATAGCAACACCACCTAAGCCTCGGACTTTTTCCAGAAATGCAGCTTGTTCCGGGGTGAGCCTGCCTTTCTGGGTTTTCGTTTCCACTGCTAAAAACCTCCCATCAGGCAGGACTCCGATGATGTCTGATGACCCAACCTTGCCAAACCGAATAAACCGATCCGGTGCAATACGGACACAACCGGTCGGGTTGTTCCATGCAAAGAAACCACGCCGTTCCAAGTAACGTAACACATCGATTTTGATGCGACTTTCTGGTGTCATTAAAAATCAATATCCTCTCGCACTGTGATACGATTATTTTTTATTCGATGTTTTTGGAATAGTTCAGAAAGAGACATTGCTCCTACATCGCTTTCTTCCCATGTTCCTGTTTCGTTGAATAAATATCTGAAATTGCAAGCAGGACATATTCCCATGTTTTCAGTTTTATATTCAATCTTTTCACCACACTTGCAATTCTTTGGTCTGTTAACTCGCGCAGCGTCCAATTCTTTCTGTTTTTCCCGGGCTGCAGCTTCATGTTGTTGGCGTTCCTCTTGCGCTTTGATTCCTGCTTCTTTAGTTTTTCTCCACTCTGGAAAACCAGTTATAATGTCTGCTTGAGTAAGTAGTGAAATAAAGAGTTTTTGCTTTTCTTCCGGAGGCTTATCGGAATATTCCTCTTGAATCTTATTGGCAATACGTTCTGGATAAGAAGGTTCTGATAACCAATCCGGTTCTATTCCTGCATTGATTGTTTCCTGGGCTTTTTTTGAACTTATAGCATATCCCAAGTCTTTACATAAATTAATAAATAAAGTTGTAGTACTGATTTCTTTACTACTACTACTTTTATCTTCTTTACTTTGATCTACTGTACTATACTCTACTTTACTCTGTGTATTTTCAGATGTCTGAATTGATGTTTCAGATGTCTGAATAGGAAAATCAGTTAATGATTTTTGATAATCAGTTTTATTTCGTTCCCGTTTTTTTGCTACTTTTAAATAATTCTCTTGTAACAAATCAGTTGTAACAATATTATTTTCTAAACTGACGAGTTTGATATCAGGTGCATTCAAAAATTCTATAAAATCATCAAAGTCTTCTACGCTTAGCTCTAAGGTCCGCGCAATAGTCAGCTTTATAACCCTGCTGGATATATCAAGAATTGCATTTGGAGAAGCAGCTATTTTTTCGCAAAGTATCCAATACCGACCATACCCTTCGTACCCATATTCTGCTAAAAGTGCCTGCATTTTTGGTTCATTATGAGTTGTACTGTAATGTGAAAAATAAGGTAAATCATATTTCATACATTATTCGCTGTCATTATTGATACGGTTTTCTCAATCCGATATGTCGGATGACTGTCTCTGATATTTATGATTAATGAAACGCCTCCGAAATCAATACCTTGTAATTCTTGTTCAAGCTTTTCAATAACTGTTTTAGGAATATTGATATTATTAAATGTCTGTGTTATAACTGAGGTGTTACCGCCCCGAATAGGCCGCCCGCCTAGAGGGGTTTTTTCTTTAGGCATCACATTTACCTTCATAATCAGCGCCTTTTCGATTACGAAAAATAAAAGCTTCAAGTTCTTCTTGTTTAAAAAAGACTCTACCGCCGTTTGGTTTATAGTGCGGAATTTTTTTCTGATGAATTAATTTGTAAATGTAATACCGTGATAATCCGGTGAATGCCACAGCCTCGTCTACCGAGATCGGTTTCTGCGCATGTTCCATTGATGAACCTCCCCATAAATACTTGACCTGACAAAACTCTGTTTTGCTTTTTTTGTGGTCTTAGAGAGATATTAGTTTTGGTATGCGTTTTGATCTACATTATAGTTAAAATAAATTCATTATAGTTCTATAATCATTTTATGGTATTATCTTCTGGAGAACTAAGATCAAGTAACATCTTTATTTCTTCAAAATGCTTTGAAGGTTTTCCGTTCTGCTGTACTCGATGGTTGTATAAATGTTGAGACAAATGTACAAGCCCAAAAACTCTTTCAATAATTTTCCACCGCTTGCTTTGCTCCACGCATTCAAGATGATTAAAATATTCTGCTGCGGCTATTTTATCACGATTCCATTTTAAGCCATTTACAGTCTCTACAATGATTCCGGCGTTTTTTAATTTAATAAAATGTTCTTTAAATGCCGGATAAAAATTAAAAAGCATTGTAATAATAGACGGCTTCGGTCTTATTTTTTTATGATACATTTCTTTTAGGATATCAAACGAATCAGCATCAAATATTCCGGTTCTTACAGTCGCTTCGCCAAAAATATTTGGATTAATCGTTGTATATTTTTTCATTTCGCTAGTTTTTTCTCGCATAAGTTCGGCGTTAAACCCATAACCACTAACCGCATTATTAAAAAGAATAAGTTCATCTTTTCCCATTACGTTTATAGCCTGCGCCAGTTCAATCGATTTCATATAAAAAAGTTTTTCATAATTCTGAATTAAAAAAAGATCGTTTTGGCAAATAACATCTGAATCATTTTCAGAAAAACCATGCTTTTCAAGTTCATTTTTGTCCATTGTTAAACCTCTTTATTCTTAATATTTTCTTTTTCATTTTTCTACTCCTTTCTACCCTCCCGGAGGTTTCGCGTTTGTTTTGCCCCGAACGTGTTCTTTTATGTTCGAGGCTCAGCGATTCGTTGTAGACCCCTTCTCGTGCGTCCTGGATGGTTTTTTATATACCCTTTCTGCTCTGTTTATCCCGCCATTTCCTGCTGATAAATTGTTGTTAGTGAATCCTGTAAAACTTTGGAAAAATTAATATGCTTTGCCTCTGCAAAAGTGTTAAGCCATGCCGGAATGGTCAAGTTTTTTCTTACCGCTTTATTGCCGTATTTCTCAGCGTATGCGTCCATGTCTAATACAAGCATACTGACAAAACCGCCTGTTTCTGGTTTTATTTTTTTTAAAGGGCTTGCTGCCGGCGCGGGCTTTCCGTCTTCAAGCTCTGTAAGAACCCAGCCGGAAGCAGCATCGGTACCCATGATAATCGCCTCGGCAAGAGTTTCTCCGCCGCTGGCGCACCCTGGAAGATCGGGAACTTCTACCGCATAACCGCCTTCACCTTCATAAAAAATTGCCGGGTACGTTAACTGCATAATAACCTCCTAATTTAGACCAGCTTGTCGCAGAATTGATTTAATAATAACAGGCGCAATATCCCCTGTATGATAAGGGATAGTAACTTTGCCTGACTTTGAAGCATGAACGTACTGATAGTGTGAACCCTTAGCGGCTTTTAACTTCCAGCCGTCTTTTTTTACTATCCGTTCAATTTCCGCAAACTTCATATTATAATTATACGCATAATACGCATTGTTTGTCAAGGGTTTTCTTATAGTTTTCATGCACCCTTCTTGAATTGCAAAATATTTCCGAAAACCTCAGCGCCAACCCTTCCGACTTCCTCAAGGTTTTCCTCGGTTATGTGGTCGGCGTATTCTTCAAAGATTGCCCTGCTCTTATGACCTGTTATCCGGCTCACTTGGTCAGCAGTCATACGGTCAGCCATTCTCGCAGCGTAGTAATGCCGCCATGAGTGAAACACGATCCCTCGCTCCTGCGCATTTATGCCAATGTCAGCTAACGCCCCCTGCAAGCCGTCCAGTAAAACGCTACGGTCTACTGGTTTGTCCGCAAGGTTGCCGTAAAAAATAAACCCATCTGAGCCATGAGGATTTTCTGCAGCAAGCTCAAGCAGTTTGCTCCGGACTTCCGGAAGCAATGGAACACGCCTTGTTTCTCCGTTCTTTGGCGACTTCAAACCATCGTATGCACTCCATGAATGCCGAACATTCAAAGTACGTTCGCCAATGTCCTCACGCTTAAGCGCTAATATTTCCCCGCTTCTCATGCCGGTAGTGCAAGCCAACAGAGACGCGGCATAAGCCCGCTTGTCCTTCCAACGCGATGCAAAAAGCGCTTGCGCTTCTATCGGTGTTAATATTCCGCGCTTTTTCGCTTCCCCGGAGAAGTTAACTAAACCGATGGTCGGATCCGTCGGAATAAGCCCTTCCCTGAAAGCCCATGACAAGCAGGTAGTTCCTACCGCCATGATTTTATTTATTGTCGCAGAGGCTAAACCGTTATCAGCAAGAGATAAAGAAAAGCTCTTTAAGTCTTGCCTTGTTATGCTTCCAAGACGTTTATCTTTAAAAGCGGGCTGCCAATATTTATTTAAGCGGCTCATGCTCTCATAACAATGCCGCTTGCCAATACTATGACCATGCGCCAGCTTTTCACGAATATATGGCGAAGAATCATAGTCCCAGAACTCTTCAAGGAACTCTAAAAATAAAACTGTTCCTTTGCCTGGTTTTATCGCAGCAATGTCGATTAAGTTTCTGTCTTTTAATAACTGGACTATTCGCAGAGCGTCATCAGAATTTAATTCCGTTCTTCTAATAACTTTCAAAACTGTTTCAATGCTTGCTGCAGCTTCTAACCTTCGGGGCGTTTTTTCTCTGCCTGTTGGTATGCCTGACTTTAACCATTCAGCGATTTTTAACAGAGCTTCGTCACGATCCTTTGTTCCTGTTGATCTTGCGTTTAGCTTCGTTCCTGTTTGTGGATCAACAAGCTCCGTATAAATGATTCCGTCATGTCTTGTATGCAAATAAAAACGGCGCATCTCTACTCCTTCGAGAAAAATTCTACTCTTTTTCTCATTGTTTTGGAGTTAAGGCGCCGGTTCTTCCGGTAGTCTTAAACTATTTCTTTATCCCGTAAGGAATTAAGTCATAGCAAGGACAGGACTCGAACCTGTGACCTCCGGGTTATGAGCCCGACGAGCTGCCAACTGCTCTACCTTGCGTCGTGTTAAATAGACTAGGGTGTATCTTCGTTTTTGTCAATACGGCGAATTGCTAAAATAGATGTGGTTAAAGCGCAGACGGCGATCAGATATGCCGCTATTGATAAAAAGCCGGGTCTGATTACCATGAAATTATAAACGCCGTGAATGGCAACAGCTGTAAATATGCCAATAAGCGCTTTAACAGGACTGTTACGGAACATCACTGCTGCAGCTCCGACACGAGCACCGCAGGCAGCGTGCAGAGCGGCTGTAAAGATGCGCAGCAGAACTATGTTGATGTCCAGGGTTGAAGCGGCGAATCTTGCGGTTTCAAGAATTGAAAAACCCAGTCCTGCAATAAGACCGGCTGCGGTTCCCTTTATGACAATATTGTTTTCATTAATGTCTGGTGTATCAGGGTTGAGATTCTCTTTGGAAACCAGATTATTTATCCAAAAGAAAATAAACAGCAACAGCAAGCGGCTCAATTCTTCGGTAAAAGCTATACGAACAAAAATGTCATAAAATAAAGCTGTTCTGCCATGAGTAAAAACTGGAAATGTTAATAATTCCTGAAGAACAAGAGCAGGGAAAAAAGCAGCTGCGCCTGTTAATAGCGCTGATAAAAACCACACAATGGAGAATTGATATTTTGTGAAACGGAACCAAATATATAATAGTATTACGGGAATCGATGAAATTAAAATTAATACAAATAAAACCCATGAACCGTACATGATGGCATTTTATCAAATAATCTGATAAAATATAACCAGGGAGAGACGCATGAAAGATATAATTCTTACAGGCCCTAAATATTCAGGTAAAACAAGCGCCGGAAAAACTCTTGCATCACTCTTTTCCAGCAAATTTGTTGACCTTGATGAATTAATTTTTGAAAGAACAGGAAAGACACCTCGTCAGCTTTATATCGAAAGTCCTTCTGATTTTCAAAAAGCCGAAGCTGATGCTATAACAGCTCTTTTTTCGGAAAACCGCGCATGCCCAAAAAGACAACGATATATAATTGCAACAAGCGGAGGGATTATAGATAACCCGATAGCTGTTTCCATTCTGACAAGTTGTGATGCTAAAATTATTACTCTTAAAGTCTCTGCCGAATGCGCCTGGGACAGAATTTCTGCCTGCGGAGAATTGCCGCCTTTCCTGCAAACAGAAACCCCAAGAGAAACCCACTACGCTTTGCACTTAAGGCGCACTGCCGCTTACGAAAATATCACAAACATCATTATCGAAGCCGAAGGAAAAACTCCGGAAGAAATTGCCATTGAGATATGGGGAAATTGTTAGTCCTTGGTTAGTTCTCCGCGCTCACGTAAATCAGAAAGAATCTGAGAATGAAAGTTGGCATCGATCTTAAACTTTAATCTATAAATAAGATAACTAAACCCATAACAAAACATGGGAAAAATTAACATCGCAGCTTTCATCATCAAAAGGCCTTCCGGCGTAACTTCGGCGGCTGTTTCCGCTTCATTAATACCGGATACGATTATTATTGCCGCAACAATTCCTGAGCCGACTGCGCCGCCCATTTTATTGATCAGCGGCTGAATCGAAAAAGAAATACTGTCATTGCGCTTGCCCAGTTTCCAGTGTCCGTAATCGACAGAATCAGCAAGAAACATCAGCATTAAAAGCTGAACAAAAGCCTGTCCAAAAAAGATCAAAACACCGGCAATACCGATGAATACCATCGTAGTAACCGGAGCAAAAAAGAAAATTATATAACCTGTCGAGATGGAAATTATCGCGCCGGTATAAAGTGTTTTACGATCAAACTTTTTGCTGAACAGTGGAAAAACAGCCAGGGCTGTTAATTGTGATATGCCTAAAATAGCGGAAAAAATCGCAAACATACCCTGATCACCGTATGCATATTTAAAATAATACAGGCCAAAGCCGGTTGTTGTCATATAACCAATCATAAAAAGTGACATTGCGATTGCTGTAAAGAACAACTGGTCATTTTTAAAAATGATACCAAACAGTTCGCGCACCGGAGTACTTTGTTTTTTGCACGTTACAATTCCGGTTTCTCTTACGCCGAATATCGAAACACAAAGACCCATTGCCATAAAAATCGAAATACAAATCGAAAAAAGAAAAAAACCGCTTTGCATAGAGCCCAAAGCCTGTCCCCACATTCTAGTCAATGGTTCAATGCCGACTACAACAAAAAAGAGACCGATGTTGGCAAAGATACGGGCAAGAGCTCCGATTTTTTCCCGCTCTTTTTGATTGAGACTTAATACAGGAAGCATAGACCAGTAGGAAATATCATGAGTTGTGTAAGCGATACCCCACATAAAATAAAATATGGCAAAAGTAATGATAAACGTTGTATCCTGCAAACCAAAGTCAGAAAAAAGCAGTACAGTAAAAATCGGCGAAGTAATTGTGCCAACTACAAGCCACGGTTTAAATTTACCCCAACGCGAATTAGTATTATCGACGATAAAACCCATCAGAGGATCGGTCAGGGCATCGAAAATACGGGCAACAAGAATGATGCCTGCTATCCACCACATTGTATTTGACGGCAGATTAATTACATCTGTAAGATAGAAAAGAAGGAACATACTGACGATGGCATAAACCATGTCTCTTCCGATTGTACCAAGGCCAAAGGTTATACGGTTGCGTATTGGAGTATTTTCCATAATAATGTATTATATCATATGTGGTGGAAAGATAGTATTGTTTATCAGATCTATCCTCGCAGTTTTCAGGATTCTTCAGAAACTGAATTTCCAAACGATGGCTTTGGCGATATTCCCGGAATAATTTCCCGCCTGGATGAGATCAAAGACCTTGGCGTTAATATTATCTGGCTTTCGCCTGTATATAAATCCCCCGATGCCGACAACGGTTATGACATCAGCGATTATTATTCGATCAACCCCAGATTCGGAACAATGGCAGATATGGAACGGCTTTTTGCAGAAGCAAAAAAGCGAGACATAAAGATCATTATGGATCTTGTGATCAATCATACGTCGGATGAACATGAATGGTTTGTAAAAAGCCGCGACCCGCAAAGTCCTTATAGAGATTATTACATTTGGCAGCCCGGAAAAGTTGACAAAAGCGGACGCAGTTTGCCTCCCAATAACTGGACTGGTTTTTTTATGGGCGATACATGGGAGTATGATTCTTTAAGCGGCGAATATTATTTACATCTTTTTGATAAAAAACAGCCCGACCTTAATTATAAAAACCCAAAAGTAATCGAAGAAGTAAAAAATATTCTTCGCTTCTGGCTGGACAAGGGAGCAGACGGATTCCGCTGTGATGTAATCAATATTATCTATAAAACAAGTTTGGCTGACGGAAAAAAAAGCATGTCTGTTCAGGGGCTGGAACATTATAAATCGCAGGAAGGAAACCATATCATATTACGCGAACTCCGGCGCGATGTATTGGATAAGTATGACTGCTTTACAGTCGGAGAAACTGTATTTGTCGATCTGCATGATGCAAAACTTCTATGCGATGAAAGCCGCAAAGAATTAAATATGCTTTTCTTTTTTGATCATCTGGAAGTCGATCGCCGTATTGCCCGCTTTATTCCCAAAAAATTCCGCGCAAAAAAACTGCTTGAAGTGATGACAAAATGGCAGCAGGGACTTGACTGGTGCGCTAACTATCTTGAAAACCATGATCAAAGCCGGATTGTTTCCCACTTTGGCGCTGCAGAAAGAGATCCAAAGTACCGGCAGCGAAGCGCAAAAATGCTCGCTTTGTTTCAACTAACGCTCAGAGGCACTCCCTTTCTTTTTCAGGGGCAGGAAATCGGCATGACTAATTTTGATTTTAAGAGCCTTGATGAAGTCAACGATGTAGAAAGCCACGGTTTAAACAAATTGATGAAAAAACTGTGCATCCCCAGGTTCCTGCGCTGGAGATGGATTAAGATAAGTTCCCGCGACAACAACCGTACCCCTGTACAATGGGACGATACCGAAAATGCCGGTTTTACAAAAGGAAAACCATGGCTTGGCATTAACAGCAATTATAGGTATATCAATTACGCCTCACAAAAAAATGACCCAACTTCAGTTTTAAATTTTTATAAAAAATTAATAACCCTGCGCAAAAACAATAAATGCCTGGTTCATGGAGAATTTTTGCCCGTCTACGCAGATGATGACATCATGATCTATCAGCGTAAACTCGAAGACGAAATCTATACCGTTGCGCTCAATTTTTCTTCGCGTACTGTCAAGGTGCCGAAAAGATTTATCGATCTTTTGTCTTGCACACAAATTGTTAATGCGTCTGAAGGTTTCGGAGTTAAAAAAGAAGGCTGCCTGCTTCCGTGGGATGGGGTTTTGGTTAAGGTTTCCGGTTAAGCTTCTTCAAGACCCAGTTCTTCATTGGAATTCGAGCTTGAAACCGCTTCTTCCGGCCCTCCTGATGCAGCAGCAGACTGGCTTTTCTTTTTCTTAAACATGTTCATTTTGATTCTTTTTACTCTTGGACGGCGATAGCTTCTGGCTGCATAGGAAACAAGGAATATGTACATTATAATTACTATGGTTATGGCAATTACTTGCCAGGAAAAGAATACTTGTTTAACTATTTCAAATAAGCTTATAGGCTGCATTACTATAATTATCGGCAAAAAAGGTGCCAGGCACCACTACTACCAATAGCGTTCTGTATTAACTATATACGCTATATCTAGCGTATATTTCAGGTGCCATTTTTAAAAATTGAAATCATATTTAGAATTGATTTACATTGTTCGGAATTGAGGCTTTCTATCCAGCGAATAACGTCACGTACCTCTTGTTTAGGTTTTTTTTGGTGGGTGTAGTCTGTTTTTATTTTTTCGCCGATAACCAGATATTCAATTGGTACTTGTAAAGCTTGAGCTATTTTATAGGCGGCATCCACAGAAGGAATAGTTGCCCTTGTTCCCAGATAGCAGTCTAATGTTGAAATGGGGATACCGGTGCGGGCACTTAATTCTTTTACTGTTATACCCTGAAAATTGAGCTCGCTTCTTAGATTTTCTCTAAATTTAATACCCATTTTAAGATTATTGCCCGCTTTTGGTATAATAATAATTAAAACACAGTGAGTTATGTTGACAATAATATGATATTGCGTATAATTAGTGTTTAATCATTGAAATTTCAATAATAACCTTGTAGGTTATTATAAATAATTGAATTTCTAATCATTGAAATTTCTATGTTAAAACAGGATACTAAGCTATGAAAGAAAAGAAGAAAGTACTTATAGTTGATGATGACAAATCGCAGATTATTGCAATTTTTCAAATGTTAAATGGACAGTTTGAAGTTATTGCCGCCAACTCAGGAGCAGAAGCGCTTGAACTTGTAGATAAGGGAATACAACCTGATTTAATAATATTGGATATTCTAATGCCGGAGATGGATGGCTGGAGTACATTTAACAAATTAAAGGCAATCAGTTCAATAAGCGATGTCCCAATTGCTTTTTTAACATCTTTAATAGGGGAAACAGAAGAGAAATATGCCAGCGAAATTGGAGCAGCCGATTTTATTACAAAACCTTTCCAGAAAAACGATTTAATGCAAAGAATAGAAAATATATTAAAAAATAATATAAAAAATAATGACATAGATTATTATGTAATTAATTAGGTGTGGATGACAGACACCAAAAAATTCGGTACAATTTGATTATGAACAAAGCATTAGAAACTTTAAAAGCAAGAGGTTTTTTCCAACAATGTTCCAACGTTGAAGGTCTGTCAAAATTGATGGACGAAGGTCCGGTTACTTTCTATATTGGCATCGATCCTACAGGGTCAAGCGCTCATATTGGTCACATGGTTCCTTTTTTTGCGTATAAGCATCTTGTAAAAGCCGGACACAGAGGAATTGCCCTCATGGGAGCCGGCACTGCCCGTATAGGCGACCCTTCTTTCAGGTCAGAAACACGCAAAATTTTGAGTTATGAAGAATTAGACAAAAATGCCGCATCTATTCTTGCTCAATTGGATCATTTTATTGGTTTTGATGGAGACAGGGCAATAACAGCAAACAACAAAGACTGGCTTGCCGACCTTAATTATATAGATTTCTTGAGGGAAATAGGAATTCATTTTTCTGTGAACCGGATGCTTAGCTTTGAAGCTTATAAAGCCCGCCTGGAAACAGGGCTTTCTTTTATAGAATTTAACTATCAGCTTTTACAAAGCTACGACTATCTGGAACTTTACCGCCGCTACGGCAATCGCCTTCAAATTGGAGGGGACGATCAGTGGGGCAATATCGTTGCCGGTGCAGATCTCATCCGCCGAATCGAAGGAGTTGAAGCTTTTGCCCTGACATTCCCCCTTGTTACAACAGCGGATGGCGGCAAAATGGGCAAGACATTAAAAGGCGCGCTTTTCCTCGATCCGGCAGTTACCACTCCTTATGAATTTTTTCAGTACTGGCGTAATG
>Ga0123356_10005326_pt1 | contig 13120 bp, 13 predicted proteins | sample TergutEmb28metaG_2_FD_92546 | JGI IMG/M metagenome (GOLD analysis project Ga0123356, IMG submission 92546) | Embiratermes neotenicus P3 segment gut microbial communities from Petit-Saut dam, French Guiana - Emb289 P3 | ecosystem: Host-associated > Arthropoda: Insects > Digestive system > Gut ... | reverse complement strand
TCTTTTGTTCAGGATGCGTTTTTAGCTTCTTTAGAGGTTAGATCAATAAATGTAAAAAACTTTACAATATTTTATAGAGTAAAGGAAAACAAAGATAAAAAATTAAAATTTAAAAATATTGTTACAGCATTAAGGCTTATGTATAGCAAAAGAGATTGGCAAAACATATTAAAAGAAGATGCAACAGAAGGGATAATATAAAAGTGCCACTTCACATAACACACGGTAACTGCTACGGACGCTGTTCGCGGGCGGCTCAGGCTGCGAAAAACCACAGTCGGCGCAAGCGCCTTAATACTGCTATGTGTCTTAACTAACACATGCCTGTATCTTAACTGACACATTGAAATTATTTTTGATTTTATATAGTATGAGCAGATGTATGTTAAAACTTTTTGGAAACGTGTCAGAGCGCTTATAAAGAGCAAGAAGGTAACTCAGGAAATGACCGCTGCAGTATGCGGGATTCGGTACAATACCTGGCGCGGCTGGGGCAGTAAAAATATTGTTCCCGGGGTAGAAGATTGCATAAGAATCTCCAGATACCTGGAAGTCAGTTTGGATTATATGCTTTGCGGAAAAGAAAACAACTCACAAGCAAAAATAGCCGAAGTTCAAAACCTGCTGGAAAAAGCAAACGGTAAGTTGCTTGCTTTAAAATAGCAGACACAAAGGCACCTGGTACCGCTTTTTTCATATGTGAAGGGCTCCAGGGCGTGCAAAACTCTTTCGTAGTGGAACCCCCCGCCTCTTGCCCGACCTTTCCTAATTTGCTACATTATAAACATGGGTTCGATTTGTGTCTTTGTAAATCAAAAAGGCGGCGTTGGCAAAACTACCTCGGCTATCAATATTGGGGCATATCTGGCAGAAGCCGGGAAATCCGTACTTTTGGTCGATTTTGACGCGCAGGCTAACCTCTCCAGCGGCATTGGCGCTAATCCTCTAAAGCCCGGAATCTATGAGCTGCTCTCGGATGAGGTAACTGCCGAGCAGGCGACAAGAAAAACTGCCGTTAAAAATCTGGAAGTTATCCCCGCCGACCCTGACCTTTCGGGCGCCGCTGTAGAACTTATCGATCAAAAAGAACGAAACTACTTTCTTAAAAAAGCGCTTGCTCCGCTTCGGAACAAGTACGACTATATTTTGATCGACTGCCCGCCTTCTTTGGGACAGCTTACAATGAACGGTTTGGCAGCAGCCGATTCAATTTTAATTCCAATGCAGTGCGAGTACTTTGCGATGGAAGGGCTTTTACAGCTTTTGGAAACTGCAAAGAGCGTACAGAAAGGATTAAATCCATCGTTAAAAATCGGCGGGATATTTTTTACAATGTACGATCCAAGAACCCGTCTTGCAAATGACGTAATTAAACAGGTAAGCGCTCACTATAAAGATAAAGTTTTAAATACAATTATCCCGCGCAACATCAGGCTTTCGGAAGCACCTTCCTACAGAATGCCAATCTCTCTTTACGATCCGCAGTGTCCGGGAGCCAGAGCGTATCATACGCTTGCCCAGGAAATAATCAAGCGCGACAAGGCCGGAGGAAAAGATGGCGCGTAGACCCGGAGGTCTTGGCAGAGGACTTGATGCTCTGCTGGATAACAACGACGATTCACCGCAGACAGAACCCGTAAGAAAAACATACGGTCAACCTGCCGCAGCTTCCAGCAGCAAAGCCGGCGACATTGTTCAGTTAGCCGTAGATAAATTGATTCCAAACCCGGGTCAGCCCCGTAAAAACTTTGACGAAAAAGAACTGCAGGAACTTGCGGACTCGATAAAAACATACGGTATCATTCAACCGATAATCGCGGCAAACGCAGGCGACGGCACTTACATAATTATCGCAGGTGAACGCAGAACACGCGCCGCAAGACTTGCAGGACTGCAAACAGTTCCTGTTATCATCCGCGACTATACCGATCAAAAACGGCTGGAAGTTTCCCTTATCGAAAACATTCAGCGCACAGATTTAAACCCGATAGAAGAAGCAGCCGCTTATAAAAATCTTATGGACTTTTCAAATCTTTCCCAGGACGAACTTGCAATGCGAATGGGAAAGAACCGTTCGACTGTTGCCAACGCGCTGCGTCTTCTTAAGCTGCCCATAGAAATGCAAAAAAGCCTGGAAGAAGGAAAAGTAAGTTCCGGACACGCAAGGGCGCTTTTATCCATTACCGATTCAAAAGCAAGAGACAAACTTTTTAGAGAATTACTGTCCGGCGATATTTCTGTTAGAGAAACAGAAAAGCGCGCCTCGGCATTAAATACCAACGAAGGCAAGGGCAAAACTGCTGGCGCAAAAAGCGGCAAAGGCAAAAAACGCCCGCCCGAAGTAGACGCCATGGAAGAAAAGTTTATCGGTAAACTTGGAACCAAAGTAGTAATAGACGGCGACCTTAACAAAGGCAAAATATACATAGAGTATTATTCAATGGAAGACCTGGAAAGACTTTACGAAGTTTTGGGCGGTTGATTATCCTATGGCGGTTTACGACGTTTTGCCGAAGGCAAAATGTAAGGGCGAAGCCCCGTAAACCGCTGAGATAGACGACGTTGCACCGTAGGTGAAATGTCGTCTATCGTTTATATTTGCGCCGTTTTAATGGCGCAAATATTAAAACTTGAACGCAATTCCAATATCAAAAACACCGTGTGTACCATACCCTGTTTCTGCCCAAACTCCAAAAAAGCCATTAAAAAAGTAGCGTACACCGATATTAACGCTGAACAACGTACTGCTTCCTGAAGTATGAATCTCGTTATCGCTTAAACGAATTACATAACCGCCGGTTGCAACAGCATAAGTATCAAGATTATCGATACCCCAATTAAAGTGATAACCGCAGCGGAAACCCAAACCTATATTGCTATAGTACCAGTCAACATGCTGATCTTTGCGACCAAGTCCTGAATAAGTAACAATTCCGCCGAAGAAAAACGGAAGTTTTTGATCTCCCAGCCCGATGTTTCTATCGAATGACAGGCGGATAGGCGGAACCCATGTATAACCGGAACGTCCCATAAATTCAATATTGTCGTCAAACCCAAAACCAAAATTTAATATCCAGTTTTTGTCTGTCATGCAAGACGGAAACTTTGTAAGATCGCTGGGTTCCCATGCAAACAGACTCACTGTACTAAAGCAAACAAAAAGAACCAAAAGAATAAATATCTTTTTCATTTTAATCTCCTTTTATAATTTTACTGATATCAATAATATAGAAAAAATTGTTTATGATCAAGGTACCCCTATAGTGCTGGGCGCGCTACTCGGGATAAATCCCTCGCGCTTCATTTATCCTTGTAACATCCTTGTGCGCCACGCCATGCTAAATTTTCCATCCGCACGCATACGCGTGCTTTATTTGGCGTCATAAACATCAATACCCTCTTTCTTCTTTAAAAACCCGCATGCCTTATATGTAAAAGGAGTCATAAGGGCTTCGATACTGCACTTTAGTATATAATTGGTTATAACAAGACTCCAGAAAATTTCCCATCCAAAAACTCCGGTAACTGTCGCGATTAATACAAAAATAATAGTATCCAAAAATTGACCGACCAATGAAGATCCAATAGTACGCACCCAGAGCATGCGGCCTTTCATAATTACTTTTAATTTTGATAAAATTTTTGCATTGGAAAATTCACCGACTAAATAGGCAGTCAGGCTGGCAAGCACAATACCGCCGTAACTCATTCCGCCCAGAATGGCATTGTATGCGCCGCTTCCTGCTTCGGCTTCCCAGAAAGCTTCCGGCGGGAGTATACCCAGCACAAAGAAAACCAATGTTGCAAGAGCCATCGCCGCAAAACCTGTCCAGATAACGCGCCGCGCGGTTTTAAATCCGTAGACTTCCGTAAGCACATCGCCCAGTACATACACAAGCGGAAACAAGATAGTCCCGCCGTCAAAAGCCAATGGTATAGAAAAGAAAGATATCCCCAAATCAACAATTTTTGCAGAAGACGCAACATTACTGATAATAAGAATACCGACAAAAAACGACGCAACGACATCAAGGTACTTGAAAGACGTTGGCTGAGAAAGAGATTTCATACGCTACTCCCTGTTTTTTTTAAGCGGGTTGCTAGGATACCGCTATTTTCCCAAATTAAAAATGCCAGTTAATTCCGGCTCGTTTCATTATACCATTTGCAGTATGGCGGGAATCTATTTTACCATCTACCGTAATAGGTAATTTGGTAATAGGACTAAACCAAATGTCATGATCCCCTTTGCCGCGCCGCAAAAAATAACAACCACTTTCTGAAAGCTTTTCTCTTACTTTCTTTTCATATTCTGCCATTATGCCACAACCGCCAATTGCTCAGCTTTAAAATGAAGTTTCACTTGAGTATGATTCATACCGCTAATTTCAAGGAGCTCTGGGGCTGCGATTTTAACTCTATTAACAAGGTCATCAAAAGAACTTGACTCAAGTATCAGACCCGGAATATCTTGGCTTTCTGCAATCCATACAGAAGCCTCATCATCCCAAAATAAAGTTATAACATATTCATCCATCACTTACGCCCATTTAATAAAGCCGCTGCGATATGGGTGCACAAGCGCATCGTGCTTTGGCAATATGCGCACTGTGTGTCCCTGCATACCGGTATCGACACATTCAACCCTAATCTGATACAGATTCAAATTGCCTTCGCTCTTGAGCCATTTCATTTCTGTCTTGTGCGCATCGGCGATATCGCTTGTCTGGTTAGATACAGTGCCATGGTACAATTCAACCAGCAAGTCATTTGGTTTAATACTGCCAAGATCAAGGTAAGCAGTTACAGTTAACATATCTCCGCGCTGCATAACAGGCTTTGCGTTGGATTCTATTTTGGCAATCTTCAGGCTGCCCCAGGCTTGCTGCAGTTTATGAAAATATGCCGCGAGAGATTTTGCCTCGGCATAATCGTCTTTGCTAAAGCGGCGGTAATTCTTAAGCGCGGGGAAGTAAAACTGGTTTGAATAATCCATTAATGTTCTGTGGAACGACATGGACTGACCAATCTGCTTCATGCAGTCTTTCATCATTTTAATCCAGTCGCGCGGCAGTCCGTCTCTTCCCCTGTCGTAGAACATTGGAATAATTTCGCGCTCCAATAAATCATAGAGAGCCTTGCTTTCAATATCGTCCTGAAGCTTTTCATCGATGTATTGTTCGCCATGTCCTATTGCCCAGCCTACTTCGGCATTATATGCTTCATCCCACCATCCGTCCAAAATAGAACAGTTAAGTACGCCGTTCATCGCAGCTTTCATGCCGCTGGTACCGGACGCTTCCATTGGACGGCGCGGAGTATTAAGCCACACGTCGCCGCCGGATGTTAAATACTTGGCTACGTTCATATCGTAGTTTTCTACGAAAACAATGCGGGAAGAAACATCGTATTTATCCGCAAAGTGAATAATATCGCGGATTAAATCTTTACCCGGCATATCATGCGGGTGCGCTTTACCTGCAAAGATTAACTGAATGGGACGGTCATTGTCTCTTACAAGACGCAATAAACGTTCGGGATCGCGAAGAAGCAAATTGCCTCGTTTATAAGTTGCAAATCTTCTGGCAAAGCAGAGTGTCAGCGCGTAAGGAGACAATACATCTTCTGCCTGCTGAATACGCCGTTCCATAGCGCCTGTTCGTCTATACTGTTCACGAGTACGCTCGCGCACAAAGGCAACAAGTCTTTCACGGCGGCGTTCATGGGTACGCCATAATTCTTCGTCGGAAATACGATCCATGCGTTCCCATATGTTTAACTCGGTTGGTCTGTCTTCAAACTGCGGTCCGAAAAATCTGTCTAAAAGGTCTAACATACCTGCAGAAATCCATGTACGGGGATGAACGCCGTTTGTTACATGACCTATCGGAACTTCGTTTAACGGAAGACCCGGCCACAATCCTTTCCACATATCACGGGATACTACGCCATGAAGAGCCGCAACACCATTGGCATAAGCTGCAAACTTAAGCGCAAGAACCGTCATACAGAAAGTTTCACGTTCATCGTGCGTATCAACTCTGCCAAGACCCAAAAAGTCTTTCCAGGAAATACCCAAAACCTGCGGCCATGTGCGGAAATATTTTTCCATCATGGGAATATCAAAACGCTCGTTTCCGGCAGGAACCGGCGTATGGGTAGTAAATATATTTGTCGGCCAAACAGCTTCGCGCGCTTCTTCGAATGTAAAGTTTTTTTCTACCATGATTTCGCGGGCACGTTCCAGTCCAAGGAAAGCGGCGTGTCCTTCGTTCATGTGAGTAGCCGCGGGATTTATTCCCAAAGCGCGTAAAGCGCGAATGCCGCCGATACCAAGAAGTACCTCTTGCTGCATACGGGTTTCTTTGTCACCGCCGTAAAGAGCTGCTGTAACATTGCGAATATCCTGCGTATTTTCTTCTATGTTTGTATCGAGCAGATAAAGTGATGATCGTCCTACTTTTACTTCCCAAATTTGAGCGACAGCCTGACGGCCTGCCAAATCTACAGTTATTTTTAACGGTTGTCCGTCTTTGCCGATTTTCTTTTCTACAGGCATGTTATACCAGTCATTTTCCGGATAACTTTCCTGCTGGAAACCGTCGGCATTTAACATCTGTTTAAAATATCCCTGTCGATATAAAAGTCCAATACCAACCAACGGCAAACCTAAATCCGAAGAAGTTTTCATATGGTCTCCGGAAAGAATTCCAAGACCGCCGGAATAAATCGGAAGCGATACGTCCATTCCGTATTCCATTGAGAAATACGCTACCACATCCTTATGGCTGCCCCGGTACCAGGTTTCGCCTTTTTTATAGCGCTGGAACCTGTCGTAGACTTCCTTAAGAGCTGCCAAATAGGAATCATCCTTGGCAGTCTGGGCAAGCCTTTCCTGGCTAACCATGCCTAAAGTCCGTATCGGACTCTGCTGGGACTGAACCCAACTATCATAATCCAGCCTGATAAAAAGCTGAACCGCGTCATAATTCCATGATAACCAGAGATTTCGGGCAATCTCTTCTAAAGGCTTCAAAACTGGCGGGAGTTTTGGCTTAACTGTATATGTAGATATGTTCATATATTGAGTTTATGGGGGAAATTGCATTGTGTCAATGGCGAATTGATCATGAATTGTATTGTCTTTTCCCTTATTTTCCGTTACAATGGACAAATTACCTATACAAAGGAGAAAAAAATGAAAAAAATTGCAATGGTTTTGGTATTATTGCTTGTTACATCAACAGTATTTGCAAATCCCATCCAATTGGGAACATTCCCCATAGGACGATGGCTGGATCCTAACTGGAACGCCATATGGGAATTCACATCAAACAACATCAGAATACTTAGCAGTACCGATGGAACCGTACTTTACGACTTTTCCAGCAAGACTATTCGCGGCTTTAGGGTATTTTTGGATGGAACTCAGCCCGGTATTACCTTTACATGCCCGGAAGCAGGAAGAACCTACCGCTTTATAGCGCGTCTTCCCAGCACCAACGTAGTTATGGAAATCACAAGAGAAGGCCTTCCCAATTACTCTGTAACAATGCAAAGACAATAAAAAGGGATGTCCGAGAAGTAACCACGAAGGCGCAAAAGGCGCACAAAGGATAAGAAAAAGAAAAAGAAAAAGAAATGAATTTATGAGTTTTCTCTTCTTTTTCGCCTGCGAACCTTTGGTTCGATTCGCCTTTGTGGTAAATACTTTTCGGGCAGCTACCTTAATACCGGTAACGTCCCGGCTACTTCAAAACGTATAGGCTCGCTGCTTAAAGCAGGCATACCAAAATCACAGGTTAAAATAAGCAAACTTGGAACCTCGAACAAATTACGCAAAGCGGAAAAACTTCGGTAAAGATCGGCGTAGGTTACAATAAGCTGAAAAACTACAGGCGTGGTGCTGTTGGCGGCAAGAACACCTTCGCTTTCGATATTGCCTCTTATAAATGAATTTCTGTTCAATTGATAATCATAGGTTATTCTGGGCGTGGGTATCTCGAACTGATTGGGATTCTGCACATTAACAGTAACATTGATTATCGCTCTTGTAATATTTGCATTTTCCATTCTCATGGTAGGGGCTCTTACCTGCGGAAGCTGCGGTATGGGAAGCTGACCTTCATGTTCAAGATTAAAGACTTTGGGTCCAACTACAGGAAAGTTAAATTTAACAGCCAGCGCCGCTTTATAAGCTACTTGCCTGCTGCCAAGCAAAGATCTAAAAGAGTTAAAAAACTCAATATAATCGACATTTACGGGCACTTCTACAAGAGTTGTGCTATTTGCCCTTATTCGTTGATTATTTCTGACAGTTCCGCTCACAAATGAATGGGTATTAATAAATAATTCCCATCCGGTTTCCGGAAAGGGTATATCAAAAGGATTGGGATTCTCAACCTGCACTTTGCAGAGTAATTGGGCTCCGATTAAATTAATGCTTGCCAGTTCCACCGAATGGAGAGAAATAGCCGGTTCCTGGAATGCCGACATCAATGTCTGACAGGTTGATAAAGATAAAACGGCAATAAGCGCGAATAAGACAATTAAAATTTTAGATTTCATAATATACCCCCCAATGCTGATAATTATTACTCATTTTATAATATTTATCAATATTGGAGGGCATTTCTTTTTACGCAACATACGCTTCAAGTTTTTCCGCGCGTATCGGATTTCGCAGCCTTGTAAGGGCTTTTTCCTCAATCTGGCGGATACGTTCTTTGCTCAAATTGTAATGAAGACCAATCTCTTTTAACGACATCGGTTGACGGTCAAGACCATAATGACAGCGAATTATATCAGCTTCATCTTTATCAAGGGTTTTTAAAACCTTATCAATGTCTTCTTTCATCAATCTTTGTTCTGCAACCTTATCCGGGGCTGTATACAAATTATCCTCTATGAAGTCTCTTAACGGCATATCGCCGTCTTTGGAAGCAGGATTATCCAGCGATATTATTTCTCTGGAAATAAAAAGCAGTTCAGAAACACGCGTTTTTGCCATGTTTAAAAGTTCTGCAATTTCCCTGATTTCCTCTTCAGGCGATTGATGTTTTTCAATCAATTTCCCGGCTTTTTCGATTTTAACAAGATCGGCGGCTCTATTTACAGGAAGCCTGATTGCTCTGGCTTTTTCACAAAGAGCGCTCATAATGGCCTGACGTATCCACCACACAGCGTATGATATAAAATGATACCCCTTCCTTACATCGAAACGATCGGCAGCGTTTACAAGGCCAACATTGCCTTCGCTAATCAGGTCTTCAAGAGGTAAACCAAGCCCCTGATATTTTTTTGCTACTGTAACAACAAAGCGCAGATTGGCGCTAACAAGCCTGTCTCTGGCCAACGGGTTTCCAGCCGCCGCAACTCGAGCAGTGATTTCCTCATCTTCTCTGTTGAGTAACGGGATACGATTTATCTCCTGAAGATAAATAGCCAGATTGTCTTCCTGTGCCTTTCTTTTTCCCTTCTCTGCCATACTGTCCCCCTTTTTACCAGCGCTAAACTATAGTCTGGTAACAGTAAAATAGCAAAAACCGTGCCAAGTTAAATTCGTCAATATTTCGACTGTTTTTTGCAAATATTCTGTATTTTTTTGGGGTTTTACCCATGGCCTTATTAATATAAATGGGATAAATGACACATACGCCGAAATTGACCCTTAAACTGTGTCAAAATGACACAAGATCGGCTTTGACTAATATTGAAAGAACCTTGGGTATCTTGATTTATTTGTAAATATTATTTATTATTACCTTAATATTCTGAATAAATTGGGAGAAAAACAAATTATGAATCCAAGCCCCGAACTGGTAGTGGATGAGGAAAAAATCAAAAAAGCCATACAGTCCGGACTTCCTCTTACAATAACAACATACACTCTCCCCAAAGAAATAGAAATTTATATAGAGCAGGTTATCGATGCTTTTCTAAGGCAGATGGATCAGCTAAAACTTAAAGATTATATTGTCTATTGCATACAGGAACTTGTCGTTAATGCAAAAAAAGCAAATACAAAACGCGTATTTTTTGCAGAACGCGGTTTAAATATTGACGATGATAAAGATTATGCCAAGGGAATGGAAACATTCAAGGAAGAAACAATCAGCAATATAGGCCACTATCTAAAACTGCAAAAGGAAAAAGGGCTCTATATAAAAGTAGTTTTACAAATCAAAAGAAATACAATTCATTTGGAAATACGCAATAACAGTTCGGCGACCAAAATGGAGCAGCTTCGTATTCAGGACAAATTGGCAAGGTCCAGACAGTATGATAATCTGGAAGACGCTTTTTCATCGATATTGGACGATTCCGAAGGCGCAGGTCTTGGTCTTGTTATCCTTGTATTAATGTTAAAAAAGATGGGTCTTGATGATGACGCTTTCACGATAAAAACAGCCGAAAAATACACAGTTGCCAGCATTGCGATCCCGCTGGATCAGACAATGGTAGAAAATATAAAAGTTCTTTCGAACGAAATTGTAGAAAATATTGACAGTCTGCCTCAGTTCCCGGAAAATGTTATGCATATTCAAAGACTTATAAACGATCCAACTTCCGATATGCCAACCATCGCGCGGCAAATATCCATAGACCCGGCGCTTACCGCAGACTTGCTGAAAATTGTTAACTCTGCCCAGTATATGTTATCCAAAAAGGTAGATAACATTTCCGAAGCGGTAAAGATGATCGGTATTAAAGGTATTAAAAACCTGCTTTATTCCTACGGAACCCAAAAAGTTCTTGGCGACGATACTGTCGAGAAAAAAAGGCTTTGGGAACATTCGTACAGAACAGCTTTTTATGCCTACAATCTTGTCAAGAATTTCAAGAACGACAACAATCTTCTGGACGACGTATATGTCGGCGGTATTCTGCACGATATGGGAAAAATTATTTTTTCCAATGTACATCCGGATCTGCTTAATAAAATTAAAGGTTTCTGCGCCGGTAAAAATGTTCCTTCATCTACATTTGAAGATCTTTCAGCGGGCCTGAATCACGCGGAACTTGGCGCATTAATAGCGGAAAAATGGAACTTCCCTGACAGGCTTGTAGCTGCAATTCGTTTCCACCATGATCCGGAAGCCGCGCCTCTTGATTGCAAAGATTTGGTAGACTCTGTTTACCTTGCCAATATGTTCTGCGAATACGAAAACAACAACATCAGTTTTGATCAGTTTGAACTTGGCCCGATGGAAAACTACGGGTTCAAAAGCAAAGCGCAGGTGGACGCCTTACTGGATCGATTATCAAGAGGCTTTATGCGGGAAGGCCAATTCTAACAACGGCATGAAAAAGCCACTCATTTTAATATTAATACTCTGTATCGGCGCTTCCGTATCAGCCTGGGAATTTGAATGGGCAGGCCTTATTCCCGCTGGTTTTGGCCTTAATGTATCGGAAGGCGGCACTTCGGGCGATTTAGAAATCAATTTCCTGCCGCACCTGCTCTATGATGAATATGGCACCGGAATTTGTTTTAAATGGATACCTTTTAGTTATATGAAAATAAACAACGAAGATCACCTTGGCTTTTTAAATTTATCGTGTTTCTGGAATATAAATTATGCGGTGTGGAACATTTCAGAAAAATTAATCGATTTGGATTTTGGTCCTTTTGTTTCGGCAAATATGACTTCCAAAGGAATAATAATCTCAGCCGGGATGGTTTTTTATTTTTCTCTCCCTTTCATATACTCAGAAATCGGGTATAGAAACATAAACGGAAACCATGGTTTTTACATGAATTTTGTAATGGATCTGCCTTTGCTTGGGCTTGCCTCTGTATGGTGGGGGTTATAGCAGGGATTTTAACCCCTATTCCCCAGGGCTCACATAATATGGTAAAATCAATAACTTATGTTCCTAAAACGGCTTAGTATTCTCGGTTTCAAATCATTTGCAGACCGTACAGAAATAGAGTTTAACGATGGCATCACTGCCCTTCTGGGTCCCAATGGCTGCGGAAAATCCAATGTTGTGGACGCGGTAAAATGGGTTTTGGGAGAACATGCCATAAGGTCTCTGCGCGCCGAGAAAATGGAAGATGTCATTTTTAGCGGTACCGAAACCCGAAAACCGCTTGGTGTGGCGGAAGTTGCCCTTGCTATTGCAAACGAGACCGGCCTTTTGCCGATGGATATGCCGGAAATCGAAATAAAGCGCAGGTTGTATCGATCCGGAGAAAGTGAATATTTCATCAATGGGACGCAGGTCAGGTTAAAAGATCTCCGCGAACTTTTTTGGGACACCGGTGTCGGCAAGACTGCATACTCTGTTATGGAACAGGGCAAGATTGATCAAATACTTTCGTCAAAACCGGAAGAACGGCGATACCTTTTTGAAGAAGCGGCGGGCATAACACGGTACAGGGAACGCGGCGCAGAGGCGGAACGCAACCTTGCCAAAACCGAAGAAAATGTGCGTCAGGTAGAATTGATACTTAACGAAGTAAAACGCGCCCATGACAGTTTAAAAACTCAATCGGAAAAAACATTAAAATACCGCACGCTTCGCGATGAGATTTTTAATTACGAACTGGACATTCAATTGCTGCGATTAAAGCAGTTTAAATATGAGAGAGACGAAAAAAACGAAACTTTAAGGCGCAGAACTGCCGACCGTGACAGGATACGCGCGGAAATGGAAGCCGAAAACAAAGCTCTGGAAGCTAACATGGACGAAGTAAACTCCATGGAAGCGCGGCTTGTAGAACTGCAAAAAAATATTTACGGTCTTGCCCTGGAAAAAAACGCAAAAGAAAACGAGATTCGCCTGTTTAACGAACAGCGCGGTGAAAATAAAATCAAGATTGGCCAGAACGAAGAACGCGAAAAACAGACTGTCGAAAAAATAACAGAGCTGAATAATGACGCTTCCGGGCAGGATATGGTTGTACAGGATCTAAAAAAACAATGCGAAAGCATAGAAGAAAATATCCGTTCATTCGAAGAAAACATACATCTTACGGCAGGACGAATAAGCGAAAATGAAAAAGAATCGCGCAGAGCCGAAGAAGATATCATCAATATAGACAAGCAGCTTGTAGAACTGGAAAAAGAACTTGCAAAAATAACCGACGACATTGTCGCGGAGCTTGATGCAG
>Ga0123356_10005325_pt1 | contig 13121 bp, 7 predicted proteins | sample TergutEmb28metaG_2_FD_92546 | JGI IMG/M metagenome (GOLD analysis project Ga0123356, IMG submission 92546) | Embiratermes neotenicus P3 segment gut microbial communities from Petit-Saut dam, French Guiana - Emb289 P3 | ecosystem: Host-associated > Arthropoda: Insects > Digestive system > Gut ... | reverse complement strand
CGGAATAATTGGTTCGAATCCAGCTTGTCTCTAAATTTAAAAAAGGAAATCCCGTTAAAAACGGAATTTCCTTTTTTATCTGAGCCGCGCTGGATTCGAACCACCGACCACCGCCTTAAAAGGGCGATGCTCTACCGACTGAGCTAGCGGCCCAAAGCTCTCTGTTTCTTTGAAACTTTGGAGCCTTCCTAATTTTTACTAAAAATCAGGAAAAAATGCAAGAGGGATGAACTTTATTTACACCTGGCTTCGGTTTTTTAGTTCAACTTCTTTTTTCTCGATTTGTTCTTTTATAACTGTAATTTCGTCCAATAGTGTTTTTATTTCCGGTGAATCCCGTTCAATAACCTGCTGGTTTTTTTCTGTAAATGTCATATAAACTTCGTTGCCAAGCCGGGTAAGGAGTTTTTGCGCCTGAATTTCAAATTGTTTGATATCCCACATTATCAAACCTCTTTCTCCCAAATCTTGCGCTTTCGCTCCCGCTTTCATGGCAAAATCTTTTGACGCCGCCCAGCCCTGTTCGAGTAAATCTTTCATTCTTTCACTAAATGTCATACTCATAAATACCCCCTTATTTCCTTTTTATTCCAAGTATTGTTAAATCGTCGTACTGCTCGTCTTCCTTAACATGAGTATAATACATATATGCCGGATTTTCAGGATATTCACGAGTATGCGAGCAGTAACGTCTGTACTGTAAAAAGTGATTTTTAAGGAATTCGTCAACTTTTTTTTCTACCAATACCCGCGAATCTTCGCCCGCGTTTTCGGGTTTATAACAGCGGAACATTTTTTCTACAGCTATTAACGCCATGATTACATCTTCTACCCGTCCTTCGCACGATGAAAAATCAAACTGTAAATCGCCGCTGCCGCTTTTTATTTCTTCCGGGTTGTGATATTTACGCAAAGTATATGTTTCACGCGCCATTACAGCGTTAATGATTGCTTCTACACGGTCAGGACCCATTTCTTCGTCCGCTTGTCCGCAAAGATGATTTTCATGCGGTGTGTCTACAGGTCCGGCTTCACATATAATTTCTTTAAAATTATTATCACGGAATCTTCTTTTTCCTTCTTCAATACCGTCAGTGTAAAGCAATAATATGTCGCCTTTATCAATCTGGATAGTTTGTACACTATAACCGCCTGTAGTTTCTATCATAAAGTTGGGTAGTACTCCTGTCGCGGGGGTTTGCGGCAATGTTACGGCTTTTAATTTTTGTTCGGAAGCGTCATAGTAATGGACAACATTATCGCCCGCGTTACAAAAACGTACTACTCCTGTTTGCGAATCAAAGAGGCACAATGTAAAGGCGGCGAAGCGTCCTTTAAACGCGAGCGTTTCGATAAAGTCGTTGATCTGATAAACAACTTCCTCTATGCGCATTCCTTTCGCGTTTGGTTTCCATTGTTTAAAATAGTTAAGGAACATTGTCGCTACCTGAATCATGATAAGCGCGGCGGGAATTCCTTTTCCAGCTACGTCGCATTTTATCATCGCGTAATAACGGCCGTCCAGATCTTTGTAATCAAAGTAGTCTCCCGATACGCCTTTGGCTCCTTCGTAGTAACCAAAGAAATTGAGGTTTGGCGTATGTTTAAAACCATACGATTGTTTGTTACCCTGATTGTCTACTTCCAGCGGAATAAACTTCTTTTGTATTTCCTTACCGATGCTTAGATCTGACGCCGCGAGAGCCGCTTTTACAAGACCTGCTGTCATGTCATTGATTGTATTTCCAAGTATCGCGATTTCGTCTTTTGTTTTTATTGTAATATCCGTTCCCGATAATTTTGTTTTGTCTTCTGTATCACGGATAATTTCGATGTGTTTTACAAGTTTTCTGATTGGTATGATGATTACAGTAGAGAAAATAAAAGCGCCGGTTACTCCGATTAATAAAACTATTAACGCTACAATTCCGATTGTACGCAGAAGAATTACCTGTCCGTAATTAATCGCGTCAATAATTATATCTGTGCTTACTTCCAGCCTTATTAAACCTCTGAAGAAATTGTTGTCCGCCCCTGATCGGAATAAAACGGGTTTATAGAAAATATAAGTTCTGTTTCCGTAACCGGAAATACTGTCCAGCGAGAATTCAGGATACGATCCCATGTCTCTGGAAATTTCTGAAAGCATTTCATTCAGCCTCATTTGTCTGTCGTTAATTGTTACCTGAATATCATGTCGCAGACGTTCCGCTTCATCGTCAAAACGATCCATTATCGCTATACCTTCCGCGAAAAGGTCTCTTATGCTTCCCGCTAGTTCTCCCGCTTTTTCCTGAGCGAGCCGGTTAAACTCGATGCTTTCTTCATCAAAGTATTCTTTATGTTCATCGTTATATCTTGATACACCAAGCCGCAGTTCGACAGTATCTATTTTAGATTCAATATTTGGATCGTTTGACGCCCAAACATGATCAGTGTGTATCGAATTTATTCCATAACCTGTAATGGTTATATATTTCGCTTCCGGAATTGAAGCGGATTGAGCGGGCAGGAACATTAAATCCAATACACCTTCGTCTCCGCCGGATGATATCGCGCGCGGCATGTGCGCTCTTACTCCCGACGATATACCTTCAAGAAGAACGTTAGACCTGTCCCACAAACTTTTCAGTAAGGTTTCCTGCTGGGTATTAGTCATCAATATATACATTGGTGTTGAAATCATTATAATTACAAGGAGAACAAGCCCAATGGTAAAAGAGGCGAGTTTGAATCTAAGTCCCCTTCCTTTTTTATATATCCGCACTATTTTTTGTTTTTTTTCTGATGGCATAAAATCTCCTGTGATAATTGCTTGCGCTTCCTGTTTGATTGCCGCGCTTTCTGTAAATACTGTGCCTATTCCTCGAATCGCGGCGATTATTCCAAGCGCGCAGAAAATTATTAATAACACCGCTAGCGCTGTAATCGGGTTAAATGTAAATAACGCGCCAGACCGGATTAACCATGAAGGTCTCCATTGACTTGAGTAATCGCCGAACTTTACAGTTCCTGTTCTCGCGACAGGAATAAATGAATCGGCTATGTACCATCCTCTAACTGAATGTTCAAGTCTTATTCTGTAACGGCCTTCGTCCGTATCTTCTGACATAAATGTAATTTCACGATCAGATACAATATTAAAGTTTTCTATATATACATCAGGGCGTCCTTCCTGCTGTAATACTACCGATGTTACGCGTCCGCCCGCGGAGAAACCTCTTCCTACAATTCTTACCGAAAGTACTCCCTGTTCATCCTGATTCGCGTCGATATATGTTACGCTTGTAAATGGAATAAATTTATTGTTTCTTATAATTAAACTTGATGGCGGTCCGATATTTCCCGCTTGATCAATCGCGGAAACTGTAAACGCCCATAAACCATTATCCTGATTTATAAAACTTGTCGATGTCTCTGTTCCCATTATGTTTTGCGGAGGAGAAAATATAGAAGCGTTTTCATTCGCTCCAAGGAATTGTAATGTCCAGGTATATCCCGCGACGTAAGGATCATCTGACGGCTCCCATGACATTTCAAAACTGCTGGAAAGTAAAAAACCCCTGTCGTCAAGTTCTGGTTCAATGATTGTTACTTGACCCGGCGGATAACCCTTTCTATAGAACAAAACCCTGCCCGGATCTGACCAGTTGCCCGCGTAATCCAAAGCCCGTACAGTAAAATACCATTCGCCATCCGCGTTAGCGTGATGTTCAAGTGTGCGATCCTGTATATTTCCTGTGTTAAAAATCATTATTTCTTTTTGTGGCTCTTCGTTTATATCCTGACTCCATGCCCATGAAAATCCCGCGATACCCGAAGTATCAGCAGGTACATTCCATGACATACGTACCCTTTCCGCTCTGCTGGCTTGTGAAGGCGTAAAATTAAGCGCTGTTACTACGGGACTATCGCAGGAAGAATCCGGCGCGAGCATATAAATGCGGTTTGAATCCCGTACTGTGGTTTGCCAGAAAATATATGTTCCGTCATAACATACAATTGGTCTCGCGAAAGATGATTCCGCCGAAGCGCTTGATAAGGGTGTGTTAATCCAGCTTAAAAATTCTCTTTGAGCTAAAAATACCCTGTTGTTTCCATTGCGGTTATCGAACCATACAACATTAGGCGTGTTATTATAGATAAAACCAATCGGGTTTTGACAAAACGATTCTACATCGTTTATTCGTTCAATAGCGCTTATTCTGTTTCCCAATGAATTGATCATTACACTGTAAATATGAGGCGATTGGGTGGAAAAACGCCTTTCCCATACCAAAAATAAATTTTCGCCGTATCTTGATAAATGAGGTCTTTGATTGTCAAAACTGTTTGCCGAAGCCTGTGTTTCCATTATAGGATCGTTAAATGTTGTAAAACGCCTTGACTCTGTCCACGTTCTGCCTCCGTCATCGCTTGTTTTATAAAAGAGCTGGAATGCCGGCAGTTCTTCCGCTCCCATTATACGAGACTGAAAAAATACAACATCTCTATAAATACTGTATCCTACAGATTCTTCATCGCGCGGTATTATTGGAATCTCAACACCTGCGTGTGTTGGAAGAAAGTTAAGTGTTAAAGCGGTTTCTCTTACAAAAGGCTCAAAATTAGACCAGTTTAATCCGTCATAAGATCTTGAATAATAAATTGAAAGGGATTCCGCCCGGCCCCTTGTAACAAAAAGTAAAAATCCTCCGTCAGCGCGGACAAAGATACGGGGAGCTACCGAGTTTTCCGCTCCAAGATTAATTGTTTGTTTAGAAAAACTCCTTCCCCTGTCAGTAGAAACAAGTATTTCGGTTTGAGCGTCTCCCGCGGCGGCGGCTATAACTATTCTGTTTTGATTATCAACCGCTATTGAAAGAATTGAAGGCTCCGCTCCCAAAAACCGGTAAGGACCTCCGATTGTTCCCCTGTGTATCCACTGTCCGTCTACTTCTTTAATCGCGACATTTATATTGATGGTTCCGCCCGAAACCGCGCTTCCGTTTCCGTTAGGTGAAACTTCCTGCCAGGCTACAACAGAAAAAGCCTGCGAATGCGCGCTTACGGGAAATGTTCCGGCTCTTGAATGAAAAATTTCCGGCGCTTCCCAAAATAGATCAGCGGCGTAAAGAAGTGATACCGCGAAAAATAAAAATAAAACAGATATATATTTTTTAATCATAATGTCGCCTGCTGTACCCTTCTGTGTAACTCTACTAATTTAGTTACGCCGTGATTCGCCTGATTTTGCATAAGCCTTGTTACTATTGTTAAAGCTGTTAAATTGTTTCCCGCCTGAAAAGCGCTTAACGCCTGCTGGTAAGACGCTTCATCCTGAGCGGAAAGAACTATATTTCTTGGAGTTTGTATTCTTCTAACAAGTATGTCTCTTAAACGCGAAGCTTCGGTATTATCACGGTCTAAACGTATCGCGGCTGTTAAATCATTTAAAGCGGATTGATACTGCGCTGTTGTGCCGCTGTCAATTATACGTCTTGCCGATACAGTTAAATCTCTTGACCTCGCTAAATCAGCCGGGTTTGGAGGCGGCGGGCGAATACCCATCGCGATTTCCGCGTCAATGATAATCTGTCTCATATTCGGGTAATTGGGGTTTAATTGCGCCAGGTTCTGAAGCTCGGCAAACGCGTCCATAGACCTGTTTCTGCTTCCTGAAATAGCGGTTTGTAAGCGTTGTTCAAAAAGCCTGTCAAACGCCGCTCGGTCTGTATATTGTTCTATTCTTAAATCAATAAGACCCGCTTCTTGATTGATCGGGAATAGTAATTTTACTTCTCTTGTAAGAACTTGCGCTTCGTTAAATCTTGTTATCCCCTGTGTTCTCTGTCCCGCGTTAATAAGGCGCACTCCGTCTTCATAATTTCTTTGCGCCTGGCTTAATAATTGGCTCATTTCCGCGTAAAGGGGAGCTGTAGGAGGAATTACCCTGCCTGATGTAGCGGATAACGCTGTGCGAACAATTCCAAGCCACATCATTATTTCTTCATGATCGTCAGAAGTTGTTATACTCCATCTGGTTCTCGCTCTTGTAAGACCGCTTTCGGCTTGCTGGAAATCACCGTTATAATATTGATTTCTCGCGCTATCTATAAGTTCGCGTACTTCCACTAAAATTAATTCATTTTCCGCGCTTCGGATTAACTGCGCGAGATTTAAAAATTGAGTGTCACGCATTTGCCGCAAAGACGCTGATTCCTGTATTTCAAGCGATTGGCTGTAATTTTGATCTGCGCGTGTTATAAAACCTCTCGCTGCTTCAAAGTCCCGTCTTTCGTAAGCGGCTCGAGCTTCCCTAAAAAGCCTGTCTCCTTCCTGTCTTAACGCTTCGGCTTGCCCTGACCTGTTACGCGCGGTTTCTGAAAGCGTAACACCCTGTGTATGTATATTTATCAATTCATTTATTGTTGTTTGAAGATGAACAGCTTCAGGAACATCCGTTATATCTGTTGTTTCATTTATAAATTGCGATAATACGGAGCTTTCATTATTCATATCACTCGATGACGCCGAAAGCATTGTTGTTAATTCCTGTAACGCTTCAGTAGGGAAGTGGTAGGTGACAGTTACGCCTTCTTCGTCTACGTAAATTTCTCCGTCAAGAAGGTTCATTCCGCTTTCCAGCTGCGCTCTTCTTTCCGCTAAGATATTATCAAGACTGTGTTGCGCGATCGCGTAATATCTTTGAGCCGCCTGGATATCTTCGGTATTTAAAATCGCCTGAATTGTTTCGATCGCGGCAATCGCGTCTGTGATATGCGAAACCTGATGATATATATTAATTTCTGTATGTACAAGATTGGCGTTTGTTTTTATGTTTTCTAATCCTCGCGTTAGTTCGCTTATGTTACTTCTTGTTTGCAGTTCGTTTCTTAAAGCAGTATCTGTATTTATTATTCCATCCTGCCAGCGGACAAGAGAAGAGCGATCGACATTTAAACGCGTCGCGATATTTGATGCCTGTAAAAGAAAATTATTGGCTTGAATCAAAGCTGTTAATTCCATATAAGTTGATATATCCGCGAGCAGAATACTGTTTCCATAAATTGTAATTGTTTGAAGATTCGCGCCGGCAAAAAGTTCCTGGGTTTTATTAAAAAATAGCGGAGTTAAGTTTATATAATTTTCTATTCTTTCCAATGATTGCGCGACAGCGCGGTATTCTCCAGCGTTTATCGCGGCGATAGATGAATTTTTCGCTCTTTCGGCATGTGTCGCGATGGCGGTTAAAACTCCGCCTATGGAACTATTCCAGTAAGTGTCAAACGCGCCGAACATACCTTCCTGTATTGAGGCTTCAGGTCTGCCGTGTACGACTAAAGTAACAAACGAAAGATGATTGCGATCGATCATTGCGGGATTAATCGTTCTAAGTTCATTTAGTATCCTGTCAAACACAGAAGCTGATGTATACAAGTTTTGTTTTAAAGATATAAACCTGTCCATCGCGGGTATTAAACGGTTTGTAATTTCCGGGATTCTTCCAAGTTCTCCCGCGTTTATAGCGCGGGTATATTCTGTCGCTATATTACCCATTTGCGTACTTGCCTGCTGGAAAGCGGCAATCATTGAATTTATTCTTTCTGTTTCCCGTCTTACGTCACTTTCGATAATATCGCCATAACCTGCCGAGAAAAATTCCTCGCGCATGAAATTCATACCTTCAGCATAAGCCGCGAGCGCCGCCGCGCTGTTTCCAGAATCCAGATGGTTACGGCCTCTCGCTAAAATATCACGCAGTAAATTCCTGTTTATGTTAAATTGAGCGATTTCTCTTGCCCTCGCAACAAAGTTTACAATAAGCGGGCTATCTTCATGTTCAAGATCATAAAGGCGGATTGTTAACGCTAGGATTTTTGCGTCATTTTCCGGTTCATTCATGATTGTATCGATTAGTTCGTCAGCGATACGGTTAAACTCTTCCTGTATTTCATAAATTCGATTAAATCTGCGCTGGGTTTGGTCAAATTGGTCGGGATTACGTCTCGCGAAATCGCTTAATATTAATATGGCTTCATCGTATTTTTTGTCTCTTATAAGGTCATCCGCTCTGGATAGATCAGCTTCCTGACTGCCTCTGCCAAAAACCGGAGTTAAGGCAGCAAACAGTAATAATACCATGAGGAAACCTGAGATAGTTAGTCTTTGAGCGCATTTTGCCATATTTGCTACTATATATATTATCGTATTTATACACCTTTTTATTGATAATCCTTTTTTGGGTATACTGTTTTTTTTGCTTTTTTCCGATACATTATGTAGTATAATATCCTGTAATGATGAATATTAAAGGTTATTAGCCTTTATACTAAGGGTTGTATGAAAAATTTTATGAAAGTGGTTTTTTTAGCCGCCTTTTTGATATTTTTTTCTCTTTTTTCCGTATGGGCATTTGATGAAAACCTGTATGGGGATTTAACGGATTTTTTAAATAATATTTATGGGGTTGATAAAAACGCGGGTCTTACCGCTTTTCCTGTTTTAAACATTCCTTTTGGCGGGCGTTCGGAGGGTATGGCAGGAGCTTTCGCCGCCGTTTCGGACGATGTTTCCTTCCTTGAGTTTAACCCCGCCGGCTCTTCGATGCTTGAAAAATCTGAATTGGCGTTTTTTCACAATAATTGGATAGCGGATACCAATATTGAAGCGATCGCTTACGCTAACAGGTTTGGAGATTTAGGTTTTGCTTTTGGAGCGAAATGGTTATACACTCCGTTTACTGAATATAATATATACGGTGAAAGAGTTTCCAGCGGTTATTATTCTGAAGGTGTAATTGTTTTAAACGCGTCTTATAATTTATTTTCCGGATATTATTTTAACGGATTATCTGTTGGAATGAATTTTAAAGGCGCTTTTCGTATAATGCCTGATTATACCGACAGTTTTGACGAAATTATCATCGGTTCGGGTGATTCTCAGTCCGCGTTCGCGGCAATGGTTGATATAGGCGCGCTTACAAGATTCGATTTATTTAAGTTTTACGCTTCCAGGGAGAAAAACGCTTCCGCCGCTTTTGTTATACGTAATTTGGGTCCGCCTGTAATGGACGATCCCCTGCCGACAGTTATAAACGCCGCGATTTCTTACAAACCTATTCGCCCGCTTCTTTTAGCGTTTGATTTTAACATACCGGTTAATTTGAGTGATTTTGGTCTTTCTGAACTTCCTTACGCGGCTTTTGGTCTTTCCGCTAATATTACCGACTTTTTAACAATGCGTTCCGGTTTCATGATAAAAGCCGGAAGCAGCCGTTTTAATATTGGCAGCGCGATTCAAATGGAAAAAATAGCTCTTGATATAAATTATTCATTGGATTTGCTTACTCAATTACAGCCGCTTAACAGGATTAGTCTTGGAGTGCGTTTGGATCTGGGTGATGATAACCGCAAACAAACATCTGACAGGGTAGATGAATTATACTTATTGGGATTAGAAGCGTATTCACGAGGAAATTTTACCGATGCCAGATTGTGCTGGGAAGAAGCTGTAAGGCTTAACCCAAGGTTCGACCCCGCCATAGAAGGTCTTGTTACACTGGATAACCGCGAAGCTCTTATGCAGCGCGTAGAAGATCTTCACAGATTAGACTTTTAGTTTTTATTTTGGATTCCTAATTTTTATCTTTTTCGGCGAAAGACTCTGTAATTTATATTCGGGAAAATATTATGCCTGCGTTCCAGAGTTGTAAGCCATTCGGTGCTGATGTAATTGCTTCCTAGCGCTTCGTAAATCGTAGTAAAGTTGCGAAGAGTATTTTCCGCTTTGTTGCGCGCGAATTCTGTAGAATCCTGTTTGTATAAAAGAGCTGACCAGTCGGAGGATTGCGCGAGCAATATTTCCCGGGCAGCCTGGTTTAAAGCTCTTTCTTTTAAACCTGTGTCGTCGGGGAAACGTTCCGCCAGTTCGGTCATTCTTTCCATAGCCCTGTATAAATGGCGGTATATCCAGTCGTTGGAATCATCCAGCCATGTTTCACAGTATCCATTAACACCGTTTGAAGAAATTTCCGGAGACACAGTTTGCAATGATGAAATATTATATTTAAAAATATACTCGCTTGGATTTATAAATTTTATATCCCTGTATCCTGCCGCCATACGAAAAAGCGTTTCCAAAAATGCAGGACCTTCATGCCAAAAACTTCCAAAAAAATCCGCGTTATTGGCATACAAACATATTGGAATTTCTTCCATGTTTTTTGACGCTTCATGCAAACGGATAATCATATTTTCCAAAAATGATCTAACATGCAGCGAAATTTTATCGTTCGCTGTCTGCGGGTTGTAAATATTATTTTGATCGTTAATATCGGCAGCCGCGCGGCTCCAGTACTTGTATCCGGTTCTGCTTCTTCCGCCTTCCGCGTTTAAAAATTGACCAATTATTTCCGGCGCCAATTCATAACCGACATCGCGGTTATTATTACGGTATAAATCATCAGCCGCGATTTTTTCTATATCACGCTGCGCGAGCAGATCCCTCGCGAGAATAATCGTGCCGTTAGGTGTTTTTACAGGAAAAAAACATCCTTTAGCGGGAGCCGGATTGCCGAATAAAAGAGCGTGACTGTCAACAATTGTGTAACTGTAATTGTACGCTTTTAAAAATTCATCCATCGAGGGAGTCCATCCCAGATTTGGCAGCCAAAACCCCTGTAAACTGCTTCCAAAGTTGCGTCTGTAATTTATTACGGGTGTTTCCATTTGCGCTTGCAATGATTCATAATTATGGCTTAAAAATGGTAAAAACGCGTGAGTTGCCGGGCTTCCAAGTATTTCAACTTTTCCCCTGCGTCTGTAAAAATCAAACGCTTTTAACAGATCCTTTTCGTACCTTTCCGTATAGGCGATTCTTCTGTCTACCGCGAGGTTATAATAATTTAACGCGAGTTTATTTACATCGTTATTATCTTTTGTTCGTTCCAGTTCCTGCATGCCAAAATCAATTTGTTTGTCCATGTAGTTAAGGAATTTTTTCTGAAGATGATCGTCGCATAACATATGACATAAAACAGGAGAAATCGCGAGCGATATTCTAAATGGAATATGGTCGGTTTCAAGGCGGTGTAAAACTTCAAGAAGCGGAAGCAAAGTTTCGCAAATATATTCAAACAAACGCCCTTCTTCTCCCGCTAAAGTAAGGTCGGCTTCTTTATTATATTCTTTTACATACGGTATATGGGCTTCAAGAACAATAGAGATCGCGTAACGGAAATCCATTTTATAACCTCTTGTGCCTGAACTGGCGGCCTGTATTTTTAATTATTGAAACATCCTGCACCCCTGATAATCGTATTAAAGGGTTAGCGTTTAACTCATTTATAGTTTCGTTTTCCATTAAGCGCGGTAAAATAAATGGCGCGGATGATATAATCGGCAATTCGTTTTCACCGCGAATTACGTTAAGTTGTATAACATAACTGTTTGAATTGTGTTCTGTGTGTTCTGTTAAACCCAAATATCTCGCGTTGTCTTCTTTGTTGACAGAAATGGAAAAAGATGTTTCGCGGGATTGGAATTCTTTTCCTTCGTTGTCCAATGGAATAACGCGCAGAATATAACCGTTAAAATCACCGGCGTTTTCATGGATTTCTCTGTCGTGACCTTTTATTTCCCAAAATACAAAAACCCAAAGCGGGTCTCTTATTATTACTTCGATAAAAGATATATTATATTGTTTTGGCAGCAACGCCGATTCCGAATAACCGGGGTTTACTTCGATAGCTTCGGACATATCATTTTCGTTCAATTGCGCGTTAACTATTTCAAGCAATTCTTCGATTATAAAAATTCTTTCAAGTTCGGGAGGTATATCAACACCGTAAGTGTCGGCAAGTTTTATTAATTCATCCGTACTTAAACTTTCAAGCCATGTACGAGTTACAGGAACGCCGTTGTCTTCCATACTTCACCTAATTGTGAAAAAAATACCGATTAAAGTCAATGGCAGGCGCGTTTATCAACGGCGTTTGATAACGGCGTCTGTCAGATGTATCTGTTAAAATATATCGGCGCGGGAGCGGTTATATCGATGTCAAATTCTTTTATTACAAGGCGGCAGGCATGAAGTAATAACCTTTTTAATCCTGTTGTTTTTCGCAATTTTTTATTAAGGGTAAAATCGCCGTATTTGTCGTCTCCAAGTATTGGATTTCCAAACAGGGAAAGATGGCGGCGGATTTGATGCATTCTGCCTGTTTCCAGATCCAATTCAAGTAACGAATATTCCTGTTCGGCTTCTTCTATTTTGCCGCTTTTTATTAATTTGTATCCGGTTTGTGATTTTTTTAAACTACCCCGAATCATTAATTCGTCATTGATAATACCTTTATTTTCTCGCGGGATTCCGGCGCATACGGCGGTATATATTTTTACAACTTTACGCCGCTCGCCAAATATTCGCGAAAACCCGGCAGCCGCTTCGCTAGTTTTAGCCGCCAATATTACCCCTGATGTATCCTTATCGATTCTGTGAACCAAATACGCTCTTGTATTGGAATCCTTTAAATACTCGTTAAGGAGCTTGTCCAGCGAGGTTTTTATATCCTTTCCACCCTGTACCGAAAGCCCCGCAGGTTTGTTTACTATTATTGAAAGCGCGTCTTCGTGGAGAATTTCTATGTTTTTCACACCGATAATTATAATATAAAACAAGATTTTTGTTTTAATAAGGTTAAATTGAGGTTGTTATGAAAAAGCTATTGTTCTTTTTGATTTTTATTCCGTTTTTTACCTTCGCGGAACCCTTGTATTCACCTACATGGGGCTTTTTTATTGATCTGCCGGAAGGGTACGAATACACAGACGGAGACGGGAAGGATCATTTTTCTTTCGCGGGACCTCAAGGTTTAATTTTTGATGTAATAGTTTATAACGGTCGTTTTAATTCACTTTTGGAACTTGTTAATGATGTAAACAGAAGGCTTTCCAATCGCGGTGATGTTGATTTTTTTCAATATAACGGAAAACAAGCCGCCATTTTTAAATTGATATTCGGCGATCATGACGGCTGGGGATTAGCGGTTGAATTGGAAAGTTCAGCCGCTCGTAAACCCATACTTTTAGCGCTTTCCCACGCTCCTTCTGATAAAATTGATTTTGAATTGTTTCACCTTT
>Ga0123356_10005324_pt1 | contig 13122 bp, 12 predicted proteins | sample TergutEmb28metaG_2_FD_92546 | JGI IMG/M metagenome (GOLD analysis project Ga0123356, IMG submission 92546) | Embiratermes neotenicus P3 segment gut microbial communities from Petit-Saut dam, French Guiana - Emb289 P3 | ecosystem: Host-associated > Arthropoda: Insects > Digestive system > Gut ... | reverse complement strand
GTTACAATGATGAACAGGACTGCTTCAGACCTGGGTGCAGCTAATACCCGCTTTACAAATCCTCACGGTCAGTATAACAGAATGCAATATACAACAGCATACGACCAGTATCTTATTTTCAGCGAAGCCATGAAAAGCTCGTTGTTTGCCGAAATAGCAGGTACGTTCAGACATATCACCGAGAGCCATGATGAAACGGAATCGCGTGTTTTAACAACATCCAATGCATTTTTGAATCAAAACAGCAGATACTTCTACAGACAATGTGTAGCAGGCAGAGACAGCGCAACATTTGAAGGCGGTTATTCAATGATCGCTTTTGCGGAAGAAGACGGCATGTCATTGATATCTGTGATCCTCGGTTCAAATGTTCTGATTTTTGAAGACGAATCAACAGAAATACGCAGTTTTTCAGAAACATTGAGATTGATCCAATGGGGATATTCAAACTTTGCATGGCGGGATGTTTTAAAAACTACCGATCTTCTTGCGCGTGTTCCGGTTTTACACGGTTCTGGTGCCGATTCCGTAAACCTGCGTCCGGAGTCTTCTTTGTCTCTTTTACTTAACAATGCTGTACCGACAGAGGCTTTTATCAGAAATATAACGATCTTTTCCGAAAGAGATAATGTTGACCTTGTAGCGCCGATAGAAGCCGGCACTGTACTTGGGGAGGTAATAATCTCACGTGACGGTGTTCAATATGCAAGGACTAATCTTGTAGCAAACACAAACATCGAGCTGAGCGGTATTGAGTATATCAGAGGGCAGGTGTCTGCACTGCTTGCAACACCCACTGTACGAACGATCATATTTGTATTGATCGGTCTTATTATACTGTATCTGATACTTGTGATCAGATATAATATAGTTCGGGCGAACCGCCTGCGGAGGATAAAAAACGCAAAAGAAGATATCATCCGCGAGCGGCATCAGAATTTCCGTGATTATTAGATCAACTTTTCATTATTACCGGTGAGGTGCGCCACTCCTGTTCCCCTTTTCTTTCTTCGGCTTTTTGATAAGCAAGAACATAAAAATCAGTAGCTGCCGCTTCGAGCTCGAATAATTTTGCTGCTGTGTCATTGATTTCATATACAGATGCCGGTTTGGTCAGGATCGGCAGCTTTGCTTTTTTACGAGCTTTAGCAAGCAGCTTCATACCTGTTGTGTTTGCTGCAAGTACCCTGGCGTATGGAGGACTTTCTTTAACATCCTCATTACTGATGCCAAGAACAGCACTTATCAGTACTCGCCTTAGTCTGGACATTGTATAACGTTTGGTTTTTATACCGTTAAGTATCGAATTAAAAGATGCTTCAACTTTTACATAACGCTTGATACGGCTTTCCAGACCTTCGGATATACCGGGTATATTTGAAAAATCACGTATGGCACGTAAGCGGGATAATATCGGCATTTCTGCCTGTTTGATCGAAACAGGACCTCTGCCGGACTTGATCTCTTCATTACAGATCGCAAGAGAAATGCCGGACATTGTCGATCGCGGTGTTCTGCCGCTGAGAAAATCCTTTCTCAGGGCTGAGGCGGAGTAGCCGGTATCACTGTCGTGTTCACCTCCGGTCCTTTTTAAGGTCAAAGGTTTAATGCCGGAGTCAAGATCAATAAGAGCTTTAATATACTCAATACCGAGTACATTGTTTGGCGAATTGAATACAACTGCCTGCTCACCAAAAACATCATAAGCTGCTTTTTGCTGCGCTGCTGCATATGATATCCCCTCTTCAAGCCATTTCCTTGTCAGAAGATGTGCTCTTTCGGACTTGATCGCTTTTGCCGCTTCACAAAGAATTTCTATATCACCTGATTCGCTTCCGAAAGATAAATACTCGCAAATGCCCAGATTCTCAAGGATATAAACTCCTGCTTTCGCAAAACCCTCTGCTGATAGCAAAGCATATGGTGCGGGTAATTCGATTACCAGATCGGCACCATCACAGATCGCCATCTTTGCTCTTGCATGCTTGTTGAATACAGCTAAGTCACCTCGCTGTACAAAGTTGCCGCTCATTACACAAATGACAGCAACGTCATCATCCAGGATCTGCTTTGTTTTTTTTATATGATTTTGATGTCCAAGGTGCATCGGGTTGTATTCACAAATAATTCCGACTGTTTTCATTTTCTTCCTCTTGAATTTCACGAAAGTATATACTACAATGATTCTACTCAAAATAAAAATTAATATCAAGAGGTATGTGTAATGAATGTGTTAGTTATCAATGCCGGCAGTTCCTCACTCAAGTATCAGCTATTTGACATGAAAACAGAGAAGATCCTTGCAAAAGGTAATTGTGACAGGATCGGGATCGACGGACATCTTAAGCACACACCGGTCGGTAACGGAAAGCCGGTCTTCGACAGTGACATCCCGCTTCCGACTCATGCGGAAGCTATCGTTACTGTTATCGAAAAGTTGACTTCAAATGAATATGGTGTTATCGAAAGTCTTTCCGAAATAAATGCTGTCGGACACAGAGCTGTTCACGGAGGTCGCAAGTTTTTCGCAAGCGCATTGATCAACGAGGAGGTCATTGCCGCTCTCGAAGATTGCATCAGGCTTGCACCTCTGCACATCCCTGCTAATCTCATGGGTATAAATGCTTGCCGCGAATCTATGCCGGAAGTCCCGCAGGTAGCTGTTTTTGACACAGCCTTCCATCACACGATCCCGGAGCACGCATATATTTACCCGATACCCTATAAGTATTTCGAAGAAAACGATATCCGCCGTTATGGATTCCACGGCACATCACACCGCTATGTATCAGCGCTGGCGATCGAGCATTTAGGCGGTAAAGCAGAAGGCACAAAAATAATTACCTGCCATCTCGGTAATGGTTCGTCGCTCGCCGCAATAAAAAATGGTATCTCGATAGATACAACAATGGGTGTGACACCTCTGGAAGGAGTCCCCATGGGAACTCGTTGCGGCAGTGTCGATCCATCGCTGCCGGATATTATCGCAGCTATCGAAGGCACATCACTGAAAGAAACCATGGATATACTCAATAAAAAATCCGGCGTACTCGGAATTTACGGCAAGTCATCAGATTTCCGTGACATTGAAACCGCTGCCGGGATAGATATAGACAACGGCAATGATATCCCCGGAGCACCGGTCGACAAAAGAGCTGAGCTCGCGCTTGATGTTTTTAGTTATCAAGTGGCAAAATTTATCGGCTCATACATAGTAGCTCTCGGCGGACTTGATGCACTTGTCTTCACCGCAGGCATTGGCGAAAACTCCCCGCATGTCCGCAGATCGATATGCGAAAATCTAAAAGGTATTGGTATAAATATTGATGTCGAAAAGAATGCAGTAAGAGCAAGCGATTTTCTCGACGTCACCGGCGAAGGCTCAACTGCCAGAGTTTTTGCAATACCGACAAATGAAGAGCTGGTAATAGCTCGCGATACAATGGAGATCATAACATAAACTACTTTTAAGTTATGTTATCATCGGATGGATAAATCATACAATGAATCTTTTTGAAAAATCACTCAGGATCCTTGAACTGCCCGATATACTTAATATGCTGGCAACACAGGCTGTCAGCGCGACGGCAAAGGACGCAGCTTTAGAGCTGCGTCCGTATGTCGATATCTATACCGTGCGTGCAAACCTTGATGAAACATCCGCGGCAAAAAATATGATGATACTCAGGCAGAGCCCGCCTTTTTCGGGAGTCAAAGACGTTCGCAACTCAATAAAACGCGCAAATATGGGCGGCGCGTTGAATACCAGAGAATTATTGAGTGTTGCCGAGTTGCTTCGGGCATCAGCATCGTCTATATCGTATTTCAAAACTGATAATAATGGTGACAAGACTGCGCTTGATCATCTCTTTACTGCATTATATTCAAACAAACCACTTGAAAACAAAATATCAACTGCAATAATCAACGAGGATGAGATCTCCGATCACGCGAGCCGCGAGCTTGCGGATATTCGACGTCATATACGCCTTGCAGGTGAAAAAGTAAGACAAACTCTTAACAAGATAGTGACCTCTCCGACATATGCGAAAGCCCTTCAGGAACCGATAATCACAATGCGAAATGACCGATATGTCGTTCCGGTAAAAGCAGAGCACAAAGCAAGTGTCCCCGGGCTTGTGCATGATGTATCTTCCTCCGGCGCAACACAATTTATCGAACCGATGATAGTTGTTAAAATCAACAATGAGTTGCGCGAGCTTGCTGCACGCGAAAAGCAGGAAATAGAAAGAATCCTCGCAGAGCTTTCAGCAGAAGTTTCGGATCACGGAGATAAAATACTCAATGATTTTGAGATCCTTGTCAGGCTGGACTTTATTTTCGCAAAAGCCAAGCTCTCATATAAGCTTGACGCTATTGAGCCTGAACTATCGGAAGAGATGCTGGTTCTTTTTAATAATGCACGCCATCCGCTGCTGCCACCTAATGATGCTGTTCCGATAGATATAAGGCTCGGTGGTGAGTTTGATACTCTTGTTATAACAGGACCGAACACAGGCGGAAAAACCGTTGCTTTGAAAACGCTAGGTCTTTTATGCGCGATGACACAGTGTGGTATGCACATACCGGTAAAAGAAGGAAGCATCGTTCCTGTTTTCAGCTCCATTCTAGCTGATATCGGAGACGAACAGTCTATCGAACAGTCACTGTCCACCTTTTCATCACACATGACAAATATTATTGGTATACTTGAAAACTGTGAATCAAGCTCTCTGCTTATGTTTGATGAGCTAGGTGCCGGGACTGACCCTGTTGAGGGTGCTGCTCTCGCGATCTCGATCATCGAGCACGCCAGAAAAAAGGGTTCGTTAATAGCTGCAACCACTCACTATGCAGAGCTAAAAAGCTTCGCTGTTACAACCCCGGGAGTAATAAACGCTTCGTGTGAGTTTGACGTAGAAACACTCAAGCCGACATATAAGCTGATAATCGGTATCCCCGGAAAATCAAATGCTTTCGCAATATCAAAAAGGCTTGGATTGCCGGATGAGATCATCGATTATGCGAGAGGCAGAGTAAGCACTGAAAGCGCTGCTTTCGAAGATGCTCTTACCGATTTGGAAGAAACGCGTCTCTCTCTGGTAAGTGAGAAAAATGAGACGGAGAAAATGCTCCGTGAAGCAGATATGAACAGAAAAAAAGCCGAGGAGCTTAAAAACAAACTCGACAGCGAGCGTAATAAGGCTGCTGATAAAGCAAAACGTGAAGCCGCAACGATACTAAAGGATGCCCGGAGAACCGCTGAATCTGTTTTTAATGAGCTTCAAAAAATACGTAAGCAAGCAGAGAGTGAAACCGACCTCCAAAGGCTTAATGAATCCAAAGCCGAGCTGCTCCGCAAGCTTAATGAAGCAGAGGATTCACTCGGCAATACAGTTGAAGTAAGAGATCACAAACCACCATCAAGAAAAATAGTTCCCGGAGACAAAGTAAAGCTTCATAGCCTTGGGACGGTTGCGGATGTCATCTCTGTCAGTCCTGATGATGTTCTTTCACTTCAGGCAGGGATCATGAAAATAACAGCACGGATCGAAGAGGTCTCTCTTGTTGAAGACGAAATATCACAAGACATAAAAAAACATATAAGTAAAGCGGAAGCAAAGCTGCGGGAGGTTTCTGCTAAACCGGAAATCGACTTGCGGGGAATGAATACCGATGAAGCAATTCCGGTAATGGAGCGTTTTCTTGATAATGCAAAGCTGGCAAAACTGAACTTTGTTACAATCATTCACGGTAAAGGGACAGGAGTGCTTCGTAAAGCGGTGCATAATAATCTCAGACGTGAACAAAGGGGAATAAAATCCTTCCGTCTTGGTCTATATGGTGAAGGTGAGGACGGTGTTACCATAGTCGAATTGTAACTTTCCACAAAAAAACGCACAATCTAAAATCGAACTTGACGTTATGGCAAGTATTTGATAGAGTACTATTACTGAACGTCGTTTAGGAGGAACTAAATAAATGTACGAGAAGAAGGCTACAATAATGAAGCAGGTCGGTCTGCATGCAAGACCCGCCACATTTCTTATCCAAAAAGCAAATGAATACAGAAGCAGTATATGGATCGAGAAAGATGAACGCAGAGTCAACGCAAAAAGTCTTTTAGGAGTGCTTTCACTCGGTGTAGCTCAAGGTGCCACGATAAGCATCATTGCAGACGGTCCGGACGAGGTCGTAGCAGTAGATACTCTTTGTGAATTGATCAATTCAGATTTCGAAGAATAAGCAAACTATCAGCAAACTGAAAGGACAGGTCTGATATTTAAAGCCTGTCCTTTAATATTAATATAAAATTGTGTTTGAATTCTAATTATCTCCTGTAGTAGAGGATACCTACACATACCGGACCGCAGTGATTAGAAATAACGCAACCCGCTTCGCTGCAAAGGATCTCGTCAAATGTTCTGATCGACTTGATTTTTTCCACGATCTCTTTGATCAACTCATCAGACATCGTAGGCGGATATGTAACAAAGATCCTCTTCGGGTCTATTTCATAATCTCCGGTAAGTCTGTCTTCAACATACTGGAGGATTATTTTATTAAAAGCACCTCTGTACTTTTTCCCCACTTCCATTTTTCCGTCAACTACTTCGATGCAGGGATTAAGCTTCAGCAGATTCGCTCCGAGCTTAGCAAGACTTGAACAACGTCCTCCGAGGTGAAGGAATTTGAGTGTGCCTATAACAAAGCTTGCATCGACTTTAGGTATCAGCTTTTCCAGCTCTTTGACTATATCTGCGGGAGACATGCCGTTTTCAGCCATGATCGCTGCGTCAAGAACTATATGGCCACTGCCGGTAGATAGATTTTTTGAATCCACAACATATACGTTATCAAAGTCTTCAGCAGCAATTACAGCACTTTGGTTACACGCGGAGATATGACTGCTGATATTTATATGAACAATGGCATCATATTCTTTCAGCCATTCTCTGAAATACTCCTGGTACTCGGAAATGTTTATTGCGTTTGACCGTGTTATACCTTTTCCGCTGTTGACATAATTAAAAATATCGCTGACTGAGATCTCCAGTCTGTCTTTGTACGGTTTATCATCCATGATGATATATAACGGGGTCAGACCTATATTATGTTTCTCAATTATCTCCGGCGGGAGGTCACAGGTGCTGTCGGCTGTTATTTTAACACGCATTACAATTATCTCCTACAATATATTTATCCTAGTAAAAATACCGGGAGTTCCGGTATTTTTATTTGCTTTATTAACACAAGTATTTATTGTGCTGTTTCTTTATATACAGAAACGCATTTGCGGTCACGACCATAGGGCTCGTACTTGACTCTTCCGTCTATGAGCGCGAATAATGTGTCATCACTGCCTTTGCTGACGTTGTTGCCCGGATGGATCTTTGTTCCGCGTTGTCTGACCAGGATATTCCCGGCTAGTACAAACTGACCGTCGGCTCTTTTCGGACCGAGACGTTTTGACATGCTGTCGCGACCGTTTTTAGTTGAACCTACTCCTTTTTTATGTGCCATTTTATTTCACCGCTCCTTATTCCTGCTCTTGTTCTTGTTTTTCTTTTGTTTTAGTTGCTTTGACCGCGATTTTTTCTATCTGCAGTTTTGTATAAGGCTGTCTGTGCCCTTGCTTTTTGTGATAGCCTTTTCTTCTTTTCATTTTGTAGACTATGATTTTCTTTGCTTTGCCGCTTTTTATTACTTTTGCGGTAACTGTTGCTCCTTTAATATACGGGGAACCGATTTTTGGATCTTCTTCGCTGAGAATGGCAAGTACTTTGTCGAATTTTATTTTTGCGTTTTCTTCGGCATCGAGCTTTTCGATGTAGATCTCGTCGCCTTCTTTGACTCTGTACTGCTTTCCGCCTGTTTCGAAAATTGCGTGCGTCATTGTTATTTCTCCTCAAACTAAATGTAAGACTCGCTGTCTGAGGTGGCGAAAAAAAATCCGCACTTTATCAAAAAACACTTGTGTTTTTTTGAGGTTTAATTTATTAAACCTTACCATCATCCAAGCGGCCAGAATAATTTATCATCTGAGCCTATAAATGTCAAGCTTTTTTTGCTATATAGGCTATCATTTTTGCTATAACTGATTGCTTTTTTTGCTAAATAAGCTTTCATACGCGGTGGTAATAATCCAATGTTCTGAATGTTCTGTCCAGATGTGCGAGGAGGTAGTTCTCGGTGGATTTGGAAAGTTCTTTTAATGCGTTGTCACTTAGTGTAAAAGAAAAGAGTTTTTTTGCATCGCAATCGAGGATATATCGTGCTGCATTGTATGCTCCGGCACTTAGTTTTAGAACTCCTTCTTCCATGGGTGTAAACGGGTTTTCATCTTGCGTGATATTGCTAAGAACCGGTTCAAAACCTGCTATTGCCATTAAGCGTAACTCAAAAACCGGTTTAATAAACTGCGGTGTTTTGATTTTTTCGCTTAGTGCATACAATGTATTGAGACAAAGCGGGAGCAGCTCCGGATTCGGGCTATCCTCATCAGCCAGGTCTTCTGTCAGCTCAGCTATATAAGTACCAAGCGCAAGAAGCTTTATATCATCCCTTAAACCGATAAATTGTTCTATGCTGCGTGCTTCTGTTATTGTCCACCTGTCTTTTTTCTTTAAAAGAGTCATTTCTGAAAAAACAAGCAGACCGGTTACTGCTGCCAGCTTGCTGTTTTTGCTGTGTGCCCTATGAGCGGAAACCGTCAATTTTCCTTCACTACCGGTAAGGATCGTAAGGATTTTACTTGTGTCTTTATATTGTACTTCACGAAGCACGATCCCACTTGTATTTACGTACATCCAATCATCCCCGTAACCCGGTTTGCGGTATATCTTACGGCTTCTCCCCTATTTACTGTATCCGAAATTTCTGATCATTGTGTTGCTGTCCCGCCAGTTTTCTTTCACTTTTACCCAGGTTTGCAAGAACACCTTTGCTCCCATGAATTTTTCTATATCTTCTCTGGCATATTGTCCGATTTTTTTCAGCATTGCACCGTTTTTGCCGATTATCATACCTTTATGGCTTGATTTTTCGCAGTAGATAGTTGCGTCTACATCGATTATAGCGTTATCTTCGTCTCCTCTTTCGGAGAATTTTATGATCTCTATTGCTGTTCCGTGCGGGATTTCTTTGTCGAGACAGATCAGTAGTTTTTCCCGTATTATTTCCGCAACGATTTGTTTTTCCGGTTGGTCTGTGGTCATACCGTCCGGGAAAAGCTGCGGTCCCGGTTTTGCGTATTTTTCGAAGACGGTCAGCAGTTCAGATATGCCGTCACCATTCTTTGCTGAAACAGGGATTATTGCATCGAAGTTATAATAACGTGAATATGATTCTATTATAGGCAGAGTCATGTCCGGTTTGATGGTATCGATTTTATTTATTACCAGAATTGCCGGGACGCCTATCTTTTTTATGTGTTCGATCAGTAGTTCTTCCTGTGTTCCGATATTGTTTACAGGCTCAATAAGCAGAGCTACAGCATCAACATCTGCGACACTTTGCTTTACTACTCCTACCATATAATCGCCGAGGCGGGTTTTTGCTTTGTGAAAACCGGGAGTGTCAAGTAAAATCATTTGCGTATCGTTGAATGTGAAAACACCGTAGATCCTGTTGCGGGTCGTCTGCGGTTTCGGTGAAACGATCGCGACTTTATCGCCTGTTAGCTTGTTCGTCAGTGTGGATTTTCCTACGTTTGCTCTACCAACAATGGTTATCATTGCTACTTTATTTATCATTGATCGTAAATCCCATTTCCTGCATTATTTGATCTGTCTTTGCGTGCATTTTTCTTTCATTTGATTCAGTATCGTGGTCATATCCGAGTAAATGCAATGTTGAATGAATAATTAAATAAACAGTCTCGTATTCTATAGTATTTTCATATTCATCAGCTTGTCTTTTAACTGACTCTGCTGAGATAATAATGTCTCCGAGAGGTATATCACCTGTGTCTATGTCCGGTTCGAGATCGATTGAGTTGCTCCACCCGGGCTGCGGGAATGTCTGCATCGGGAAGGATAGAACATCGGTGGCCTTATCTATTCCTCTGTAATTACGATTGTACTTCCTTATTTGGTCATCATCTGTTACCAGTATGTTGACAACACAGGACATATCAACAGCTTCATTTTGCAATGTTTGTGCAACAGCCTGCTTAATAATTTCAGTGCATGATGCTCCCGGATCAGTGCTCTTGCTATATTGAATATCTGCTTTATAGTTAATTACTTTATTTTCGTTTATCATATGCTTCTATTATTCTTGAGACGAGTTCGTGGCGGACTACGTCTTTTGAGGAGAGTTTTATCACTGCTATGTCGGGGACGTTTTCGAGGATGCGCATTGCGTCTCTGAGTCCGCTGGTTTTGTCGGGTGGGAGGTCTATTTGGGTTATATCTCCGGTTATTACTATTTTTGAACCGAAGCCGAGGCGGGTCAGGAACATTTTCATCTGCTCGCGTGATGTGTTTTGAGCTTCGTCAAGTATTATGAATGAATCATCCAGAGTTCTGCCGCGCATATATGCAAGCGGAGCTACTTCTATATTGCCGCGCTCAAGATATTTGTTATATGTATCAGCACCTAACAGTTCAAAGAGCGCATCGTAAAGAGGACGCAGGTAGGGATCGACTTTGCTTTGCAAGTCGCCGGGGAGGAAACCGAGCCGTTCCCCTGCTTCTACTGCGGGACGTGTCAGGATGATCCTGTTGACAGTCTTTGCGCGAAAAGCTGCCACAGCGTGCGCGACCGCCAGATAAGTCTTGCCGGTACCGGCAGGACCTATTGAAAGAGTTATCGTATGGCTGTTGATCGCATCGACATATTTCATTTGTCCAAGTGTTTTTGCTTTTATCGGCTTGCCTTTTGCTGAAATGCATATGATATCACGGCTGATATCATTGATTTTATCGTCCTGGCCATCTCTTACAAGGCTTATTATATACTTGACATTCTGTGAATCGATCGTCTCGCCTTTAGCAGCCACCATCAAAAGGCCGTTTATAGTACGTTGAGTGTAGTGGATATTCTCTTCATCACCCGTTATGGTCAGTTCGGAGTTCCTGTCAACGATACTGACATTAAACTCCTTTTCTATAAACTTCAAATTCTCATCAAAAGACCCGAAAACACTTATAATATTTTCCAGCCTGTCAACACTCATTACTATTTCACTCATCTTTTACTCCATTCCGCCGCTTGCGGCACAAACTTTTGATTTGCAATGCTGCGATTTTATCACATTACTTATCTATCCGCAATCGATTTACCAGATCCTCATCCTGTGATATGAGGATCGTCTTAAAATCATTGTATATCACCATACCCGGTCGTCCTCCGGATGGTTTCTTAACGTTTTTTACAAGTGTATAATCTATCGCGACCTTTCCGTCGGATCTTGCAGCCGAATAGTATGCTGCAATGGCAGCAGCTTCTTTTAATGTTGCTTCATCCGGTGAGGAGCCTGCACAGGAAATAATAACATGAGCTCCGTGTATTTTCTGAGCATGAAGCCATACATCTGTTCTCGCTGCTGTTTTTAATGTTAGTTTATCATTTTGGATATTGCTTCTTCCGGCAAAAATCAGCATTCCGTTTGATGATTTAAAGCAATGCGGAATTGACTCTGTTTGTTTTGATTTTTGCTTTATATAAGATTTTATGTAACCTGTCTGAATCAGTTCATTACGGATCTCGTTTAAGTCGCTTTCATTATCGGCTCTTTTTATTTGATCTATGACGCTGGTCACATAGTCGATTTCTATTTCGCCTCGTTTAATTTGCTCTGCAAGTACGATCCCTGCGTTTTTTGCTTTTGAATACTTTTTATAATACCATGCCGCGTTTTGCTGTGGAGTTTTTAACGGATCGAGTTTTATCTCTATTTTTGAGTTTTTTTCAGAATAAAAATCCTCCGCAATTATCAGCGACTGACCCTTTTTTATCAAGTGAAGATTCGCGATCAATATATCACCGCATTCACGGTAATAACTCCCTCTGGCAGATTCTTCCAACTCCATTCTTTGCGTTGATATTTTCCGTAAGAGTCTGTCTTTTACTGTGCTAATTGTTTTGAGTGTCGCTGCACTCCGCTGTCCTAAACGTTTTATTTGCTCTGAACGTGTGTAGAAACCGTCCAGTAATTTTGAGAAACTTTCTGTGTTTATAACCTCGAATGCGGTTTCATATTGTCCTATGCCTACATATGAGAAATCCTTCGGAACACCATCTTTTGTCAAAATAAGCCACGGTTCAAACCTGTCGGTCCTGATCGTATCCATTAGAGAAAAAAACTCACTTGTCAGTGCAGCACTGTCGTCTTTTATCGCATCGATCCGAAAGTCGGACTCGCCGTATGCACGCCAAACTATTTCCCTGCATATCAAAGGAGACATGGCTTTAAAGCGTGATATCAACCATTTTTCTATAAGTGCTTCACCGGTTTTATTTACCAGTAACTGAAAATCTGCGTGTGTTGCAGTCAACGGGTCGAGTTTACCTTCCTGTACAGGTGGATTTCTATACAGCAGACCCGGAAGTACAGACCTTTTACCCGTCAACTCTCCGCCTATACGACGCGTACAATCGATTATCAGGTCGTCGCTGTCTTTAAGTATCAAATTTGACAAACGTCCTATCATTTCGATTATCAGACATTTTTCTGATCGCTCTCCCAAAACAGTTGTGGTATCAAGCCTTAATATCAGTACTCGCTCGGATTCATGCTGTACTATTTCAACGATCCTCGCACCGGTAAGATGTTTCCTGAGAAGCATACAAAACATAGGTGGTGCTTTCGGGTTTTCAAATTTATGTTCTGTCAAATGGACTCTTGCATCGTCGGCTCCAACAGATATAAGCAAGCTTTGTGTTTGCTTGTTATTGCCTCTGAGTGACAAAATAAAAACATCACGCTCAGGCTGCTGTATTTTATCTATTTTCATTCCTTGTATTTGCTCTGTCAACTCATGTTTAACAGCGATAATACACATCGCATCGAGCGGCATTATATTTTTTCCTCCACGATCATTTCGAACAGCTCATTGAGCCTGTTGATTTTCCCGGTTAAATAAAGATAACCAAAGAGTGCTTCGATCCCTGTAG
>Ga0123356_10005323_pt1 | contig 13122 bp, 13 predicted proteins | sample TergutEmb28metaG_2_FD_92546 | JGI IMG/M metagenome (GOLD analysis project Ga0123356, IMG submission 92546) | Embiratermes neotenicus P3 segment gut microbial communities from Petit-Saut dam, French Guiana - Emb289 P3 | ecosystem: Host-associated > Arthropoda: Insects > Digestive system > Gut ... | reverse complement strand
TCTGCAGCTGGGCCGCGGTCCTTCCGTGCAGTAGTCCTGGTAGCGCCCGCTCCCCGGTGGCGCCTCGCCCTCGCCTCCGCCATCATCACGATACAATCTGTTCTTCATGACCAATCGCACGCGCACGGACGTCCTGCTCCTTGCCGGTTTCTGTGCGTTTCTTTTCTTGTATGGCCTGGGCGCATTCGGCCTGATTGGTGCAGATGAGCCACGTTATGCGCAAGTCGCGCGCGAGATGCTCGACCGCCACGACTGGATCACTCCAACGCTCGGCGGGCATCCCTGGCTGGAAAAGCCTCCGCTGTATTACTGGCAGGCCATGCTGGCCTACAGCGTCTTTGGCGTCATCGATCGCGCCGCGCGAATCCCCTCGGCGCTTGACGCCACCATTCTCGTCATCGCCGTCTATGTTTTCTTCCGCAAGTTTCGCCGCGGGGTGGAAGTCGATGCTGCTCTCATCACCGCGTCTTGCGCAGGCATCATCGGTTACGCGCGTGCCGCATCGACGGATATGCCACTGGCCGCGAGCTTTGCGGTTGGAATGCTGGGATGGTGGGCCTGGCGTGAAAGCGGCAGGCGAATTTATCTGGCGGCGTTTTATCTCTGCCTGGGTCTGGGCATGCTGGCGAAAGGGCCGGTTGCGCCGTTGCTGGCCTTCCTGACGATTCTGCTTTTCGCCGTGGCAGTACGGGAAGTGCATTGGATCGGAAAGACGTTATGGCTACCGGGCATCTTGCTTTTCGGCGCGGTGGTCTTGCCCTGGTATATCGCGGTCGAGATGCGAAACCCGCAATTTTTTCGCGAATTTATCCTCGAGCACAATCTGGCCAGATTCTCGACGAATCTGTACCACCATCCCGAGCCCTTCTGGTATTACGTTCCAGTCACCGCACTGGCCCTTGTGCCCTGGATCGTTTTCGTTGTCCGAGCATTCGCCGAGTCGGTGGGAGTGTGGTGGGCAGAGCGCAAATCGGGATCGAGCGATGTAGCACTGCAATTTCGCATTTTCGCCGGTTGCTGGCTGATCGTGCCGATCCTGTTTTTTTCCCTCTCGCGCTCAAAGCTGCCGGGATACATCCTGCCTGCAATTCCCGCCGGAGCGGTGCTGCTGGCTGACTGCCTTCTCCGCCAGTTCGAGCAGGAAATGCCGGCCTCAAAATGGCTGGCAGTTCTGCATGCGATCGTCGCCTGCGCCGCCATTGTTCCTGCAGTGACGATCGGTTTTATCCTGACGGAAGGCAGGCTCCCGACCGGCCGGCTCACGCTGATCGCCGTCGCGGCCGCATTGCTGCTGGCGGTTGCCCTCGCACTGACGCTGATGAGCCGTCTGCACCTGCGAATGCTGCGTTTCATCACACTGATCCCGGTGGTCCTTGCCGTTGCGGCTGTACTGAAACTGGGGACGACAGCCATCGATCAAAAGCTGTCGACCCGTCCGCTGGCGATTGAGTTGGCGAGCCTGGAGATGCATCGCCTGCCCCTGGCGGTGTGCGGTGCGTCGCGCGAAGTGGAATATGGCCTGGCTTTTTACCGCGATCAGGTCATCGCGCGCTATGAGTCAGGAGATGTTCCCTCCGCCGAGCATCTATTAGTGGCCCCACCAGCGTGGAAGGAGATTGTAGCCCAACACACTGCCGGACGACGAGTCTCATACCTCGGACACTATGGTCCGCAGAATTTGGACTATTACTGGGTGGGGGCCTCTGCGCATGGAAAGGACGGACGTTGAGGAGCTTTTTTCCCCGCTCGAAAGGAACGTCTCGCCACAGTGCCACGGATCACTGGCCAACTCGAATCCACCTGTCCCCCTTCGGAAAGTGATTTCGAAGATTGGGGAGCCAAGTTCGGCAGCCTCGGGGAATGGCCTCTTATCCTGCCTTGTGTAGCGCTTCCAGTTCGCTTATGTATTCGGTCATTGCGGGCGGAGCCAGCATCGCCGGTTCGGCCGACGCGTCAAGAGCCCAATCCAGGGCGAAGCAAACCACTTCACGGCTGTCTGCCAATTCCTCGCCCTCCTCATCGGATGGAGAAACCCACGTCTGGTTGACGTGTGCGAGAACAGCGGGATCGATAGCTTGAATTGCGCCGACCTTACTCCTTGCCTTCTCCAGCGCTTCCGAGTATTTCCTGAATAATTCATTAAGAGCCACGTGTCTGATCAGGTTTAACGGAACGTCTTTGTCTTTCACCTGCTCGTGGAGAACGAATCGGATGGCCCACACGACGGCGTCGCAAGCGCCATTCGACTCGAACAAGCGATCCGCATAATTCACCAGCCTGGGAAGGTAATCGGTCCTTTCCAGAGGGAGCTTTAAAGCATTCTTGAGGCCTCGCGACGGTGCATGGTGCGGAAGGTCCCAATAGGCAATTGTCGGACTGCAAGGAAAGCGATGAGCAGCAGGATAGTCCCTGCTTCCGTCTCCCTGCTGGAATTCCGCGCCCTTGTAGCTGACGATCGCATCACGATCCACCAGGCCAAACTTCCTCAGAATCGCCACTCCCACCAGTACTCGGACCGACTCGTCCTTGCGCCCGTTCACGTGGAGGTTGAGATTGGCCAGGTCCCAGGGGCTTAGATCGGTGGGAACCGGATCGCCAGCGAGCACCCGCCTGCGTCGTGGCGGTAGCACCCATTTTTTCCCCAGCTGCTTTCGCAGAGGCTTGCTGAATCCAGGTGGCGGGGAACCATAACGGTAGGGAGTAACCGGACGCAATAAGCCGAACTCATCGGTTTCAAACTGCATGGTCAACCTTTTCGAAACCCGAGATGGGGCGGCGCTGCAAGAGGCCGGAAAGAAACAGCCAGTCTATAACGTACGGGCGGATGCTTCAAGAAACGAGAGTGCACGCCGTAAGCATGGAACCAGTCGGGATCAGCGAAAAGTCGGCTACTCTTCCGAGCATGCCAAGGCCTCGAGTTCCGGCCGCGACGCGCCCGCCGCCAGAACGCTAACGCCATATTCGAAGCCTTTCTCGAACGCTTCGAGATTCAGCGCGCGGACCGCCGCTGGAACCGAATCGGCAACCGCCTTGCGCACGGCGGTGGCGGCCAGAAGCTTCGTGACCGCGGTAAAAAATCCTACCATTACCGAGTTCAACACCATACGTTTGCCTAACTCTTCGGCGAAACGGGTGGCAGGAATCGCGTAGACCCTTGGATCACCCCGAAGATCGCCGACGCGCACCAGATCCTCTTCGATGAGCAACAGTCCTCCAGGCTTTAACTCATGGGCGAAGCGGTTATACGCTTCCTGAGACAGGATGACCATGATGTCGGGTTGCGTCACATACGGATACAGCACCGGCGCATCCGACACCACCAGTTGCGCGCTCGAGGCGCCGCCGCGGGCTTCCGGGCCGAAGTTCTGCGTCATGGTGGCGAAGCCGCTCTCGTAGATCGATGCTGCCTTGCCCAGCACCACTGCCGAGAGAATCACTCCCTGGCCTCCGAAGCCTGCAATTCTGATTTCGGTTACTCGCATACGCACTCCGTTTCCGGCTCCGCCCCTCCCGTGACCTCGATGTAGCGTTCGCCCAATGACTCCACGTACTGCGCGCGCATCATGGATTGATAGTCGGGCCGGTCGCGGTCGACGAACTTGCCGACGGCGATCCCGCCGTTGAGGGTGAGCCCAACCTCGCTCGTGGGCGCCCCCTTCTTCACTTTGCTGTTCTCTTTGTAGTACTTCATGGTGTCGAGCCCGTCGCCCATCTTGTTGCGCCGCTGGTAAAGGGTGGGGCAGGGCGAGATGACTTCGATGAACGAGAATCCCTTCTTCTGGAACGCCTCGCTGATCGACCGCGCCAGTTGCCGTACGTGGAAGGTCGTCCAGCGCGCGACGTAGACCGCGCCAGCGGCTTCGACCAGATGCGGCAGGTTGAAGGCGGGTTCGAAGGTGCCGTAAGGATTCGTGGAGGTGGTAGCGCGCCCGGGCGTGGTGGGCGCGGTTTGCCCGCCAGTCATCGCGTAAATGAGATTGTTGACGCATATGACCTTGAGGTCGATATTGCGCCGTGCAGCGTGAATGAGGTGGTTTCCGCCAATGGCAGCAAGGTCGCCGTCCCCGGAGTACACGACAACGTTGAGCTTGGGGTTCGCCAGCTTCAGCCCCGTGGCAAACGGAATCGCCCGCCCGTGCGTGGTGTGAAACGAAGCAAGCTTCACATACCCGGCGACGCGCCCGGTGCAGCCAATACCCGACACAAGTGCCAGCGACTCAAGATCGATATTAGAGTCAATGAGCGCGCGAATGAAGCAGTTCACTGTGGTGCCGATGCCGCATCCCGGGCACCAGATGTGCGGCATGCGGTCGGTCCGCAGAAACGGTTCGACCGGATTCACGGTTTCGTCGAGAACATTCAGCATCGGGTTGCCTCCACGATGGCTTTCAGAATTTCGTCAGCATTGTGAACTCCGCCCCCGGCATGCGAAACGGAGATCGTGTTCGCGCTTCCATTGGCGGCGCGCTCGACCTCGCGCACCATCTGCCCGAGATTGAGTTCGGGGACGACGAACGCTTTCACGCTCGCGGCCAGGTCGGCAATTTTCTTTTCCGGAAAGGGCCAGGCGGTGATGAGCCGCAGCTTGCCAACTTCCAGCCCGCGTTCACGCGCCATGTCGATTGCCCGCTGCGCCACGCGCGAGGTGATGCCGTAAGAGACGACGACCACGTCAGCAGCCTCGAGTCGCTCCTCTTCCAGCAAACAGATACGGTCGGCGGCATTGCGTACCTTGTTCTGCAGGCGCCTTACCAGCTTGTCCTGGGTCGCCGGCGTCATGTTCGGATAGCCGCGCTCGTCGTGCGTCAGCCCGGTGACGTGGAAGGTGTAGCCTTCTCCGGCATGGGCCATTTCCGGCACCATGTCGCCATTCGTGCCATAGGGCAGATAGTCCTTGATGGACTTCTTTGTATGCTTCCTCGGCATGACTTCAATTTGATCGGCTGGAGGAATGACGACCTTCTCGGTCATGTGTCCGACCACTTCATCCATCATGAACATCACCGGCACGCGGAACTCCTCAGCCAGATTGAACGCTTTGATCGTCAGATCGAAGCATTCCTGCGGCGAGTTCGGGCACAGCGCGATGATCTCGTAGTCGCCGTGCGATCCCCAGCGCGCCTGCATCATGTCGGCCTGCGCGGGAAGAGTGGGCAGTCCGGTCGATGGCCCGCCGCGCTGCACATCGACGAACACGCAGGGCGTTTCGGTCATGGCGGCGTAGCCGATGTGCTCCATCATGAGCGAAAAGCCCGGGCCGGATGTGACGGTGAAGGCTTTCGCCCCGCCCCAAACACCGCCTTGCAGCGCGATCGATGCGGCGAGTTCATCCTCCATTTGGACGAACGTTCCGCCCACAACCGGTACGCGCGCCGCAAAGCGTTCTACCACTTCGGTGGACGGCGTGATCGGATAGCCCGCGGCAAATCGCGCTCCTGCCGCCAGCGCGCCTTCACAACAGGCGTGATCGCCGTCCATAAAGTGTGTGCCGGTCAAAACTCCGCGAGGATCAGCTTTCATTTCGCACCTCCGGTTGCCTGCGGAGCCCTGGCCTCTGCGGTCTTGGTGCCGTAGATGGCGAAGTCCGGGCAGTACATCCCGCACAAATCGCAGCCGCTGCAGTTTTCCGGATGCACCACGTGCGGCGGATGGTAGCCCTTCGAGTTGAAAGCGGATGAGAGCGCCAGCACGCGGGTTGGGCAGAACTCCACGCAAAAGCCGCAAGCCTTGCAGCGCTCAACGACAATCGAAACACGTCCTTTTGCCACGAGAGCCCCCAGTCGGGGAGTTACGATCACTCCGGTCTTCAGCTGCCGAGGATGTGATTATGCCGATGGGCCTGGTGGAATGGTGTGACAAGGATCACAGACGAGGGTGAGCGGCAGCCGCGCGCCTGCTCACGGGAGTGGCCGTAAAATTAAGACAATGGTGGAGTTACATCACATTTGGAGCAACCGTGTGCCCCATCCAAGGGCTGGAATTGCGCTTCCGGCGGTCAAAATTCAGTCGCGCGCGTGCGAGCAAACCCACACCATCAAGGGAGCGAGTTGGACATCTGAAAGCTGTTGCCGCCTCATGTTCGCATCATTTGCCTCCGCTCAGCGAACCAACTACACTCGGAACTTTGCCACGGCATTTCGTCGTGGTCGGCCAACGCCAGCCACTGCAGGAGCCCTTTGGAGATCCTCGACCTCAGACATTTTTCCTCCCTCGATCTCCGTCCTCTGCTCGACGATGAGACGCAACTGTGGTCGCGCATGCTTTCCTGGGACTACTCCAGTTCGGCGGAAATGATTCTGCGCTACGTCGACGCCAAGATTCTTCCCGGATATGCTGCGGTTGATCGCGGCCGCGTCTTTGGATACGCGTTTTTTGTCTATGAAGGCAGCAAAGGAGTAATCGGCGACCTGTACGTGACCAACGGAACTCGTCTTCCCGACCCGCGCAAGGTCGAGTTGAACCTGCTCACCCACGTAATCGAGACGTTGCAGCAATCGCCGGGGATCCATCGCGTGGAGGCCCAGCTGCTGGCGCATGAAGCCAACGCCGTCTCCCGTCCGTTTCTTGAGACGGGGTTCCAACGGCATCCCCGGCTGTTCATGGCATTGCTTCTGGGTAAGTCCGCACCGGAGAAGGGCCGTTCCAGTCCGGAGATTGAAATTCGTCCGTGGACGGAAGCTGATTACCAGCCATCCGCGGCTGTCATCACGGCGGCTTATCGCGGACATGTGGACGCTCAGATCAACGATCAGTACCACACGCTGAGCGGATCACTGCGCTTCCTCAACAACATCGTGCGCTTCCCCGGTTGCGGTGTATTCGATGCCGAGTCCTCTTTCGTAGCCGTCGATCGGCGCCTGAAAACGCTGATCGGACTGATCCTGTGCTCCCGCGTACGCCATGATGTCGGCCACGTGACACAAGTCTGTGTGCTGCCCGACTACCGCGGACACGGAATTGGAGAATCCTTGCTGGCGGCCACTCAGACCAACCTGCACAAGAGGCATTTCTCGATGTTGTCGCTGACGGTGACGGCAGCCAACGCCCGCGCGGTCGCGCTTTACCGCCGCCTGAATTTCGATTCGAAAAGGATTTTCGACGCTTTTGTCTGGGAAGGGTAAAAGCGGACCCGACCTTCGGAGTCAGCTTCCGCCATACCTGCTACATGTCGGAAAAGGTTGGAGCCATTCCATATCGTGCTGAAATCCGGGGCCTGGCTCCAGGGTCTGAGGGGTGGCTAGCGCTTTAGCAGCCACATGGCCCAGCCGGCTACAAACACCCCGCCCAGGAACAAAGCGAAGCAGTAGAGTCCGTACTTGATCATCTCGCGGGTGGTGTCGCGGTGCGTGATGCCGAACACGACCGAGGCGCACAGCGCGAACACCAATGCCGCGCTGAAATGATTGAGGCTGATGGTCACTGTTCAGATCTCCCCAAAGGCTGGCTGGCTGACAGGTGACGGAGAACCGCCATTCTGTTGCTCACTGCTTCTTTCCAATCGCAATGTGATATGCGTCTGCCATGGCAATGAAGTTCAACAGTCCGGCAACGATCATGAACTTCGTTCCATAGTCGGCTGTGGCATAGGCAATAGCGCCCTGGCCCCAATCCATTGCCATGGTGATGATGTAGAGCGCTCCAGCGCCCACGTCTCCAACGAATCCCAGAATGTCGAGAATGTCTCCCCCGTTTGCCCGGTAGATGCGCCCTTGCATCCCCAGCCCAAGCAGGAACAGAGTCACAATCGAGACAAACAGCAGGGTGCCGCGAATCCAGCGCTTCTGGATCAGGTGCCCGAAGCCGGGGATCAGCCACCCCAGGGCTGGAGCAACCACCGACATAACACTGATGGATTCCGCGGGAGCGGCTTTGGCTTTCTCTGTAGTGGAATTCGCCATCTAGATCGTCACAATCTCGCGTTGAATTTTCCCGGTCACTTCGGCCGACTTCGTGCGCACCAGCATGTTGACCTCGCTGCGCACGCCAAACTCCGGCAGGTAGATGCCGGGCTCGATCGAGAAGCAGGAGTTGGGAAGGATCTGCCGCTCGTCGTGAATCTCGAGATCATCCATGTTGGCGCCGTTGGAATGAACGTCAGTGCCAATGGAATGTCCGGTGCGGTGGATGAAGTATTCTCCGTAGCCGGATTTCTGAATGTGTCCGCGCGTGGCGCGATCGACTTCCCATCCCGCGATGCGGCGCCCCGAAGCGATGGCGTCGGTGACCGTCCTTACCCCGGCGTCGCGCGCCTCGCGCACAATCTCGAAAATCCGGCGCATCCGGTCTGACGGTGCCGCGCCTACGAAGCCCATCCAGGTAATGTCGTAGTACACCGCGCCCGGCGTGTTCTTTTTGCCCCAGACGTCGAGCAGTACCAGATCACCCTCGCGAATCGGCGTGGGGCGGCTCGGGTGCGGCTCGTAGTGCGGGTTGCCGGCATTGGAATTGACCGCAACAATCGGAGGATCGTCGGCCAGCAGGTTGTCTTTGGCGAACGCCTCCAGGAACCATTGCTGGATCTCATGTTCCTTCACTCCGCCGTTTCGAACCCGGTGTCCGATCTCCTGAAAGGCGGCAGCCACAATCGAGTCGATACTGTCGCGCGCCGCAAAGTGTGATTTTACCTGTTCTTCACTCCAGGTCGACTCGAACTGCGCCACCAGGTCTGCCGAACTGACAATGTTTTTTCCCAGGCCTCGCAGCAGGTCGGCAGTTCCCGCGTCCACCAGAGAAATCGTGAACACGCTGTTATTGGGCGAATACTGCATCGCCAGATCGTGGTGCGGGGCCAGGATCGACTTCAACTGGGCGAACAATTCCTGCCATCCGGAGTACTGGTGTTTCTTGCCCGGAAGCGAGTCGAGGTGTCCGGCTTCGATCTTATGCACAAGCTTGACCGGTTCGCCGTCTGCGGGAATCAGGTAGAACCAGCGGCGGGTCACCATCAGACTCGCCGGCAGGCCAAGCACACGATAGGCAATGGGGTCGCGGTGATGATGGTCGTAGAAAAGCCACGCATCGATATTGCGTTCGCGCAGCGCCGACTGGATGGCAGCAAGGTCCATGGGCAATCTCCTATTGTAAACAAGGGCAGGGATTTAGGCGAATGCGATGTGGCTAGATCCGCAGGATCGGTCGGGCTGCTGGCCTGAGCCCCGGGGCTCTGTCCACTGCTCCAGCTGCAATAAAAAAACAAAAGCCGTCCTTGAGCCGAAAATGACAGGCGGATGAGAAGCAATCAAGACAAAACTCAAGGAACTTCTGCGGTCGAATCCGGATTTTTCAAGCTTGTTCTGGAGGGCACTGGAGGATAGTGCAGTTGATAAACGCGATAGGTGTTATTCGCCAATTCACAATGAAACTCGACGTTGGCCACCGTCGCGTCAGAGCAGCGCGGCGGCAATTCGAGATCCCTGCGCAACGCTCCCCTGTCGGAGTAAACGAGGAATCGGGGGTGCTCGGTCTTGATGAACTGCTCGGGTCCCATGCTGTTCCTGGAGGCCGCAAGATATTCTTTCGTTCCGCCAAGCAGTGGCAAACCGGCAGCCGCAGCGATGGTATTCGATTCGGTGTTGTAATCGTCAATAATGATTCCGTCTCCGGGACGTATGTGTGCCCGCAAATAGTCGCCTACTCCGCTGATGCGCGACGGGTACCTCAACCGCGGGGACACCGGTGCGAGCCGGTCCGCATAAGAGCTGGGAACATCACTTGCGATCCACACCAGAATCAGATTCAGTGACAGAAAGACAAGCACCGCACTGCGGAAAAGCTTTGGCCGGGAAGGGAAGAGCTTTTCGCGAACCGCCAGCAATCCATCTCCGGCCATGACACTCAGCAGTATTCCCGGGGTGAGGCTGTAGCGGGCGACGGCAAGGGTTGTGCCTCGAAGAATCTCAAACTCCTGAATCGAGAAGAACAAGATCGTAACGGCAGCGAATGCCGCGGCCAGCGGGCGGCCCCGAATGAGAAAGAAAGAGTTCAGCGCCGCGGCAGTCGCCAGCGGAGAAAGCGTAATCAACAGAACCACAGGGATCAGGGCCATCTCGTAGCCGATCCCGTGCCCGCTTACCTCCAGGATGTGCATCATTCGGGAGTGAGTGTCAGAAACCAGATACATTGGATCGCCAAATTTCCGCCAGGAATAAGACATCATAATGACCGGCCAGATTGCCGCCGTGCCCCCGAAGGCCAGCAGCGGCAGGAGGGGGGAATATTTCCGCCCTGATCGAGCTCTCATCCTGGCCCACAGAAACGGAAAAACCAGCACGAGCGCACCCGATATGATCCAGGCCTCAAAGCGAAGCGACTCGGCCAGCGACAAGCACAGTCCGGAAGCCACCAGTTGCCATAGCCCTCGCCGCTCGCTTTCGTGAAAATAGGAAAAGAAGAAATACATGCCGAGCAGTAAGAGAAATGCGTGAGGCACTTCGGAGGAAGAGGTGGTGCTGTAACCAATGTGGAGACTATAAAGAGCTAAAACTGCGCAGGAAAAAATCGCTGCTGCGCTGCCATAGAGAAGGCGCGCCAGCTTCCAAAGCACGTACAACGATCCGATGCCGCACAACAGACTCAAGAGTCGGGCGGCAACCGTCACATCGCGAACCAGAAAGTCCAGGGCGGCGATCAGCCAAAAATGACCTGGAGGATAAGTAAGAAAAACCAGACGAAGGTCGGGATGCTCGAGCCATTTGCCGGCCAGTGCCGCGCGCACCCACGCGTCGCCGCCGGCGTTCTCGGAAAAAAAGAACGAGAGGACTCGAAGCCCCGCACCGCCAAACAGGAGCGGGTAAGCCAGGAAAGGGGCGTCTTGACCTGCCACTGTTGAGGGAATGTGGTCTCGCCGAGGAACGCGATTAACGCTCGAATCCGGGATCATCGTTTGCTCGTTTTGCCTGTAGAGGCGTAGTCCGACAAAGCTCAACTCCTCGGTAAGTGGGCAAGGGCAACGATGCCTGCGGCGGATCCTGCCAACCGCCATGCCTCCCGCTTCCCTGGGTTTGCGGGATTGACGCCTGACTTGGCAAAGCAAGGGCTTTCACACAAGTGGGCGGAGCTTCCGGGCTGCGTTGTGACTGCGAGGAAGTGACAACGGTTGTCGTCTTACTGCGCTCAAACTGAGGTGTTCAGGGATTTTCCCGGCGGAGTTTCTTCTTCCAGCGGAGCCGCTGCCGCAAGGTAATGCGGAGGCAAGCCTCGGAGACGAAAACCTGCTTTTCGTTGTCCCCGGCATCTCCGAACTCTTCGATGCGTTTCCCCGACCAGGATGTCTAGTTCCGAACTACCCCTCTTCCCGACAATCTTTCCAAGATCATGTGAACGTTGTAATTCTGAGCAGTAGATCTCACATCTTCTACTGTCAAACTGCACAGAGATCGGCTGGAGAATTCTGTTCGGCGAAGGTTTGGTTGTGGCTCAGCGGGTCAGTTTCCCGGTTGAGAGGCACACCGGAGGCCGAATTCCGAAAACGTCGGTCTCACGATGAAAGAATGGGACCAACGCATCGCCTGTCCAGCTGGCATCCATAACAACCGAACCCCGATGTGAGCAGTGACGACGAAATGACCAGATCAGTACGCTTGCGTACGGTAGGGTATTGGCACAGTTTGCCGGGCTGGCAAGTCACGATCCGGCCACTATCGCCAGCACTCTGTCCCGCATCGCCTTGGGCAGCGTCTCGCAGCCCGTCCGCAGGACAAGTCTCGGAGCACGCCCCCGAATCTTCATCAGATACGGCAATCTGCGCTTGGCATCAAACTTCGCTGTCTCGCGCAGCAGCCATCCCAGGCCTTTCTGCACCATGTCATCGTGGTCGGATAGCAGCATGTTCGAGAGCTTCATGATCTCCGGAAAGAACATCTTTGCCCGTGCCCCACGAATCAGCGCCACGCAAGCCGCCCGCCGATGCCAGCGTTTCGGCGATCTTGCCCACCGGAACACAGCCTTTGCTCGAGCTGGTTTTGCCACCATCATGGGCGCGATTAAATCGTGCACGAGCCCGTCGTGATCAGCCCAACTGCTTATGCGATCAAGCCACTGCTCGAACATTCGAAATTCGCGGGGACCACATTTGGAATCGAGCCCTTCCAGCAAAAATACTGCGGCAATTTTCTCTTCGAGGACATTTCCGGAAAACAGATTGTCCGCAACCTGAGTCAGAAATTCGAAGTCATGCTCACCCGGAATTTTTCGTCTGCCATGGCGCACACTCCTCCTCAAGGCGGCCGTGTACCATCCGTGGGATTTGATTTCCTCCTTGAAGAACCACTGCACGCCGGCGGCATGCTCGGCCGAGCCGCCGTCCTTTAGAGCGATGCGAATTTGCTCCGCGATCTCCGCCGGAGTTCCTGGTAACCCCGGTGACTCGATCTTTTTCCTGCGTGAGGCTCGCGGCGTCACGCTTCTCCCGTCTCAACCCGCAAAAAGCGGTCATAGATCCATAGAAGCAGAGTGGTGAGAAGACCGACGCCAATCACCGCCCACCACACCATCTGCGGCCGGTGCAATTCCTCTCCGAAGTATTGCATGAGCCATCCGCTGAACGGTCCGCCGATGAACGATCCAATGCCCAGCGGCAGAAAGGCGAATCCCATATACAGCCCCTGCTGCTCGGGAGGCGCAAGACGGGAGACGTAATCATAATAACGCGGCTGCTGAATGATCTCACCGATTGCGACCACAACCAGTGTGGCCACCGCCATCCATACCGAGGGATGCACAATCAACAGAACCCAAGCCAGGCTGGTAATCAACGTTCCGAGCACGATGGCATGAAATGCGTGCATGCGTTTGGTGAGAAAACCGATCACCATCGTGAAGCAGATCACCACGATTGGATCCGTCGCCACGATCCATGCTGTATTGGCGTTGGGATCGATGTATGCCGTGACAAAGAGCGGCAAAGCGATGAATTCCTGCCAGAAGACAATCCAGTATCCGGTGAAGATCAGGAGAAAGAGCATGAAGCGCGGGTTTGACAGAACGGTAAGGAAGTTTTTGGCAACCTGTCCGACTGTCGCGGTTTGCGCTTCGCCTTTGGCCCTGGGTTCCTTGAACAGGAGGAGCACCAAGAAAAACATGGCAAACACGCTGAGCGCGGCGATGCGGAACACGCTCTCAGTT
>Ga0123356_10005322_pt1 | contig 13123 bp, 11 predicted proteins | sample TergutEmb28metaG_2_FD_92546 | JGI IMG/M metagenome (GOLD analysis project Ga0123356, IMG submission 92546) | Embiratermes neotenicus P3 segment gut microbial communities from Petit-Saut dam, French Guiana - Emb289 P3 | ecosystem: Host-associated > Arthropoda: Insects > Digestive system > Gut ... | reverse complement strand
GGTTGACATGCGAAAGCCGTGCCGCCTATCAACACCGCCCCGGTTTGGGTGCGTAGCTCAGCGGTAGAGCACCGTCTTCACACGGCGGGGGTCACAGGTTCAATCCCTGTCGCACCCACCATGTAAGATCCTGAAATCACCGTGATTGTTGCGGCTCACTAGGCGTGGGTGATCGAGGCGTTGCGGCCCAGCACGCACACAGCACGCAAGCGGTTGGCGATACACCACGGATGTGGACCTTGCTGGTGGCTCGCTTCCGGGCAGAGGGCATGCCCATGGGTGACCCCGTCGCCGTCCACCCCGTCGCGCCAGCCATCCCGCTGGTGGGAAACCCAGTCACGCGCACGCGCCTGCGACCGTCCCCCTCCCGCCGCCAGGGCGGCCACGGACTGTCAGTCGCGGCGACCATCCCGCGGAGGCTCGACGGAGCGTGGTGAGCACGTGCGTCGCACGCAAATCCCCGTTGCGCAAAATGAAAAACGATCGTGGAGATAGCGGATCAAGACCAGTTAAGCGTCCGTCTTTCTCCAGGCCCGGAAATCTGCCATCAGACAAATGTGGGAGCGCTCATGCTCCCTTGGTCGATACGAGGGGTGTGTCATGAGCGCTACCGAAGTAGCACGGGCGTCAAATTGGCGGCTCGCGCAGATCAACATTGGAAAGTTACTCGCGCCACAAGGCGACCCCCGCGTTCAACCGTTCTTCGACGCGCTCGATCGCGTGAATGCCTTAGCAGATGCATCACCTGGATTCGTCTGGCGACTCCAGGGCGACGGGGGAAACGCGACAAACCTGCAACCGACTCCTGACCCGTTGCTTATCGTGAATATGTCGATTTGGATCGATGCCGACGCTCTTTTCGATTTCGTCTACAGAAGCGGCCACACACTCGAGATGGCTCGGCGACGTGAATATTTCGATCGTTTCGAAGGAGCATATCAGGCGCTGTGGTGGGTGCCGGAGGGCCATCGGCCAACGATTGAGGAAGGCCTGTCACGCATTTGGATGATAGATCGCTACGGCCCAAGCGCCAAAGCCTTCACCTTTAAGGCTGGGTTCCCCAAACCGGATCAGGCCGGTCTGCCGATAGATATGAAACCTGATCCTTGGTGTGTTGCACGCGCGTAAGGCTGATCCGTTCCTGGCGACTGGCCCCCTGGTTCCGGGCTAATTGCTACAGGTCCTTGCGGGAAGCCGACCTCAAAACCTGGCCAAGGACGCGATCTTGCTCGGCGAGGGGCCGCGCGCAGCCCGACGATGATGGAGATCCGCTGCGGGCGGTGTGACTGGGCCGCACGCCTTTGACCGAGCGGCCGCGCATCCAGTCGGATGTGTCTGCAGGCAGGTGATCATTGGTGCATAATGCACGCCGGCGGCTTGCCGTTGTTCGCCGCCAGTTGCTGCCGGGCGATCGCCGTGATGTGCTGGTGCAAGGCCGCTTCGTGCGCTTTGTAGAACGCGAGGTTGGCGGGACTGATCGGCGGCATGGTGCCGCTGCTCTCGGCTATGTCGGGGTGCTCCTGCTGCGCGATTTCCAGGCCCGCGAACATGAGCGTCAGCATGCCCAGGATTTGCTCCCGCGCCGTCAGGCCGTGCCGGGCCAGCATGGCATGCACCGCGGGCTGCGCGTCGTAGGCGGCCGCCATTTGGTCGAGGGACTTATCGCCGCCCTTCAGGACACCGAGAGGGGCTAACCGGCAGGGGTCTTTCACGATGTCGTCCTCCACCGCTTGGTATTTGGTCAGGAAATCGTCGGTGAGGCGGAAGTTCTGGACCGCCGCCATGTCCTGGGCCTTGTCCGCATGGGCCGCCGGCGCGGCCATCAAGAGGCCGGCGATCAGCAGGCCGAGGGCACGCGCTTTCAACACTCACTTCTCCTTCGTATGGTCAAGGCCTTGGTCGTCCGGATGGCATAGAGAGACCCGCAGCGCCGAACAACCCCCTTGTGTTAGCTCACATCATGCAGGCGCAGATCGGCGCGTGCCCGAACCGCGACAGGGCGCCGCTTCAGAACCGCTGCTATCACTACAGCCCGACGTTGGGGCGGCGGTTCCGCGCACGCGAGCCGGGCTGAGACGAGGGACGAGATATCGCGCACGTGTGCGGGTGTGTGTGTACATCTCTTCTCACTCGCGTGCTTCGAATCACGCGCCCTGGCGCCGACACTCGCAACCAGGGGTCACCTGCTGGTCCGCCGCCCGCGTGCTCCATAAGTGACACCTTTTTTAATTCTGCGGGGTGGGCTCGGTAGGCGCTTTATAGAAATGAGCAAGTTGGTGCGTGCCGGGCTTCGGCCCAGGCAAGAACCTCGCCCCGGCGATACAGGACGGGTTGTCCGAACATATGAAGAGGCAGCCCGCCGCCGCGGCTTGCTTTCGTCGCGAGGCGCAAACCTGTGCAATTGGCGCCAACGTGTTGGTCTCGTCTTCACATGACGGGGGTCACAGGTTCAATCCCTGTCGCATCCACCACGGCCATCACAGAGATGGCCGTGGTGAGCCCGGCCAATCGCAACATCGTGTACTTATGAGTTGACCAGCACGTTCTCCGGCCGCGGCGGGATTTCGCCCCGTTCGACCCGCAGGACCTGTCGGGTGATCATCTCGTTGGTCGGCGCGGGGACGCCGGCCTTGGCCCCCTCCGCGGCGATGAAACCGTTCATCAGCTCGATCTCGGTGCGGCGGCCCTTCGCCATGTCCTGCGCCATTGACGGGCGCTGATAGGGCGCGCGCGTGCCGCCTTCCGCCGCCGAGAGCAACAGCCCGTCGATCTCCGCCAGCGCTCTCGTGTCGTCCTCCGACGCACGCGCCAGCGATTCCGGCGGCAGCGCGCCCACCTTGCCGAGCTTGTAGCCGCGCGCCTGTCCGACACGCACTGCCTCGCCACCGAGGCGGATGCAAACGCGGCGCACCGCGTCATGCCGGTCTCGCTCGTTGCCACCCATACCCGTGGCGGCGGAGACGCCATTGCGCATGGCATTGACACACAGCTTGGTCCAGCGCTCACCCCAGAGATTGTCGGTAGCCTTGGCGTTGTCTACGTCGTTCATCATAGCGGCGATTTGTACTGCACGACGAGTTATGCGACCACTCGGCTCGCCAACATAAAAGCCGACGGCAGTCGCCGACTTGGCGTAGCCGCGGCGGATATGACCAGGCTCGTAAAGTTCGACGCCCACCCCGCCGCCGACGATCACGCCGAGCGTACGGCCCCAGCCGACGACTGAGGCGACACGCTCCTCGTTGATGCAGTTCTGCATCGAGACGACGACGCCGTCCGGTGAGAGGTACTGGCGAATCATCATGCTCGCCCAGATCGTGTCGTAGGACTTCACCGAGATGAAGGCGATGTCGATCGGCCGCTGTTTCGCCAGGATCTGCACCTCGGTCAGGTGCAAGGCTGGAACTTGCACTTTGCGACGCTCGGCTTCCGTCATGCCATAGAGGTTCATGCCGCTGGCGCGGATCGCTTCGACATGGGCGGGCCACCCGTCGATCAGCGTCACGTCGTGCCCGGCATGTGCGAGGCTGGCACCGACATAGCCGCCCACCGCACCGGCACCGACAATAACAATTCGTTTCTGCATCCTGGAGGTTCCCCGTCACGATCGAGACGCGAGATTAGCGGCGTGAGACGGAGCGGCAAGCGGTGTCGAGCGAACCTTGTGATTGGGCGGGACCGCCTTCGGTCTGGCGCGTCGGGCTGCGTCATCACATGCTGGGAGGTCATCACAAGCAAGGAGGCGTGCCCAATGACCGCCGATGAACGGTTCACCCGGCTCGGGCTGACGCTGCCGGCCGCCCCGAAGCCCGTGGGCAATTACCTGCCCTGCCGCCGCGCCGGCGATCTGCTGTTCCTCGCCGGTGTCGGCCCGAACAGAGCGGACGGCACCATGATCACCGGCAAGGTTGGCGCCGAGGTATCGATCGAGCAAGCCTACGAAGCCGCGAAACTGTGCGGGTTGAATTTGCTCGCAAACATGAAATCCGCGGTGGGGACGCTGGATCGCATCGAGACCGTGCTGAAGGTGTTCGGCATGGTCAATGCGGCGCCGGATTTCACCCGCCATCCTCAGGTGATCAACGGTTGCACCGATCTGTTCGTTGAGGTGTTCGGAGAGCACGGGCGCCCGGCACGGTCGGCCGTAGGGATGGGCAGCCTGCCATTCAATATTTCTGTCGAAGTGGAGGCGATCGCGCTGGTGCGTGGCTGATCCCGTCCTCGACAACGGGCCAGGTCACAGCGCCCACCGATCCGGGCGAGCATGCCGCCGCGCTCGGTACGTACCTGTGGTGTTCGGCCCCAGCTTTCGTGCAACGCGCTGCGACATCTCGTGTTCCGCGCAGCGTTGTACAGAAGCGGTTAATCGCGCTTCTGATGCGCTCTTCCAATGCGTGCCGATTCCTGATCGTGATCGGCGATGACCCGCACCCCCTGATCCAGCCGCTCAATGATGTTCGCCGGTGTGCCGCCCTCCAGGAACGCGATGCCGTTGCGCCGGCACGCAGCCAGGACCTTGTCACGGGCCTCCTGCATCTCGGGCGGATACGGATCCCGGCGCAGCGTCGTATAGCCGAGTGACAGGCCCAAATCCCCAGGCCCCATCTCGGCAAATCCCAGCCCCGGCACGGCGCAGATCGCATCGCACTGGGCGATGCCTTCCGGACTTTCCAGCTTCACACCGAGCAGCAGCTCGCCTTCCGGGTTGAGTGGCCACGGATCGCAACGCTGCATGTAATCCTGCTGCGAAATCCCCCAGACCGAGCTCGCGGTCGATTCCGAACCCCTGCCCCGCGTGCCGATCCCCAGCAGCACTCGTCCATCCTTCGCGGACCCGCCGCGCGTGCCGCCTGGTGCGCCCCGCATGCGGCCCAGCGCCGAAGGGATTGCTGGATCGACGCCCTGCAGATGATGCGGATACCGGCACGCCTCGACGAACGCCCGAACCGCATCGACGGTTTCCGCCTGGCACAACAGGATACCATGCACGCCGCGGCCAAGGATCTGTCGGAACTGCCACGCCGCATAGCGAACATGCGCTTCGTCGATGCCATTCACCGGTGCCTCGACGATCACCGCCGGCGAACGATGCCCGGACTCCGTTGGTCCTCCCTCGACCAGGCCACGCAAGTAATCAGCGAGACCGGTCATGTCGAAGCAACCATGCTCCATCCCGACGTTGATATAGTCGGCCCAGGTGCCTGCATCCTGTTTGCCTTGCGCATAGGTCAGCATATGGCCGCTGTGCGGGCCGACATAATAGATCGCCTGATCTCGCAAGAGCATTTCGATCGCGCGGTTGATGCGGGCGGGCATGTGGACTCCCCCTTGGCCGATTTCGCGCCGAGTGTGCGCAGCACCACGAGGTGCGGGTCAAGTGTGCAGGGTTTGACAAGCCCGAGGGGTGAACCGCACGCTTCACCCATTGCTCAGGGAAGGAAAGACCCTCATGACGCCGGCCGATTACGTACCCGTCGACATTCTGGTGATCGGCGCCGGTAATGCCGCCGCCAACGCGGCGCTCGCCGCCCATGAGGCAGGTGCCTCCGTCGCGATGTTGGAGACCGCGCCGCAGGAATCCCGCGGCGGCAACTCAGCGTTTACCGGCGGCGCATTCCGTTTCGTCTATTCCGGCGTGGACGACCTGATCGCGCTGGCGCCGGACATCAAGGACCTCGATCTGGCAAGCATCGATTTTGGCACATACACCGATGGCCAGTATTTTGACGACATGGGCCGACTAACGGAATACCGATGCGATCCCGAGCTGACCGAACTGCTGATCTCCAACAGCTATGCATCCGCAAAGTGGCTGCGCGCGCATGGTGTTCGGTTCCAGCCGGCGCTGGGGCGACAGGCGTTCCGCGTCGGCGGCAAGTTCAAGTTCTGGGGTGGGCTCGCATGCCACGTCCTGGGCGGCGGTGCGCAGTTGGTGCCGACGTTACACATGGCGCTTGAAAAGGCCGGCGTACCGGTGCTGTACGAAACCACCGCCTACGCATTGCTCCATGACGACGCACACATCCGGGGCGTGCGTGCCCGGCATCGCGGCGTGAGTTTCGACCTGCGCGCAAAAGCGGTCGTCCTTGCGTGCGGCGGTTTCGAATCGAATGCGGAAATGCGGGCGCGCTATCTCGGCCCGAATTGGGACCTGGCGAAGGTGCGTGGCACGCGCTTTAATCAGGGCTATGGCCATCGCATGGCAATCGACATCGGTGCCGCCGTCGCCGGCCACTGGTCCGGCGCGCACGCGGTGCAGTGGGACATGAATGCCCCACCGTTCGGCGACCTGACGATCGGTGACCGTTTTCAGAAACACAATTACCCGTTCGGCGTTCTCGTGAACGCGCGTGGTCAACGGTTCCTCGATGAGGGTGCCGATTTCCATAGCTACACCTATGCCAAATACGGGCACGAGGTCATGAAGCAGCCTGGCTTGTTCGCCTGGCAGATCTTCGATTCGAAGATCAACAACCTGCTGCGCGACGAGTACCGCATCGCTCGCATCACAAAAGAGACAGGCGACACGCTCGAGGAGCTCGCGCCAAAGCTCACCGGAGTCGACACCGAGGGTGCGCTGGCAACGCTACATGCCTACAACGCCGCGCCGCGGCCGGACGTCGCATTCAATCCGAACATTCATGATGGGTTGTGCACGATGGGCCTGCCGATCGACAAGACCAACTGGGCGCAGAGGCTCGACACGCCTCCCTACCACGCTTATGGCGTGACCGCGGGCGTCACCTTCACGTTCGGCGGGCTGAAGGTGACGACGTCAGCACAGGTGGAGGACACCTCGGGTTCACCGATCGGCGGGCTGTTCGCCGCAGGAGAGATCGTCGGCGGGCTCTACTACCATAATTACGGCAGCGGCACCGGACTTGTCGCCGGTGTCACGTTCGGGCGCATCGCCGGCGCAGGCGCGGCGGCGTTCGCACGAACCTGATCGACGCCCTGCCGGTCGCCGATCGGCCTCGCCTCGATTGTGTCTGACATGGTCGCGAACAGCGTCGGCGGTGTCGCGTTGGGATTCCATGACGGAAGGCGTTCGCGCGGCGCGCGCTCCTGCGGTTGGGTTGTCTGCGATCCTGCAGGTGATGCTGGTCGTATCGCCGACACCGTCGAGCACTTACGTTATCGGTGCGTAGTACTTACGCGGCGGTGATGGCCGTTCGCGGGATCGCCGATTAGAGCTATTGGAGAGTGAGCCGGGTCGAAACCCACACGGCCGCTCTGGGTGAAAACCGCACTTCGCCGCCGTATGTCAGCCGTTTGCGATCGCTTCTCCCGGAGCCTGGCTTGGGTCGTCCGCTTATCATCCGATGACTGGGCCTGTCCGCAGTACGCTGCAACTGGCGAAGCTTATGCCCTCACTGCCGACCCACTGGCGTCGTGGAGCGAAACGCCAGCACAGAATCTCGCGCGGCGGTTGCGTGCGCCTTGCAGATGCGATTCTCTTGTGCCTGCAAATGCGACAGGAGCAATAACGTGGCGTGGCCCCGCCTCGTGCACCGGAGGTATCGGCGCGGTGGACGACACTATGCAGAGGACAGCATGCACGTCGGGTGGGCAGTGTTTGCAAGACACCTGTCGCCACCCGGCGCACCCGGCGCAGCGTGCGGTTGGCGGCCGACCGGCTGCTCGGCTGATCCCTCCGGGTGGTTCCACCAGTGATGGGTTGGCGGCAGTTCGCTCGGGCCGCGGGCGTCATAGCGTTCCTCGGCAGCTTCCTGGGGACGTTATGTGCTCACGCGCAAGGGTCCGCAGATGCGACGAACCATGTCATGGTCATCGGCACACGAGTTTCGCCGCCATTCGCAATGAAGTCGGACGACGGCGGGTGGTCCGGGATCAGCATCGAGCTCTGGCGTCGGATCGCCGCTGAGCTGCATATGAAGTACCGCTTTAAGGAGGTCAGCCTTGATGAACTGATCAATGGAACGGCTGCGCACAGGCTTGACGGTGCTATTGCCGCGATCACCGTCACGCCGGGACGCGAGGACAGCGTCGATTTTTCTCAACCGTATTACTCAACCGGTCTCGGTATCGCAGTCAGGCGACTTTCCGTATTCGATTGGGTGCGGCTGGCAGAAGACCTTTTCTCAGTCAGGTTACTGGAGATGCTTAGTCTGTTGGTTGCGGCGGTTATCCTGGTCGGGTTCCTGATCTGGTTGCTCGAGCGTCGGCATACCGCGTACTTCAGCGGCGGTGTCAAAGAGGGGCTCGCCAGCAGCGTGATGTGGTCTGCCCGCACCCTGACCCAGTCCATGCCGGAGAAAGGACCAACAACCCTGCCGGGGCGCATCATCGCGGTCACATGGTTGGTCGTCGCCGTGACGTCGGTCGCGGTGTTTACGGCTGGCCTCACCACGTACTTCACGACCTACCAGCTGGCCGGCTACGTTCGCGGCGTTCAGGATTTGTATGCCGTCCGCGTCGGCACCGTTGCCGACACTGCCGCGGTGGATTTCCTCACAGCCAGGCGAATAAAATTTCGGGCCTTTCCAGATGCGCAGGCGGGCCTGCAAGCCGTCAATGACGGCTCTATCGACGCTTTCGTCTATGACAAGCCGCAGATGTCGTGGTTCGTACACGCTGGCTACGCCGGTTCAGTCGAACTCCTCGATGCCAAGTTTGACCAGCAAAACTATGCGATCGCCCTGCCCGTCGACAGCCCTTTGCGCATACCAATCGATCGCACGATGTTGCATATCCTTGCGACCCAGTGGTGGCGCGATCTGACGTCGCAATATTTGGGGTCGACTGAATAACAGCCTCACCGTTCAACCCGGCAGCAACGCTCAGTCCGTTACGTACGGGTTTTTCGTCCCACGCAACTGCAGACGTATCGGCGTTCCCGGCAAATCGAACGTCTCGCGCAGGCTGTTGATCAGATAGCGTTGATAGTCTTCGGGTATGCGTTCTGCGCGCGTGCCGAATGCAAGAAATGTCGGTGGGCGCGCCTTCGGCTGAGTGATGTAGCGCAGCCGAAGGCGCCGCCCGTCCACCAGAGGTGGCGGATGGCGCGTCAGTGCTTGCTCGAACCAGCGGTTCAGTGCCGCGGTCGGCAGCCGCGTGTTCCAGACCGCATGAGCGCGGTGTACCGCCGGCAGTAGGCGTTCCACGCCCGCGCCGGTCAATGCTGACAGCGGCACCACCTCAACGCCTTTCATCTGCGCCAGGCTCGCCTCCAGACGATCGTGCAGCTCTCGTCGCGCGGCGGAGCGGTCGGTCACCGCATCCCACTTGTTCAGCGCGATGACGGAGGCGCGGCCCTCACGCTCGATCAGGCGGGCAATCTGCAGGTCCTGGTCGTGGAGACCTTCGGTCGCGTCGACCATCAGCGCGACCACCTCGGCCATCTTCAGCGCCTCGATCGCGGCGGTGACTGACATCTTCTCTAGCGGCGACTCGACGCGGGCGCGGCGACGGAGGCCTGCCGTGTCGACCAGCTCGACGGGATGGCCGTCGGCGTCACGCAGCAGCACGGATACGGCATCGCGTGTCAGGCCGGGTTCCGGGCCGGTGATCATCCGCTCCTCGCCAAGCAGGCGGTTGACCAGCGTCGACTTGCCGGCGTTCGGCCGGCCGACGACGGCTAACCGCAACGCGCGCTCCGCTGCTTCTCCGTCGGCAGCAGTATCGTCACTCGGCAGGCTGTCTGCGATCTCCAACATAAGATCGGCCATGCCCTCGCCATGCTCTGCCGACACCGCGACGGGATCACCCAGGCCGAGCTCGAACGCCTCCATCACCGCAGAGCTGCTGAGCCGTCCTTCCGCCTTGTTCGCCACCAGCAGCACCGGCCGGTCCTGGCGGCGCAGCCAGCGGGCAAAGTGCCGGTCCGCCGGGGTCACGCCGTCACGGGCGTCGATGACGAACACGACGAGATCGGCCAGCCCGACGGCCGTTGCCGCGCCGGCACGTAGCCGGCCTGCCAGCGTCTTCGGCGGCGCTTCCTCGAGTCCCGCCGTGTCGATCAGCCGCACGGTTCTGCCACGCAACCTGGCTTCGGCCTCCTTGCGGTCGCGGGTCACACCGGGTGTGTCAGCAACCAGCGCGGCACGCCGCCCGGCAAGGCGGTTGAACAGCGTGGACTTGCCAACATTGGGGCGGCCGGTGATGACAACCGTGAGCGCCATGCGCGGCTCAGCGCAACGCGAGCAACCTGCCGTCGTCGGAGACTATCAGCAGCGTCCCATCGGCGACGACAGGTTCCAAGGGCGCCGCGGCGGCCGACAACTTCTGGCGGCTGAGGATCCTGCCGGTATAGGGGCTGACCGAAAGCGCATCTTTGCTCGTCCCCACAACGACGAGTCGGTCGCGCACCAGCACCGGCCCGAACCAGGATATCGCATTCTTCTGCCTCGCTGGATTGTTCCATTGCGGCAGCTGCGAGGCCCAGGCGACCAGTCCGTCGGACGCGGAAATCGCCGCCATCTTCTGGTCAGCCGAGACGATGAACATCCAATTCCCGGCGACCCACGGGCTGTTCACGCTGGCGACATTCTTCTGCCACAGACGCCGCCCGCTCGGCAGATCGATGCCGACCGCCTCTCCACCGAGGCCGATCGCCAGGACCTCGTCGTTGGCGATCACCGGGCGGCCCCGGATCGAGGAGAAATTGGCCAAATTGGCAGGGCCGGTTTCCGTCGCCAGATTGTCTGTCCAGACCACCGTGCCGGTGTCTGCTCGCAGACAGGCGAGGTCGCCCGACGCGAACCCGGCCACGAGCAGGCCGTTGGCATAGGCCGGCGCCGGTCGACCGAGCATAGCAGTGGTCGCATTGCTTGCCTCGTACTGCCAGATCTGCCGCCCGCTGGTCGTCGTTAACGCCAGCAGCCGGTCGTCGATGGTGAGACAGAACAAGCGGCCCTCAACGACAGTCGGAGCGGACCGGGCCGGCGCGTCGATGTCGCGCCGCCATTTCACCGTGCCGGTGGCGGAGTCGAACGCGACGAGTTCGGCGAGGCCGTTTACTGCGTAGAGAACGCCGTTCGCCTCAGCCAGTCCACCACCGACGTTGGTGCTGTCGTCATTCTCGCGACGGGTCTTGCGCCGCCAGATTCGCTGGCCGTTGCTGAGCTGGAACGCAGTGACTACGCCGGCGGAATCCATTGCGAAGACCCGCCCGGCGGACACCACCGGCTGGGCGAGAATGACGCGGCGGTAGCCGCCGCCGCTGCCGATATCGGCCCGCCATGCCTCGGTCAGACTCGTGTTCGCCTCAAGGTGGCCCATCAGATGCGCCGGATTGCCGCCAGCCTGCGGCCATCCGGCGTTGCGCACTGGCGGCGGCAGCGACACCTTGGGGGTGGCAGGATCGGGCACTAGGCCACTGCGCGCGCTCATGACCAGCTCTCGCTTGCCGGGGAGCGGCGTCTTTTCCTTGGTGAACCATCCCTCGATCATACTGCAACCCGTCAGCGCAAACGGCGCGAGCAGGGCGGCACGACGGGCCAGAAGCGGCGACCGGATATGCTGCGCCATCGCCGTCAGCTGCCGAGCCGGCCGAGCATTTCGACAGCGCGCTCACGCACGCCCGATGGGGCGGTCAGGTCCTCCGCCAGGCCGGTGAGCGTCGTCTTTGCCGCCACTGTTTTGCCCTGACGCAGATCAAGTAGGGCAAGCTGCTCCGCAGCGAGCGGGCGCCAGGGGCTTCCGGGTTCGGCCAATGCCTTTAGCCGCGCGGCCAACAGCGCCGGATCGCCGGTGTCGATTTGATGCTCTGCCCAGAGCAGATTGGCGAGGTCGCGCAGCAGCGGTTCGGCGTTCGGATCGGTGGCGAGCGCATTCCACTGCTGCACGGCGCCTGCGAGATTGCCAGACTGCGATTGCAGCGCCGCAGAGCGCAGCCGAGCGAGGGTGCGATAACCGTCGGGTGCGCTGGCGGCGATAGCGTTGAAGTCGGCGATCGCGATGTTGCGGGACGCCGCATTGGATTTGCCGCCTTCGGCAATGGTCGTCGCGGCGAGGAATTTCTCCGCTGCGACACGATCCTGCTTCGCCTGCCACCAACGCCATGCCTCCCATCCGGCGGCAGCAACGACGATCAGAACCACGGTGGCGAGGATTACGCCGGCGTAGCGCTTCAGCAATGCCTGGGTACGCTCGGCGCGAAGTTCTTCGTTAATTTCGTCGAAGATATCAACCACGTCGTGTCTCGTCCGATTCCTGCCTGATGCGGTGGGCGGCGGACCATAGCGGCGGGCGGACGCGTCGGCAAACCGACGACAACGGGTCAGTTAGCCGAGCATCTGCGGGCAGGCGGCAGACGATGCCGGCGCTGATGGAATGCGCTCACTGGCGCCGAGGACGCACCACCGATCCCCTGGGGCATCGGATGCCGGAATTGACACCCGCCCGTGGAGTGGAAAAGCGCCCGGTCATAGGGTCCGCCGACGTGCCGGAGCCGGGCGAATATCGCGGCGCGGCAACCGAAAATGGACGATGCGGATGGCGCCGAACCCGCGGCGCTGCGCACGATCAACGATGCCGTTTTGCCACGCGCGCGCGTCAACGTCCGGCACATAGCGTAGGAGGACGTCGCGACCCCTATCGCGGCTGCCAATGCCAACCGCCGAAATCCCGGTCCGAGCCCGTTATTTGTCCGAATACCAGCACTGCGCCCGCAACACGCACGCTTCGCGCAGGAGCAAAGCAAACGGCCTCGCGGATCGGGCCGCGGCATTAGCCAACGAACTTCACCAACCTCCCGCTTGGCCTGCCCAGCACTTCATCCTCTCGCATCACCATGCGGCCGCGAATGATGGTGGCGAGCGGCCAGCCGGTGACGTCCATTCCAGCAAATGGCGTCCAGCCACAGGGTGAGACAATCCAGGATTCCTCGATCCGGCGCTGTTTCTTCATATCGACGAGTGTGAAGTCGGCATCGTAGCCCACCGCGAGCCGGCCCTTGCCAACCAGGCCGTAGACCCGTGCCGGGCCGGCGCACATTAGGTCGACCAGGCGCATCAGCGGCAGACGTCCCGCGTTGACATGGTTCAGCATGACCGGAACGATCGTCTGCACGCCTGTCAGCCCGGCGGGACAATCCGGCCAGGGCAGCAGCTTATTCTCGCGCGAATGCGGCGCGTGATCGGAGCCGACGGTGTCCACCACG
>Ga0123356_10005321_pt1 | contig 13125 bp, 14 predicted proteins | sample TergutEmb28metaG_2_FD_92546 | JGI IMG/M metagenome (GOLD analysis project Ga0123356, IMG submission 92546) | Embiratermes neotenicus P3 segment gut microbial communities from Petit-Saut dam, French Guiana - Emb289 P3 | ecosystem: Host-associated > Arthropoda: Insects > Digestive system > Gut ... | reverse complement strand
TGAGCTCGTCGTCCAGGCGGCTCGCCTCGGCCGCGGGGAGCTCATCGGTGCCCGCGAGCGGTTGTACCGCACGCGCGCGGCGACGCCACTTCGGCAGGGTGAAGATCAGCAGCGCGAGGCCGGCCACGAAGATCGCCGGCGGCATGATGTAGATGGTCAGGTTGAAGCCGCTCGCCGGCGGGCGCGCGAGCACCGCCGGACCGTACTGGCCGACCATCGCGGTCTTGATCTGTGACATGGTCAGGCCCCGGTTGACGAAGCCCTGAAGCGTCTGCTTCTCGGAGATCGCCTGCGGCGAGTTGACCAGTTCGAGCGGCTCGTGGCAGGAGACGCACATGAACTGGCTGACCACCGAGCTGTAGTTGACCGTGGCGGCCGCCGCCGTTGCGCCCGTTGCGGCGCCCAGCGCGAGCGCGACGAGCGCGGTCGCGACCACGCGCCCCAGCCTCATGCCTTGCAGCCTCACGCGCTCGTCTCCAGCGCGCGGTTGAGTGCCTGATCGAGCCACTTCGACGTCATCTGCGCCGTGTTGGCTGCCACGACGTGGCCATCGCGCCCGATGATGAACGTCTCCGGCACGCCGGTGACGCCGTAGGGCGCGACCCAGCTGTCACCCGGATCGAGCAGCACCGGGTAGCGGAGGCCGTACTTGCGCATGTAGCTCTGGGCGTCGCTGCTCGAGTCCTGATAGGTGACGCCGAGGACCTCGCCCCCATGCTGACCGAGCACCTGCTGCGCGTGCTTGATCTGCGTCACCTCGTCCTGACAGGCGACACACCAGCCGGCGAAGACGTTGACCATCACGACCTTGCCGCGCAGCTCGCTGAGCGTCGCGCGCCCGCCGCCAAGCAGTTGCAGCGGAGTGTGCGCGTTGGGCGCCACCGGCGTCTCCCCGCGCCGCACTCGCGCGGCCAGCGCATTGCCCGGCCCGCTCTGCGCCACCCCGAACGCGAGCACCGCCAGCAGCGCCACCACGATCAGCGATATGACAGCCGGCACGGCAAACCTGCGCATCAGTCTGAGGGTACCTCGCAGATCCGAGCGCATGCGGCTGCGTGGTGTGAGCCGCGCGCGCCATAGAATGTGCCCCAGTGCGGGTGTAGCTCAGTTGGTAGAGCGTCGGCTTCCCAAGCCGAAGGTCGCGTGTTCGAACCCCGTCGCCCGCTTGCAGAACGACCGCGCTCGGGGCGTCGACAGTCGCGGTCGGTGTTGACACATTTCGAAGGGCGTGTTCGATTCAGCAGTAGTGAGGCCCGATTACGCCAACGCTCCCGACGCAGAACTGATCCGCGCAGGTGGCGCTGATCAGTTCGCGATCGTCTACGACCGACACGCGACGGCGATATTTCGGTGGGCCCGGTCGAGGGTCGGCGATCATGCCGCCGACTTGACCGCCGAGACGTTCGCTCAGGCGTGGCTCTCGCGCGGCTCGTTCAAGGATCATGCCGACGGTTCAGCGCGGCCGTGGCTCTTTGGGATCGCGCAGCACCTCCTGGTCGACTCGTTGCGCAAACAGCGAATCGAGGATCGGGCCAGAGCCAGGCTCGGGCTGCCAACGGAGATCGTCAACGAAGTCGGTTACGAACTCGTCGAGGAGCGACTGTCGCTGCCTGATGCCGCGCTGAGGGCCATCGCCGAACTGCCCGACGCTGACCGCCAGGTACTCGGCCTTCGCGTTGTCGAGGGCTGCCCGTACAAAGAAATTGCGGCGCGACTCAACTGCACCCAGGCCGCCGCGCGCCTGCGGGTTTCGCGCGCGCTACGACGTTTGAACATTGCACTAGGAGAAGAACCGTGAACACCGATACACCCGAGTTCCTTCAGACCTACCGGTGCCAGCTCCATGAAGCCATCGAGCACGACCTTGCTCGTTCCGGACGCGCGCGGCGCCGGAGGCGCGCCCTGACTTTGGTGGTTCCCGTTGGCGCGGCCACGGCGGCTGCCACGGTGCTGCTCAGCGCCGGCGGCACCGCCGGACTGTCGGCCGCTGACGCCGCCATCATGCGGCACGTCAGCGCAGAACTCACTGCCCCTCCCGCCTCGATCCTGCATGAGGTCGCGACCGTAACGCCCAGAGGTGGCTCCTCCGCGCCGTTCGAGCTCTGGGCGCAGATCGGCGGTACGGGCGTTTACCGCGTGATCAAGTACGGCCAGGAGGTGAGCCAGTCAGCAACTCAGAACGAGATCTACAACTCGTCGACACGCACGGTCACGGTCTCGCCGCTGCCGCCGGCAAGTCATGCGTACGAGATCGCACACTCTGTTGACCCCGCCAGCAGGCTCAAGGCAATGGTCAACTCCGGCCAAGCGACCGCCACCGCGGCCACGTTCGACGGCGTCCCAGCCTACGAGCTCCAGCTCAGCGTCTCAGGTGACTGGCTCTCGAACGGCACCGCGTACGTCGCGCGGAGCGACTACCGGCCGCTCGAGATCGACTCCACCGCAGGCAAGATCGTGTTCTCAACCTACGAGTACCTCCCCGCGACGCGCGCAAACGACGCGCTGCTCGCGGTCACAACCGCGCATCCGGCAGCAGCGGTCGTGAACGACAACTGAAGCCGCGCCGCGCGCCGGCCGGTGATGACTGGGATCAGTGACGGCCTCGCCGCCTGACGGACCTATTCCTGTCTGTCCCACGTATAAGGAGATATGCGCAAGGTTCTCGGACGCTCTGCGGTGGCCATCGTGGCGTTCCTGGCTGTGTCGGGCGCGGCGGTTGCGGTGGGCGCGCCGGCGACCGGAAGGTCGACCAGCATGGTCGTACGCATGCCGGCGGGCGCGACGGTGGCTCGCGTGGAGATCCCAGAACCAGCCGGGGTGATCCGGTTGCTGCGAGTGGTTGCTCCAGGCGCCACTCGCGTGAAGGTCAGCGGTGTGATCCCGGGACTGGCTGGCGTGAGCATCGCGGTTCCCCAGGATCGCCGCATCAATGCAGAGACGTGCTCACGTCACGGCAGCACCACCGCCTGCAATGAACAGGAAGAAGCTTGCCCGATGCCGCCCGCGACCTGGCATTTCCGAGTGCGAAAAGTTGCTGGTCCGGCTGGCCAGATCCGGATCGACTTCGTGGTGGGTTCCGAGCATTCCGCATGATGTGCTTACGCCATGTCCGTTCCAGGTGAGCCGGTGTCGGGCGCAGTGCAGAGCATTTCGGTCGGTGGCCGGGTAGCGCGTGCGCGGATGCTTCGTCCTCGCAGCGACCGCTCGCTGATCGCCGGGGCGCTCGCAGGCGTCGAGTCGGACCTCGAGCTCCTGTTTCGCCGGCACTGGCCTCGTGCCTACCGTGCGGCGTTTCTGATCGTGCAGGACGCTGCGGCGGCGGAGGACGTGGCTCAGGAGGCTTTTGTCGCAGCGATCCGCAGGCTGGATCGTTTCGACCGCCAGAGGCCGTTCGGGCCGTGGCTCGGCGCAATCGTTTCGAATCGTGCGATCGACTGGGTCAGGGCAAGAAGCGCTCGACGGGAGATCACCGAGCCGGAACTGGAGCACGGCTCGCCGTCGCCGCCGATTGGCCGGTACTCCGACGAGGTTCTCGCTGCGCTGGCGGCGCTCTCGCCGGAGCATCGCACGGTTGTGGTTATGCGCTATGTGCTCGAGTACACGCCAGGTGAGATCGCGCGGGCGCTGGAGCTGCCGCGCGGTACTGTCAATTCGCGCTTGCGCCGCGGGCTGGACGCCCTGGAGACGCGGCTGCGGGGGGCCGGGCTGCAGTGAACGCGAGGCGAGCCTTGAGCAGGATTCGTGTCCCTGACGAGCGGGGTGCCGAGGAGCGGGCATGGCTCACCGTGCGCGCCGCTTATGAGCAACGGACGTCGTCGCCTCGCCGCGTGAGGTTCCGCCGGCCGACTGGCGTCGCTGCAGCCGCGGTCGCGATAGCGGTGGTTGTTGCGCTCTCACCCGCCGGCGCCACGGTCGGGCGGTTCGTTGACCGCGCGCTCGGCGTGCCGCACGCTGCCCGCGCGCTCTCGGCGCTGCCGGCACCGGGTCGGGTGCTGGTGTCTGGTCCCGACGGAACCTGGATCGTGAACGCAGACGGGGCCGCGCGCCATGTTGGGCCATGGGAGCATGCCAGCTGGTCACCGCACGGGCTCTTTCTCGCTGTCACCGCCGGCGACGAGCTCGCCGCCGTCAGCACCAGGGGATCACTGCAGTGGATGCTCACGCGACCAGATGTGAGCGACGCGCGATGGTACTCGCCGAGCGGCTTCCGCGTGGCGTACATCTCCGGAGGCGAGCTACGCGTCGTCGCCGGCAACGGCACCGGCGACCACCTCGTGGCCTCGCCCGTCGCTCATGTCGCACCGGCATGGCGCCCGGGGCATCCATATCAGCTGGCATATGTCGCCAGCGACGGCAGGGTGATCCTCCGCGACGATGCTTCGGGCGCAGACCTGTGGTCGGCGAACCCGCGGCTTCGAGTACATCAGCTGAGCTGGTCGGCGGATGGCCGTCGTCTGCTCGCACTGAGGCGTACCGCCGCGCTGCTGTACGCCCCGGACGGACGCCTGCTCGCAACCCGACCGGCGCCTGGTGGTGGGCCGATCACGGCTGGTGCGGTTTCACCCAACGGCCAGCACATCGCGATCGTCACTGCAGGCAGCATCAGCGCCGTGACCGTGTACACCGCTGACGTCGCGCGTCCGACGGCGCAACGCGTGCTCACGGGCGCGAAGCTCGGCCAGGCAGCATGGTCACCGAACGGGAAGTGGCTCCTGGTCAGCTGGCCAGCAGCTGACCAGTGGGTCTTCGTGCATGTGAACGGACAGCCACAGATCGCAGCGGTCTCACGGATAGCGCAGCAGTTCACGACGTTCTCACGTGCCCACTTCCCGCGTCTTGACGGCTGGTGCTGCACCGCACCCGGAGCGGCAGGATGAAACGCTCAGGTTGTAGCATCCTGCCGTCGCTGGGATTGCTGATAGCAATCTGCACTTCGGCAGCGGCCAGCCCGAGCGTCGCGAAGGCTGCGCGTGCGTCAGCGCCACCGCAGGCGCTCGTGACGGATGAGGCGCAGAACCGGCTTCTGGTGGTTGATCTCCCCAGCGGCCGGATCGCAAGGTCGGTGCCGGTGCCTGCCGATCCCGAGGACATCGCATCATCGGGAAACGGCGGCGTCGTGATCGTTGTGAGCTCCCGGGCGGGCAAGGTCACGATCCTGAGTCGGGACACGCTCAAGGTCATCAAAACGTTCTCGGGATTCGACGAGCCGCACATCGCCGCGATCTCACCCGACGGCTCCTACGCGTACATCACAGACGATGCCCGCGGCACGCTCACCGTCATCCGCCTCAGCGACATGAAGGTGACCGCCACGGTCTCCGTGGGGATTGGCGCCCACCACCTCGCGTTCAGCCCAACCGAATACACCGTGTGGGTGGCGCTCGGGGAGAACGCGCAACAGATCACAACCCTCAGCACCGTGATCAGCAGACCGCCAGGGAGCCCGGTTCTCGACCCTGGTCACCCGAAGGTGGTCGGGCATTTCAATCCGGGCTTTCCAGCTCACGACCTTGCGTTCGATCCAAATGGGCGGACGATCTGGATCACCTCAGCCGCAGGTCCCGACGTCACCGCCTTCAGCTCACGCACCCACCGTGTGCTCTTCCGCGTGCCGGTCGGCGCACCGCCGCAGCACCTCGCATTCGAGGGCAACTATGCGTACGTGACCTCCGGCTACGGCAGCACCATTGAGAAGGTCAACGCCGCCACCGGCAGGGTCGTCAAACGGACAAGCGCGCCATACGGATCATTCGAACTCGATGTCGCCGACGGTTACGTCGTCAGCAGCTCGCTGCTGCGCGGAACCCTCGCCGTCTACACACCCGGCCTCAAACTGCTCCGGGTCGTCAAGCTGGCACCCGCCACACGCGAGGTCGCAATCTCACGCCCGTAATGGGCCTGATGTGAGCCGAGCCGCTCTCCGGTCATTCTCGCCGTGATCCTCGCAATCGCGGTCCCAGCGATGTTCGCCGCCGCGTGGGGCATCTGGGCGGCACCGCGCTCCCCCCGCCGGCTTCCCAGTCCGACGCGGGTGCCGTTCGAGCTCGGCTGCTTCGCGCTCGCGGCGGTGGCTGTGATCGCTGCCGGGCCACGGTGGCAGGGATCGCGCTCGCGGTTGTTGCAGCGGTCAACGCCGTGCTACTGGCGGCATTTGACCAGCTCGAAGCCTAAGTGCATCCTGACGCCGCGACCGTTCGCTATCGCATACAGGCGTTTAGCGCGATGCTTCCGCGGAAGCGTCCAACAACTCGAACGCGAGCGCCCCGACGGGCTCTGTGATTTACGTGCGCTTGACATTGCGCCCGGCTTGATCGAGCATCTGCAGTAGCGCGCGGATGGTTTGGGGTTCCATTCTCGCTCCAACAACGGAGTGCTGCGAAACCCATTGCCCGGCTGGCTTCTGAGCCGCCGAGCGACACCTGCGAAGCAGGTTTGGAAGGAGATGATCGCCGCCATGTTGAGACGCCGGACACTGATCGGAATCGTTCTCGGGATCCTATGCGCGAGCGTTGCGTTCCCGGCCGTGAGCTACTCGGCGGGCGCCAGGAGACACCATTCGCACTGCGCCACCGTGTCGAAGGCCAAGGGCAAGCACGCTCGGCACCGAGCCAGGTGCAAGAAGGCCAGGCCCAAGCCGCACCCGACCGCCACCACTACCACGACGACGCCTGCTCCGACGACCACGACACCGACCACGACCACGACGCCCACCACGACGGGACCGTGTGGTCAATGCCCGACCTGCCCCCCGTGCAACTCGGGCGCGATGTGTGTGGCCGGGAAACTCGGGCCCGAGCCAATCGACCCGTGTGTGTGCACCTGCCAGCCGACGCTGGGACAGAAATGTCCTCTCACCAGCCCGCCCACGATCGTCGCCTGTCCGGCCCGCCTGAGCAGCACGCGCAGGGGCATTGCGGTCCCGTGAGCCGTTGACGTCGCCTGAGGAGGGAGATTCCGCACCGCCCAGCCGTGTGGTGCTGGGCGGTGCCCCAGCCCGCGCGGGCGGTGCCATGCGCGCGTACTGGGGCCCGGGTGACACCTATACGTTTCTCGTCACCGGTGAGGAGTCGGGCGGGGCGATGTTCGCGATGGACTGCGTGCTCGGCCCGGGCGGCGGCCCTCCGCCGCACCGCCACCTCGCCGAGGACGAGCTGTTCCACGTCTACGAGGGCCAGGTGGACTTCACGGTCGAGGGCGAGACCCACACGATCACAGCCGGCCAGTCAGCCTTCATCGCCAGGGGCACGGCGCACTCGTACGTGAATGCGACGGAGGCGCCGGCGCGGATGCTGACCGTCTACACGCCGGCGGGCATGGAGGGATGGTTCCTGGAGGTCTGCACGCCGGTCAGCGATCCGTCGCTGCCGGCCCCGGCGGTCACGCCCGAGCTGATCGAGCGGATGCTCGAGGCCGGCCCGCGCCACAACGTCGAGTGGCTCGTCTGAGGCACGCGGGCTCCCGTTCCGCGCGCCGGCGGGGCAAGTGGCTCAGCGTTTGCTCCGCGCGACCGTCCACACGGACACGCTGAGGATCGCCGCGACCACCGCAGGCAGTAGCCACCAGGCGGTCACGCCGTTGTTCGAGAGAACCAGCGTGACAACCAGGGCGACCGCCACCGCAAAGGCGATCCGCCAGTCGTCGCCGATCACGAAGTCCCAGAGGAACCGCAGGAACTGCTCGACGCGCTTCATGCCTTCACCGCCGTCTCACTCGAAGCGACCGGGACCCCCAGGTAGCGTCGCAATGACGCCACGGTGCCGATCGCGAACAGCGCCACCACCGGGATGATCACCAGCAGCGCCGCGTCGCCGCCGGGCCAGTGGGCGTGCACACCCTCGCCGCCCCAGAACATCCCGAACGAGGTCAGCATCACGCCGACGACGAACTTGAGCGAGTTCTCGGGCACGCGCGCCAGCGGCGCGCGCAGCGCCACGCCGACCGCCGAGATGACCAGCACGGCGGCCAGCCCGGCGGCCGCGGCCAGCGGCACGTTCTTCTGGTTGGAGCCGAACGTCAGCACGATGAACACGACCTCGAGGCCCTCCAGGAACGCGCCCTTGAACGAGACGAAGAACGAGTAGCCGTCGATTCCCGCGGCGGGCACGTCCCCCGCTCCGCGGGCGGCGTCGGTCTCTTCGGCGAAGGCTGCATCCTCGTCGTGCAGCGCCTTGAGCCCGCTCGCGCGCAGGATCGCCTTGCGCAGCCACTGCAACCCGAAGACCAGCAGCAGCCCGCCGACGGCACCGCGCAGCACGTTGATCGGCAGCGCCGTCAGTGCCGGACCCAGCGCCGCGGTGACCGCCGCGAGCGCCACGAGCGCCACCCCGACACCGATCATCGCCGAGCGCCAGCTGCGCGTCGCCCCGACCGCGAGCACGATCGTGAGCGCCTCCACGGCCTCGACCGCGCAGGCGATGAATACGGATACGACTAAGCCTACTTCTGTCCCACTCATGATTCGATGCTCGAACTCCTGGTTGCGTCTGATACTGATGGTGGCACGGCCCGTACGACGGCGTCGCCCGAGAGCAGCGGCGCGCCGCGCTCCTCGTCGTCGGCGAACACCAGCGAGCCCTCCGGCTTCACGAACAACTCGACGACGTCACCGCGGTTGAAGTGCCGACGGTCGAACACGCCGGTCAGCTGCAGGCCCTCGCCGAGCTCGATCACGTAGTCATAGCCGCGGCCGTGGAAGGCGCTGTCGCGGACGATCCCCCGCAGCATCGCGGAGCGTGAGCCGGTGCGGCAGATGCGCGCCGCCGTCGGCCGCAGCATCACCTGCACTGGCGCTCCCGGCGCCAGCTCGGACATCGCGGTCGCGGCCAGCTCGAGGCTGCGGGCGGGATCCGTGCTGGGCACCACGACCGTGATGGGTCCGGGTCCAGCGGGACCCGGACCCGAGACATAACCTGCGAACGCGCCTGCGAGGCCGGTGAAGCGCGCGACGAACGGGGTTGCGGGGTTGCGGTAGATCGCCTCCGGGGGACCGTGCTGGACCATGCGGCCGGACTGCAGGACGCCGATCTCGTCGCCGAGCGCGAAGGCCTCGCTCTGGTCGTGGGTGATGTAGACCGCGGTCGCGCCCTGCTCGCGCACGAGCGTTCCGATCTCGATCCGCAGGCGCTCGCGCAGGTTCGCGTCCAGCGAGCTGAGCGGCTCGTCGAACAGCAGCAGACCGGGGTTGCCGACCAGCGCCCGCGCCAGCGAGACGCGCTGCTGCTCGCCGCCCGAGAGCTCGTGCGGGTAACGCTTTGCGTGCAGGTGCAGGCCGACGCGCTCGAGCATCTCCAGCGAGCGCTTGCGGGGGTCCCCCTTGCCCCCACGGCCGCGACGCAGCGCGAAGGCGACGTTTTCGGCGACGGTCATGTGCGGCCACAGGGCAAAGTCCTGGAAGACCATCGCCAGGTCGCGCTGCTCGGGCGGGACGTGCCGGCGGCCGTCGGCGACGACCGCGCCGTTGATCGCGATCGTGCCCGCGGTCGGGCGCTCGATCCCGGCCAGGCAGCGGATCAGCGTCGACTTGCCCGAGCCCGACGGGCCCAGCAACACCAGGAAGCGGCCGGCGCCGACGCTCAGCGACACCTCGTGGAGCGCGTCCACCCCACCCGGGTAGCGCTTGTGGACATCGTCGAGCTCGAGTCGTTCAGCTTCAGCCACTGGAAGCTCCGATCCGCCGCCACCCGTTGGGTGTCAGCAGCCTATATGCACTGAGTACACAGACCACCACGGCAAGCGCCAGCAGAACCGCGACCACCGACTGGGCGGTGCCGACACCGAAGTGATAGTTGCTGAGGTTGTCCTGGATCGCAACCGAGATCGGCGGTTTCGAGGGCGCGTAGAGCAGCTGCGAGATCGGCAGCTCAAGGAAGACCCCAGTGAAGGTGAGCAGCCAGGCGTAGAGCAGCGGGCGCGAGATCAGCGGCGCGACTCCGCGCAGCCACGCGATGACGGGATTGGCGCCGTGGACGCGTGCGGCGTCCTGCAGCGAGGCCTGCAGCTGGGAGACGATGCCCACCAGAACACGTGCGTTGGTCGGAAGGCTGGACGCCGCGTAGGCGATGATCAGCAGCCCGACGGTCTGGTACAGGTTGATCCCGATGCGCGAGAGGATGGGCAGGTTGTAGGCCATGATGTAGCCCGCGGCGAAGATCACGCTCGGGATCGCCACGGCGGCGAGCAGCAGAAAGTCTAGGAAGCGCGTCGCGCGGGTCTTGACCTTTGTGAGTTGACGCGCCGCCACGTAGCCGAGCACGACCGTGATCGTCGCGGTGATCGCACCGTACTCCAGCGATCTGATCATCGGCGCGATCAGGTCCGATGAGCTGAACACAGCCGAGTAGTTCGTGGTGGTGAGCGAGAAGGAGGCGCCGTAGTCGGCGAGCAGCGACCCGCTGATCGCCCCCAGCGCTGGGATTCCGAGCGCGATTAGGAAGAAGAAGCCGATCGCGCCGAGCGACAGCACCCTGCCGCGCAGCTCGACGTGCCGGCGGATCACCTGCCGCGAGCGGCCGGAGAGGACCGCGTAGGAACGCCCGCGCAGCGCGCGGGCCTGGAGCGCCAGCGGGATGCCGACCGACGCCACCAGCAGCCAGGCCATCGAGGCGGCGCCCGGGAAGCTCGGCGGGAAGTTGTTGATGAAGGCGTAGAGCTGATAGGTGCCGAGCGAGAAGTTCGCCTGGTAGGCGAGCGTCGCCGCGACACCGAAGTCGCTGACGGCCTCCGCGAAGCCGATCGCGAGCGCCGACCAGATCGCCGGGGCGATGATCGGCGCCACCACCCGGATCGACTGCCAGCGCGACGCGCCGTGGACCCGGGCCGCGTCCTCGAACTCCTGCCCCATGCCGGCGAGCGCGATGCTGATCGCCAGATACGCGAACGGGACGTTGCGCAGACCGAGCACGAGCACCACTCCGAACGGACCGAGAATCGTGTGCGTGATGAACGGCGCGTCGATCCCGATCCGGTACATGACCCCATCGAGCTGCACGAGCCGCACCCAGCCCTGCGACGGCAGCCAGCTCGGCAGCAGCAGCACGAGCCACATGCCCGCGGTGATCAGGCTGCGGCCCGGCAGGTCGGTGCGGGCTGTGACCCAGGCAACCGGGAAGCCGACCGCCACGCCGATCATCGACGCGACCGCGCTGACCCACAGCGAGTTGCCGATCGCAACAGCGGTCTGGCCGGTGAAGACGCTGCCGAGGTAATGCAGCGTGAAGTACGAGTTGCCCTGATCGAACAGTCTCGGCGAGACGGCCAGGACCAAGAACGCCAGGCACGGCAGCAGGATGATCAGGACGAGCACAACCCAGAAGCTCGCCTGCAGCATGTTGCCGAACGTCGGCATGGCCGGGCGGCGAGCGCGGGGGCGCGGTCCGCTCAGGACCGCGCCCCCGGGACTACTCGACCTGGAGTCGAACGACACTTTTCTGCTTCTTCAGTTGTCGCTCGACTGGTACCTGCGACCTACTTGATGCTGCTGTCGAACCAGCTGTTGATCGACGCCTCGCGCGGACCCCAGGTGTAGGGGCTGATGCGCTGGGTCGAGACGCTGCCCAGCGACGGCAGCGCCGGCAGCGGCTTGACGCCGTTGAGCACCGGGTAGTACAGCGAGTCACCGGTCGGATCGCCGGTCTGCATCACGTGCTGGCCCTGCTTGGAGAGCACGAACTCGATGAACTTCTCGGCCTCCTGCTGCACGGCCGCCGGCGCCTTGGCGTCGATGCCGATGGCGCTCGGGAGCAGCGTCGCGGGGCTCAGGAACTTGACCTTGAGGTCCTTGTCGCCGAGCGCCGCGCCGATGCCGGCAGAGCTCTGGACGAGCGCGAGCTTGATCTGCCCGTTGGTGAGCGCCTGCAGCGTCGGGCCGTTGGTCGGGTTGACGATCAGCCCGTTGGACTTCAGCTTGGCGAAGAACGCCTTGCCCTTGGAGATGCCACCGAGGTGGTTCATCATGCCCGCGATGAACGGGAACGTCGGCCCCGACTGCGACGGGTCGTTCATGCCGACGGCGCCCTTCCACTGCGGCGACAGCAGCTGCTGCCAGTCGCTGGGCGGGGTCTTGACGACCTTGGAGTTGTAGACAACGGCCGCCATCAGCGTGACGCCGGTGGGCGTGTAGCTCTTGTCGGTCGGAACGACCTGCGCGCCGAGCTTGTCCCAGGACACCTTCGGCTCGAAGCCCTTCATCAGCAGACCCTGCTTATCGAGGCCGGCGAACGCGGTGTCGCCGTCGACCCACAGCAGGCCCCACTTCGGGTTGTTCTTCGACGCCTCGATCTGGGTCAGCAGCGGACCGGTCGAGTTGTCGTCGAGCGTGACCGGGATGCCGGTCGCCTTCTTGAAGGCGGCCACCATCGCGTGGTCATAGCCCTGAGCCGAATAAACGACCAGCGTGGGCTTGCTCGACGCGGCGCTCGTGCTGGCGCTGACCGCCGCCACGAGCGCAGAGGCCGCAAGTGCGGCGACTGCGAGCGAAGCCCGCGTACGTACCTTGTTCAGCATAATTCTCCTTCGTGAGAAGCGCCGTGCGGTCGGAGCCGCACGTTGTTTCAATGGTGGTCCTACGATCCGAGTTTCTGACCACTACGGTCAAAAATTGTTATCGAGTTGTCAATCTGTTGTGAATCTGGAGTTACCGGGTCCCTCACGCCGGGTCGCGGGACGCGGGTCGCGGCTGCGTAAAAACTCGTAAATGAGCGCGCTGGCGACGGCCACGATCACCCGCAGCCTTTAGAGTTGGCCCGAGATGATCGAGGTCAACGGACTCACCAAGCACTACGGCGACAGGGTCGCCGTCGAGGATCTGACCTTCCAGATCCAGCCCGGCATCGTCACCGGTTTTCTCGGGCCCAACGGCGCCGGCAAGTCGACGACGATGCGGCTGATCCTGGATCTCGACAACCCCACGCGCGGGCATGCGATCGTCAACGGCAAGCGCTACCGCGACCACGCCGCCCCACTGCACGAGGTCGGAGCGCTGCTCGAAGCGCGCGCAGTCCACACCGGCCGCACCGGCTACAACCATCTCCTCGCGCTCGCCCAGACCCACGGCATCCCGCGCAGGCGCGTGAACGAGGTGATCGACATCGTCGGGCTCGAGTCGGTCGCCAACAAGCGCGTCGGCGG
>Ga0123356_10005320_pt1 | contig 13126 bp, 11 predicted proteins | sample TergutEmb28metaG_2_FD_92546 | JGI IMG/M metagenome (GOLD analysis project Ga0123356, IMG submission 92546) | Embiratermes neotenicus P3 segment gut microbial communities from Petit-Saut dam, French Guiana - Emb289 P3 | ecosystem: Host-associated > Arthropoda: Insects > Digestive system > Gut ... | reverse complement strand
CAATACATTTTTGAAAGATTTCTTACAAGGGGCTTGCAGAGGGACAGAAGGTCTGCTATATTCAAGTTGACGCAAGACTCATATTGTCAAGGTGCTATTTGTAATTATTGTAGACAGGTAATGAAAATCATCAATTCAATATGTTGCGTCTCACCCCTGCTTTCTTGGCAGGGGTTTTCTCTATACCCGTTCACAAAAAGCCTGCGCACACTTTCAATTGTCACTTTGCGAGCAAACGCGCCCGCCCCGCGAGGGGCTGACTTTCGCTCCGCGAAAGAAAGACAAGCACGGCATTTGTATTGCTTTTTTCAAAATCATATACAAAATGCCTTTGGCAAACGCATCCGCTTTGCCAACTTGTCATGGGGCGCTGCCCCCTGAACCCCCGTGAAGCCGCTCGGCAATCGATAGTCGCCATGGGCGTCATCTGCCAGCGGAAAAGCCGACTGCAAAGCAGCCGGAAAACAAAAAAGAAGCCCGACGGCCTCTCGACCGTCGGGCTTCTTTTTTATTGCTTACGCTAAATCAATCAATGCCATCCGTTTGCAGCTGCTGCAGCTCCGCGGCGATCGCGTTCCAATACGCCTGCAGCGCGACACGCATATGTCTGATTCTGAACTTAATGTATTTGGGGGTGGCATTGCGAGAAGAGGTGGCATGCCCCAGCAGATGTGACACCAGCAGCTCATCATACCCATGCTCATACATGTTGGTGGCGGTGGCATGACGCTGGTCATGCAGCCGGACATGTGGAAGACTGTGTTGCTCCAAGAGCACGGTATGTTTTTTTGAAACGTATGAGGGATCATAAGCGCTGCCATCATCCTTGCAGATCACGAACCCCGAGGAATCTTTGCGATCGATCACCGCTTGCTGTGCGGCCTTGAAATAGGGAATCGTCTCCGGGATCAGCGGTAAGTATCTTTCTCCTTTTATTCCCGTTTTCAGTTCCGCCCATAGCTTCCCATGCCTATGCGGGGTGGCGGCCAGTTGCCGCCAAATATGAATGGTTTCTTTTTTTTCATCGATATCCTTTTGGCACAGCCCCAGGGCTTCATTGCGACGCAGACCATAAAAAGCGGTCAAAAGAACCAGCAGCCGCCAGCACGGGTCTTGAATGGCATCCAAGGCGTGAGCGAGGATCCTTTCGTCCCACGGATCGCGGACAGACCGGGGCATATCCTTTCGAGTGATTTCGTCCTGTTCAATCAGTTTCTTAAAGTTCGTTACAATGCTCATTGCCGGATTCTCTTGCAACAGCGCCCCCCACTCCGGTTGTGTGGCGCATTTGAGCGCAACACGCAGGACAGCGTGAATATATGCCACGGAACGCGCCGATAAAACTTTAAGTTTTTTGGCATATAACTCGTCCAGCATAGCACCGGTAATTTCGCCGGGGCGGCGATTGCCAAGCGAGGGGATGATGTGGTTATTGATATTGACCTTGTACCCCATATAGGTGTTTTCTTTAATGCGGATTCTGTACCGCGCCAACCATTGCGGCAGCCACTCCCCCAGGGTAATTCCTGAATCATTTGCCAAGGCATGCCCTCCTCTCATTTCCTCGATAGGAAAAAGTGTTAAAATTGCTTCTGCCATAGAATGCTCCTTTCATGCAAAGTTATTTGGCCGTCAGGCTTAACTTTGAGCGTAGAAGTTTTTTGCAGAATTCGTCAAGATACTGTCTGTTAATTTTTGGAGAATTAACAACTGCCGCTCTCTTGTTGTTCTTCCCAGTCCTCTTGACTGAGATCCGCCAGCTCCATGGTGTCCGGCGCCCGCATAAGGCAGGAGAGGTAATAAGATTCGACATTGGCAATGTGTGTGCCGCATTGCTGCACATGACGAATTACATGCCAAATATGCGCCGGGGTAACCTCCAGCAGCCTTCGCTGCACCTCTTCCGGCGGCATTATGGTCCCGCCGAGACGCACCGACGGCGCGTATGCGCCAAAGGCGCGCTCGATCAGTTTGAGAACATGGCGATACCTCTCCTGAGGAAGGTGAGTGGTCGGCGGGCGTTGGGAAGCCCCCTCTCTAAGCGTGCAAATGAATTCGTTCAGTTGTTCGAACTCCGCCAGCTCACCCTCGCCGAAATTGTGTTGTATTATTTTGCGCAAGGGATCTGACAGCCCGAGCTGAACCACCTTGTCTTGTATCTTTTTGCGTAATGCTTGCAAATCTTCATCCTCGCCTGCGCGCGCGGCTTGATTACCTACCCGGGAGGAAGAAGAATAAGTACTTGGAATATTAGTATTTATTATATTAGTATTTAATTGCGTTGGATTTTCCGATATCGGTTTTTCCGATGTCGGATTATCCGTTGTCGGAAAATCCAACAACGGTGCTGTTGGGTCTTGTTTTTCAACCGTGATTGGATTTTCCAACAACGGTGAAGCTACAACTTGCGGGTGCTCATAAATGGTATATTCTATAGCGGTCAACTTGCCGTTAGCATCACGTCCCTGCTGCCGAGAAATATACCCTTGTTTCTCAAGTTCCCATATCGCAGTACGAATAGCATCAACACTTTCTTTGTTGATTAGCGATAGTCCTTTCAGAGTGTAATCCCAACTTTCCGGCAGAGATAGCATTTGAGAAAGCAATCCTTTTGCTTTTAGGGTTAGGTTCTTATCATTCAAATGGTAATTGGACATAACGGTGTAATTCTTACTCTTTTCAATACGAAAGACTGCCATGATTAAATACCCCCATATTTTGATTTTGTTTGAAAAAAATAAACCACAGGTCAATTACTTGACTCGTGGTTTATCTCAACATTACCTATCTTAGATTTTCCCGTTTAGGTGAGAACACCCTAGCAACGGGCATTATCACCTTCTACGTCGCCAGCTCAAACACCTGGCTGTCAAACTCCTCATCTGTCATTCGGACAATCGCAACGCGCGCCTTCTGAATGCAAGAAAGCGTTTCTTTGTCAGCGTTATGGTGGATGTGGATTTTCTCTGCCCGCAAAAGATTTTGGATAGTTTCCCGCCGCGATATGTCTTGATAGATGACAATAATGTTTGTCAGTTCCACATTCAATATCATTTTACCGTTCCCTCTCTTTTTTTCTAGTTTTGGTGACTGCCGGTGTCGGCAGCTGCAACTGATCCTTGACTTTTTGAATGATCTGACCGGCAGCCCCGTGAATACGATCCAAGGAAGATCTCAGCGCCTTCAGATCCTGATCACAATATCCCGCGATATAGGAGAACGAGTAATCCGAGGTGTCAATGCCAAAGCGATCACAGACTATGAAGGCGACGCTTTCAGCTTCAGTCTCACGCATACCGCCTGTGCTGTTTCCTCTCTCGTGGTGAAGTGTGGCGTGGGCGATCTCGTGGATTAGCGTCTTTATGGTCTGCGGTTCACTCATGCCGGGGTTAAGCTCGATACGGTTCTCCTTCGGGTGATAGCTCCCCTTCGACGACCGGGGAATAGGACGAAACGTGACCGACGCCGGCGACGTGTCGATGAGCGTTTTCTGCAGTCGGTCATAATCGGCAACCGTGCCTTGCAGCTCCGCAAGGACCAGGTCCGACAGCGGTTCACCTTCCGTCTGGCTGACATCAAAGACAGTCACGGGGCGGAACCGTGCAATTCGCTGTTCGACCTCACCGGTTATTTCGTCCGGCTCGGTTTTTACGATGTGCGGGGCCAGAATTCGGATCCCCGTCTCACCGCGTTTCACATGTCGTTCAAAGGATTTTTTCCATGTCCCATACCCCGCAACAAGTGTTGCGTCCGGCGCCTGCGAGGCAATCAGAATACAGTTGTTGAGACTGTAATCGTGAAAACGGGACATCGCTTTCAAATAGGACTTGTGCTTCTCCGAATCGAAAAACTCACGGATCCCACGTTCCAGCTTTTCGGTTACAGCTTGCATAGCGTCTGTTTTTTGCGCCATATTCTTCTCCTTTCCTTCCTGTCACTCGGCTGCCGCCGCATACGGCCTGGCGATCATCACAATGGGCCAGCTGCTACCCGACCATATACGACGATACACCACGCGTCCTTTGCTGCTGGAGGCGTCTATGATCATTTCATCGCCGACATAAAAACCAACATGATGCACTTCTTTCCAGCGCTTTCCACAGGAGCAGGGCTTGCGCCAAAAGATCAGGTCTCCCGGCTGCAATTGCGCCAGCTGGGCGCTGCCGGAGCGGATGTTGAACGTTGCGGGAAACCCCGTCGCAATGCTCGGATGCGCCCATACCACGTATTTGTTTTTATAGCACCAACTCGCCTGACCCGACGCATAGCCGGGCATTTGGCCAAGCCTTTCAGGATCAATCTGCTTAAAAGACCAAATAACCAGCCCGGAGCAGTCGAACGAATTGGGGCCTTTCTTGCCGGATACATACGGTCTGCCCAACTTGGTAAACGCAGTTTGCACCGCCTGAGAGCCCATATTCGAACCCGTTATGTTGGCTAAAGCGGAGGATGTGTCAACGCTGCTTCCGATGTCGATGCCGCATATAGATAGGATTTCATAGAAGTACGGTTCGTTAAACAGTTCCTCGGCGGACTCTTTCATCTCCTCCGTGAAGCCGTATATCTTATAGGCATCCTCTGCGGTCTTAAGGCCCATCGTCACTTCCAGGACAAGGATTTTCAAGACGACCTCTTCTTTGGCCTTCGTGCCGTCTTCCTTTGTCACCGTTTGGACGCTTTTTTCCTCCCGTGTTGAGGTTTTGTAGCTGACGGTGACCATTTTGCGGAAAATTTCGCGCAACAGCGCCACATGATCATCCGTCACCTCGAAGGCGGGCTGTGGGTTGTCCTCGCGCATGCTGATCAGCGTTGCGTAAACGATGAGGATCTCCGGGGCGTTGCCGAGCAAGTCAGAGTCCCCGTCCGCGTCCCCGATGTAAAGCACCTCCAAACGGTCGCAACCGCGCGAACTCAGGCGGTCTTCCTCCCTTTTTATCCGTGCGTCTATCTCAGCCGAGACGCGGCTGCTTTCACTTGCCATGACCGCCGCGATTTGATCCCTGTCGTCCGACGCCATGAGAGTAACACCTACGGGGGAGGTCAAGAGAAAAGCGATAAACACGACCACAACAATAATTACAAGGGCAAATCCGACCACCATGGATATAACAGGGGAGAGTCCGCCGCTTGCCGCGGCTGTAGTAGCCTTGACAGTGCGCTGGGCTGCCTGGGCTGTCTTTTGGATGATCTTCTGCACGGTTTTGACGGTTTTCTTGACAATCTCCTGCGCCTGGCGCGTCCGTCGGTATGCCTTTTGTGTCTCCTGCAGCGACCGTTGCGCAGCCTGTGCCGATGCGTCGGCAACGTTGTTTTGGCTCTGCTGTTCGTCGGCGCCGAGCCGTCGGACGCCGCTCTTTGCCACATCCCCCAGCTGGCGCGTTGCGGCGACGCCTGCGCTGGCAGCGGTCTTGCCGCCGCGGCCCATGACAGATCTCTTTTGATGCTGCTGCATGGCCGCGCTTCGGGCGTCGACGGCCGTTGCTTTTGGGGCATTCCGGCTGCCGTATCGGCGCATAGTGCTGCGCTGGGTGCGATCCGTGGTTTCGTCGCGGAAATCGCTCGTGGCGCGGGGCCGATCGGGGGCGCCCGGAGGCGTGGCCCTGTCAGCCTGCTTGCTTGCAGGGGGAACGTTCTTACCCGGCTCTCCGTCCATGGACTCGGTTGCCTGCTTGACGATGGACGCCCGCTGATGCTGCTCCATGGCTTTTCTGCGAAGCATGTCTGCATTGATCGACGTGCTTGCGCCCGGAGGGCTGCGCATAACGTCGCTTGCCCTGCCGACTGCGGGCGTGTCGGCCATGCGGCGGGACGGCTCCACAACAAAATCCTGCGGAGGCCGATCCGTGATGTCGCGACGGGGATCGATCGCGGCAACGGGGGCGTCGATCCTGTCCGCGACTGTGTCCGGGGGGGTGTCCGTCGCCTGGACGTGCTGCTCCACGATGGATTTGCGTGTGTGCCGCTTCATGGCGTCATGGCGGGGATCGATCGCGGGAGCCGGGGCGACAATCATGTCCGCAGCCTTGCCTGGGGGGATGCCCTTCGCCTGGCCCTGCTGCTCCGCGATGGATTTGCATGTGTGCCGCTTCATGGCGTCATAGCGGGGACCGGTCGCGGCAGCTGAGGGGTTGCTTTTATCCGCAGCTTTGTTTGATGGCTTGTCCTTTTCCATGCTGATTACCTCCTGACCGCAACAGCGCGGGAGACCCGCGCTGTTGTGTGATTGTGTTATGGTTAGGCCCGATGTCGGTTGTGTTGCCCGACCTCATCGGGCTTGGTTGTGATGAGATCATAGATCCGGGAATTTCGGGGGAAGGGCAGGGTGAACGGGATGATGGAACCGCCGGCACGGATCAGGCCGCTGCCGGGCTGGGCGTTGGTGATATATCCCGTCTGTCCGATGGACAAGGCCAGCAGCTCAGCGAGTTCGTCCCTGTCCACGGAAGATTGGTTCAAAATCGTCAGATACTCGCTGTTGCTCACCAGGGACCGGGATTCCTCGTCTTTGAGCAAATCGCTTACATTCTGGGTGATGCCCGTGGGATATGCGCCGTATTTGCGCGCCAGTTTCCAGAGCGTGTAAAGCACCTCCCTGGTTTTTTCGGAACGGAACATCAGGTGCCATTCGTCAAAGTAGACCCAGGTGCGGATACCACGCTGGCGGTTGGTTTTGATCAGGTTCAGGAGATACTCAAAGATGACGAACATGCCCAGCGGCTTGAGTATGCCGCCCAGCTGGTGGATATCAAAACACAGCAATCGGTTGTCCAGTGAGATATTGCTTTGATGCGCGAACAGGTTCATGCTGCCCTCTACGAACATATACAGCGCGTCTGCCACGCTTTTGGATTCCGGGCGCGTTTGGGCGTCGTCCAGCAATGCGTCATACAGCGTCTTCAACGTAGGCGAAGGGCGCACAGGGTCTTCCAAATACGCATAGAAGACCTTGCAGGTAGCGCGATCTAAGGCTGATCTTTCCGCCGGCGTAAAGCTCGTGCCTATCGCTGTCTCGCAGAGCATTTGAATGTACTGTGCTTTCAGCTGCATGGGGTCCTCGTCTTCATGGATGCCTTGTTTGAGTTCCATAGCGTTCAAGTGGGTGTTGCTGGCCGCTGAAATGTCGATGACATTCCCGCCCAGGGCGTCAATGAGTGGACTGTACTCCCGTTCCGGATCCACGACGATAAACTGGTCGGTCGGGAAGCGGAAGAACCTGTCGATCAATTCATACTTGACAAAGAAGCTTTTGCCGGAGCCCGGGACGCCCAGCACAACGCAGCTCCCGTTTTGCTGCGCGGCGCGGTTGATGAATACGGGGATGAGCGATACCCGGTTGAACCCGCAAAACAGGCCGTTTTCGTCCTGGCGGTCGAAGGTGGTATAGGGCAGAAGCATGCTGGACGGTTCACTTAACATGGTTCGCGCGTCCTTTATGCTCCTCACGCCGATGGGCAATGCGGAGAGCATGCCCGCTTCCTGCCGCAGATAGAGCTTCGCCATCTGGCAGGAGGACTTGCGCGCCAGGGCGAGCAGGGTCTCCGTGTCTTCGTTCAGTTCTTCCAGCGAGTTTGCCATGTGCATGACGGTCATTGTGACGAATATGATCCGCTGGTCATTATCATGCAGCTCTGTGTAAATGGCGGTCATGTCCTTTTGCTTCTGTTCCAGCTGCGGCGGCAGCGCGGCCATGGTCATGTTCTTAAATTGGCGCTGCGTGTACTTGGCCGCGTCCGCGTTCAGGCCGTCCACCACGCGCGACACGGCCTTCTCCGCATCCGCCTTGTTGCAGGGGACCATGTCATACGACAGTATGAGCGGCTTGGGCAGCGAGGTCAGCTCGCGGATGAGCGAGTCGCGCAGGTAGCTGGGGAAGTCACGGATGTAAAGGGTGCGAACATACTTGCCGTCCATGACCAGGTAATCGCGGTTGCGCTCAATGGATTCCGGCACGATATAGTCGCGGAAGGTGTGGCCACGCTTTGCGGCGGTGGCCAGGTCAAAAGAAAAGTAGAGTTCCTCGCCCTTGCGCAGCCAGTCGTGGAGCAGGCGCAAGCGTGCGTTGCCGTCCAATACAGTAATGCGGCTTTGTCTTAGGCTCGCGTGGTCGGCGGCGTTGCTGTGAACGCGGGCGAAAAACGTGCGTGCATCCGATATGTTCGGTTTGGTCACGGTGGTCGTGACATACTTCACTTGCATAAGGTGCCCGTCGTCCTGAACGCCGGACATGATGAGTCCATTCAGTTCCTGGCGATACGGGTCGCAGGCGTCGTCGGCAAGCGCATGGCAGCGCTGCTGCTCGTAGGCGATCCGGTTGACGTGTACGTTCGCCACCGTGACCTTGGTCACAGCGTCCTCGTCCAAGGATTTGATGAACTGCTCGAACCACTCAACGATCCCCTGCCGATGTTCATGGGATACGACAAAATAGTCGATGTCACGGAGCTGGTATGTCATGCTGTACTGTTTCAGCTTACCGACGCCAGGCAGTTCAAAGATACCGTCCTCGTAAACTGCATGGATGGGCAGCAACTGCTGCACGGTCTTGGGGATATGGAAACGGTCGGTCTCCTGGGAGTTCGCTCTAGCGAGACTTGGGATCCTCATGTGGAAAAGCACCTCCTTCTTGCAAAATATCGTAGAAACCGTTTTCGCCTTGAAAAACGAGTTTCTTTGGAGTTTGATAGTAGCGTATGGCGAGTTTTACAAGCTCCCGGCAGTTCATGCCCTGATAGCGTACAAAGCCCAGGGCGATGATGGGCGCCACTGCTATGATGCAGATCCATACGCAGACTTCTGTCGATAAGTATGGGATCAACAGCATGTACACGATGACCGAAGCGGCAAGCGCCAGTATGGCGAATCCGCACTGTTTCATGGACAAGCCAAAAAACAGGCCCTCCGCGTAATCGCGGAATTCTTTGTTTAAGTTTCTTTCCATCTCTTTTCCTCCTCACGCAAGCCCGAGCAATTCGCGGGCCAGCTTGCTTGATACCTTCAACGTCCCGAACAACAGGAAAAACTTGAACAACATGGGCAGAAGCAGGCCCATGAAAAAGAATCCCCAGCCGCTGCCGCTTGGAGGGGTTGAAGTGTTTATCATAATTGCAAAGATGCACAGCGAGAGCATGACCACGACGCCTTCCAGCATGACGGCGAGGAAGCTTTTGATGAAATTCTGGCCTATGCTCCATGTGCTTTGATCGCCGCCGAAGGACGCCAGGGGGATCGGCGAAAAAGCCGCGTAAACGTATAGCTTGAAAAACCGTGCGTATACGCTGAGCAGGATGACGTATGCCAGGACGATAATGACCAGCGCGGCAATGCCCGCTATTATGATTAAAAGCAGCCAGGCCAGAGAATTGAATGTCGTTAAAAAACCGAACGAGAGCAGATCCGTGGGCAGAAGGTCTATTGACGCGCTGAGGGATACGCCGGAAGTCGCCAGCACGTCCGAAGTCATTTTTGACATCAGGCCGAACACGGTGCAGGTCACGTTAAAGCCCTGCGTGACAATGAACTGGCCGATGATGAACCGGAAGATCATACGCACGGCGGACTCCGGGCGCTTGATCTCCTGGAAGGTGGTCGTTTTCACTACGCCCGTAAAAAAGAAAATCACCATGAGCGGCGCACCGATCGCCTGGAAATACCCGTTGGCGCTGACGATAAAGGGCCAGACCGTGCCCGCCGGAGACGTTGAGCCGAAGGCGATTCTAAAGTCTTGCGGCGCTGTGGTCAGTATCCTTGCGATTTCGGCAAAACAGTCGTTCCAGACCTTTATCGCGCCGTTGAGGATATTGATGAGAAAGTCCTCAATAGAGGGAAGTCCGAAAAAACGATAAATATCGCCCACAATATCACCTGCCTTTCAAATGAACCAAGGGACGGCGGGTGCCGTCCCCTGTCTTGCGCCGTCTCTTCATCACAGAACACCGATGGTCTTTAAGATGAGCTCGGAGCCGGCAATGATCAAACCGCCAACGATGCACATGAGACCCGTGATGCGCTGGGTGGGGTCATGGCTGAACCAACCGATGCCGAAATACACGAAGCCAAAGACCGTGACCATTACACCAATGCTCCTGACAATGGTGAATATAATCGTCTGTGTTTTGTTGAGCGTCTCAACCACGTCCGGGGCCGCGAAGGTGGTGGCAGGGATCATAACCAGGAGCGTGATCAGCGCCACGATGATCCATTTTTTTGATCTTTTCATTGTTTTTTCTCCTCATATTTATTTGTTTGTTGATATATAAACGCGTTACGCGGTATAGAGGGTAAAAGGCCCGATCCGTTGCCGATAGCAGGGCAAGTCGCCCAGCAGGAACTCGGAACGGGCAGCGTAGTCGTAGGGCGCGCCGGTGGCGTCCCCGGTTCGGTTGTATCGCGGGTGTTTTGTGAGCGGGTATTTTCGATCCAGCACGGGCGATTCGCCGCGGATCAGACAGATGCCGACGTCGTTGTCCAGGGTGCGCAGCTCGTCCGGGGTCAGGAGTTCGCGGCCTGTCTGCTGGTCGGACTTGGTATAGTGGCCGCGCGCGCCGCGCTGCAGCGAGTAGGTGTTGGTGTCCAGCGTCTCTTTGCCGAGCATTTTGGATATATAGTCGTTCGTCTCGTTCTCGTTGCTGCCCAGGTACAGCACAGTGTCGCACTGGCCGAGCACCGATTGCCAGGACTTGTCAAACAGCCGATTCAGTTGGCTTAGGCTCTGCAGGATGATGGACACGCCCATGTTCCTGCCGCGGCAGGTGGCCAGGAAATACTCGAACTCCAAGGGCAGGGCAATGTTCGCAAATTCGTCCATGAGGAACTGCACCAGCTGCGGCAGGCGGCCCCTGGGCGCATTGTCGGCGCAGGCGTTCAGGCGCTGGAACAACTGCGTGTAGAGCATATTGGCAAGGAAGTTGAGCGAGGGATCGGCGTCGTTTGTGCAGATGAACAGCGCGACCTTCTCCGTCGCCAGGTCTTCCAAGGCCAGCTCGTCCGTGCGCATCATGGACGCGATGACCGGCTCGGCGAGCGGCGCCATGGTGATCGCCGCGACCACCGCGACGCTCTGTGCCGTCTTGCCCGTGCCCGCGTGCTTGTACGCGTGCCAGAGCGTGGCCGCGAAGGAATAAGGGTCACGCGCTTCAAGCTCCTCGAATATCAGATCCAATGGTGAACGAGCATTGTCATCGTCGTTGTTGGCGTGAAGGTTGAGGAGCTGTATAACAGTTAGCCAGCTCTGCTCATGGGGGGGCAGCTCGTGCATGACATAGAGGATGAGTGCCGACAAAAGCGCGCGCGCGGAATCCTCCCAAAACGGGTCTGTGATCGTGCTGTTCTTGGGTTTGATCGCACGCTGCAGGTTGTTGGCCAGGGATACGGCGTCCTGATCGTCGCGCAGATACGCGAAGGGGTTGTACCCGAACGAGGTCGCTGGGGTTTTGATGTCAAAGACACGGACGCTATAGCCTTGCTCGGTCAGCAGGCCGCCCAGCATACGCAGGTTCTCGCCCTTGGGATCCAGGATCACGTAGTTGCCAGCGGCCTGCAGGCCGTTGGGCATGACATAAAAACGCGTCTTGCCCGTGCCGGACCCGCCTATGACGCAGACGTTGAGGTTGCGCTTTGTCTTACGGCCATTGAAGCCCAGGCGCAGCAGGTCGGACAGCAATAAATTGGCGTCGCCGTCGCTGCGATCCTCGAATCGGCGGTTGAGCGCTTTCGGACTTGTCCACTTTGCGCTGCCGTGCTCCGCGCCGCGGCGGGTGTTCTTGCGTGAGCTGATAAACAGGAGAACGGCCAGCGCATATGCGGCGAGCATGATAAGGATCGTTTTTAATGTAATCGGCGTCCAGGTGAGCGCGAGGGGATGCTGCAGCGCGGCCTGGATAAGGGGGAAGCGGTCGAAGAGCGTTAGACCCGGCTCTATAAACGTGGGCGCCAGTAGCACGGCCAGGTAGACGGCCAGTACGCCGCCAAACAGCCACAGCTGCCAGGGCGTCTTCCGGGAACCTGTGGACATAGGCGTAGCTTTGCTCATACCTTCACCTCCTTCAGCAGCTCGAATACCGTGTGCTGCGCCTGGGTCTGTTCCTGCCGCATAGCTGAACGCAAGCGCGTCAGCAGGGTGGACGCACGGCTGGCATAGCGGGTCGGGACCAGCAGGCTGTCTGCGAGCAGGGCGCAGGGGAACGGCGCGCGGGCGAGTTCTTCCGGCAGGGTGGTAAAACGCGGATCACGGGACAGCACCATCAGCTTCGAGCCGGACAAGATAACCTCCAGCAGGAAGTAGGACAGCTCGTCCATGGGCGAGCGCTCCAGCGCATCCGCGCAGTACGCCTCGAGCGCCGGAGCGACAGCAGCCGAGACTTGGCGGGTTCCGTCCCGGATTTGTTTTGCAACAGAAAGCGACACTTGCCTGGCATTGACAAGTGTCGCAAGGGAGCGCACCTCCGGGAGAGGGGCTTGGGAGAAAATAACGTAATCCTTCATCTGCCCATGCTCCTTCCCTTGGGGATCTTGGGCGCTTTCGGGGCACGGGGTTTTACAGGCGCCCGCTGCGTTGTCTTCGCTGCCGTCTTTTCGGAGGGCTTGGCCTTGCGGGGGCTGCTTTCCTTCCCCTTTTCGCACGGCGCCAGCTCCTTGGCATATCCTTTGGCTGCATGCAGGGCGTCCTCGCGAGCCTTGCTGCCAGCCGCTTCGTGCGCGGAGAAGTCAATAAGCGTGGTATCCGCGCCGTCACGGATCGCGACCATATAACCGGTCGCGGCCGCGGTGAGTTCAGCCTTTTCAGGAGAGAATGCCGCACCATCCAGCGCGTGCACTTGGGCGAGCGTGCCATAGTGGACGAGCGCGTAATACCTGCCCATTTTGTCTTCACGCAGGGATTGGGGCAGCTCCACGGTTTTGGTTTCCACGTTGTACGCGGGGGCTGCCGCATCTGCCTTGTAAACGACCTCGCAGGGCAGGGCGTGCTCTAACTCGCGCAGGCGATCGGGCAGGTGCGGGGAGTCAGCGTGCAGCGTGGGCAGGGTGTGGATCACTTTGCCGGTGGTGTCTTTCACATCGTAGACCTTGACGTCATAGTAGGTGGCGTTGCCATCCGTGCCGCGCACCGGGCGCTTGATGATGATCGGTT
>Ga0123356_10005319_pt1 | contig 13126 bp, 11 predicted proteins | sample TergutEmb28metaG_2_FD_92546 | JGI IMG/M metagenome (GOLD analysis project Ga0123356, IMG submission 92546) | Embiratermes neotenicus P3 segment gut microbial communities from Petit-Saut dam, French Guiana - Emb289 P3 | ecosystem: Host-associated > Arthropoda: Insects > Digestive system > Gut ... | reverse complement strand
TTCGGTTCGGTGCAGGTAGCGACTGCGCCGGAACCTAAACCGACACATGCGCTCACCCCGCCTGCCGCTGCCCGCGCGGCAGCACCTCCACCGCCTGCCCGCATCTCCACCGTCGCTAATCAAGGGCCGCCCAAGGCAGCCATCTACATTACTGGCCATCCATTGGGCAATATGCTTACGGGGCCTATCAGCAAGGCGCTCGAAAATAGCGGGGTCTATGCCGGTATCGTGAGCATAGATCAGTTTGTGTCGGGTGCGGCCAGCGACAGGCAGCTCAGCAACGCCGGCATGCAGGCCGGCGCACAGTATATTTTAGTGATAGACGTAGCCGCGCCGATATCCGTCCGCATAATAGACGTAGAATCCTCATTGGTGCTGGCAAGGATTTCGTTAAAAGGAAAGATATCGGCGGTCAATGCCCCGATCATCGCCAAAAAGATCGTTGATTTTATACTGAAATCAGGGCCCAAACCACCGCCGGGGGTGGTGGTTTCCCGTTCGTCCGGTTCAAAGGAGTATTATCAGACTGCCAGCGGAGCCACCAAGGCCGTCAAGCCTCCCAAGCCGGTTAAGCCTCCCAAGCCGAGTTTTGAGGAGCAGGGTAAGAACATTGTGGCTGGGGATATCGGACCGCTTATTGTTGCGTTGAGCCCCTTTCATGGCAGTAAGCCTGCCTTGGGTATAGGTTTGCAGTATGAACGGATGCTATTAGAACATTTTAGTCTATTGGGCCGATTTGACTATTTGGGTTTTGGTGTTTGGCGTGGATATGACGTTAGCACTATTTCTTTCGAAGCACATGCCCGTATTTACCCGTTTGGGGGAACATTCTTCTTAGATGCCATGATGGGGTACTGTAGAAATTACGACAGCTATCGACAAATCGGTGACTATCTAAAAGTCGGCGTATTGTCTGGTTGGCAGATTACATTTTGGTCGACGGGGTTTACTTTGGAAATCTCGCCCGGGTGGCACTTCACTCCGATGTATCCCTTCTTCGATATCTTTATTAACGGTCCACGTTGCGTAATTGCGTTGGGCAAGAGATTTTGACGCGGATTACACCAAGGCTTCGAATTGCCGCGCATACAATAAATTATGAGAACATCCAGTGGCTTCTGGAGCAGGTCGGCGCGGCTTTGTACTATGAGTTCGAGGGATCAGAAGAGGCGTTTCAATTATGGAGCGATTGGAGCAGCACGAGTCCCCAATACAGGCCCGACGAGATGGTGCGGCAGTGGGAGAGCTTTGGCAGGGGTTATCGTGGAGAGCCGGTAACTATGCAACGTAATAAAGATGGCAAACGACAGCGTCGCGGATATTTCGCATTTTGACGTTCAGCCGGAGAGCGCCTAGGAGGTGGACAACGCCATCGCGACACAGGAGATCACGTACTACGAGCGCATAGCAAAAGAAACCGGAGCGACGATTATGCTGTTGCATCACACCAACAAGGTCTCCCGCGACGGTTCCACATCAGGCGCTCAATCGTTCCGAGGAGCAACGGCGCTGTTCGATTCGATCCGTGCAGTGTGGTACCGGCGGGGTTGCACCGAGACGAAATTGATGGCGATGGTGGTAGAGGACAGAACGCCGGGGAGATACTTGGTATGGGAAAACAGCAAAAACAATCAACAACACCGACAACATTAATTTGTCGAACAGGTGCCGCCGAAGGCAACACCGGCCCGGTTTTTTATCCCAAAATCAACCGCAGGACCGCGTTGGCCTGGTGGCCGGCGCAGATTAGTACCCGCGGGGACATCAGGCCGGCGTCTTCGCCGGTTGACTCGTCGCCGCAGACGTAGAGGCGGCCGTTCAGGCGGGCGGATGTTTTTATGTCGTTTGAGTGGCCGGTGCCGGCGATGCCGGAGGCGGCTACGACTTTTATCTCCGGCAGGCTCGACAGGAGTGTTGATACGAGCATTGCCTTGGTGGCCGGATTGTCAAACGCCTCGCAGATGATATCGTACCCGCTGAACAGATCAACAGCGTTATCCGCGGTGATGGTTGTATTTACGGTTTTGATGTTGATGAAGGGGTTGATATCGGCTAACTGGTTTTTGAGCGCGTCGGTTTTTTTCATCCCTAAGTGAGAGATGCCGTAGTGCTGGCGGTTTAGGTTGCTTGGTTCTACTGTATCGTGGTCAACAATCAACAATTCGCCTACGCCGAGGCGGGCGAGTGATACCGCGATGTTGGAGCCGAGGCCGCCTGCGCCTGCTATTGCTACGCGGGCGGATTTTAGTTTTTGGTGCGTGCCGGGGGTGTGGCGGGACGACATCATCATCTCAAGTTTGTCATCGCCAATTTGAGCGCCGTTTAGGGTGATTGGCATTTGTCATCCGCCTCCTACAAAGCCGACGATTTCCAAAGTGTCATTGTCAGATAATATTTCGGAAGCGAAGGAGTTTTTGGCGAGGATGACGCCGTTTTTTTCTACGGCTATCCGCGACAGGTCGTATCCGTTGTTTTCGAGAAACGTTTTGAGCGGCGTTTCCGTTTGTAAAGCTATTTGTTTTCCGTTGACGATCATTTATATGTCCTTATAGATTAAAATCATCATAATATTAATTAGCAGCACGGCTCGCCTTCTTTTGGCGGCCGCTTCCTTTTTTCCAGCAGTCCGTCAATAATTTCGCCTGGTCCCACAACCTTTATGGTTCCTGACATTATTCCCATCCAGCAGCTGACCTTGACCCGCCCCTTTCGCTTGGGCGTGAATTCGATTATGTTTTCGCCTGGCCTGAAGTTGTGTTCTATTCCGTATTCGCGGACGAAGAGCTTATAGTTGCAGCTGTTTATGCTTCCTTCCGGCGCGTTGATGATCCACTTCACGGGGCGGTCCATCTCTACTCTGATTGATGGATAGGAATGCCGTGAGAGCGTACTGTTGATTATTTGCGGGCCGCGGTCTATCGCCATGTCTAATACGGTATCATGATTATGTTGTGCGGAGGTGAAAGACGGCCTTGTCAGGCTTAGCAGATTCCAGCAGTGCGACAGCATGCAGAGTCCGAGTACAGCTATCATCACCGCGCCGGCGGTTACTACTTTTTGCGCGGATTTTCTGCCTATTGCCGAGCTGAACATTCCGAGGCCGAACAGCAGCGGCACGGTGCCGAGGCTGAAGAACAGCATGGAGAGCGCCCCTTTGAGCGGGCTGCCGGTTGACAGCGCGAAGAGCTGGACGACGTAGAGTGGGCCGCACGGCAGGAAGCCGTTGAGCAGGCCTACGATCAGCGGGCCCTTTCCTTTGTATATGTCGGTTCTGTCCGCTATGAATCCAGGCATCTTCGGCGTGATCTTGCGTATCCACGGGAAGATGTTGAGCATGTTTATTCCTATGATGACCATCAGCATGCCCGCGGCCAGCTTTAAAACGCCCTGCGCGGCAACCGAAAACGTGATGGCCGAACCGAGCGCTCCGGCAGCGGCGCCTATCAGCGTGTAGGATGTTATCCGCCCGAGGTTGTATTGGATCGACGGGTTGATGATGGAATTACTTCTTTTGTCATTGTTGACGCCGGCATTAACATCATCGGGCCTTTCCGTAGGGGCGGCAACCTGCCGCCTGCCGTTGTCTTTATTAATCCGCCCGCCATTGTCTTTATCAATACCGCCATCACTACCGCCAACAACCCCATTATCAACGCTACAGCCAGTTCCACTGTCAACGCCGCAGCCATCAATACAACAACAGTTTTTAGTAATGCAGTGCGGCAGGCACTGCGACAGGTTGATCCCGCCGCACATCGCTATGCAGTGAACCGACGCCAGAAGGCCAATGACGAACAGCAGACCGTAGCTCATGTCCACTATTCCCAGCGCGGACGGAATGAGGAAATTCAGAATTCCCAGGTGCTGCAGGAGTATATAAATCGCAACGATTATTATCAGCATGCCGACGGTGCGCTGCGAGTCGGATTTCGGCGTTTCCGGCGTCATAAGTATACGGCGTACATCCTTTCGGTGGTGTGGCTTATATAAATATAATAAATTATCACGGCGCGATGTGTATTGATGTATATTATGGTATTAACGTCAACCCCATTATTTTAATATGCGTGAATACTGGATAGCCCTGAACAGCATCGATGGCCTTGGGCCTGTGCGCATCCGGCGCCTGCTGGACAGCTTTGGTACGCCCAAGGAGGTTTTGGAGGCGCCGCCGTCGCTGTTGTTAGACAGGAAGCTGGTGCCGTCGTCCAGCCTGAAGTTTTTTCAGCAGGCGGACAGGCTTTTGGACGACGCCCGCGCGCAGATGGAGGAGTGCGCCCGCAGCAGGGCGATCGTGCTTATTCAGTCCGACGAAGACTACCCGCTGTACCTGAAGGAGATTTTCGCCCCGCCGCCGGTGCTCTACGTTAAGGGCGACCCCTCGGTTCTGCGCAACCACGCGCTGGCTGTTGTGGGGACGCGCGGGCCCACGTCTTACGGCAAGGAGTGCACGCGGGCCTTAGTCGCCGAGCTTTGCCAAAAGGCGGTTATCGTGAGCGGGCTGGCCAAGGGGATAGACACGGTGGCGCACGAGCGCTGCTTGGAGCTGGGGGGGCAGACGGTCGCCGTGCTGGGGTGCGGGATCAATCGCATTTACCCGACCGATAATACGGAGCTGGCTGACCGCATCTGCGAGAACGGCGCGCTGGTCTCGGAGTTCCCGCCGGGGACGGTCCCCGAGGCGTACAACTTTCCGAGGCGCAATCGTATCATCAGCGGTGTCTCATGCGGGGTGATAGTCATAGAGGCGGGGGAGAAGAGCGGCGCGCTCATCACGGCCGACTACGCGCTCCAGCAGAATCGGGTGGTCTTTGCGGTGCCGGGGCCCATCAACTCGCCTGTGAGCGCGGGGACGTTCCGCCTTATTAAAGACGGCGCGGTGCCGGTGCGGTCGGCGGCCGACATCTACGAGCATATCTCGTCCGTTACCTTCACCCCGGCGCTGTTCGCGCCTTCGCAGAAAATCCGTAGCGAGCCGCCGCCGGCGCTTGCCGAGAGCGAGCTCGCCGTTTGGGACGCGCTCTCCGACGAGCCGCAGCGCGTAGACATCATCTCCGAAACGTGCGGCGTGGAGATCCCGCAGCTCTTGGGGATCTTGCTGAGCCTGGAGCTGAAAGGCTTCATCTCGCAGTTGGGCGGGCAGGAGTTCAGGAGGATACTGTGACGAAAAAAAGAGCCGTAACGCTCTCCGTTGCGTCGCTCATAGCATTAATAGTATTGATAATGCTGACCTTCGGCGACCGCGGTTTTTTGGACGTCTACCGCCTGCACAAGCGGAACCAGGCCATGGCTGACGAAATAACCGCCGCCCGCGTACAAATAGACTCGCTTGAGGCGGAGGTGGCGCGGCTGCGCAGCGATACCGCCTACATCACAAAAAACGCGCGCGAAAACCTCGGGATGGCGCGGCCGGGAGAGAAGATCTACATAATCAAAACCGATCCCAAGTAGCGGCCGGCAAACTAAAATATAATTGACAGGCGGCAACAATATCTGTCAACAGCCAAATGATTACAGGCGGGCAGGAGCAATAGAGAATGAGCGCAGAAAAAACAGAATCCGTCGTCCTCTCCATCTCCCCGTACAGAGAAACAAGCTGCATACTGCGCCTGTTCACAAAAACGCGCGGACTCGTCCACGGAATAGCGAAAGGCATCCGCAAAGGCGGTAAGTCATCTGTACCTGTTGACAGGGGCTTCTTGCTGGAATCACAGCTCTACTACAAGCCCAACCGCGAACTGCACACGCTGGGCAGTCTGCACGTAATAAATTTTTTCCCGGAGATACGCACCAAAATAACAAAATCCGCAATCCGCGACATCGCGCTCGAACTGTATTTGAAGTCGATCACGCAGTCGGAGCCGCACCCTGAACTGTTTGAGCTGATTGTTGCGTTTTTGATTGACATGGAGGGAACATCGTCATCCGCAAAAAACCTCTACCCGCTGCTTTGGCGGTTCATCCACAGATATTGCCTGTTTATGGGATTCGGCATAGACGCCGAGAACAGCAGGGTGAACGGTGTTGATACCACGGTAATTAAATTTATTGGCAGGGACGGCGGCGCTGATAAGGCCGATGATTCGCCATTTGACCGTACCAAGGGTGAATGCCTGCGCATAACGGAATTGCTGCTGCAGTACTGCCGCCAGCATTTGGATATCCGCACCCATTTTAACTCGTTTGATTTTTTGCGGTCGTTGTGACCGCTCAGAACAGATATCCTGCTATATCTGCTAATTTTCCGTGCTTGCTTAAATCTATCTTTGAATACCTATCCTTAAAAAGCTCTGCCATGGCGCTCAGCCACTCCCTGTCTGTCTTGACGTTGGATACGCTCAGGATTTTTCCCTCGAAGGCGTAATTTAAGGATACGTGCATCGGCTCGTTTTCGCCCTTCAGCAAAATTTTCAGGTTCGCCGTTCCTTTTTTCAGGCTTATGTCCAAAATCTGAGCGATTTTATTTACCGCTGTGTTGCTGTTCAGCATATACTTTATCCCCTGATTGCGTATTGTATCTAACATCGCCTTTCCGTTACTCCTCCTTTAACTGAGCTTGCCGAAGCCACACCCCGTCCGGCTTACTTTTTCACTGCCGGCTTCCCTCCGCCGGCCCCCACGATCTTCATCTGCTTCTCACGCGTCTGCACAAACTCCTCCAACACCGTCTTGAAAACGTTGACAACAGGGATAGCGAAGATCATCCCAGGAACGCCGCCAAGCGCGCCGCCGACCGTTATGGCGATGATGACGAGAATGGGGCTCACCTGGAAAGAAGACCCCATGATCCGCGGATTGATGAAGTACCCGTCGAACTGCTGCGTAACAAGAAGTATGGCCGCCGCGATAAGCCCCGTTTCCCAGCTCTGACTGAATATTATGATGAAGACGGCTATTATCGAACCAAATATCGACCCGAAGTAGGGAATGATGTTCAGCACCCCAAGCATCAACCCAAGAACCAGCGCGTACGGCGACCCCAACAGGAAAAACTGCGTCGCGGTGATAGACCCCAAAATGAGCGAATCCAAAAACTGACAGGTCAGGAACTTGCGGAAACTGGTGTCTATCAAACGCACATACTTGAGCGTGGCGCGCCGCCTGTCCTCGGCCCGTATCACGCCTATCAGCCTGAGAAAGAAGGCCTTGACGCGGTTGTACCCCGTAAGAAAATAAATTGCCGAGATAATGGTGAGGATCACAGCAAAGATGCCGGAGAAGAAGTTCTGAGCGAACCTCAGCGATGTGCCGAAGTTCATCTCCATGTTGGTCCAGGGCTTAGTCTCCAAAAGAGGGGTGATCAAATTGTCTATCCCCAGCTCAGACGCGTAAGGAATCCCCCTAACATAATTGAGCCCCTGCTCGATGTACGAAGGCATAAGCGTTATAAGCTGCATCGCGTTTTCGTAGACCATCGGGATAAACCCGCGCAGGCCCACAGCCAGCAGCGCCGCCATCGCAAGACAGTTTACGACAATGCTTATCCCACGGGCGAACCTGTGCATCTTCACCAGCTTTTTGGTGTTCTTGATAAACCTCTCAAGCCACGAAACAGGAATGTTTATGCAGTAGGCGATAACAAAGCCGAAAATGAACGGGCTGACAATGCCGATGATCCTGTTGAACGACCCGGCAAGCGACCCGAAGTCGAACATCAGCTTGTACATCGCCATAATGGCCAGCGCCAGCAGGAATATCTGCAGGTACTTCTTGGTATCCTTAATGAAGTCGTACCGCCTGCTGTCCTTCATATACTCTTCCCGCCGGACATCCTTCCCGACCGCATCCTGCCCGGAGTCCTTCACGGGATCCGTTTTTTCGGTTTCTTTCATGTTTCCGCTTACCCTGTTCTATAAGGTTTTTATGGTCAAATATGGCAATACGGGCACAATTTTGACCCGTGCCGGCCCCTGCGGCGGCGCCATACGGTTACAATATAATATATGCCGCACAAAAAAAAGTCAAATCGCTCATATATAAGGCGGCCGAAACCGACCACAACTCACCCCCTCCTCAACAACCGCTCAAACTCCCCTCGCACGCAGCTGGGGCAAGGACGAACGGGGGCGGGATGATAGGCCTAAGGTCTCGGAGGGTTCCAAAATGGCAAGGGGAGGTTCGAATACTGCGGCGATTTCGGAAAAAAGATTCAGGTATTGACTTTTTCGGGAAAATATATTATCTTATTAAAAGATAGCAGCATTTATGGATTACGGAAGTTACTGATTACGTTTTTGGCGCTTTCAAAGAGTTTAAGATTTAGGCCCTGGGTAGAGTTTTCACCTGCAATCAAACTGGTCGATTGGGTCGAAACAAAATCCAGGGCTTTTTCTTTATCTACCCAGCAAATCAATTTATTCCCACTGTTTATCCAGTTTATCAAGCCTTTGATATCATCCTTGGGATATACACTTACGACAGAATTTACTGGACTACAGGTTTTTCTCCCTAGTGCATAACCTCGAATCTTTATCGCCGCAACAAAATTAACGCCACTACGGTCTTTTAATTCCGTAAGGATTATCTTCGCGCCATCTTTTTTTGTACTGTTGAACACCGCTATCGGGCTGTTTATTGCTTTAGGTAAGCCCTTTGCTTCGGATATATCGAACGGATGATTGTTGTAGTAGCACTTGCTTGATTTGCGTGACAGCTTATCCGCGCTTAATTCCATGGGCAAATCCTGTATCCCTGCCAACAGTAAAATCTTGCCGGGATGCCCCAACCGGTATATATGCCCTTTTGGGAGTACATCATCAGCCTGCATTTGCAATTCGCTATTAAAACAGGCGTCTATGGCTTCTAACATATCAACAGTCATAAATTTGTATCTTTCGCACCGTACCCACTTCGAGACCCGGTTAAATAGTTGTTTTCAAGGACAATTTAGGGGCAACCATAAGAATTGAGAATAAAAAATCCATACCACTTTACGCGGCATTCCCTAAGCACGACCGGAACAATCCTGATTCTACTGCGAGGTAAAGCGAGGGTCAGAGGACCGTAAACCATGTAAACAGCGCCGTGGGTACAGAGTGGCCTGCATTAATAATATACACTATGGTGGGATAGAGTGCAAATGTTTGGTTAGATTTTTTAATTAATCAACATAGGCGGATACTCGCCGGGACGCAAAAACGTATCTGCCCGCACATCACCCCCTCCGCAACCAATCAAACTTCTCACGCATACGCGCAGGATGAGCCGGCGTTTTGGCATGGTCAATACGCCATACGCCATCGTCATACACAAGAATAGGGCCGCATTATTCTCTAATCCCCTCGCAGCATATGCCAAGAACAGGGCTGTCGAAACCGGTACACCGAACCACTGTACCGCCGGTCTCCCGACAATCATCTATACAAGGTGCAGAGGACATGAAACCGGAACACGGCCGAGTGCCGTTACCGATATTCCAGCAATTATTGGGCTGCTCTTCGTCCGACCAATCGCAGTAGTAGGTTATTAAGGGAGGAACGAACGAACGGCAGGCGGCTTCGGATGTGAAGTAGTTGCCCAAGTTCACACATTCCTCTCTGTTCGTCATGCCGGGATTGTGCTGGCTCATAGCATTAGGGTTGGAAATTGGAACGCAACCATCACTTGACCAGTAACACCAATCCTGCTGTGGCGCGATGATATCAGAACAATCCGAGCGAGTGCTTAATAAGCCGTAGTTGCTTGTGCAGCCTGCCGCAGTCGCGCAACTCTCATCACATCCCGCACTGCCTATTTCCACACAAATTGACGGCAACCAGTAGCAGTATTGTCCAGTACCGACTTGGCAACCGGGGTACGTCGGGGATTGTTGACAGCATGCCGATCCGGGTGTTGCGCTGGGCAGACCGGCGCACAGGTTGGGGGGACAACTCGTAACGACATCGCCACCCATAATATTGCAAGCCGGGCCTGACGGGGTATTTGAGGTACCGATTTCTTCGCATGTGCTCGGGTCATTGCGCCAGATGCAGAAGAGACCGGTACCGGTACTCTGACAGCCGGTGAAGTTCGGGTTGGATTGGCAGCATGCTGATCCGGGTGTTGCGCTGGGCAGTCCGGCGCACGGGTCGATCACCACGGGGTTCCATACCGCATACAGGGTGATATTGCCCGTTGGCGCAAGCGTTGCGCCAGCGGCGTAGCCGGTTCCCGTACCACCCGAAGCGGTATTCCAGCCGCCAAACGTAAATTCGTTCCTCGTAAGCCCGCTTCCGTCTGCAAGCGTTACGCTGTTTCCGGCGTTAACTGTTTGCGCGGTTGGCGCTGTGCCGCTGCCGCCATTGACGCTATAGGTTATTGTGTATGTGGTAACACAATCCGCGCCGGTCAACTGAGGTACTGCCCTTGTTGAATCCGCCGCACTGCCAACGACACAGGCCCTTCTCTCAACGCCCGCCTGCTCACAACTCGGCTGTGTCGTCGTATGCCAAGTGCCCCATTCCGTACATCCGAGCGGATTACACTCCGCGCCGGTCAACTGCGGTACTGTTCTTGTCGAATCCGCCGCGCTGCCAACAACGCAAGCCCTTGTTTCTAATCCCGCCCGTTCGCAATTCGGCAGCACAGTTGTTTGCCAACTACCCCATTCCGTACATCCGGCGGGAGTACATTCCGTGCCTGTCAACTGCGCTATCGTTTCCGTTTGTGTTTCGGTGGATCCCGACACGCAGTTTCTCATTTGCGTACCGCTTGTTGTGCAGGTCGCGGCAACCGTAACTTCCCAATCGCCCCATTCATTACATTCGCTGCCGCACTGCGCGCCTGTCAACTGCGCTATCGTTCCTGTTTGTGTTTCGGTGGATCCCGACACGCAGGTTCTCGTTTGTGTACCGCTTGTCGTGCAGGTCGCGGCAACCATAACTTCCCAATCGCCCCATTCATTACATTCGCTGTCGCACTGTTCACCTGTCAATTGCGCTATTGTTCCCGTTTGGGTCTCGGTGGATCCCGCCGCGCAGGTTCTTGTTTGCGTACCGGTTGTTGTACAGGTCGCGGCGGATGTAATTACCCAATTGTTCCATTCTGTACATATAGATATGTCGCCGCTGCCGCTGCAGCAGCCGTTAAACAGCGGGTGCGCTTCGCAGCATGACGAGCCCGGGATGGCGGCGATCATGCCGAGGCACGGGTTGTGCCCGGGGCACCCCGGCGTCGTTTGCGGCGCGATGTCGCACAGGTTGACGATTCCCTCTATACGCGTGAATAGGGCGGTAATCGTCATGTTGTTGCTTGTCATGGTGATTCTTACCGGGTTGTCTGTCGCGCCTGTCGCGCCGGACCAGCCGGTGAAGATAAATCCTTCCATCGGCCGGGCAAGTACTACGGCCTCTGTGCCTGCATCTATTGATACGGAGCCCTGTATTGCTGTGCCGTTGACGAACACTATGCCGCTTGCTTCGGGGTTTGCGCCGATGCGGAGCGTGTATGCTATGGGCGTGAACATCGCGACTAGTGTTTTGCTTGCGTCTACTGTAACGGTGACAGTGGGCGATGTTGACGTGGACGCTCCCGACCAGCCGGTGAATCTGTATCCTTCGGCCGCTGTGGCCGTTGCGGTAACCGGTGTTCCGGCGGGGTGGTTTGCGGTGCTTGGGGTGATGCTGCCGCCTCGTGCCGGGAACGCGGTGGTGATCAGCCTGTATTCGGAGGCGCCGGGGGTGCTTACCGGGTCGAACACCGCTACCATTGGCTTGTTGCTGTCCATTGTGAGGGTTACGATGGCGCTTGCGGATTCAGACGCTCCCGCCCAGCCTGCGAATCTGTATCCGTTTGCCGCTGCCGCGCTCAGGACGACCTGGTCTCCGGCGGCGTAGTTTACTGTGTCTTCTGGGATGCGCGTTATGATGCCGCCGTCTTCGGGGATGGAGGCTGTCGTGAGGGCGTAGCCGCCGCAGGGGGTGCCTCTGCGAGCGAAGCTTTCGTCGGCACACATTGTGCCTATTATGTGGTTTTCGCAGACATCGGTAAGCGGGTTAAACTTCTCGCCGCCGCACAGGTTGTGTGCCTTGCCGGCGAAGCAGAATTGGAATTCGGGGTCGTAGAGCGCCCCTGCCCCGCAGTAGTCTGGGATCTTTACACAGGTAAAAAGGACTGCCGCCACCGCGAGAAGGCAAACAACCAAGCCGAACATCTTTGTAGGGGCGACTGCCCTCGGTCGCCCGTTATGCTGGATAACCAATTTTTTATTGTTAATCATATCGTCCCTCATCCATTCTAAAATAAGATGTGTATGGTTACACCGGCCGCCATCAGCGCCCCGCCTACTATATATCCGACGTTGCGCCTCGTTGCGGCTCTGTCGGCGTCGGGATAATCTTCGCTGCCGAGGAGTTTTTCCGCTTTGCTGTTCTCCATAAGCCCGTACGCGAATATGCCTGCCCCCAAGACGTCAAGGCCTATGGCGCTGTACATGAAGATTTTTTTCTTACGCGCGCGCCGTTCTGTTACTTTCTCGGTCTCTAACAGTTCCAGGGCGATATTGCGTGCGACGCGCGACATCTCGTTGGCGTGTTTCAGGTTGCTGGTCGCGGTAACGGAGCGGATGATTTCTGCCGTAACGACGTCCACCAGGCGCGTGTCCAAGTAGTAGCGTTTGCCTACGGCGCTTATGTCAGATATGCAGAGGTATTGGACGCCGAGTTGCAGTCCTAAGGCCTTTATCTGCTCGTCATCCACCGCGCCGCTGCGCTGATAGGTGTGTTCGCGGGCAAGCTGATCCAATATCGCCTCGGTGCGGTCTACGGCCAGATACCTGTCGCTCTCGCTGAGGATTCTGGCGAGCTCCCCGCCCATAATGTTGTGTACGCCGCTGGCTCCCTGGGGTTCTTCACCGGCCATGTAGATGGCTACTGCCTGTTTGCCGTCAGTAGCGGCGACCGGCAGGTTTTGAGCAAGGGTTGCTGTACAGAAAAGCATGGCCAGGATGAGGACGATCTTCTTCATCATCTACGGATTCCTGTTCTTTGGGAAATGGCAATAGGGCGCGAGCAGGGGCCGTCTAAGGGCCTCTGTTTGCAATGGGTATGGATAGAGAAATTGTGTTTTTTGCTGTTTTTTGGGCTTTTTAAGTATTTTAAAAGATTTAAAAGCGTTAGTTTGTATGGGGGGGGGGGGGGGAAAATTTGTT
>Ga0123356_10005318_pt1 | contig 13128 bp, 12 predicted proteins | sample TergutEmb28metaG_2_FD_92546 | JGI IMG/M metagenome (GOLD analysis project Ga0123356, IMG submission 92546) | Embiratermes neotenicus P3 segment gut microbial communities from Petit-Saut dam, French Guiana - Emb289 P3 | ecosystem: Host-associated > Arthropoda: Insects > Digestive system > Gut ... | reverse complement strand
CGATGCGGCGGGCGGCCTTGGTGATCGAATCGGTGTCAGCGTGCGGCAACTGGTCCAGCACGTCGAGCAGCGCCAGGCGGGGCCGGGTGACCCGGAGACCGGCATCGCGCAGAGCTTGTTCTGGCCGCTCCATGATTCCTAGCCTAGCGATTTATCTTGAACTATTCAAAATAACTGCTTGAGGCGGGCTCTCCAATGACCCGTCAACATTGGGCGACGGCTTGTCAGGCATGGGCAACCGTCCAGTCAGCCAATACCACGACCGGTTCAGACGCGACTTGGGCCAGGAATGGGTCCCCCTTCCGATTGGCCCAGGCAGCCAGAGTGGTGCGATGGAGGTTGACCGGCAGACCGAGGCGGTCCCGTGCCGAGGTCTGCACCTCGATCAAGTCATCAACCGATAGTTCACCGAGCACCATCACATCGACATCACCGGGAGGTGAACCCGGCTGACCGACTCGTCTGGCCGCCCACGATCCGTAGAGGAAGGCTCCATCAAGGGTTGGGATGGCGCTGAGCAACTCGCGCAGCACTGGTACCGGACCGTAAGTTGCCGCAATGATCTCCGCCATCGGGACATACAAGGGATGGTCGGTTGAGACGCGGATTAGTCGGTTGTTCCCATCACGCCTGTCAGCCAAGACCCCTGCCGTTACCAGCCTCGAAACTTCCTTGTGAACCACCGCTGGAGCCAAGCTGGTACGGCGGGCGATCTCAGCCAGAGTCAGCTCCCGATCGGGATGCAGGAATGTCTCTGCCAGAATCGCACCAACCGCGTCCGAACGGACAAACGGGGTGAGAACAGACGGAAGCACCTTCACAAAACACGATTGTAGCATCGCGTTATGCGAATAGCGCCACGCCTTACTGGGCATCTATCAGCATATCTAGACCCAGTATTGCGGTTGAGGTTCTGGGGACTTGCTGGCTAGGCCCGGATCCGACCGGTAAGCAAGTCCGGCCAATTCTTGGGCAGTAGCTCCTCCAGGTCAACTCCCAGCACCTGGGCAATGGCCATGATGTTGCGCAGAGACGGGTTAGCCGGAGTGTCCGGCATTGACTCGCCCTTTTCGAATTTTTGGAAGGTGTACCGGGACAGCTCCGCCGCGGAAGCGACCTGTAAAGAAGGGCGACTGACAATGATGCGTTGCCAACGATGTGGTTTCCAACAAGCCGAAGCCGGCTTGTGCAGTAGATGCGGACAGGCCCTGTCCAGTCCGCACACCTCGGCTCTACCACCGCTGATTACACAGGCACCACCTGCGGTGCCGCATGATGGCCTGAGAGAATCGAGCGGGGTCCGACAGCAACCAACCCGGAAGGTCCGCGGATCGTCCAGGTTTGCTGTCGGTGGCTTGACCGGGGTGTTGGCCACGGGCCTGGTGGTTGGGCTTCTATTGCTGACTGGGGTGTTCCACGTCGGCCTCTCCAGTCCAAGTCTGCCAGTTGCTGTACCAGCATCTTCCGGTGAGCAGGCCAACCCAGCGGCCAGAATTGAAGGACCAGGGTTTGAGACCGCCGAAGAGGCAGCCCAGGCATACCTCGAAGGGCTCAGAACCGGGGACCTGGTACAAATGCTGGGAGTCTTCGCGGTGGAGAGCTACGTGGAGCACTGTGACCACGAGGCCTACCTGAGGCGCATGGAAGGATCCCGCCGCGAAGATTTCGAGAGGGGCTGTGCCTTCCCCAACGCCTTTCAGCTTGGCCTTGTGGCCAACACTTACGCTAGGCAGGGCGACATCACCAGACAGGTGAACTTCACGTTTGCCTATTGGGTTAGTCCACACCTTTGGAATGACAGCGAGCCAGTGTTTTTCGACAAGGACAAGATTGAGTCGGAAGTGCGGGACTTCGTTGGCCAGACCCTTGCTGACTTCTCTGACTACCAGTTCACCGATCTGACCGACATCCAAGTGGTGGCGTCCAGCTCGCTCGTTCCGGCGGAATTAGACCCCAAGAATCTCCAATCCGTGTCAGAAAAACTACGTCGTGTCTACGGTCTGTCAGCCGAGGAGTACCGGGATGACATAGCCTTGACTTTCTCTCTTGATGGCAAGACCTGGGTCTTTGCACCTACTGTGGGCCAATACAACGGGAGATGGTATCTGGTCAACACATGGAGCATCCTCTCCATCAACCTAGAAGGACATAGCTTTACCGGTGGCCTGGCTATTCTGGAGTAGTAGCGCCCAGCGAGCAGCCGGCGGCCGCTGACACCCCACCAGCCGGCTCTTAGCATCAACAAACGTCACCAACACCCCTGGGTGGTGCACAAAGTGGATGCTAACAACCATTTGGTGGCAATAGGTGCTGCTAACCAGGGGGTCGGTGACGGTTTCTGCTGCTAACAAGTCGAGTTAGCATCCAGAAACGTCACCAGCCCTTAGTTAGGGCCCGTTTCCGTCACCAAACGGCTCTTAGCATCAACAAACGTCACCAACACCCCTGGGTGGTGCACAAAGTGGATGCTAACACCCCGCTCGTACCGCACAGGCAGCCTGAGGCAAGAGAACCGCTAGAAGCGCAGGAAGACCGGGTTAGAGGTCGAGATGGGACGGTACTGCACCACTGTGCCGGAGTGTGGCGCGTCAATCTGCATGCCGTCACCGGCGTAAATAGCGACATGACCCGGGTGCCAGATGATGTCACCTGGTTGAGCATCCGCCCGTGAGACCTGGGTGCCGGCGTTGTACTGCTGGCGGTCAGTGCGCGGCAAGGACTTGCCCGCCTGGGCGTAGACGTACTGGGTGAAGCCAGAGCAGTCGAAGCCGCTGGGTGAGGATCCGCCGTAGCGATAAGGCACACCCAGATACTGCCAGGCAATCTCCAGGATGAGGTTGCCCTCAATCGACTGGGGAGGCGCAACGGCAGCTGGGGCGGGAGCTGGCGCCGGGTTGGCGACAGGTGCCGCAGCGGCAACGGGTTGTTGGACTTGCCTCACAGCCACCGGCTGGGGCGGAGGAGGCGGTGGCTCGGTGAACGTGATGGCTGGTACATCAAGTGTCCAGTCAGCGTCAGCTGGTGCTGAAGCCAGTGAGCCGGCACCGAGTACATCGGTGGCTTGCTGGCTAAAGAGTGCACCCGAACCAACAAGGTCAGCCGTGTGCTGGTTGTATTGGGGAGTTTCGGAAGGGCCCAGGACCGCCACCGCTGGCACGGCCGCGCCGGCTGCCAGTATGCCGGACGAAGCCAGCACGACAGCCGTCTTGCGGCCCACTCCATCAAGGGAGCTAGCCAGACTATTCAGTGGCGTCGCGGCTCGAACGGCAGCGCGATGCCTGGGCGAAGTCATTCGATTAGTCACTAATCCTTCTCCACTGCCTGCGAAGTGAGCTGTCGGGTTCGGGGGGGAGCACCCCCGGCCGGTCGTTGGGAAGTGTGAACCGGCTTCACCCCAAGGCCTCGGGAAGTAAGGCCAGAAGTGGTTCCTCCGTTCCTGCCTTTAGTTCTAGTCCACATCAAGCGGCGGCAGGACTCGGCACCCGCTTGATGACCGCCCAAAGTATGGCCCCAGACGGCAATATCCAGGCTACTATGGCCCGCCGCGAAATGTCACATTTTGGTATCGATCAATTCGTGAAATCTTTGTGAATGAGCTGTTCTCGCAGGCCAGACGGGTGCCAGGACAAAAGGAACGACAGCCTTCGGAGCGTCGCGCAACGCTCTGGAACCAAGCTCAAGGCCGGCTCTAGGGGTCAGGCACCCGGTTCCTGGGCCCTTAGGCCAGGCGCTCGACAAAGAGGTCTGCAATGGCCACCAGAGCCTCCTTGACGGGCCCATCAGGCAGCGGGGCTAGTTGCTCCACCGCCCGCTCGGCCCACTGGTGAGCCAGCGCCCTGGCCTGATCCATGGCTGGGTGCCGCTGCAGGCGCGCCACCACGTCTGCCAGGGTGGCGTCATCGGACAGATCCTGCCCAAATGCTTTGGCCAGCGCCACCGACTCACTGTCAATCCGCCCGGCGGCCATGTCCTGGCGGGCAGCTTGTTCCACCAGCAGCTGTGGCATGGTTGGCACCTGTTCACGCAGATCGGTGCCGGGGGTCTTACCGGTCTTGGAAGCCGGCCCAGTGAGATCAATGATGTCGTCGGTCAGCTGGAACGCCAGCCCCACGGCTTCCCCAAAACCCACCAACGGCTTGATGAGCTCAGGCGGACAGCCAGCCATCATGGCGCCAAAACGGGCGGAGGTGGCAATCAACGCGCCTGTCTTGTCCGCCAGCACCTTCATGTGATGGGCCACCGGATCGCCCTGTCCGGGACCGTTGGTCTCGTAGATTTGCCCCAGGCACAGCCGTTCGAAGGTCTGGGCCTGGATCAAAACGGCCTCGGGCCCCAAGCCGGCCACAATCTGCGAGGCCTTGGCGAACAGTAAGTCACCGGTCAAGATGGCCACCGTGGCGCCGTAGGCCTCGTGGGCGGCCAGTGCCCCCCGGCGCAGGGGGGCTGCGTCCATCACGTCGTCGTGGTACAGCGAGGCTAGGTGAGTCAGTTCTACCACCGCGGCGGCGTCTACCACCTGGTCGTTGACACCCTCCCCCAAATGCGAGCACAGGACAGTCAACATGGGGCGGAAACGCTTGCCGCCAGCGTCCAGCAGGTGCCGGGCAGCGGCAGCGGCAAACTGGTCTTCGACACCCACCGCCTGGTACAGGCGCTGGTGAACCCGGGCCAGTCCGGCTTCAACCGAACTGGTCAACTCGATATTGGGCAGCGTTTGGCTGGGATCCGGCATGGCCAAGTAGCTTAGCCGAGCAGCATCCCAGAGACACTGGCGGCAAAGTTCAACAGCCAACCTGGCAACACGCCTACCACCAGCGTGAAGGCCAGCGAAATGGCTACGGCCACCTGGGTCAGACCCTTGGTACGCACGCCGCAACCGACGCCACCAGCCACCACGTCACCCGGCTCACCGGAGAAGAACATGGCCACGATGACCCGTGCATAGAAGAAGGCGGCGGCCGCTGAGCAAGCCACACCGACCAAGCCCAGTGCCCAAGCACCAGATTGGAAGGCCGCAGCAAACACGGCGAACTTGCCTACAAACCCGGCTGTCAGTGGAATCCCGGCAAAGGCCAGCAAGAATACAGCGAACGAGCCAGCCAGCAGTGGAGAACGCCGGCCCAAGCCACGCCACTGATCCAAACCAGTAGCCTCGGACTTGATGTGGCCCTCAGAATCAACCTCGCGCACCAAAGCCATTACACCGAAGGCACCCACCGTGGACACACCGTAGGTGAATAGGTAGAACAGCACTGCCTTCAAGCCATCCTCACTGAAGGACACCAAGCCCGTCAGGATGAAACCGCCGTGAGCCACGGCTGAGTAAGCCAAGATGCGTTTGATGTCCTTTTGCACCACGCCAACGACGGTGCCTATCACCATGGTGGCAATTGAAACCGTCCAAAGCATGGCTTTGAGGTCGGCCTCTAGGCCAGGCACCACACCGTAGAGCAGGCGAGCCAAAGCCCCGAAGGCCGCAATCTTGGTGCAAGCCGCCATGAAACCCGTCACTGGAGTGGGGGCACCTTGGTACACGTCCGGCGTCCAAGAGTGGAACGGCGCAGCGCCCACCTTGAACAGCAGACCCACCAGCACCAGCACCGCGCCAGCTAGCAAGAAGCCACGGTTGGTGAATGAATCAGCCTGGATCGCTTCGAAGATGGCGCCCAGCCGCAACTCGCCGGTGGCGCCGTACAGCCAGGAACATCCGAACAAGAAGAAGCCGGAAGACAACGCCCCAAGCACGAAGTACTTGAAAGCAGCTTCCTGGCTAAGCAGGCGCCGACGCCGGGCCATGCCGCACAGCAGGTAGAGCGGCAGTGACATGACCTCAAGGGCTACAAACAGCGTCAGTAGGTCACCTGCCGCCGGGAACAGCATCATGCCGCCCACCGAGAACAGAGCCAACGGGAAGACGTCGGTCAGCACCAGGCCAGCCTTAGTAGCTTGTTCCTCGTAGTCCGAACCAGGGATGGAAGCGACCTGCGGCGAGAAGGAATCCTCGCCTTGAGCAGCCTTGTCGGCCATGACCAGCAGGGCCAGTATCGCGGCCGCGGCTATGGCCACCTGTAAGAAGGCTGTGAACGGGTCGGCAATGTAGCTGCCTCGCGCGGCTACCTCCCCTACTCCGCCGTCCATAGCCCGCACCAAGGCGAAGCCACCGGCCACCGCCACCACCAGCAACGCCCAGACCACTTGGATTGGCTTGCGGTTACGGCCACCACGCACCACCGCTTCGATCAGCGTGGCCACCACAGCGCCGCCCAGCACAATCACCACTGGCAGCACTAGCTGCCATTCAATGGCAACATCCAGCCATGGACCGTCTTGAACAATGGCGTTGATCATGACTCGCCTCCCTTCTGATCGGCTTCAACCAGCAAGGCGGGGGCCGCCAGACACTGCTCGGCATTATCGGCGAAACATTCGCAACAGTCGCTGACCTGCGACAGGTGCTGGTCAACACCGGGCGAAATCACGTCCACTGCCGGCTTGGGATAGAACCCAAACACCAGCATCAAGGCAATCAGCGGACCGACCACCCACAGCTCACGCCCAGACAGATCTTTGGTGTCTGCCAGGTCATCGCGCACCGGTCCGGTGAAGATCTTCTGGTAGGCCAGCAAGATGTACAGGGCCGCCAGGACCACGCCCGACGCGGCTATAACGGCCGCCACCCGGGTGCCATCGGCACCATAGGCGCCAACCAATACCTGGAACTCAGAAACGAAGGTCGACAAGCCTGGCAAAGCCACCGCGGACAAACCCACCACCAGGAAGGTACCGGCCAGCATAGGCACATTGCGCTGCAGGCCCGGTCCCATCTTTGTCAGGTCTTGTGTGCCACGCCTCGAAATCAAGAACCCGGCCAGCAAGAACAGCGCGCCGGTCGACAGCCCGTGGTTGACCATGTAGAACGAGGAACCAACTGCTGCCATCTGGTTGAAGGCGAAAATGCCCAGCACAATGAAACCGAAGTGGGACACCGAGGTGTAAGAGATCATGCGCAGAATGTCGGTCTGCGCCAGCGCCATCAAGGCACCCCAAATGATCGAAACGACGGCTAAGGCCACAATCCACGGCGCCGCCCAGCTGGACGCGTTCGGGAACATTGGCAGGCACATCGCCAACATGCCGAAGGTGCCCACCTTGTCCAACACACCCACCAGCAAGGTTGAGGTGCCGGCATTAGCCGCCTCTGCGGCATCGGGCAACCAAGTGTGCACCGGCCACATGGGCGCCTTGATGGCAAACGCAATGAAGAAGGACAAGAAGATCAGACGCTCAGCGGTGTCTGAACCCCAGTCCACACCCGTTAGATCGTTGATCGAGTAACCAACGTGGGTCTGGGTCCACACCGCGATCACACCGGCCAGCATGATTAGACCGCCAGCCAGTGAGTACAGCAGGAACTTCAGTGCGGCCTTACGCCGCTTGGGCCCGGAACCAAATGAGCCGATCATGAAGTAGACCGGAATCAGCATGGCCTCGAACACCAGGTAGAACAAGAAAACGTCACGCGCGGCAAAGATGGCCACCATGAAGCTCTCTAGCCACAACACCAAGGCGGCGTAGTTAGCGCTGCGCGAAGGTGTTTCCTGTTCACGCCAGGCCGCCAACAACACCAGCGGGACCAACAGCACCGACAGCAAGATCAGGGTCAGGCCTACGCCATTTATCCCAACCTCGTAGTTGATGCCGAAGGCCTCAATCCAGGTGTGTTTCTCGACAAACTGGATGCCATCAGCCGCTGTGAACCCAGCAGCCATGATGACCGCTAGAACCAGGACCACTAGCGACCAGACCAGTGCCACCTGACGGGCGTAGCGCCTAACAGGGCCAGGGACCAGCCACACCACCAGGGCACCCACCGCGGGCGCCGCGATCAGCAAGGTCAACCAAGGGAAAGTATCCATCATTCAGCGCCTCTCACAACACCACTGCTATGGCAATGGCTAACAAGATCACCACGCCGGCCACCATGGTGGCGGCGTAGGACCGGGCGTAACCGGTTTGGATCATCCTGGTGAACTGCCCAGACTTGAACACCAGCCAGGCAATCCCATGGACCGAACCATCCACCACCTCTTTATCAAGCGCCGAGGCCACCTTGACCAGGCCTTGGCCAGGCACCACCAACAACCCGTGGTTAACCTCGTCTTGGTAGAGGTCCACCCTGGCGGCCTTGACAATCCCAGAAGCCGCCGGCGGCAAGGTTGGGACAACTGAGGCCTTCCGGCCGAACAGGATCCAAGCCAGGCCTGCGCCAACCACCACCAAAACTAGAGTCAAGGTCATAATCACCATGGCCGGCAGGACTGTCTCGGCGGCGTGTTCGCCGTGACCAGCCTGAGTCACCGGGGCTAGCCACTTGTCGAAGCCGATCCAAGCCAGCACCCCACCCAAGGCCACCGAGCCCAGGGCCAGGATCACTAGCGGCACGGTCATCAAAGCGGGCGATTCGTGCGGGTGCTGGTCATCGGTCCACCGCGCCTGACCGAAGAAGACCATGAAGAACAGGCGAGACATGTAGAACGCCGTGATGCCCGCGCCAATCATTGTCACCATGCCAAACACCCACGGCTGCCAGCCGGTGCCCTCGAAGGCTACCTCGATGATCTTGTCCTTGGAGAAGAAGCCAGCAAAGGGCGGCACCCCCAAGATGGCTAGCCACCCGCAAGCGAAGGTGATGAAAGTCACCCACATGGTCTTGTACAAGGCCCCAAAGCGGCGCATGTCCACTTGGTCGTGCATGGCGTGCATCACCGAACCAGCCCCCAAGAACATTCCAGCCTTGAAGAAGCCGTGTGTCACCAAGTGCATAATGGCGAAGGCCGCGCCCACTGGGCCCAGCCCAGCCGCCAGCATCATGTAGCCAATCTGGGACATGGTTGAGGCGGCCAGCGCCTTCTTCATGTCGTCCTTGGCGCAGCCCACAATGGCACCGAACAGCAGCGTGATGGCGCCAATAATGACCACCGCCAAGCGGGCGTTCTCTGCCTGTTCGGCGTAGAAGATTGGCCCAGAGCGGACCACCAGGTAGACACCGGCGGTCACCATGGTGGCGGCGTGGATCAGGGCGCTGACCGGGGTGGGGCCAGCCATGGCGTCCCCTAGCCAGGACTGCAGCGGGAACTGGGCGGATTTGCCGCAGGCCGCCAGCAGCAGCATCAAGCCAATGCCGGTCAGCAATGCGGTCGAAGCCCCGTCAACTTGGCTGTAGACGTCTTTGAACTGCAGTGAATGGAAGTTGGCGAACAGCAGCATCATGGCTACCAGCAGGCCAATGTCACCCACCCGGTTGGCTACGAAGGCTTTCTTGGCCGCCACCGCATATTCGTCTCGCTGGTTCCAGAAACCAATCAGCAGGTAGCTGGCTAGGCCCACGCCTTCCCAACCGACAAACAGCAGCAGGTAGGAGTTGGCCAGCACCAGCAGCATCATGGCCGCCACGAACAGATTCAGGTAGGCGAAGAAGCGCCGCCGGTCTTTGTCGTGGGACATGTAGGCCACCGAGTACAGGTGGATCAGTGAGCCTACAAAACTGACTAGCAACACGAAGGTGATCGATAACTGGTCTACCTGCATACCAACGGTCACCGGCGCCATTTGTCCGATGCCGGGCAGGAAGGTAAACAGCTCAAGGTCCATTTGGCGCCCGGCTGAGTCAAGACCCAACAGTTGGAAGAAGACGGCGGCTCCCACCACAAAGGTGGCGCTGGAGGCCAGCACGCCCAGCCAGTGGCCCCAGCGGTCGGCTGCCCTGGCCATTACCAAGAGCAGGCCGGCGCTGGCCAGCGGGATAGCCACCACCAGCCACACCAAGGAGGCGGCGCCGGTAGCGGTAGACAATTCGGCAGAGATGGCAACCGGATCGGTCGAACTGAGCAATGAACTAAACATGATCAGTGCCTCATCAGACTTGGCTCGTCGGCACTGACAGTGTGCCTGCTGCGGAATAACGTGATCACAATGGGCAAGCCCACCACCACCTCAGCGGCCGCCACCACCATGACGAAGAAGGCGAAGAGTTGACCGTGGGCGTCGCCCCACATCCGGGCAAAAGCCACGAAGGTCAGGTTGGCGGCGTTGAGAGTGAGCTCCACCCCCATCAACATCAAGATGGCACTGCGCCTGGTCAACACCGTGACGGCGCCAATGACAAACAGCACTACGGCTAGGCCCAGGTAGGCGGTCACATTCATGGCTGCTCCTCCTCTTGGCTTGGCGCCGATTGGTCTGCAGCCGGCGGCGGCCCTGCGGTTCGGCTGGTTGGAGGCAGTTCGTGCACCAGGTCCTCGCTGACACCTTGGAGCCGGAAAACCTGTCCACGCATGCGCACCACTTCGGCCACGGATTCTGCGATTGGCTGGCCGTCGGCATTGAGAGCCGGCACATCCACCGCGTTGTGGCGGGCGTACACGCCAGGGCTGGGCAACGGGGTGATGCCCACGCCTCGTTTGACAGCCCGCTCGGCAATCTCAGCCTGCCCAATCACGCGGGTGATGCGCTGGCGGTGAGTCAGCACCACTGCGCCCACCGCAGAGATGATCAGCAGACATCCGGTGACCTCCATGGTGAAGGCGTGGTCGGCGAACAGCACCTTGGCAAGCGCGCCCGGGTTACCACCTTCGGTGGCATTCATGGCGTCAACGCCTGCGTTGCCGGACCAGGTGGCGCGCAGCACCACCCCGCCGAACACCGCTAGAAGGCCGATTGCCAAGAGCCCCGCTATCCAGCGTTGACCTCGGATGGTCTCTATGAATGAGTCCGATAGGTCAATACCGACCAGCATCAGCACAAAGACAAACAGCATCATGATGGCGCCGGTGTAGACCACTACCTGGACAATGCCCAGGAAGGGGGCACCCAGGCCCACGTAGAGGAAGGCCATGCCGACCATAGCCGTGATGACGCCGCAGGCGGTGATGACCGCTCGTTTGGAGAACAGTAGGGCTGAAGAAGCCGCCACCGTGACCGGCCCCACCGTCCAGAACAGCACTGCCTCGGCGGTGGACATAGCCAGCGGGGACTGCGCGGCCGCCAGTAACTGCGGGCTCATGATTCGCCTTCCTTCCGAGCAGAACCGGTGATCTTGCCCAGGTAGTAGTCCTGGGTGGTTGACCCCGGCACCATGGGATGGGGCGGCGCCTCCATCTGGTCGCTGAGCGGGACCAGCAACTGGTCCTTGGTGAAGATCATTGATTCGCGGGTGGGACCAGACAGCTCGAAGAAGGTGGTCATGGTCAACGCTCGGGTGGGGCAGGCTTCTATACAAGAGCCACAGAAGATGCAGCGTAGGTAATTGACCTGCCAAACCCGACCGTAGCGCTCACCAGGTGAATAACGCTCTTCCTCGGTGTTGGCGCCGCCTTCCACGAAGATGGCGTCGGCTGGACAAGCCCAGGCGCACAGCTCGCAGCCGACACACTTCTCTAGTCCGTCGGGGTAGCGGTTGAGCTGGTGCTTGCCGTGGTAGCGCGGGAAGGGTGGCGGGTACTTGAACGGGTACTGCTCGGTGGTGGGCTTCAGGAACAGTGTCTTGAAGGTCACCCCGAAACCCGCCCAGGGAGCCACGCCATGGGCGAACCAGCCCTTTTCTTTGCGGCTGGGATCAAGTGGCTTGTTCTGTTTGCTCACTGTTCCTCCTGAGGGCTGGACGCGGCGGCAACGCCGGCGCGCTGCGCCCGGGGCGAATCCGGCAGGGTCTGTCCTGGTAGCGGTGGCACCGGGAAGCCGTCCTTGTATGGGTCAAACGGTTGCTTTAGCTCCTTGGCTTCACGGTCCAAGCGGGCCTGCTTCTCTTTGGCAGACTCTCGCACCGGCCAGAACCACAAGATCACCAGTAGCACGCAGGCCAAGGAAACCAGCGGCACGGCCCACTCGTTGAAGCCTGCACCGAACACGTCGATGAACTTCACTACGGTCAGCACCGCTATCCAGGCCATGGCGGCCGGTAGCAGCACCTTCCAGCCCAGGCGCATGAACTGGTCGTAGCGGAAACGCACCACTGTGCCGCGAATCCACACGAACAAGAACATGACCATCCAGAGCTTGATGAAGAACCACAGCACGGTCCACCAACCGGTGTTGAGCATGCCGTCGTTGATGGCGCTCAAAGGCCACGGGGCTCGCCAGCCACCCAGGAACAAGGTGACGCAAACCGCCGAGACGTTCATCATGTTGATGTATTCGGCCAAGAAGTACCAGGCGAACTTCATCGAGGAGTATTCGGTCATGTAGCCGGAGACTAACTCGCCCTCTGCCTCGGGTAGGTCGAAGGGGAGACGGTTGACCTCGCCAACCATTGACACTATGTAGATGAAGAACGAAGGTGCCAGCATCACAGCGAACCACATACGCTCCTGGGCACCGACAATCTGGCTGGTCGACATGGATCCCGCCAGGATGAACACTGTCACCAGGCTCATGCCCATGGCTAGCTCGTAAGAGATGATCTGGGCTGAAGAGCGGATCGAACCCAGCAGCGAGTAGGTGGCCCGCGAAGACCAACCGCCCAGCACAATGCCATAGACCCCGACGGCTGCCACAGCCAGGATGTAGAGCACCGCCACCGGGAAGTCGGTCAGCTGGACCGGGGTCTCGATTGAGGTGAACGGGATACGGACCATGCCACCCACTGGGATGACGGCGAAGACCATGAGCGAGGCCAACACCGAGATCATGGGCGCCACAATGTAGACTGCCTTGTCCGCCCGCTTGACGTTCATGTCCTCTTTGAACAGCAGTTTCATCGCGTCGTAGATGGACTGGGTCAAGCCCCACGGGCCGCGCACGTTGGGGCCCAAGCGTTGCTGGAAGCGAGCCACTAGACGGCGCTCGAACCACAGCGCAAACAGCACCGAGTTCAAGCCGAAGAACAAAATTAGGACCGCCTTGATGGCAACAATCCAACCGTTGTCCTGGCTGAAATCCGCTGGGGGCGCTGCCGCGCCGCCGACACTCAGTAGTACAAGCTTCACCGTTCTACCTCCTTGGCACGACCCAGACCCAGCTGGACCACAGCGCCACTGGTCACCGCCAGGGCTTCGTTGACATGGCTGCCGGGGGACTTGGCGGGTAGGTGGACCACGTGGTCCACCATGTCGGTGATCTGTACCGGCAAGG
>Ga0123356_10005317_pt1 | contig 13129 bp, 10 predicted proteins | sample TergutEmb28metaG_2_FD_92546 | JGI IMG/M metagenome (GOLD analysis project Ga0123356, IMG submission 92546) | Embiratermes neotenicus P3 segment gut microbial communities from Petit-Saut dam, French Guiana - Emb289 P3 | ecosystem: Host-associated > Arthropoda: Insects > Digestive system > Gut ... | reverse complement strand
CCATACAACGACCCGCCGTCTTTTGCGCGTATGGTTCTGCCTGTATTTTTGTCGGTCAGTTTCGTTATCCGGCCTTTGGACAGCTTTATTTCCAATGCCCCCGCGTCTATTTCCGTTTCGGGCGCGGTTGGGATTTCAGCTTCGCTCAGGCTGATCAATTTTATCTGCGCGGATTCTTCGTCGATGGGGTTGTCCGTGTATTTTACCGTTATCGCGTTATAGCCGAAAGCGGGCGTTTTTACTTGCGTCACGACGTCGACCGACACATAGTCGTGCCTGCGCCATTCTTCGGGCACGCAGAAAAACGAATTTCGGTCCACGATTTGATAGTCCAGTTCGCCGCCCGCCGCGTCGTACAGTTTGAATTTTTTCACGCCGCGCGGGTCAGTCACGCACATGCGCACGGTTTCACACCGTTCGCGAGCCTGCGTATTTACAACTGCGGCGAGCAGGCCGTCTGTATATTTCACATTGCCCGCCAATTTGGTCAGATAATTTTTTATCATCATTTCCGCTTTGGTACGCGCGTTTTCGGCGATTGTCAAAAGCTCCAAATCGTCGCTCTGCAGCACCCAGTCGATGGCGTGGCCGGTTATTTCGAACAATTGGAGCCACAGCCCGTTTATTTCATCCTCCGGATAGGGTATGCCCATAAAAGCGCATATGGCGCACACGTTTTCCAGCCGGACGATCAATTTATCCAAGTCGCCCCTCATACGCCACATGGAACGGTCGCCTTTCCCGGGCAAATTGAAAGTCAGTTCCGCATCGTCCAAGCCGCCTTCGAACACAGGCAGATCTTTTTGCGCCAGCTCTTCGAAATATTGCCTCGTCGTGCCGAATTTCAACTCGACCGGCTCGCGCCTGTTCCATTCTTTGACAAATTCGTCCAGCTTGATTTCTTTATCGAACCAGTTGAGCGGCGGGCAGCTGTCGTCGCAGCCGTAGGGTATGAGCTCCGTGTCGGCCGTGAACAGCCCGTCCGGGCGCCGCGCGGCAAGCTCTTCGTCAAAGAACGCCCGGCGTATCTCGTCCCACCGGGTATCATAGTCCATATTGCTGTACCGGACGTGGAAAAAGCCCACACCCGCGCTTCTTGCCACCAATATTTCGGAGCCGTCCAATCCTTTCCACCAAAAGACGCGCGGTATCTTGCGCTGGTTCAGCGATATCTCGGGGCGCTGGAATTTGTAATATTTAAAGCCCGCGAGCTTCAGTATCTGCGGCATCTGCCGCTGGCCCGACGCCGTGTCGACGTTTAAATAGTACGGTATTTCGCCTATGTCAAGCAATTTTTTAAAATATTCGTCGCCGACCTGCAGGTTGCGCACGAAAGTTTCCTCGCCGACATAGGACGGCCGGGCAAGGCTGTAGCCGCCGTTGGAGACCTCTATGCGCCCCTCTTTCACATAATCCTTGAATTCGCCGATCCGCTCGGGATAATTTTCAAAGAAAGGCAACAGGCTGTGCACCACGTTGTCGATAAGCCATGTGGCGTCGGGATTGGCCTTGAGCCAGTTCAGCGTCTCGTTGAACAGCATGCAATAGCGCAGAATGTGCCACTGGCGTTCGCGCTCCCACGCATAGTCATGATGGGAATGTCCGATCACGTAAATCTTTTTCAGCGACCCGTCATTGAGGATTTCTATACCCATAAATAATCATATCCTTTCAATAAAATCGATAAATCGATAAAATACTTTTCTTTTCCGCATATCTATTATATCATATTAAAAAACAGGATGTCAACAATTTTATGGCGTTATTTTGCTGTTGACTTATTCGGCGAATGATGGTAAAATAGTCTGTAACTCAATCTAAAAAATTTATCGGGGGAATTATGGTGATGGATATAAAACTGAGCGCCGCCGCCCGGCGCGTATTGAACGATTCGGCGCTTATTTCGATCCGCGACGGCTGGCTTTCGCGCCTGCGGCGTCTGTTTTGCGGCGAAGACGACGCGAAAACGGTATTTGCCGTCAGTGGAATTACCGGTTATTCCGGCGATTTTTCGCTGCCGTACAGCGAACCCGAACGCTGGGTGAGCGAATGTCTGGAAAATTTGGCCGAAAACGCGAAACAAGCCGGAGACCCCGATGTTTTTACGCCGCTCTGCATACAAAACGGCGTCTTCGGAGTTCATTACGCCGACAGTATTTTCGGATGCAACGTATTTTTCGAGTACGGCCAATGGTACAGCGAATTTCTGGATTGCGAAGTGGGGGAACTGCCTAAGCCGGATATAGAAAAAAGCGAAGCGTGGCAGCTGACGCGGCGTATGACGGAAGCGTTTGCCGGCGCGGGCGTGAAACTTCCCGTTTACGGGCTGCCGACCATCGCCAGTGTCCTCAATGTGGCGGTGAATATGTACGGCGAACGGATTTTGAGGGCTATGCTCTGCGAGCCCGCCGCCGCCGCCCGCGACTTGAAAACAATCAATGATACGCTGATAGAATTGCACCGCCGCCTGATTGCCATGCTCCCGGCGGATCAGTTACAGCCCGTGCTCCCCGACGGGCGTATACAACCGCCGGGGTTCGGCCAAATTTGCGGCTGCACCACCCAGCTCATTTCGCCCGCCTGCTACGGCGAAATGATTGCCCCCCTTGACAGCGGGCTTTTGGGCGTTTACCCGAATGGCGGAATGATGCACCTGTGCGGCGCGCACGAGCACCATATACCGGTATTCCGCGGTATGGACAATTTGCGCGCCGTTCAGTTAAACGACCGCGCTTCCGAGGGTTTGGCACAATATCACGCGGGGCTGCGTCCCGACCAGATTATCTATTTATGTCCTTGCGAGGGCATGCCCGCCGAAAAAGCCGCGGATATAACAAAAGGCGAACGCTTAGTGCTTGTAGGGCGTCATAGAGCCGGTAAGAAATAATAACGATGTGATATGGGGGCTGTTGCAATTGAAGATAACTTTTATCCGTCCCAGTATGACGGGAAAACAATCGAGCGACGCCCTGAAGCCGTTGGTGTTCGCAATTTTACGCGGCCTTACGCCCAAAGACGTGACCGCGGTATTCTACGACGAGTGCGTGGAGAAACTGCCCGACGCCGTTGACGGCGAAGCGGCTGTGTTCAGCGTCGAAACTCTTGCGGCCAAACGCGCTTATGCTCTCGCGGCAAAGTACAGGCAAAAAAACCCGCATTTGAAAATCATAATGGGCGGCTTCCATGCCACGGCCGTTCCGGATGAAGCGCTCCGGCACGCCGACTGCGTTGTCACGGGCGATGCGGAACCCGTCTGGGGCGCTCTGATTGCCGATCTCCAAAGGGGCTCCCTGAAACCTCTCTACGCCTCCGCAAACGGCATCATGCTGCCATTTCGCAGTACTGACCATTCCGTTTTCAACGGCAAGAAATACGCGAAAATAGGCGTTGCGCAATGGAAGCGCGGGTGTATATACAATTGCAATTTCTGCTCCATAAACGCTTTTTATAGTTCCTGCGTGGCCGAGCGCGAAATAAGCGACGTCATCCGGGAAATTTCCGCCGCCAAAGAGAAAATCTTCTTCATAGCCGACGACAATTTACTGCACGACAGAGCCAAATTGAAAATATTTTTGACGGAGCTCGCTTTGCTGAAGAAAAAATGGGCTTGTCAGATAAGCGTCAACGTGGCCAAAGACCCTGAAATACTGGGCCTTATGAAAAAGAGCGGCTGTATTATGGCCATAGTCGGTTTTGAGAGCATGAGCGAGGCCGCGCTTACGGAAATGGGAAAACGGCAGCGCGCCGCGGAATATGACGACGCCGTGCGCGTAATCCACTCATACGGCATAATGCTCTACGCCGCCTTCATTTTCGGCTACCCCGGCGATACCGTTGAAAGTTTTGAGTGCGTGTACAAATTTGTGATGAAGCACAAGCCGGCAATAGTGAATTTCAATCCGCTTTTAGTCATGCCGGGGACGGCTCTATACGACGACCTTCTCAGGCAGGGCAAGCTCATAGATTCCCGGTGGTGGCTGGCCGATACATACAAATACGGCGACGCCACGCACTATCCCGACAATATGACGCCCGAACAGCTTGCCGAGGGCTGCAAAAAACTGCGCTACAGGTTTTATTCGCTGCGAAGCATATTTTGGCGGGCGCTGAAGCCTGTCAATATCAGGCATTTTTTTGTGTTCGCGCTGATCAATTTGGTCTCTTTCATTGAGATACGGCGCAAGCAGAAATTGAAGCACGGAGGAAACGGATAAATATGAAAATCACCCTGATCAAGCCGACAATCGGGACAAAGAGCCGCGAGCTTTATGTCGACGAGGGGCGTATGGAGCCCCTGCAGCTCGGCGTCATCGCGGCGCTTATTCCCTCCGATACAGAGGTCGCCCTCATCGACGACCGCATGGAAGAAATACCGTTCGACGACCCCACCGATGCGGTCATGATCACCGTGGAAACCTTTACCGCCAAGCGCGCCTATGAGATTTCCGCCGAATACCGCCGCCGGAACGTCCCCGTCATCATGGGCGGCATGCACGTCAGGCTCGCGCCCGAAGAAGTCATGGAACATTGCACCTCCGCTGTTTCGGGCGACGCGGAAAACATCATACCGGCGATAATCGGGGACTTGAAGGCAAACGCGCTAAAACCGCTATATCAATGCGGCGTGGCCGACCCGCCGCAGCACAGGCTGCCGGCACGGCGGGATCTGTTTACGGGCAAGGGTTACCTCCCCGTCTCGCTGATGCAGTTCAGCCGCGGGTGTATACACGGTTGCAGCTACTGCGCGGGCAGCGTCTACTTTGAGAAGAAGCATTACTGCCGCGCCGTCGATGAGGTCGTCGCCGAAATAAAAGCCCAGAAGCGCAAGCTCATATTTTTCGTCGACGACAACCTCGTGGCCGACGTCGAGCGCGCAAAGGAGCTGTGCCGCGCGCTCATCCCCCTCAAAATCAACTGGGTGAGCCAGGGTACCGTCGGCATGGTCTACGACGACGAGCTCATGCGCCTCATCGTGGAAAGCGGCGGCATGGGTTTTGTGATAGGATTTGAGTCCCTGAATCCCGGCAGCCTTTCCCTGATGAACAAAGACATAAACAAGCCGCAGGGCGTCTTCAATGAATACGCGCGCGAAGTCGGGATACTCCGCAAATACGGGCTCCAGACCTGGGCGGCGTTCACACTCGGGCACGATACCGACACGATAGAAAATATAGAGCGGACCCTCGAGTGGGCGCTCAAAAACAAATTCACATTTGCCGCGTTCAATATACTCATGCCCTACCCGCAGACCGCCTTATACAGGCAGCTCGAAGCAGAGGGCAGGCTTTTGTATGGGGGCAAGTGGTGGCTGCACGATGATTACAGGTTCAACCACGCCGCATTCGTACCAAAGAACATGACAGCCGAAGAATTGACGGCCCTGTCCTTTTACTGCCGCAAGCGTTTCAACAGTCCGCTTTCCGTCTTGTACAGGTCATTTGAGCCGAAGACCAATATGCGGACGCTGAAAAAATTTCTCACATACTGGCTGTACAATCCGCTTTTCCGCAAAGAAGTCCACAAAAAACAAGGCCTGAAGTTCGGGCTGAAACATTTCGAAAAGGGGGAAGGCGAATGATGAAAATATTGCTGCTTTTGCCGTGGGAAACCGAACTTCCGGCGCCGTCCGCGCCTATAAAAGAAAGTAGGTTTTTTATTTGAAGCCAAAGAAACTCACGACATTTGAGGCGGCGTGCACCGTCGCCGGCAACGGAATAGGCGGCGGGCTCATGGCGCTGCCGTTTCTGGCGCAGCATGCGGGATGGCTGGGCACGATTCTTGTTTTGTGCTTTGCGTATCTCGTGACGGTCGCGCTGCATTTTATGATCGCCGATATGCTGCTGACTGCGAAAAACGGCAGCGGTATATTGTCCGTATTCCGGGAATTTCTGTTCAGAGGCAAACTGAAAACGCCGCTTACGGCCGGGTTTTTCGTTTTGCTTCTTATCACGCTGCTGTTCAATTTAAGCGCCTACATAGCCGGAGGCGCGGATATAATCTCAGAGCTGACAGGCGCGCCGCCGGCGGCGTCTATGATCGCGTTGTATCTGGCCGCCGCGATAGTCCCGATACTTGGCCTGAAGGCGCTCGGAGTGTCCGAAAAGGCGACGGTTCTCGTGATGATTGCGGCAGCGGGCGCGCTTTTTGCGGTTTCTTTCGCCAAAGGCAGCAACGCGCTCCCCGCTTTCCCGGCGGGCGCCAAAGCGGTTTTCGCCCTTTACGGGCTGGCGATGTTTTCGTTTTCCGCGCTTTTTTCCGTACCGCAGGCCGTCGAGGGCTTGGAGCGGAGGCCGCAGGCGATCAAGGCCGCCATTGCCGCCGGCGTCGGTATCAACCTCGGTATGAGTCTGGCAATATGTTTTTCGGCCCTGCGCGCTTCACACACGGTGACCAAAGTGGCGATAGTCGGCTGGAGCGCGGCGCTCGGCGCGCCGGTCGGGCTCGTCGGCTCTCTGCTTGTGCTCGGAGCCATGATAACCTCCTACTGGGCGATTTCGCTCGCGCTGTCCGATATGGTATGCGAGCAGCTGGGCGCAAACAGGCAAAAATGGCCGGTCTATATGATATCTACGCTCCCCTGCCTTTTGCTGGCGCTGTTCAGCGGCGCTTCGTTTACGTCGTTTATAGGCGTCGCGGGCGGCGCGGTGGCGGTCATAATAGCGCTTTTACTGCTGCCCGCGTATAAAAACGCGCATAAGCTGTCGGGTAACGGGGACGAGCGGGTGATGGCGCGTCCGCTTGGGGGCGCCCTTTGGCTTATTTTGTTTGTCGGGGTTTGCTATATCTTGATGGCGGCCGGGTCAATGCTGGCCGTTTAGCCGTTTAAAGGAAAGGGGTTTTTATGAAGATAGCGTTTTTGTCCCCGGCGGGGGCAATGCACAGGTATAACGGGAGCTTCGGCAAAGGGCTGCACTACGCGCCGCTCACCATGACGACGCTCGCCGCCCTTGTCCCGGGGGAAATGGAAGCGGATATGAAAATTTACGACGAAACAGTCGAGGCGATACCGCTCTCCCTCGACGCCGATATCGCCGTGATAACGGCGATAACCGGCACGAGCTCCAGGGCGTACCGGTATGCGGATTACTTCCGCTTTCGGGGAATCACCGTGTTTTTGGGCGGGGTGCAGCCCACCCTTGACCCCGCGGAAGCGGGTAAGCATTGCGACGCCGTATTTACAGGCGTCGCAGATCGCACATTCCCGCAGGCGCTTCGCGATTACAGGGCAAACAGGCTGCAGTCCGTTTACAGGCAGTGCGAACCCCTTACCCTCGAAAAGCGGCCGATACCGCGGCGCGATCTTTTAAAGCCGCGCGCGTATATAACCGTCAATTCCGTGGAGGCGGTGAGAGGATGCCCTCTGCCCTGCACTTTCTGCGCGTACCCGGCGGCATTCGGCAAAACGCCGGTTTGCAGGCCCGTAAACGATGTGATCGCCGAAATCGAGCAGCTCGGGGGCAGATATGTGCTGTTCCCCGATGTGAACCTGCTGGCCGACATGGACTACGCGAAACGGCTCTTCAGCGCCATGATACCGCTCAAAAAGCGGTGGTTCGGGCTGACCACTTCCGGCGTCGCCCTCGACAATGAGTTCTACGCGATACTCGAAAAGAGCGGCTGCAAGGGCCTGCTTATCGGTTTTGAGAGCGTCGACCAGGCGGCGCAGGGATATATACGAAAAGGCGTGAACAAGATCCATAGCTACGAATCATTGGTCAAACGGCTGCACGGCAGTGGTATTCTGATCAACGGCTGTTTTGCTTTCGGCGGCGACGACGACGATAAGGACGTCTTCAAGCGCACAGTCGAGGAAGTCGGGCGTCTGCGCATAGACTTGCCCAGATACTCCATACTGACCCCGTTTCCAAATACGGAGCTCTACCGCAGCTTAGATGAGCAGGGGCGTATTTTCGAATATGAACCCGCCATGTATGATGTGGAACACGTAGTGTTCCATCCAAAGAATATGACCGCCGACGAGCTGTATGAGGGCACCGAATGGGCGTGGCGCGAAACATACAAAACCGGAAGTATTCTAAAGCGCATAAATAAGCTGAGCCCGATCAGCTATATGACAAACTTCGCATACCGGACATACGCGGATAAGTTTATCCGCTTTACAAAAGAGGTCATGTGCGACAACAGCGACATACCGGAGGTGAACATATGAAACTGTTATTTATCCTTCCCGCAATCGGGAAAAAGGACGGCGAGCAGTATATCGGGACCTGGAAGATGGAACCGCTCATGATCGCCGCGCTCAAGGCCCTTACGCCCCCCGATATCGAAACGCATTTGTTTGACGACCGAATTGAGAGCATAGATTATTCCGTCGAGGCCGACATAGCCGCCATATCGGTTGAAACATACACCGCCGCCCGCGCCTATCATATAGCGGCGAAATTCAAAAAAAGGGGCATACCCGTCGTCATGGGCGGGTATCACGTCACCGCCGTGCCCGACGAAGCCGCGCGGCACGCCGACTGCATCGTCGTCGGCAACGCGGAGCCGGTTTGGGCGGCCATGCTCGACGATTTTAAAAACAACAGGCTGCAAGCCCGCTACGACGGCGGGCGCGGCGGCATACCGCCAATGCCCGACAGGAGCGTCTACAAAACAAAAAAATATCTTCCCCTCTCCCTGATCGAAACGGGGCGCGGCTGCCCCAACCACTGCGAGTTCTGCGCGGTCACCTGCTTTTACCGCGCCAATTACACGCCGCGTCCCATAGGGGATATAGTCGCCGAGATCAAACAGGCGAAAAACAAGTTTGTGTTTTTCGTCGATGACAACCTGTCCGCAAACCGCGGCCACCTCATGGCCCTGTGCGAAGCGGTCGCGCCGCTCAAAATCAAGTGGACGAGCCAGGCGTCACTGGCCGTGGCAAAAGACGGCGAGCTTCTTCGCGCGATGAAAAAGAGCGGCTGTCAGGTGCTTTTGATCGGGTTTGAAAGCCTTGACAAAAAGAACCTCGACCAGATGAATAAAAGCTGGAACTACAAGCTGGGCGAGCGCGACGAGCTCGTCCGCAAAATGCACAAGGCGGGCATCGGAATCTATGCGACATTTGTTTTCGGGTTTGACGCGGACGCCGAGGAAACTTTTGAGGACACGCTCAGATTTGCCATGAAGCACAAGTTTTTCTTTGCCGCGTTCAATCACCTGCTGCCCTTCCCGGGTACGCCGCTCTATGAGCGCCTGCAGCAGTCGGGCAGGCTCTTGTATGATAAGTGGTGGCTCAAAGAGGGGTACAGATACGGGGATATACCTTACCGCCCCATGCAGATGTCCCACGAAGAGCTGAAAGAGAAGTGCGCCGCTGCCCGGAGGCGGTTTTTTAGCCCGTTTAACATATTCAAGCGCGGGCTGGCTTCGATTGGGCGGAACCCGAATCCGATGATCACGGCGATATTTTTTTCACAAAACAAGGCGCTCGGCAAAGAAGTCGACAAAAAACTCGATCTCCCCGTAGGCGCGGGGCTTGACGAAGGAGGCGCGAAATAAAGAAAATGAAGGATTTCAGTTACGAATACGCGGCGGAGAAGGACGGAGAGGAAATTGCCGCGCTGCTCGAAGATACGGAGTTTAAGGGCGGTATCTCAATAGCCTATTGCCGCAGGCCGAACGCGGTGGCCTCGCTCGCCAAAGACGGCGATAAATCGACGTTTGTAATCGCCAAAAATGCCGAGGGGAAGATCGTCGGCGTCGGCGGCTGCGTTATAAAAGGCGGCGTCGCCTACCTGACCGGGCTGCGCGCGGTTTCGCCGACCAATATTCCGAAGGCGTACCAAATGATAAAAGAGTTTTGCGCCGAAAACGGCGCCAAACTGACCTATACGACCATATTGCAGGACAACCTCGCCGCGCAGAAAATGCTCGAAAAGAAACGCGGCAGTATGCCGTATTACCTGCGGCACTCGGAGCTTGTCACCAATATCATAAGAAAGAGGCTGCGCGTCAGGGACAAGAACGCCCTTACGCTCGAAGACGACGGGTTTTATGTGCTGCACGATACTTTTGGAGAAGAGCTTGCGCGCGGGAGAGCCGTCGAGCAGTGGGATTATAAACAGTATGTGGTCAAGAAATACGGCCGGCAGCTAAAATTCCTCAAATTCTTCATCAAATGGCTGCCAAATGAAAATGAAGCGCTGAAGTTCTTTACCCTGCGCGAAGTCGCGGCGAACAACAGCGCCGCTCTGGAGAGCTTTCTGCGCCATGTTTCGCATATTGCATTACAAGGGAATTTCTTTGTTTACGGCGGCGCGGACTGCCCCGTGCGCTCGATCAAGTACCGCAGTATCGTCTATGTGGTCGACTGGGATAAAAACATCGACGACGTCGCTAAGATACGCCTTGACGTTGAAGTGGCCGATTTATGAGGGCGCTTTTTGGGGTTTTTGAATAAATATTGAAAAATTGTAAATTTTTGTGTCGGATTTTTCAGAAAATCCCGAAATTTGTTGCAATAATGCAAAAAGGATGATATAATGAAAGAATGAAAGAGTCAAAGTGTAGCGGATTTTCAAAGGGAGGTTTAAAACATATGAAAGTCGTTATATGCGAAGACGAAAAAATTTTTTCGAAACAGCTTGCGGGGTATGTAAACGAATGGGCAGCCAAAAAAGGCGTTTTGGTCGATATATTCAAGTACACAACCGCCGAAAAATTTTTGTATGAGTGGCAGGACGGGGAAGACTACGACATCATATTTTTGGACATCATAATGGGGTATATAGACGGTATGGAGCTGGCGAAAAAAATCCGTGAGACAAATACGGATATACCCATTGTCTTTGTGACTAATATAAGAGAATATGCAGTTGAAGGATATACCGTATCGGCGACGCGTTATTTGATGAAGCCGATAAAAAGAGAAGATTGTTTTGCCTGTCTTGATAAGGTCAATCAAACTGACAGGATAAAAAAATATTTTTTGTTTAAAGATCCGGAAAAAACTTTCAGAATTCCCCATGGGGATATTATCTACATCGAAAAGTCCGCGCACAACGCCAACATCGTAACTGGCAAAGGCAAATACGAAATCCGGAAAACGACGGCGCAATTGCTGGAGGAACTAAATGACGATTTGTTTGCGCAGTGCCACAAATCGTATATCATAAATATACGCCACATGAGTTCCATTTCAACAACTTTTGCCTTTATGACAAATGGCGCCGAAATCCCAATAGCCAAAAATATGGCAAAGGAAATAAACGCGAGATTTTATAACCACAACGTAGACAGAGTGAGGTGAGACCAAATGCCGATACGATGGATTTTTATACATATATTCGTAAATACTGTAGAAATTGGCGTGCTTTTTTACTTGCTGTGCAGCAAATTCCCGGCCAAAGGCAAAGGCAGGGCAATTATTCCCACTCTATGTTTTGCCGGAGCAAATATCTCTTTGATCATGGTGCGTGAATTCGGCCTTTTCGGCAGTTTGCCCTTAGCGGAAATTTTAGCTCCGTTATTTCCTTTAATATACCTGGTGTTTTTCAGAGAGGGGAAATTGTTAAAAAAATTTTTTTGGACTTTGATATCGTTTGCGATTTTGTCTTCGATTGCCTATTTTGCCATAACAATTATCGCGATCAACACCGGGGTCGCCAGCGCTGAAGCAATCATGCCGAATTCAAACGAATTACTGCTGACGATGATATTGGCGAAAACTGTTCAAGTGGCCATATTTTATGTTTTAGCCAAGCGCAAAAAAAGCGTCGAATCCAACAGCTTTTTATCTTTTGTGCCGATGCTGGTTTGCCTGATAGTTCCCTTGTTGAGCATTTTATCTATATTTTTTGTCAATGATATGATACATAATTACTTCGAGATACCCGGTGAATTGATATTTGTCGTTTCGATCGGCTATCTGGCGATGAATGTGATAGTGTATGTATTGTATGAGTTCCTAAGCAAAGAAGCGGAAAAAAATTATTTATTGGTGGCAAAACAAAAACAATATGAGCTTACCCAACAGCATAACAATCAAGTGATAGAAATATACGAAAAAATGCGCGAGTGGAAGCACGATTTTATGAACCACATGCAATTGGTATCGGGAATGCTTGAAAAAACGGATTCAAGCGGTAACAATGAAGCGATAAGTTATATTAAAAATTTGAATCATAAAATTGAAAGTTCGTATTTGGATATTGTCACCGGAAATTTGGTCGTCGACGCGATAGTTTCGGCCAAAGCGACAGTGGCGTCGGCAAATGATATAAGGTTTGAGCACAACATTTTACTGAAAGAAGATCTTTCCATAGATAGCACGGATTTATGTTCTATCTTGTCAAATCTTTTGGACAACGCGATAGAAGCTTGCCGCAAGCTGAGCGAAAACAAATATATCGATTTTGAAATGATTATAATAAAAAACCAGCTCAGCATAAAAATAACCAACGCGTCGGGCGGCGACTACAAGATGGAAAACGGAAAAATGAAAACGACCAAGAGCGGGTACCTGCATGGGATAGGGATGGGGCATGTAAAATCGATAGTCGAAAATTACGGCGGAATTTTTGAAGTTGAACCAAAAGCGGAATGCTTCACCGCGAATATAAGCATACCATTGTCCCAAGATTTTTCAAAATAACCTTGATTTTTGTCACGAAAGTACCTTTTTTTGTCACGAACGGAATTTTTTTGCCGTTCGTGACTATTTTTATGCATTGTGTGCCAAAGCCCGCACAGGGCATTTTTTTATGATATACTATTAACCGTAAACTAAAAAGTCGAAAAATTTGGAAGGGAGGTAATCAGGATTATGAAAAAAATAAAAAACGCGGTTTTGGGTTTATTCGGAAAAATAATTTCCTCCGTTTGTTTGTTTGCGGTCAGCATGTCTGTGGGAACTATAAGCCTGTGGGGACCATACGAACCGGAAATGCCGGAGAGCTTGGTTCCAAAAAACGGCGGATAAAAACAAAGGCGGCTTAACTCAAAAAACACTTGACGAAAACGGGTGCCGCGATGTGGCACCGAAATGAAGCTGGGATCATAGGACATCTATTGTCGTTCGCCGTATCGCTGCTAGCAGAGAAAGCAGCGAATGCAAGGAAATCTAATGGGGGAAGAAGGCAAAAGCATGAACAAAGTCACCATAGTCGACAGAAAAGCAGAATTG
>Ga0123356_10005316_pt1 | contig 13130 bp, 11 predicted proteins | sample TergutEmb28metaG_2_FD_92546 | JGI IMG/M metagenome (GOLD analysis project Ga0123356, IMG submission 92546) | Embiratermes neotenicus P3 segment gut microbial communities from Petit-Saut dam, French Guiana - Emb289 P3 | ecosystem: Host-associated > Arthropoda: Insects > Digestive system > Gut ... | reverse complement strand
GGCGCGATTGTACGTAATAATACAAGTACCGGCGCCGGAAGCGGCGTATTCATCAGCGGCGGAACATTTACTATGCTTGGCGGCGAAATAAACGGTAATATCGCTGCCGGCAATGGCGGCGGGGTCGGCATTTCTGGAGGCTCTTTTACCATGAACGGCGGCGATATCATAAACAACAAAGCCGACGGCTCGGGCGGCGGCGTACGTATCGGCAGCACGAGCTCAAGCGGCGAAATACTTATTGCAACGTTTGCCATGGCCAACGGAAATATCAGCAATAATACCGCCGATATCGCAGGCGGCGTTAGCATATCGGGAGCCGCATTCACAATGGCCAACGGCAAAATTAACAACAATGCTGCCAGCGGCACCTCCACTTGGGGCGGCGGCGTGCGGATCGCCAACGCAACTATCCTTGAAGAATTATGTATCGGCGAATTCATTATGGAAGACGGCGAAATAAGCGGCAACAGCACCCGCATATCCGGCGGCGGCGTGGGCATAGCAAGCGGCAGCGTATTTTCAATGCTTAACGGCAAAATAAACGGCAATCGCGCGGAAGTTAACGGCGGAGGTGTAGGAATATCGGGCGGAACTTTCACCATGACCAACGGTGAAATAAGCGGCAACCGCGCCGAAACAGGCGGCGGCGTGCGCGTTGCATCCGGCGGTGAAGTCAAAATAAGCGGCGGCGTTGTAGCCGGAGCCGGCCGAAATACGGCAGCCGTAGTTTCCGGAACACACACTCTCGACGGCGATGGCGTAATAATAATATGGAACAGGCCCGACGACGATGACATTCCAAATTATGAGGTTGGCTCAGCCACTCATCTGACAACGGCTCCGACCACAGCAACGGCTGTTTGGGCAACTGAGGACGGTGTCCTCGGCATTTCTTACGTGAATGGCGATAACGCGGGCTTCATCCCCATAGACGCGATGTTTACAACCTCAATTCTCTCTTACGACCGCGTGATCCCGCCGTCTGTCGATGACGATATCGCAGTCGTGGCGCCGGTTGTCGTGCTGGCCGGCGGGTTTGCAGCGGGGCCGAATCCGGTATCGCGGTTGGCGGGAGAGATAAGATTTTTCGCAGGGACGCCCGCCCCGATAACCAGCGGGACGCTGACAATTTTTGACGCGGCGGGTAATTTGGTTAGCAGGGTAGAAATTAAGGATAGTAAGAACGCCGGAGCAATAATGAACGGGCGGCGGGTTGTGGGTGCGTGGGATTTGACTGATATGCGCGGGCGGACGGTGGCCGAGGGTACGTATTTGGCTTTGGGGACGCTTACCACGGTTGGCGGCAAGCGCGAGCGTGTTTCTGTGGTTATCGGGGTACAGTAATGTATCCTGATGCCAAAATCACAGCGAGGCGCTATGTTTTGCTGGTATTCAGCCCTCCAGTGCTTGCATTTCGGTTCGCCATGTAATATATTATAGATATAGCTTGTCAAAAAAACAGAGAGGCCATAGCCCATGACCGAAGCCATTAGAGCCGAGCTCAACAGAATCGTAGATACGCTTGTTGGAACGGGCATAGTAACCAAAATCATCCTGTTTGGCTCCTACGCCGAGGGGCGGGAGACTCCCGAAAGCGATATAGATTTGTGTGTGCTGACATCCGTTAAAGACAGGCGGGCGTTGGACGTTACAGTGGAATTGCGGGTAAAGCTTATTAATGTCCAGGAAAGTCCGTTAGATTTGCTTGCCTACAATCAGGATGAGTTCTATTCCTACGCGGAACGCCCCAAATCTTTCCACCGTAACATAAAAGAGAAAGGGGTAGTCCTCTATGGCTGATATTTTGGACGTTGCGGAATGGATTATGTTCGGGCAGGGGGATTATGACTGCGCGGTTACTATTTCAAAAACGAACAATCCGTATGCTCCGCTGAAAGTATCTTACGACTGTCAACAGTCCGCTGAAAAAATCTTGAAGGCGTACCTCATCGCCAAAGATGGAGAGCGTCCCCAGACCCATGATGTTGTTTTACTCTTAAACAGGTGCAAGCAGCACTCTGCTGACTTTAATACCCTTGATGTACCCTGCGCATCCCTGGATACCTTTAAGGTGGCATCGCGCTATCCGTCTGAACTGAAGTTAACGCAGTCCGATATGGCGCAGGCTCTCAAGGATGCGGGGGAGATATTGGTGTTTACGAGGTCAAAGCTGAAAGAGTTGGGATATGAATAAATTACGTTACAACAGTGTGGCAATAGGCTGTACAACAGTTAAAATTGTTTTTTGAAACAACCGCCCCCATAGCTCAGTAGGATAGAGCACAGGTTTCCTAAACCTGGTGTCGCAAGTTCGACTCTTGCTGGGGGTATATTCGCGGGGCGCGTTCCGAAAGGGTGCGTCCCATTATTTTGTCCACCATTATACCGTAGACAGGGACACAGCGGTACCGCCTATGACCAACATCTTCTACAATTCGCACCATTCCCCCGCCGGAGCCTTCGCCTCGTTCACCTTAGGATACAAGGGCGCGTCGGGCGGCCTGGGGATAGAGCTGACCGGCCCGGCTTGTCAGAATGTTTACATCGGCGCGGAGTCGGTGGTTCCCGGGCAGTATCAGGCCCTGCCGTTTTATAAGGATCAGCAGGATGATGACGAGTGCCGTCCCAACAGTCAGGATGACAACCGCCCCAAGCGTGCGAAGATAACGCCGTTTGCGGATGGTGCGATTGCGCGGGAGATGACGCCGGGGTGCGATTGCTGGCGGGCCGGGGATATCGAGTTCAAAATCTATACGCCTCATCCGTCAGTCCCCGATCCGGCAAGCGCGGGGGCTGATGAGCTTAAGCGCGCGATAATCCCTGCCGTGTTTGTTGAGCTGACGCTTGACAATACCGCGCACCGCGTACCGCGCAGGGCGTTCTTTGGGTACGAGGGCAATGATCCTTATTCGGCGATGAGGCGGTATGTTTGTGAGGATGTTAAGGGGGTGGGGCAGGGGAGGATTACCGGGATATTTACGGATGATACGTCTGTTGACTGCGCCCTCGCGTTTTCGGTCAACGAGTTGTTGGCGGTGGAGAATCTTGAGGACAAGCTGCCGTTTGGTTTGGGGACTGCGGGGTTGGTGTTGATGACCGCCGCGGCTGGGGAGAAGCGTACGTGGAGGTTTGCCGTATGTTTCTATCGCGACGGCATCGTTACCACCGGCAAGGAAGCGTCGTATCTGTACACGCGTTATTTTAGGGATGTTGTTGATGTTGCGCGGTGTGGGCTTGACAGTTTTGATTTGTATAAACAATCTTCAATTGACCCATCCGTCGCCTTTGCATCCCGAAGGGATGCATCGCCTGGTAGCAAAGCGGATCCCCAAGAATTTTCCCGCATCCCGGAGGGATGCGCCCCCGGTTTGAGCGATGAGAGGCGGTTCCTGCTTTCCCAGTCGATCAAAAGCTATTACGGCGCGACGGAATTGCTGGTTGACGCCAACGGCGCTCCTTTGTGGATTGTCGTTGAGGGCGCGTACCGAATGATCAACACGCTCGACCTTGCCATCGACCACCTGTTCTTCGAGATGCGCAAAAATCCTTGGGCGGTGCGGTCGATACTTGATCAATACGCCGGTGATTATTACTACCACGACGATGTTAAGGATGTGTCCGGGAAGGTATCCAAAGGCGGCATCAGTTTCACGCACGACATGGGCGTTGCGAATGCTTTCTCTCCGCCTAACAGGTCGGCCTACGAGTTGCGCGGGCTTACCGGTTGCTACTCGTATATGACGCAGGAGCAGCTTGCCAACTGGATAATCTGCGCCGGTGTGTACTGGAGCGGCGCGGGGGATGACAGGTGGCTGGCGTCCCGGCGAGAAATAATTGAACAGTGTTTGACGAGCATGGTCAACAGGGATGGCGTTGATGATGAATCCCGCGACGGCGTGATGGATTTGGATTCGGCGCTGACCGGCGGCGGCGCGGAGATTACTACGTATGATAATGTTGATACCGCCCTCGGGCAGGCTCGGCGCAGCAGTTATATCGCCGTTAAGTGCTGGGCGGCGTATTTGGCGCTGGAGAGGATGTTTGGTAAGCTGGGATTGACGGGGCCGGCCTCGTCCGCCGCGGCTCAGGCCAAAAAGTGCGCCTATACCATTCTCAGGTATAAACGGGATGACGGTATTATCCCGGCGATACTTGAGGATAGCAATGAGGCGATGACATTGTCATTAGTCGAGGGGTTGATATATCCCTATAAAATGGGGATGTTTGATGATGCGGATTTTATCAACAGATACGGCGGCTTTGTTGATGCCCTGAAAAAACATTTTGAGGCCGCGCTTGCCTCATGTTGCAAATTCGGCGACGGCGCCTGGAAGATGTCCAAGACCGCCGACAACTCCTGGCCTAGCAAGACGTTCCTCTGCCAGTTCATATCCGAAAAGATCTTCGGCCGCGCCGCCGACGAGGCCGCCGACAGGGCCCACGCCGCATGGCTGCTCGACCCGGACAACGCCTTTTTCGCCTTCAGCGACCAGATGTCGGCGGGCAAGGTCTGCGGCAGCGCCTACTATCCGCGCGGGGTCACGGCCATCCTGTGGGTTTGATCCCCAATCAAAAAAGGCACGGTTTTGAACCGTGCCTCCGTTTAAAACAGTGTTTTTCGTGACTCGCCGCTCTAATTCCCGTTGCCCTCGATAATCGTCGTGGTTGTGCCGATAGTGGCTATGCTTACGACGCCGGAGATAAGGAAATCAAGGAACGTCTGCTTTGTCTCAACCCTGACCTCTTTCAGATCATTGTCCCTGATAGTCTTCGCAACGCCGTCTTCGGCGTTAAAAAGGGGTACCAGGCCGTACAGTATGTACCAGTTTCTCTGAACCTTCTTATACGCTGCCGGCTGTGTCACGGTCATAATCTTGACGTCGCTGTTGGGCGGTGCGGCCATTTTGACGGAATAGCAGCCTGTCATTAGAACACAGGCGATCAACAGTGCAGAAATAACTGCGACCCTTTTGAACATATAAAGACTCCTTTTGTAGGTTATTGTTTTTGGATATTGCCGCCCCCTTAGCAATTCGGGATACGCACATCCTTTTAATTAAAGCGCTTATAGAATATATGCTATGGGATTTGCCACTACCAACAGAAAAAAATAAAATTTTGGTCGGCTTGACCTTTGGTGTGCCGAGATGCTATAATATAGGTATCGGCTTCCGTTGTCTGGGGTCGAAAAAAATAACATTTCACATCAAGGAGGTAAACTATGTCTTACAAAATTTCAGATGCATGCCTGGGCTGCGGCGCGTGCGTGCCCGAGTGCCCCGTCGACGCGATCGCGGAAGGGAACCCCTATACCATCGACGCAGGCAAGTGCAGTGACTGCGGCGCCTGCGCCGAAACCTGCCCGGCCGAAGCGATAAGCGCAGGGTAAGCGCGACTGGCGCTAGCGCGTTTTTGATCAATTATCGTCCCGCGTACGCGTTTCCCGTGCGCGGGACGGTTTTTATTTATGGCGTCCGCTAGTCCCTGCCCAAAGACAAAACCCGAACCGACGCAAACCCCGCCCGCAGCAGCTCTTCCGTACAAGCCTCCGTGGTAGCCCCGGTAGTCAAAATATCATCCACCAACACCACCTTTTTGTCCCTGGTGTCCTTAATGTCCTTAAGATTACATGCAAACGCCCCGGCAAGGTTCTCCAACCGCCCCTCACGGTCTAACTGTGTTTGCGTTCCGGTGTTTCTGATGCGCGTCAGCAGATCTGTACGCAGCAACAATGGGCGCATACCTTCTGGATGCTGAAAATCTATTGGGGGCGCATTTCCTACCAGGCGGTGCATCCCTTCGGGATGCGGGGTATCTTTGTGGGCGAGGCCTTTTAACAGTCCATTAGCGAAAAATTCCGCCTGATTGTAGCCCCGCTTCCGCATTCTCGCCTTGTGCAGCGGTACGGGAATGACAAAATCAATACCATTAAAAAAATCATCCGGTATAAACGGCGCGCTAATAATCCCCATATAATAAGCTAACTGACCCTTGCCCTTATATTTGATATGCCTGGCGATGGAACTCATCGTATCGTCGTAATCATACAGCGAAAAAATCTTTTCAAACGGAAAGTCCCAAGCGAACTCGCACGCGCATTCACGCTTGCGGCGGTTCACGGCGCATCGCGGACAGGCGTCACGCGCGGTGTGGTTGAGGGCCAGCGAATCTATACATCCTCCGCAAAACCATTTGCTGCCGCCGCTTAGCGGCTTGTCGCAGACTACGCAGAGCGGCGGGATGAGAAAGTCCTCAATCCGCCTGACGAGCGACAGAAGCGGCCTGGCCGACAGAGCCCTATTTCTTTTTACCGTGCTTTTTTGCGTTGTTTTTCGCGCTGTTTTTAATGGAATCATTGCCGCCCCCTTTGGCTTGTCCACTATCGCTGCCTTTGGCCTGCCCGCCACCCACTTTTACAGGTCCGCGAATAAGCCCTCTCACGGCCAGTCCGCCAAAGACAAAAAACGTTACTATGCAAATCACCTGATTGTGCGTGAGCGGCCCCACCATCTCGCCCGGCGTGTAGGCGCGCGTTAGCTCGATGCAGAAACGCACCGCGGCGTAGAGCGATATAAGCAAATAAATCTGCAGGCCAGCGAAGTAGCGCTTGCTCCTGCCGGCAAATATCAGGATCAGCCCGATGGCGATTCCGCCGGCCGACTCGTAGAACTGCGACGGCTGCAGGCCGTGCACGGAGCCGGTTACGTACTGGTAGTAGCCGGCGGGCGATCCGGCATTCGGATAGTCTATGGAGAAAAGCGCCCCGGCCTTCGCCGCCGCGCCGTAGCAGCAGCCGTTTAAAAAACAGCCAACCCTCGTCAGCGCAATCCCAAAACCCACGCCAGGCGAACAAACATCCAAATACGTAAGCGGCGGCAGTTTCTTCACCTTGAAAAACACCGCCGCGGTGATGATAGACGCTATGAACCCACCGTACATCACAAGACCGCTGAGCCCGACCTGCCCGTCTTGAAACGGGTTGACGATGGACAACAGATTACCGCTGAACTCGTGAAAATGCGTCATTACATAATAAGCGCGCGCCCCCACCACCGCGGCGACTATGACAAACAGCCCCAAGTCATAAATAACGTCAGGATCAAGCCCGCGCTTTTTGGCAATATGCCGCGCGACAAATATCCCAATCAAAAACGACAACGCAAGCATCGCGCCGTAAGACGGAACACGAAACGAAAAAATTTGAAACAATGTAGGATGCATAATGTCCCCCCGATATCAATATGATTTTGCGAAGATCACGCGCTGCTTCGACGGCTCTCCGCTGATTATACATTTCCCATCCTCCGGCTTCCCATCCAGCGGAATACAGCGGATCGTCACGTTCAAGTCATTCTTAACCTGCTCCTCAACAGCCGCCGACCCGTTCCAGTGACAAAGCGCGAAACCGCCGTGGATCTCAGGCTTGTCCTTGTTAGCCGGCGTGAAGAACTTGTAAAAATCATCTTTTGTGTCGATGACCTTGATATTGCTGTCGCGAAACGCCTTCGCACGCTCAAGCATGCTGTTCTGGATGTCGGTAAGGATATCGGCCACCTTGCTGATGAATTCCACCCGCCCCATCCCAAACCGCTCCTTGCGACTCTTGTCACGGCGACCAACGAATACAGAATCGGACGCAATGTCCCTCGGCCCGATTTCAAGATATATGGGAATACCCTTCTTGATCCACGACCAAACCTTGTCCCCACCGCGTCCCTCGCGCTTGTCAACCTCAACCTCAAGACGCCTGTCGTCATACCGAACATCCCTGAGTTCAGCAGCGAGCTTGTCGCAGTACTCTATAACTTGTGATGACGCCTCGTCGTCCCCATGCACAACAGGCAGAATAACGATGTGCGACGGTGCAAGGCGCGGCGGCACGATCAACCCGTCGTCATCACCATGCGTCATTATCAACCCGCCTATCAAACGCGTAGACACGCCCCAACTGGTCGTCCACGCAAACTCCTCTTTTCCGGCCGCGTCAAGAAATTTGATTTCAGATGCTTTAGCAAAGTTCTGGCCAAGAAAATGCGACGTTCCCGCCTGTAAAGCCTTGCGGTCCTGCATCATAGCCTCAATACAGAGCGTTGACACGGCCCCGGGGAACCGCTCCGACTCCGTTTTTTCGCCCTTGATGACCGGCATCGCCATGTACTCCTCGGCGAATTTCGCGTAGACATTGAGCATCGTAGTCACCTCTTCCTGCGCTTCCTCGGGCGTGCTGTGCGCGGTGTGCCCCTCCTGCCACAAAAACTCCGCCGTCCTCAAAAACATTCGTGTGCGCATCTCCCAGCGGACTACGTTTGCCCATTGATTTATCAATAAGGGAAGGTCGCGATAAGACTGTGTCCATTTGGCGAACATCGCGCCGATTATTGTTTCGGATGTTGGACGGACGACAAGCGGTTCTTCAAGCTCGCCTGCGGGGATCAGTTTCCCATCAGGACCGGCCTGAAGACGGTGGTGCGTTACGACCGCGCACTCTTTCGCGAAGCCCTCTACGTGCTGTGCCTCTTTTTCTAAGAAACTCTTGGGGATGAAGAGCGGGAAGTAGGCGTTCTTGTGGCCGGTCGCCTTGAACATGCCGTCGAGGACGCGCTGTATGTTCTCCCAGAGCGAGTAGCCCCACGGTTTGATTACCATACATCCTCTTACCGGGGAATTCTCGGCGAGGTCAGCGGCTTTGATTATTTGTTGATACCATTCGGGGTAATCAACTTGACGCGTGGGGGTTATGGCTGTTTTCGGTTGTCCTGACATGTTTTTATGCTCCTTATGAAAATCAAATTCAAAATCAAAATCTTTTAATGCTTTTGGGGACAGGGGCTACGCCCCCGTAACGCCCCCTATTCTAAAACCTATATACCCTAAAACCCATATCCTAAAACCAAATACGCAAAACCGGTACGGCAAAATCAACGGCACAATCAACACATATCAAAACCTGCTTAATGCCTCAAAATCCAACGTAGCAAATAAATCATTTATTGTTTCCGCACGCCTGATCTCCATGACGTCCCCATTTTCGCGGCGCAATAGTTCTGCGCTGCGCGTCTTGCCGTTGTAGTTGAAGCCCATTGCGTGGCCGTGGGCGCCGGCGTCGTGGATTGCTACGATGTCGCCGGGGGCAACGGTTGGCAATTGGCGGTCAATCGCGAACTTGTCGTTGTTCTCGCATAGCGATCCCGTAACGTCGTAGAGTTGATCCGCCGGTTGCTTCTCCTTGCCTATTACCGTGATGTGGTGATAGGCGCCGTACAGCGCGGGGCGCATCAGGTTCGCCATGCAAGCGTCTAGGCCTACGTAATTCTTGTAGGTCTTCTTGATGTGAAGGACCTTTGATACGAGGAAGCCGTACGGCCCCGTCATCATCCTCCCACACTCAAGATATATCTTCAGCGGGTGCAGGCCTGCCGGGACGATGATTTTCTCGTACGCCGCCTTGATGCCCACAGACACCGCGTTAATGTCAACCGCAACTTGCTCAGGACGATAGGGAATGCCGATCCCGCCGCCCAGATTCACAAAGTCAAACTTTATCCCCACCTCTTTCGATATCTCCGCCGCGCGCTCGAACAGCATCACCGCGGTATCTATGAAGTACTGGTAATTCAACTCGTTCGACGCAACCATGGCGTGGAGGCCGAAGCGCTTCACACCCTTCGCCTTCAAAATCTTATAGCCGTCAAACATCTGCTCCTTCGTAAAGCCGTACTTGGCCTCCTGAGGATTGCCGATGATGGAATTACCTGTCCTTGCGGATCCCGGGTTATAGCGAAAACAGACCAGCCCCGGCAGCCCGGCGCAGTCCTCAAGAAATTTTATGTGGGTGACATCGTCAAGATTGATGATCGCCCCAAGATCCCTGGCAAACTTAAACTCGTCCGCCGGCGTGTCGTTAGACGAAAACATGATGCTCTCGCCGGTGATCCCGCACCGCTTCGCAAGCTCCAGCTCCGCCATGGAACTGCAGTCGGCGCCCATGCCCTCCTGCTTGAATATCGTCATCAAAAACGGATTGGGCGCGGCCTTGACGGCGAAATACTCGTAAAACGCTGGCGCCCACGAGAAAACCTCTTTAAGCCTGCGCGCATTTTCCCTAATACCCTTTTCATCGTAGACGTGAAAGGGAGTCCTGTATTGATTAGTCATGCTGATGATATCGTCATTACTGAACGGCAGTGTTTTGGTACTCATAAATCACCTTAATCACCTTTTGTATTTAAATGATGTCTGACCGTGTTTATTGCGGCGCAGCCAATCAGGATTTTCAGGATTAATGGATTTTCAGGATGAACGTCAAAGGATTAAAATCATTTTTAGCCGTTGATGTTGAATTTTAATCCTGCTAATCCTCAAATCCTGTAAATCCTGATTCAGACAATGGGCGACCTGTTAGGCCGCCCGTATACTAGTAAAGAAATTACTTATCGTTCAACGCCTTGACACCAGGCAATTCCTTGCCCTCAACCAGCTCCAGCGATGCGCCGCCGCCCGTCGAAATGTGCGACATCTTGGCCGCAACACCGGCCTTCTTGACCGCCGAAACAGAGTCCCCGCCGCCAATAACCGTCGTCGCGCCGCTAAGTTCAGCGAGCGTCGCGGCAATCGCCTGCGTGCCCACCGCGAAACGCGGAAACTCGAACACGCCCATCGGACCGTTCCAGAATATCGTCTTCGCGCTCTTGATCGCGTCAGTGAAAATCTTGGTCGTCTCAGGGCCAATGTCCATACCCATCCAGCCATCCTCAACCCCGCCCGCGCCAACCACCTTCGACTCGGCGTCCTTGTCAAACGCCTGAGTAACGACGTTATCAACAGGCAGCAAAATCTTGACCTTCGCAGCCTCTGCCTTCTTTATGATATTGAGTGCTGTCTCGATCATGTCGTCCTCAACAAGCGACTCGCCGATCTTCCCGCCCTGCGCCTTCTGGAACGTATAAGCCATGCCGCCGCCAATTATCATGCTGTCAACCTTCGAGAGCAGACTTTCAAGAACGGCAATCTTGGACGACACCTTCGCGCCGCCAATAATCGCCACAAACGGCTTCACCGGATTGTCGACAACCTTGTCCTGCAGGAACACAAGCTCCTTCTCCATCAGAAAACCGGCCACCGCGGGCAGATAGTGCGCAATGGTCTCGGTCGACGCGTGCGGACGGTGCGCGGTGCCGAAAGCGTCGTTGACGTAAACGTCACCAAGCTCGGCCAGAACCTTCGCCATCTTCTCGCGCTCAGCGGCGTCCTTCGATGTCTCCTCTTTGTGGAAACGTGTGTTTTCAAGCATAAGCACTGCGCCGCCGTCAAGCTTCGCGGCCATCGCCTTGGTTTCATCACTTACGCAATCTGGCGCGAGAGCGACATCCTTCCCTAATAGTGTCGACAGATGCTTCGCCAGCGGCGCCATCTTGTGCTTGTACGACATGTACTGCGCCTCGTCAAACGCCTTGCCTTCCTTCTCCGCCTTCTCCTTGGCCTTCGCCCCGTCCTTCTTGGGGTCGCCAAGGTGCGACATCAGAACAAGGCTCTTCGCCCCCTGCTCAAGAACGTACTTGATGGTAGGCATCGCAGCCTGCATACGCGTATCGTCCTGAATAACACCCTTGTCCATCGGCACGTTAAAATCAACACGCATCACCACGCGCTTGCCCTTAAAATCGATATCTTTTACCGTCTTCTTCTTTAAAGCCATGATTATCTCCTGTCGTTAATTATCGAATGTTTGTTTTCGTTATATGGCACACGGCAGGCGGCAGGTTGCCGCCCCTACATAACCGAATCAAATATTATTTATTAAAAAAGGGAGCCTTATCGATATATTATCATAAAGCTCCCACACATCCATCAATACCCAAACACCAAAAACAATTACTTAACGGTGTTCATGTGCTTGATGAGCTCGCATACCTTGTGCGAATAGCCCATTTCGTTGTCGTACCACGACACGACCTTCACGAAATTGTCGCTCAGCGCGATACCGGCCTTCGCGTCGAAGAACGACGTGCAGGCTTCGCCGAGGAAGTCGGTCGAAACAACGTCGTCTTCTGTGTAACCGAGAATGCCCTTGAGCGCGCCTTCCGACGCGGCTTTCATCGCGGCCTTGATCTCTTCGTACTTCGCGGGCTTGTCCAAACGAACTGTCAGGTCAACAACCGAAACGTTCGGTGTGGGAACGCGGAAAGCCATACCGGTCAACTTGCCCTTAAGCTCGGGAATAACAACGCCAACGGCCTTGGCAGCACCCGTCGAGGACGGAATGATGTTCTGGCCGGCGCCGCGGCCGCCGCGCCAGTCCTTCGCCGACGGAGCGTCAACGGTCTTCTGCGTAGCAGTAACAGCGTGAACGGTAGTCATCAAACCCTCAAGGATGCCCCACTTGTCGTTCAGAACCTTCGCGACCGGCGCGAGGCAGTTCGTCGTGCAGGAGGCGTTCGAAACGAACTCTTCCTTGTTGTACTTCATGTGGTTAACACCCATAACGAACATCGGAGTGTCGTCCTTGGAGGGGGCGCTCATAACAACGCGCTTCGCACCGGCGGTGATGTGCGCCTGGCACTTCTCCTTCGTGAGGAACAGACCGGTCGACTCAACAACGTACTCGGCGCCCACATCGCCCCACTTCAGGTTCGCAGGATCCTTCTCGGCCGTAACGCGGATAGCCTTGCCGTTAACAACCAGCTTGCCGTCCTTAACCTCAACCGTGCCGCCAAAACGGCCGTGCGTCGAGTCGTACTTGAGCATGTAAGCCATGTACTCAACGTCAATAAGGTCGTTGATGCCAACAACCTCGATGTCCTTGTGCTGCTCAACAGCCGCGCGGAAAACCAACCTGCCGATCCTGCCGAAACCGTTAATGCCGACCTTAATAGCCATACTTCCCTCCGGGTTTTGAAGTTAATAGTTTTTTGGTTTTTGGATCCTGATAATGATACAGAACAATTAATATAGTATAGGGGATGGGGTTAGGTCAATAGCAAAAAAATAAAAATAATAAAATCATTATGGGATTATGGTGTTGCGGGGGCAATTCCGGTCGCCGAGCCATTTCTTGGCTAAAACCGCAGCTTGCGAGCGTCAGCGGGAGGGCAGAATTCGTGCATTAAAAACGCGGCCGCGAAAGCATT
>Ga0123356_10005315_pt1 | contig 13131 bp, 10 predicted proteins | sample TergutEmb28metaG_2_FD_92546 | JGI IMG/M metagenome (GOLD analysis project Ga0123356, IMG submission 92546) | Embiratermes neotenicus P3 segment gut microbial communities from Petit-Saut dam, French Guiana - Emb289 P3 | ecosystem: Host-associated > Arthropoda: Insects > Digestive system > Gut ... | reverse complement strand
TGACGGTTCGTGGAAGGTTTGGTCCCGGCGCATGCCGAGCGTTTTGACTTCGCGCTGAGGCACGCGCTTTCGCGTCGTTCTTGTCCGCTCGAAATGCGTCCCCTTCGATTGCTTATCACGGCGGCGGTCGTTTGTCATCTGCTAGTGCGGCCTCCCCTAGTTACCAGCCAGTTGCATCCTGAAGCGAACGCCTCGGCCCTCCCCGATGCTCCCGGCCGACCGGGGGTTCCCGTTCGAGTAGAAGCCATCCACCAGGAAAAGAACGGGCCCGTCTACACCCTGACAGGTAAGGCTAGAATTGACTACCGCGGCTATACCATCTTCGCCGACCGGGCCCGCTTCAACGAAGACACGGGCGAAGGGGAGGGCGAAGGCAACCTGCTGCTCGAAGGCGGCCCCAACGACGAGCACATCGAAGCGTCGAAGGGAACCTACAACCTGAATGAGGAAACTGGCAAATTTCACGACGCTCATGGCAGCGTTGGATTCCGGCTTCGCAGCCGGCGCAACATCCTCACTACGACGAACCCGTTCTTCTTCAGCGGGCGCATCGTCGACAAGCTGGGACCGGATCATTACCGGGTGAGCGACGGAACCGTGACCACCTGCGAGATGCCTCGCCCCAAATGGGAGTTCGCCGCACACCAGGTCAACGTCGAGGTCGGCGGGCGGGCCACCATTTATCACAGCAATTTTCGGATCGCGAGCATGCCCGTCTTCTATTTCCCTTACGCCACCCACCCCGTCCAGAAAACGCCGCGCCAGACCGGGTTTTTGATTCCGAGCATCGGCCGCTCCTCCATTCGCGGCAATACCGTGGGCGAATCGGTGTTTTGGGCAATCAATCGCAGCATGGACCTGCTCGCCGGAGCCGAATATTATTCCAAGCGCGGCTGGGCCCCGGATGGCGAGTTCCGCGCGCAGCCTTCGGACAACTCCTACCTGGATCTAACATTCTTCAGCGTGCTCGACCGTGGCCTGAACGGCGTCCACCAGGGCGGAACCGAAGTCCGCCTCAATGCGGACGGCGACTTAGCCCACAATTTGCGCGGCGTGGCCAGCGCTGACTATCTCAGCTCATACGTCTTTCGCCTTGCCTTCAGCGATGTCTTCGCTCAGGCGGTGAACTCGGAGGTCCGCTCCCAGGCCTTTCTTTCGCACGCGAGCGGCAGCTTTTTTCTAAATGCCCAAACCAGCCGCTACCAGGATTTCCAAAGTACGCGCGCTGGCGATGTGATCACCATCCTGCATGCGCCGGGATTTGAGGCCTCGAGCGTCGAACAGCGGCTGGGCTCCACTCCCTTCGAGGTGAGCTTCGACGCCGATGCCGAAGGACTCTCGCGCAGCGAACCCGGTTTTAGCACCCTGCCCGTGCTCGTGGGCCGCTTTGATCTGGCTCCTGCCATTTCGATGCGGTTCGGATTTGCGGGATGGAGCTTTCGCCCCGAGCTTTCCCTGCGCGACACCGTATATAGCCAGCAGCTGAATCCGGCGGCGACGACGGTCCTGACCGATGTGGGTACGGTCTCCTCGAACATCCTGAATCGAAGGTCGATCGGGGGCTCGCTCGAGATTCGCCCTCCGGTGCTCGAACGCGTCTTTGGCGGCGAGCGCTTCGGCCGCAAGTGGAAGCACGTAGTCGAGCCGCGAGTTGTCTACGCTCGCGTGGCGGGAGTGGACAATTTTTCGCACATCCTTCGCTTCGATGACCGCGACATTCTGAGCGACACCGACGAGTTCGAATACGCCATCGTAAATCGCCTCTACGCCAGAAGAACTTCATCCGGGGCGGAGAAGTGTCCTCCCCCCGGCATGCCTGCTCTGATCGTGGGCGCTGCTCCCGACCCCCCGCCGAGCCGCATCCCCTGGGAGCGCGAGCGGAACCCGCAGCCGGTTTGCCGGAAGCCGCAACCCGATACCCGGGAAATCCTCACCTGGGAGCTTGCTCAGAAGTACTTCATCGACCCGACCTTCGGAGGCGCGCTCACTTCCGGCCGGACCAACATATTTACCAGTACTGTGGATCTGACCGGCATTGCATTCCTCACCGAGCCGCGCCATCTTTCGCCACTTGTCTCCCGCCTGCGCTTCGGCACCACCGCCAACAGCGATCTCGAATGGGACGCGGACTACGATTTCTTTGCCGGACGGGTAAACTCGAGTACCGTCCTGTTCAACTATCGCTTCGGCCTGTTTACCGTCGGCGCCGGTGACGCGTTCCTGCACGTGCCGGGCGAAATCACCAACACCGCCGTCGCGCCCGCGGCCCCGAAGTTCAATCAGTTTCGGGTTGTTTTGGGCTACGGCAACGCCAACAAGCGCGGCTTCAGCGGCGCAACCAATCTCGGTTTCGATGCCCAACTGGGACAGGTGCAGTACGGGTCGGTCCAGCTTGGCTACAACTGGGACTGCTGCGGGGTCAGCCTGGAGTACCGGCGCTTTTCGCTGGCAACGGTGCGTAACGAAAACCAGTATCGCTTCACCTTTTCGCTCGCCAATGTGGGCGCCTTCGGCAACCTCAGACGGACCGAGCGGCTGTTCTGACCGGGGTTAGCGTTAAGCGGCCCGCGGTGTTTTGGAATACCATATCGGCATGGCGATCTCACCGGAACTCGAGCGAAAACGCGCCGCGCTCGCCAGCCAGCTGGGTTCGCTCGGCCGAACGCTCGTCGCCTATTCCGGCGGAACCGATTCTGCTTTTCTCGCCTGGGCCGCGCATCGGGCGCTTGGCGGAGACATGCTGGCGGTGATCGCTGACTCCCCCAGTCTGGCGCGCTTCGAGCTCAACGATGCTGCCGCATTTGCCCGGGAGCAGGGGATTCCGCTCGAGATTGTCGCTACCGAGGAGTTCAGCCGCCCCGACTACGTGCGCAACGATGGTTCGCGCTGTTTTCACTGCAAGGACGAACTGTTTTCCCGGATGGAGCAGCTTGCCCGGGAGCGCAAATTCGAGAGCATTGCCTACGGCGTGAACGTCGACGACCAGAGCGATTTCCGTCCCGGCCAGCGAGCGGCCAGAGAGCACCAGGTTGCCGCCCCGCTCGCGAGTGCCGGCCTCAGCAAACAGGAGGTGCGCGACCTTGCCCGCGAAGCCGGACTGCGCATCTGGGATAAGCCGGCTTCGGCCTGCCTCGCATCGCGGGTTGCATACGGCCGCCCGGTCACCGCCGAAGCGCTCCGAGCCATCGAGCGCGGAGAAGCGGCTTTGCGGGAACTCGGCTTCCGGCAATTCCGCGTCCGCCATCACGGCGAGATAGTCCGCGTCGAAATCGGGCGCGACGAGATGCCGCGGGCCCTTACCGCGGAAATGGCGGCCGAGTTTACGCGGGTCTTCAAAGGCCTGGGTTTTAAGTTCGTCACACTCGATCTCGAAGGCTTCCGCTCCGGATCGATGAACGCCCTATTGACGACAGAAGAGATCGTCGGCGCCGGTTAGGGCCGATGTGCCCCCGCTGAGCTCACCGGAGTTACTCGTACCGGAGGCTTTCGACCGGATCCAGCCTGGCCGCGCGGGCTGCCGGCACCGTGCCGAACAGAATTCCGACCAGCGAGGAAACCACAATCGCCACGATTGCCGACAGTCCTGAAACCGGCACGCGATATTCGGTGAGAAACCGGATGGAATAAGGCAGGGCCAGCCCGATCACGACGCCGATCAGGCCCCCGCCGATTGAGATGACGATCGCCTCCGATAAGAACTGGTAGCGAATTTCCCGGTTGGTTGCGCCGAGCGCCTTGCGAATCCCGATTTCGCGGATCCGCGAACTCACCGTGGCCAGCATGATGTTCATGATTCCGATGCCGCTCACCAGGAGCACCACCGCAGCCACCGCAAGCAGGACCATGGTGAGTGCATTCGCGGTTTTGTCGGCAAGCGACACGAGCTGCGTAAGGTTGGTGACGTTGTAGACGGACTCCGCCCGGTGGCGGGACTGGATGACCTGGCGGATCTCTTCGGTTACCGGCCCAATCATCGAAGGATCCGCCACCGAAAAGTAGATCATCTTCACCGTCGAGTTTTCCGTGAAATAACGGGCCACGCTGAACGGGATCAGGAAGGTGCTGTTGGTGACTTCCGACTCGCCAAAGGTATTTACCCGCTCCCGAAAAGTTCCAATTACGGTGAAGGGCAGGTGGCTGAGCGGGATGACCTTCCCAATGGCCGCCTGCGGGGAGCCGTAGAGTTCTTCGGCAAGCTTCTGAGTGAGCAAACCGACCTTGTTGTGCGCCTGTTCGTCCTGGTGATCAAAGAAGCGCCCGGATACGAGGACCAGGTTTCGCACCACCCGGTATTCCGGGTACACACCCAGGATCTGCAGGTCTCTCTCTTTCCCGCCGCCGACCGGGACCCGCTCGTTCAGATCGAGGACGGGCGACGCGGCCACAATTCCCGGGATAGACTCTTGCGCCGCCTGCATGTCATCTAGGGTCAGCGGATCAGGAGCGGTATTGGTGATCCGCTGGGCGCCGCCTTCGTACTCGGCGTAAATGAGGTTGGCGCCAATGCCCTGGATCAGGCCCATGACGTACTGCTTGCCGGTGAGGCCGATGGTGACGACCAGGATCAGCGAAGCGGTGCCAATCACCATTCCGAGCGCGGTGAGCAGGAAGCGGAGCTTATTGCTGCAAAAAGTATCGCGGGCGAAGCTCAGGATCTCGCCCAAGCAGAGTTTGGGGGTCACGCAGAGCTTGGGTGTCAGCTGCTCCGATGCTGCGCTGGTTACGGCCATGCACGTTAGATGCTACGCGTCCCGGCGGGGAGTCGCAAAGTCGCGCCCGGCGATTTCGCACCCGGACCGCGCCGGGCGAGGTGCGAGGAGCAACTTGCTTGCCCGACAGCGTGCTCACGCCATCTTGGCTTGCGCCTGTGCGGAGAGCTCAGCGTACACCTTCTGGACTTGATTCCGTGTGTCTTCCAGGCTGCCGCTGTTGTCGATCAGGTAATCGGCGGCCTGAATCTTGGCTTCATCCGGCGCCTGCGCCATCATCCGGCGCGTGACTTCCCGACGGGCAGTTTCCGAATCGAGGTGTTGCCGCCTTTCCCAGCGCTCAATTCGCTGTTGCGGTTTCGCGGTGACCACGATTACCCGGTCGAAGCGGCGGCGCAGTCCGGCTTCAAGCAACAGCGCGGCTTCGAGCATGGCGATGGCATCCGGATCACGGCGGCCAATTTCCTCCATCCATTGCTGGTATCGTTCGATGACTCCGGGATGAACAATGCTGTTCAGCTCATAAATTCGCGGGCGCTTGGCGTCGAAGGCCAGCTCGGCAAGGCGAGTGCGGTTGACGGTGCGGTCGGGATTGAGAATGCCGTCGCCAAAACGGCCGAGCACTTCCGCGTAAGCCTTCTCCCCGGGCTGCAGGAGCTGGTGCGCGATCTCGTCGGCGTCGATCGTGTGTACGCCGAGCTCCCGAAACATGCCGCTGACCAACGATTTCCCGGTTGCGATACCGCCAGTTAGGCCGGCTTTGAGCAAGCGTTCCTCAATTCACAAGCAAAAACCATCCCCGATCTTACATCTAAATATCCAGAATTTACTTCCGCATTGTGCATTTTCCGCCACCCGGCCCCCCGCATTTCAGACCTTCGACAGTTCCCCCACGCGGTTTCCTCTTCGCATCTTTGTCGCGCGCAGGGTATTCGACATCAGCATCGCGATGGTCAGCGGACCCACCCCGCCGGGCACAGGCGTGATGGCTCCGGCAATTTTCGCGACCTCGGGATGCACGTCGCCGACAAGAACCGAACCTTTGGTCCGAAATGTCTCTTCCCGTTGGCGATTTCCTGCGAACAGCCGCTCGAACTCGGCGGCATCGGTCACCCGGTTCATACCCACGTCGATCACGGTCGCACCCGGCTTGACAAAGTCGGGAGTGATCATTCCAGCCCGCCCAATGGCCGCCACCAGAATGTCGCCGCGGCGCGAGACGCCGGCGAGATCACGGGTCTTCGAGTGGCAGACGGTCACGGTGGCGTTGGCGTTGACGAGAAGCATCGCCATCGGCTTGCCCACAATGTCGCTGCGGCCGACCACTACGGCTTCTTGCCCCGCCACCCTGATTCCACTTCGATCAAGCAACTCCATGATCCCGGCCGGAGTGCAGGGAACGAGTCCCGGACGCTGGGTGGAAAGAAAGCCGACGTTCACGGGATGGAAGCCGTCGACATCTTTCGCAGGATCCACGGCGAGGAGAACTTTCTTGGCGTCAACCTGCCGCGGCAAAGGCAGCTGAACGAGAATGCCGTCAATCTCGTCACGCCGGTTCAGATCACCGATGAGCTCCAGTAAGGCTTCCGTCGAGGCTTGCCCGGATGGCGTATGCTTCTCGCTGTAAATCCCGACCTCCTCGCTGCTCTTCACCTTCCCGCGAACGTAAATCTCCGAGGCGGGATGGTTGCCGACGAGGACCACGGCCAGGCCGGGGCGTATTCCCCCGCCCGTCAGGGTTTTCACCGCGGCGGCAACTTCGGCGCGGATATCGGCTGCGATCTTATTTCCGTCGAGAATAGCGGCGGGCATCGGGGTAAAAGAAAATTCTAGCACCCGGCGTTTGTCGTTCTCGCGCCGCCTGCCGCCCGGCGGGCCTAGAGTCAGAGGAATATGGCTCGACGGGCTTACCAGGCCGGGAATCGCGGCGAAGAGGTTCGCAGGCGGGGCTAGTGTGCAATCGACGGCGATCTTTTCTGCGATACTGAGCTTCGATGGCTGCGCGAGACCCGAAATCCGTTAAAGTCCACCTCACCTCGGGTAAGGGGGTGGATATCGAGTGGAGAGACGGGCACCTCTCCACCTACACATTTCCTTACCTTCGCGACGCCTGCCCCTGTGCTCTGTGCGATGAGGAGCGGACCAAGACGGGACGCAAACCAGGGCAGCCGGTCGAGGCCAAGCCCGGCGAATTGCCGATGTTCAAGCCCGCAGTCAAGGCGGTTTCAGCCGAAGCGGTAGGCAAATACGCGATCAAGTTCAAATGGAACGATGGGCATGAGCTGGGAATCTACTCGTGGCAGCGGCTGGCAGAAATTTGTCCGTGCCCGGAGTGCCAGGCGAAGGCCAAAACGGGCTGATCGCGCTTGCCGGGGGAGCATTGGTTTTTGCCTCTTCGAGCGCCGGCGTCAATTCCAGGTGTTCCACCGGGGACCTCGGCCATCGATTGGCGGCCCCGGCTCGCCGCCACTCATCGCGCGCGCGTTCGTTCCCTGAAGGAACGGGTTAACCTTCGATGCTGCACCTCAAGCGCGGGCATCAGGGGCGGCGACGTCCTGTAAAATTCAATCAACGGTCTCTCGGAGCCGTTCTTCCAAATTGTCTTTTCTCTGCCAACTGAACCCGCAGCAGCGCGAAGCCGTTGAAACCACGGAAGGGCCCGTGCTCATCCTGGCGGGCGCGGGCAGCGGCAAAACGCGCGTCATCACCTATCGCATTGCGCACCTGATCGAAAATTGCGGCCGGATGCCGGAATCGGTGCTCGCGGTCACATTCACCAACAAAGCCGCCGCCGAAATGGGAGAGCGCGTCGGAAAGCTGGTTTCCTCGGTTACGAAGCCGGTGATATCGACGTTTCATTCCTTTTGTGTGCGCATGCTGCGGAGGGATATCGAAGCCTTGCGGATCCCGCGCCCGGGCGAGGGCGCCCCTGCCGCCCCGGGAAACGGCAGAAACTCCGCCCGCGGCCACACCAGGAATTTTGTGATCTACGACGAAGCCGACCAGCAGCAGGTGACCAGGTCGATCATGAAGCGGCTGGGGATCGATTCGAAGCAGCTCACGCCCCGCGCGGTTTTGTCGCTTATTTCGTGGGCCAAGAACCACATGCTCGATCCGCAGGAGGTTTATCTCAACTCGGCCGATGCCAACCGGGAGCAGGTGGCGCAGGTTTACGAAGAGTATCGTAAAGAGCTCTTGCGCGCGAACGCTCTCGATTTTGACGATCTTCTGCTCGAGGCGGTGCGCCTGTTGAAATCCTCAGCCGCGGTCCGCGAGTATTACAACCGGCGTTTCGACTACCTGCTGATCGACGAGTATCAGGACACCAACCGCCCGCAATACGAACTGATGCGGTCGCTCGCCGGCACCCGGCACAACGTGTGTGCCGTAGGCGATGAGGACCAGTCGATCTACTCCTGGCGCGGCGCCGACATTCGCAACATTCTGGAATTCGAGAAGGATTTCCCGGAAGCCAAGATCATCCGCCTCGAGGAGAACTATCGCTCCACCCAGAACATTCTCCTGGCTGCATCGGCGGTGGTTTCGAACAACGTTCGTCGCAAAGGCAAGAACCTCTGGACCTCGCGCCAGGGCGGAAACTCGATCGGATACTACGAGTCTCCGGACGGCGAAAACGAGGCGCTGTTTGTGGCCGATTCCGTCGCCCGCTACCTGCGGGAAGCGGCCCCGCGCGGCGAGCAGCCCCGCGCCGCGGTGCTCTACCGCATCAATTCGCAGTCGCGCCTGTTTGAAGAAGCCATGCGCCGGTATCAGCTCAAATATCACGTGGTGGGCGGATTTTCTTTCTATGAGCGGGCGGAGATCAAAGACCTGCTCGCGTATTTGAAGGCCATTCGCAATCCCGACGATTCGGTTTCCCTGCTGCGCGTGATCAACACCCCGGCGCGCGGGATCGGAAAAACCACGATGGACGTCCTCGAGCGAATCGCGCTCGAAACCGGACTGTCGCTTTGGGGAGCGATGGGCGAGTGCCTGGAGCGAGGACTGATTCCCCCCCGGGCGTTACAGGCCCTGAAGTCGTTTCGCGAGCTGATCGGAGATGCGCGGGCGATGGAAGCGGGAGCCTATCGAGAGAGGTTCGAGGAGACCTCGGGGCCCGCGGCGCGCTCGGATGGGCCGCGAGAAACGGACGACACCGAATTTGATCCGGCGGCATTCGATTTTGGCGATCCGGAAGAGGTTCGCGCCGAGCCTTCGCGCGAGCCCGGCCAAGATCGGGAAGCGAACCCGGACGGCGAACCCGGAGAACCTCTCGCGGGCTTCCGCTCTCCCGGCAGTCCGGCAAACGTTGCCGAAATTCTGAAGTTCATCATCGACCGCACCGCCTATATCAGGCTGCTCGAGGAAGAAGAAAGTCCGGAAGCGTACACGCGAATTGAAAACATCCGCGAACTGGTCAACGCGGCCATGGACTCGAAGGACCGGGGCGAGACCCTCGATCAGTTTCTCGATCATGCGGCTCTCACCAGCGATGCGGATGCCTACGACGAGCGCGCCCAGATCACCCTCATGACGCTGCACGCGGCCAAGGGCCTGGAGTTTCCTCTGGTCTTCCTGTGCGGCATGGAGGAAGGACTGTTCCCGCACTCGCGGACACTCCTGCACCCTGACAGCATCGAAGAAGAGCGCCGACTTTGCTACGTGGGCATGACCCGCGCCATGGATCAGCTTGTGCTCACGCGGGCCGTATACCGCCGGAGGTACGGGACCGAGATGCCGGAAGCGAGTGTACCGTCGAGATTTTTGCAGGAAATTCCCTCGCAGCTGATCGAGGAGCTGGGGACGGAGAGACGCCGTGCGGGTGGAACATTCCTGTCCCACCGGGAGGGAAGTTCCATCTATCGATCCCGAGCATCTGCAGCTGGCCGGGCCCGGACAGAAGTCACCGAGCCGGACGGGCACCACTATGCCTACCAGGACGAGGATCAATCGGCGGCATGGCGGGAACCCGCGGAACCAGCGAAGTCGCCGACACCCAGGTACAACTCTATCGACAACATTGCCGAGTTCTTTCGTACGCGCGGGAAAAAGTTCTCCATGCCCAAGATTCGAGTCGAAGAACCCAAAGGAGGCCGCGGCTTTCGCCCCGGGCACAAGGTGAAGCATCCAAAATATGGCGAGGGCACGGTGTACCGGCGCGAGGGAGAGGGTGAAGACGCAAAGATTACGGTACAATTTCCTGGCTTTGGATTGAAGAAGCTGGTCGAAAAATATGCCCAATTAGAACGGGCATAGGGTAACGGGAATAATGGAGACCTAGAAAGCACTCATGGCCAACACAACCGTACTTTCGAGAGACGAACGCAAGAAAGCAAAACGCACAGCCCGCAAGAAGCGGAAGCTTGAGAATCCGCGCAAGCCGCGCGAATACGCCCGCGGGTCGAAGAAGCGCAAAATACAGAAGCTGGCTCGCGGCCAAGCGAAACGCTAGGACTGAGCCCCGGACGTCCACCTCCGGCGCGCGGACGGATCGATGAAGTCGGACGGGCGTGGACGCCCGCCTTTAGACAGGCATTCGTTGGGACAGCTATCCACTACCGACCCGCCCGAAAGGGCCACCGGAACCTCCGGCAGCCAGCTTTTTTGCTGTAAGTCGATCGACAAACTCGTTTTCGAGGCGGAACAACCCGAGCACCGCCTGCGCAAGACCCTCGGTCCGTGGTCGCTGACGGCGCTCGGAATCGGGGCCATCATCGGCTCGGGAATTTTCGTGCTTACCGGGACCGCCGCCGCCGGCGAGCATTTCGAAGCCCCTTCCTTTCTCCATGCCCAGGTCCTGGATCTGATCGTCCACCTCCTGCGGACGGGAAGTTTTGCCGGGGCGCTGATGCACGGCCGCCCCCCGGCTGGCCCCTCGATCGCCATTTCGTTCCTTCTGGTTGCCGTAGCCTGCAGCTTTGCCGGGCTGTGTTACGCCGAAATGGCGTCGATGATTCCGATTGCAGGCAGCGCCTACACCTATTCCTACGCCACCCTGGGCGAGATTTTTGCCTGGGTCATCGGCTGGGACCTCATTTTGGAGTACGTGGTCAGCAATGTTGCCGTCGCCGTGGGCTTCAGCGGCTATTCGAAGGCGCAGTTGGCGGTCTTTGGAATTCATTTGTCCGACAAGTGGTCGAGCCCGGTCTGGGCGGCGGGTTCCTGGACCGGCGCTTACTTCAACGTGCCCGGATTCCTGATCGTTTTTGTGCTCACCCTCCTCCTGGTGCGGGGGGTGCGCGAATCGGCCGAGGCCAACAACATCATGGTCGCGATCAAGATCGGCGCCATCCTCACTTTTCTGGTGGTCGGCGGCATGCTGGTCAACAAAGCGAACTGGGTGCCGTTTGCGCCCTCGGGGTTTGCCGGCATCGTGACCGGGGGTTCGATCGTCTTTTTCACCTACATCGGGTTTGACTCGGTTTCTACCGCCGCCGAGGAATGCAGAAAGCCCCAGCGCGATCTGCCCTTCGGCATCATCGCGTCGCTTATCATTTGCACGATTTTGTACGTCGGCGTAGCCATCGTGCTGCTGGGCATGATGAAATACACCACCTTCATCTCCGGCGCCGCCGCCGAGGCGCCGGTCGCCTACGCCCTCAAAGTCCTGGGCGCGCATCCGCTGGTTCGCTCGGTAATTGTCCTGGGCGCGCTCATGGGCATGATCTCCTCGATTCTGGTCTTCCAGTATGGCCAGGCCCGAATCTGGTACGCCATGTCGCGCGACGGGCTTCTGCCCAAGTTGTTTTCTCGGGTGCATCCCCGGTTCAAAACTCCCCATTGGTCCACCTGGGTTGCCTGCTTCGCCGTGGGGATTCCGGCCGGACTCGTCGATATCGGAGATGCGGCCGATCTGGCAAACATCGGAACGCTCTTCGCCTTTGTTCTGGTTTCTTTGGGAGTGGTGTTTCTGCGCCGCAAGCAGCCGGACCGCGCCCGGGCCTTTCGGGTCCCCTTGGTGCCATGGTTGCCGCTGATTTCCGTCGTTCTTTGTGGCGGATTGATGACCGGTCTGACGGTGATTACCTGGCTGCGCTTCTTTGTGTGGCTGGTCGTCGGGCTGACTATTTATTTCTTCTACAGCCGCAGGCACAGCGAGTTTGCCAGGTCCTGGTGAAAAGGCACAATCGAGTTCGGATCACCATCCCTCCTGGAGCTTCGCGCCGGGTGGCGGGTGGTGGTTCGCTCGCCCCGGAAGCTGAAATCTGCAACCTGAAACCATGAACTCGGGCTTCATTCACGCTCTCCCGAAAGCTGAGCTGCACCTGCACTTGGAGGGTGCAATCGCTCCCCAGACGCTTCGCGAACTTCGCGAGCGGCATGGCCGGCCGAGTACGCTCGCCGAGGCGGAATCCCTCTACCAGTACCGGGATTTCTCCGGGTTCCTGATGGCTTTCAAGACCCTCACCGAGGACCTTGAAACCCCCGAGGACTATGAGCTCGTCGCCTATCGATTGATGGAGCAGTTGAAATCGCAAAATGTGCTGCATGCCGAGGTCTACGTCTCGGTTGGCGTTTGCCTGTGGCGAAAGCTGGACTTTGGGGCGATCTTCGAGGGCCTCGAACGCGGCCGCGCGCGCGGTCAAGCAGATTTCGGCCTGTCCCTGCTCTGGATATTCGACGCCGTGCGCCAGTTCGGTCCCGAGGCGGCGCTCGAAGTTTTCGAACTGGCGGCCCGATACCGGGATCGCAACGTGGTGGCGATTGGCATCGGCGGCGACGAGCAGAAAGGCCCGCCGGAGCTATTCCGCGAGGCCTACGCATCGGCCGCCCGCCGGGGGCTCAGGCTGACGTGTCATGCCGGGGAAAGCGCCGGCCCGGAGTCGATTTGGGGAGCGCTCAACCTGGGTGCCGAGCGGATTGGTCACGGACTCACCGCCGGCCAGGATGCGGAATTGATTGAGGAGCTCGCCGTAAGGCAGATTCCACTCGAGATCTCGCTCACCAGCAACCTGCGCACCGGCTGCTGCCCTGAGATCGCCCAACATCCGATCCGGCGGTATTTTGATCAGGGGCTGATGCTCACCCTCAATTCTGACGATCCCCAGATGTTTCAAACCACCCTCAACCGCGAATATGAACTGGCGCAGGGGGAATTTGGCTTCAGCGACGAGCACCTGCGCGAGCTGGCGAGGAATTCCTTCGAAGCTTCCTTTCTTCCCGCCGAAGAAAAAGTCGCGCTGCTGAGTTTGCTGTCGTGAAACTTTTTGATGGATGTTCCCGAGCGAACTGAATAGCGGCCGAGGAAGCCTGCCGCCGTTTGGCTCCTGAAAGATAGCCGGCCACTCCTCGCGCGCCGGCCTCGCCCCCTCGGCTGCTGAGCGCGGCCAGCATGAGCGCATGAAGATGCTTAGCCGTTACATCCGCAAGGGTTCTCTCTTTCAGGGAAATGTCGTTGATTCTTTGATTCTGAGATTGTTGA
>Ga0123356_10005314_pt1 | contig 13131 bp, 9 predicted proteins | sample TergutEmb28metaG_2_FD_92546 | JGI IMG/M metagenome (GOLD analysis project Ga0123356, IMG submission 92546) | Embiratermes neotenicus P3 segment gut microbial communities from Petit-Saut dam, French Guiana - Emb289 P3 | ecosystem: Host-associated > Arthropoda: Insects > Digestive system > Gut ... | reverse complement strand
GCGGCCTCGGCCGCAAAACGCCTGTACTTATTGCGCCAGAAGTAACAGATAATAGCGCATATGAACACCACCACGCTAAGCGCCTGTGCCTGACGAAGCGGGCCCAGCATCAAACTGTCGGTGCGCAGACCCTCCACAAAGAAACGCTCTACCGAATACAGTATGCAATATAGCAGGAAAGTCTGCCCGTGGAATTTTCGTCTGGGCTCGATGACGATGAGCAGGAACAGGAACAGCAAAAAACACCATATCGACTCATAGAGGAACGTTGGATGTACTTTCTGTCCGTCTATCACAATGCCCCATGGAAGGGTAGTCGGGCCACCGTGGGCTTCATTGTTGAAATAGTTGCCCCAACGCCCGATGGCCTGCGCCAGAGGCACTGTTGTAGCCGCCAGATCGAGCAGGTTGAATGCGCTGTCCTTCCATATGCGTGCAGCTATGAGAACTGCTAGGACCCCGCCTATCAATCCTCCGTGTATTGCCAGCCCCCCTTCACGAAAGGCAAACACGCGCGCGAAGTCTTCACTATAGTAACTCCAATTGAATAAAACATAGTACAATCTGGCCATGATGATGCCCGAGAGCACTATAAATATCGCATAATTGAGGACCGTGTCCTGTGTCAGGTCGTGTTTTTTGGCCCGCATTACCGGGATGAACACGGCGAGCGCGATCGCTGTAGCTACGATAACTCCGTACCACATGATGTCGATCGTGCCTATTGAAAATGCTATTCTATCGGGTGGGGAAGGCATTACTTCTCTCCTTCTATATCACTTGCCTGCTAGTTCTCTGATGTTATGCATTACCCGTACCTTGTCGGTCGCTTTAAAGATCGATGATCCGACGATCAGGATGTCGGCGCCGGCTGCAGTTACGGTTTCTATGTTGTCTTCGTTTATTCCGCCATCAACCGATATTTCGTAGTTGTAGCCGAATTCAGTGCGCATATCGGCAAAATGTTTGATTTTCCCGATGGCTGTCTCATTAAATTTTTGTCCTCCAAAACCGGGGTTTACCGACATGATCAATATCTGGTCGGCACAGTCAAGAACACGCCCGATTACATCCGGCGGGCTTTCGGGGTTGATGGCGACTCCGCTTTTCACCCCCAGAGATCGAATATATTTAAGTGTACTGTCCAAATGCGATACTGTTTCGTAATGTACTACGATGTATTCGGTCCTGTCGGTCAAAAATGCTTCTATCTGACGCTCCGGCTCCACAGCCATGATATGAATGTCATGTGGAAGGCTGTATTCGGCAGCGAGCTGATGCGCGAGAAACTGGCCGAAGGATATATTCGGTACAAACTGCCCGTCCATAGCGTCTATGTGAATGAAGTCGGCCCCGCCATCAGCGATTATACGTATTTCGCTGTCAAGCCGGAGAAAATCTGCGGACAGGATCGAAATCGAAAGCTTTGCCATCAGTATTCCCATGCCTTTCTACTGCGAGCTTCTTTAAGCATTTTAACATATGAATCGTACCTTGAGCGCGCGATTTCCCCATCATTGACTGCCGATATCACAGCGCAGTCCGGTTCATCTACATGGCGGCAGTTATCAAACCTGCAATTGCCGGAATGCCCGGCAAATTCAGGGAAATATGAAGCGATATCCGCCTCATCATCCCGTACGCCTTCAAATGCTGTAAAGCCCGGTGTATCGAAAAGCCCTGCTTCAAAATCTGTGTTTATTATCTCCACACAGCGTGTGGTATGCTTTCCGCGCCCCGTCTTGCCGCTTATAACACCTGTTTCGGCCTGATCACTGCCGATCAGTTTGTTTATCAACGTCGATTTGCCCACGCCGGAAGGTCCGGCGAAGGCCGCTCTTTTACCTTTCAGCATGTCCTTTAGTTCGGCTATCCCATCGCCGGAAAGTGCGCTCACGACCGCGACAGGGTAAATACCCCCGTATACGTCCAGAATATATTGTGGTGAGCCCAGATCTGCCTTGCCAATACAGATAGCCGCATCAACGTCCTGCGACTCCGCTGTCGCAAGAGCCCTGTCGAGGGTCTCAAAATTCGGCATAGGATCCTTGATAGAAACCGTTGCAAGGTATAGATCTATATTGGCTATGGGCGGGCGGACAAACTCGTTTCGCCTGGGAAATATCTCTGTGACATAGCCTTCAACTTCTTCATCGAGGGTGAGTCTCACCTCGACTTCATCGCCTACGAGCGGGCTGCTGCCTTTTTTTTTAAAGAGACCCCGGGCCCTGCATTGAAAGAGTCCGTGGGATGCAGCAGCTTCTGTTGAGTTTGGTTCAACGTAATAAAAGCCGGCCAGCGCTTTGACGATGGTTCCTCTCATATATTTTTAACTATACTTTCCGGTATTGAAGTTCACATTAAATGTCATTACTTTCTTATTGTCGAAATACACAACCACCTTTGCTCCCGTGCCCTTGCCTGTCACAGAAACCGTTTGACCGCCCGAACTCATGAAGGATTCCTGATTTTTGATTATATTCTTCTGGGTTCCGTCGGCATTCACGAGCACGACCGTAAGCAAAAATGTTTCGTCAGGGGCGTCTGTAAACGGAATATCGATATTTACCGTACTGGTCTTATCCTTTGGACCCTGACTCACCTTAATATTAACAGCGCGCCCGGGGGCCAGTTTTGTGCCTTTCTTATACTGCTGCCACATGACCGTGCCGGCCTTGTATGAATCACTGTATTCCTTCGTCACCTTGCCCAGCACCAGCCCTGCGTTTTCAAGCGCCTTCTTGGCCTTTGCCTCGGTCAGCCCGACAATGTTCGGCATAGTCGATTCCTGTATCTTGGGACCGTTGCTTATTACGAGATCGATCGTCTCACCCTGTTCGATATCTGCGCCAGCCTCAGGATATTGATCGACCACGGTATCGATCGGTTTATCAGAATCGATATATGTGACATTGCCTAAAGTATAACCGGCCTGAATAATGGCATATTCTGCGCTGGACTTTGATTTGCCGAGCAGGTCCGGTACGGTGAAGTCTACCATTTCCGGATCTACGCCCTTGCTCAGATATATCGTCACCTTATCGCCCTTGTTCACCTCGGTGTCGGGTTTGGGATCCTGATCGGCGACACAGCCGATCTCTTCATCGGTCGTATAAACCGCATCACCGACTTCAAGAGTCAGCTCCAACTCATCAATAATGAGCTGGGCCTCGGTTTCTGTTTTTCCCGAGAGATCAGGGACCGTTACTGTTTCCTCCGGCGCTTTTTGAAATTGTCCCATCACCCAGTTTGCGCCCAGGTAGATCGGATATGCCAGACCCAAAGCCAAAACAATAGCCAGAATTATCCCCAGGGTCCTGTACCTGCGGTTTTTGTCCTTGGGTTTCTTGTTTTTGTTCTTCACCTTTTTACCGCGTCCCTTTCCTGCACTTCTCTTTTTCGGTTTTTTCTCATCCTCGTCATCGTATTCATCATCATAGTCGTCGATATCCTCTTCATCATAGTTTTCATCATAATTTTGAGGATCTATCTGTTCGTCATCGTATTCCTCGACCGCAGAAGGCTGAACGTATGCCGCCATTTCCGGGTCTGTTATCCTCCCTGTGATGTAATCCACATGATCGAGGGCCTGGTACAGCTCATCGACCGTTGCAAACCGGCTCACCTGATATTTCTCTGTAGCTTTTACTATTATCTGCTCCAGACCCGGAGGTACCCCGGAGACAAGCGACGATGGCTGCGGCAGTCTGTCATTCATATGCATGACCGCTATCGTAACAGGGTTGTCCGCATCAAACGGCACCTGGCCTGTTATCATCTCGAACATCACTATGCCAAGCGAATATATGTCAGACTTTTCATCAACATACTGACCTCTGCCCTGCTCGGGCGAGAAGTAGTGGACCGAACCTATTATCGTTTCCGAATCGCTCACAGTCGTCCGGTCGGTGACCGCTTTTGCTATACCAAAATCGGTTATTTTGGCCGCATCATCATCCTGGATGAGGATGTTCTGCGGTTTTACGTCCCTGTGTATGATATTGTTACGGTGCGCAAGTGAGAGCGCTGAGGCGATCTGCTTTGATATGCTTATCACCCTTCTGAATTCCATAGGCGCCTCATCGTGGATAACCTCTGCAAGCGTCCTGCCTTCAACAAGTTCCATCACGATAAAGTAAATATTCCCCTCTTTGCCAACATCGTAAATACTGACTATATTGGGGTGGGAAAGACTTGCAGCGGCCCGGGATTCTCTTCGGAAATTATCTACAAAGGACGCATCACGAACGTATTCGGGCCTGAGAACCTTCAATGCAACCATTCGATTGAGGAGTTTATCTCTGGCCTTGTAAACAACAGCCATTCCTCCGTCACCGAGCTTTCCATGGATCTCATATCTTCCGGCAAGTATCTTATATCCCATTATCGCACCTGTAAGTTTTGTTCCTTCCTGTAACTTGTTATGATCCTGTTCCATGCCACCCTAAAGAGTGGCCAAAATAACTGTGATGTTATCATTTCCTCCGCGTTCATTCGCGGCCCTGACAAGTTTCCGGCAAGTCCGGTTGAGATCATCGCCTTCCACTACGATCTCAAGAATCTCGTCTTCCGGCAGCAGCCCGTGCAATCCGTCCGTAGTAAGCAGGATCATGTCGCCTTCATTGAGCTTGTAGTAATAGAAATCCGGCTCTATCTGGTAGCTTGCCCCCAGAGCCCTGGTTATCAGGTTCTTTTTGGGGTGCTCCCTTGCCTCATCCGGGCTGAGGGTGCCGGCTGTGACCAGGGTATTCACATAGCTATGGTCCTCTGTAAGCTGCATTATCTTCTCTTCGCGGATGAGCCAGGCTCTGCTGTCACCAATGTTTGTGACATAAAGTGTGCCTGCGTTGATAAAGCATACGACCGCGGTCGTAGCCATTCCCTCCATATCGGCGCCCGATGCCGCTAAGCTCCTGATATCGTTATTCAGCTTTTCGAAACAGCGCAAAAAATATGACTTGAACCACTCATGACGTTGATTTCCGTCGAGAGCCACCGCCTCGGCGATGGGGTTGCCGGTATAGAATTCCTCAATGCTTGTCACTGCCTTACGGCTGGCGATCTCGCCGGAATTTTGTCCACCCACGCCATCGCATACCGCATACAGCCCGTACTTTGGCAGTACAAGCAGGCAGTCCTCGTTTGCGGTTCTGACGCGCCCGGTATCAGTTTTAAAACCTGTTTCCACAATCAGCCTCCAGTCATATCTAAATTACCCCTTCGCGGCGCATTTTGCAAATGAAAAACCCATCTGTACCGTCTCTGTCCGGAAGGAGCTGTTTCATCTCCTCCAGCATGAAATCCGGTCTATGCGCGAGAAAGCCGGCAATTACGTCCTCATTCTCCCTTTTCACGATCGTACATGTTGAGTATACCAGTGTTCCGCCCCGTTTAACATATCCGGAAGCAGTTTTAAGAATATCGAGTTGCTTCCCGGGCAATTCCTCCAGAGACTTGTCCCACGGCCTATACTTGATTTCCGGTTTATGACGGACGGTACCGAGCCCCGTGCAAGGAGCGTCGACCAGTACACGATCCGCTATTTCAAAATACCTCGTGAGCGGAAGCTTCGCATCATGATTCAGTGTATCAACTATCTTTATTCCCAATCTATGCATCTGCCTATCAATCAGTTTTATCCTGTTTTGATAGATGTCTATGGCAATGATCCTGCCTCTGTTTTGCATGTCCTCTGCAATAGCTCCGGTCTTTCCGCCGGGGGCGGCGCAGATATCCATCACCGTCTCGCCGGGTCTGGCACCGAGTATCCTCACCACCTCAATAGCTCCGTCATCCTGAATAGAGAACATTCCGTCTCTATACAGGATGTCCTTCAGGACTGCATGACCACTCAGATGAAGCGATCTTCCGCCTGCCATGCCTTCCGTGACATCAAAACCACGCTCGCGCAACTCTTTCATGAGGCTGATACCGTCTGTTTTGATGGTATTTACCCTGATACAGACAGGCGGAATCATGTTCCCGTAGCTGAGCAGCGATTCGGCTGCGTCATCGCCGAATCTCCCCAGCAACATGTCGACGATCCACGGCTCGTAGCTGTATTTAACTGACAGGTGTTTAGTCAGATCGACCTTTCTGTCCGGGAGTTCTACACGCCCCTTATCTCGCAGGAACTGTCTCATAACACCGTTAATAAATGCATCGCGGCCTCTGGCAAATCTTTTGGCCATGGTAACGGTTTCGTAAACCGCAGCATAATCGGGAACAGAATCCATATAGATGATCTGGTAAATGCACATTCGGAGCAATGTTTTTACCGGCAGATCAAGTTTTTCCACCGGTGTCTTTACATAAGATGAGATCATATAATCCAGATAGAGCTTATACCTTAACACCCCATATGCAAGTTCCCTGACAAAACCTGGGGAGTCCGGCTCATTGTCAGAGATTCGGTGGTTGGTTGCGATATTGGAATATGCCGATCGCGTTTCCACGTCACTTATGATGTAATATGCGGTTAGTCTGTTTATATCCGGCATGTTACTGGTCTTGTTTCTTCTTTGTCATGATAATTTCCATTCCTCATCGATGGTATTTCCTCTTAAATAGTCTGCGACCGGCGTCTGCTTTTTTCCGGGCATCTGTATCGACGTGATAAGCACCGATCCATCTCCCCCGGTTTTGACAGCGATCCCGTCGTTTGATATGGCAATAATATCGCCCGGACTCAGTCTACCGGATGTGGTTTCATCAGCCTGTTTTTCGATGGCCTCGATGACACGCATCTTGTTATCATTTATAAAACAGTATGCACCGGGACTTGGGGTCATCGCCCTTATCTTGCGTACTATCGTCATTTGGTCTGCTGTAAAGTCGATTTTGCCATCTTCTTTGGTCACCGGAGGCGCATAGGAAGATGAGGCTTTTTCCTGTGGGATGCGGTGCGCGGTACCTGCCGCTATTGCTGGAAGGGTTTTCATCAAAAGATCCGCACCTGAATGTGAGAGCAATTCGGTGACCCGGCCTGAGTTCATCCCTCTGACGTCCAGGCTTTTCGTCGCAATAATATCGCCTTCGTCCATGCCCTCGGACATGTACATCAACGTGATCCCTGTGCTTTCTTCGCCCGCTTCAACAGCCCTGTGGATCGGAGCTGCACCGCGATATTTCGGGAGCAGCGATGCATGGATATTGACACAGCCATATTGCGGGATATCAAGTATCTCCACCGGCAGTATCTTTCCGTATGCGACTACAATGATCAGATCCGGTGCGGCAGTTGAGATCGCATCAAAAAAGGCTTTATCATTTTTGACATTGTCCGGTTGTATCACCGGTATCCCCATCTGTACAGCCGTGACTTTTACAGGAGTAGGTGTGAGTTTATGACCTCTGTTTCGTGGCCTGTCCGGAGCCGTCACTACGAGCGCCACATCATGAACGCTGCCGCAGAGCGCGTTCAGTGCAGGTACGGCGAACTCCGGCGTGCCCATGAATACTATCTTAAGCCGCCTCACTTCATTCAATATCTTCAATCTCCTCCGCAATGTCTACGAACAGGACACCGTCCAGGTGGTCGAGTTCATGGAATATGGCCTTGGCCAGCAATCCTTCACCTTCCACAATGAAATACTTTCCTTTTCTGTCCATAGCCTGTATTTTTACCTTTGCCGGTCGCTTAACCATCCCGTTTTTGCCGGGAACGGACAGGCATCCTTCCCTCTCTGTCACTTCGCCCGAAGTCTCCAAAACCACGGGATTTATCAGTTCGAACACCGTACGCTCTTCCTTTACTATGCCATCACTTTTCTTTTTGTTGTCGCTTCCATCGCCATCGCCATCACTATCATCTGCCGGGGTAACATCGATAATGACAACGCGCCTGAGAATACCCACCTGCGGCGCTGCCAGGCCTACGCCTCTTTCCGACTTCATGGTTTCCCACATATCGTCGAGCAGCGTGTGAAGCCTTTCGTTGAATTCTGTTACCTCTTTTGACTTCTTGCGGAGGATATCGTCTCCGATTTTTACTATGTTTCTAAGAGCCATACCTCCTCCTAATCCTTAAGGCTTATTATAGTCACCCCGTCCGAGCCTTCATATGGTCCGCCGGGACGGGAGGATTTAACGTGTTTATGCGACTTTAGCATCCTTCTAAGTCCGTTTTTAAGTATACCCTCTCCACGGCCGTGTATGACACTGACTTCCCTGAGTCCGGCCAAATATGCATCGTCGAGGTATTTATCGACTTTTATTGTTGCATCGTCAAGATTGAGCCCGTGCACGTCAACACTGCTCTGGACTGTCTGCACTTTTGACCTTACTATCTTCACCCTGCCCGAACTTTCCCGTGCCGCTCCGCGTCCGGATGATGACGATTTTGCATTTGGCGCGTCCGTATCTATGAGTTTCAAATCGGATAGGTGGAATTTCATGCGTATGCGACCTGCCTGCACATTGAGCTCGCCGCGCTCGTCGGGTCCTGTTATCACTTCGGCCTCCTGCCCCAGTGATTTTATGATGACTGTATCACCTGGTTCGATATTACGAGCCTTTCTACTTGCAGGATCACCCTGCTTTTTCATTCCTTTGTCGGCACCGCGCCTGCCGCCTGTCGCAACGCTCTTCGCTTCCGGGTCAGCAGTGAGCTCCTCTTCAAGCGACCTCAGATGCTTGCGGTTGTCATCAAGGCGCTTGAATATCTCACCTCTCAGCGCTTCAGTCTCCTGATAATCCGCGGCATCATCGAGCAATGCCTTAAGCTCGGCCTTTATGATATCTGCATATTCCTCGGCATCACTGATCTTCTCCTTTGCCTCTTCGCGAGCCTTCTCGAGCAGGGAGCTGCGCTTTTCTTCAAACGATTGCCTTCGCTGCTCAAATGCTTCCTTGTCCCTCTGTACCGACTCCCGCATATTCTCGGCTTCCGACAATTTATCTGCCGCCGCTCTTCGGTCACGCTCCGCCTCGTTTATTACCGATTCGAAAGCAATACTGCCGCTGTCCATCCTCTCTGCAGCCATTTCAACTATCTTGTCGGACAGGCCGAGCCTGCGTGATATCTCAAAGGCGTTTGAGCTTCCCGGAATACCGAGTCTGAGCCTGTAAGTCGGGCTCAATGTCTCGATATCGAATTCCATTGAAGCATTGATGGCCATATCCTGGCTCATGGCATATTTTTTAAGTTCGGTATAGTGTGTCGTAGCCATTACAAGTGTATCACGGCTCAGAAGCTCATCGAGAATGGAGATAGCCAAAGCCGCACCCTCCGTCGGGTCTGTACCGGCGCCCAGTTCATCGAGAAGCGCGATAGATCTACTATCGGCTTCCTTCATGATAGTGACTATATTGCTCATATGTGAGCTGAAAGTCGATAAGCTCTGCTCGATGCTCTGCTCGTCTCCGATATCGGCAAAAACTTTATCAACCAGCGGGATCACGGCCTTGTCTGCGGGAACAAAAAGTCCCGCGAGAGTCATAAGTATCATAAGCCCCGCCGTCTTGAGCGTTACTGTCTTACCGCCGGTATTCGGGCCTGTAATAATAAGCGCCTTATAGCCGTCACCAATATGCAGTGAAACAGGGACGACGGTTTCCGGGTCTATCAGCGGATGCCTGCCTCCTGATATTTCCAGTATGTTGGTATCACTTATGGCTGCACGCACGCCCTTGAAATCATCTGCGAGTCTCCCCTTGGCCGATATAAGATCGAGCGTAGTGAGCAGATCCTGATTTTGGCACAGGCCATATGACAGTTCTCCGACCTGTGCTGATATTTCGGCCAGGATCCTGTAAATTTCATCGTTTTCGGCAGCTTCCAGTTCTCTGAGTGCATTATTTGATGCCGTTACCGCGGCCGGCTCGACAAAGACGGTAGCGCCGCCTTTGCTCCTCCCCAGATGGGTCCCCGGCACACGTCCCGCATGTTCCTGCTTAACAGGTACCACCCATCTTCCATCCCTCTGGGTTATTATCTGATCCCTGAGTATGTCGGAGTAAGTGGATGAAGTTATCATCTTGTTGAGCTGGACGCGTATTTTCTCATTCTGCAGATCGATGCCCCTTCTGATACGCTTAAGCTCGGAAGACGCACTGTCTGCCATCTCCGTATCACTGATAATAGAACGTGTTATTCGTTCTTTGAGATCGCGGTCCGTCTGTATGGCCAATGAGATATTGATAAGAATGCCGGCATCGGGCACATCCGATTTTAAAAATTTGACCACCCTGTCGGCGATCTCAAGTTGCCTGGCGACCTTCAGAAGCTGGTCCATAGAAAGGACTCCGCCTTTTTCTGCATATACCGCCGCTTCCTTGATATCTCCAAATTCCCCGATGGGAAGCGTGCCCTTTTTCATCATTACATAGAGCGACTGCTCGGTTTCATCGAGACGCTCCTTTACCGCTTCAAAGTTTGATAAAGGCAGCAGCTTTCCGGCAGCCCCGGCGCCGAGGACAGACACAGTCCTCTCGGCCAGAAGTTTTATGATCTTGTCATATTCAAGTACCCGAAGTTCATCCATCGGACTCTAATTTTCGATAATGCTCCAAATCTCCCTTAATTCTTATGTTTTCCATTTGGAGCTCAAAATAATTGCCCTCGAGTTCCTTATAATTATCTTCCATCTCCCTTATCTGTTCTTCTGAGTAAGCGTTGCCCTCATTCTGGGCCTTCAGGCGCTGTACAAGGTCGTTTACCTTGCCCTCGAGCTCAGCTATCCTGTCGTCCTTCTCGGCCGCCGACTTTAGCAGTGTATCATTTTCGATGGATTTTTGATTCAGTTTTTCCTGAACCTGTTCCTTCTGCGATTGAATAGCGGAGGCGTCTTTCTTGCTCTGGCTGAAATTCTTCTTTGCCTCTTCCCATAGCTGTGTATGGTGAACGATATCCTTCTCGAGTTTTTCCTTTTCCTGATCCTTTTCAGATATCCCCGACCTGACAGAAAACAGCTCGTCGGTGATATTGACGGCTGTGAGAACCGCCAGTGAGGCGAATGAACTATCCTCCTGCGAAGCAGCTATCTTAGCCATGGTCTCGTCGACCTTATCGGCTATTTTTAGTATTTCATCTCTGGGTCGATTGCCAGTTATCGTATAGTCGTTCCCGTAGATGCGAACTGTTACTTTTTGCTCGCTCATGTCATCCTCCTATTCCCGCAGTGCGGCGCCGGTTTTTTCATTTAGCTCCGATAATATTTTTCTATGAACCTTTCCTGCTTCTTCGTCGGTCAAAGTATGGTCATCCGACCTGTAACTGAGATTGAAGCTCAGGCTCTTACAGCCGTTTTCTACCTGTTCGCCTTTATAAACATCAAAGAGCTTTATGCTTTCGAGAAGCTTCCCTCCCTTTGCAGTAGCCAGATCCAGTACTGCCTGGACCGTGATATCGTCAGGCACGACTATGCTGATATCAAGCGTGACCGCCGGGAATCTGGCAAGCGGCGTATAGGTTCGCAGCATATCCGAGCTTTTTATCATCGTTTCGAGATCGAGCTCGGCCGCACATACGGTCGTACCAATATCGTATGTTATTCCCACGTCCGGATGAATCTCGCCCAAATACCCTATGTCAATCAGCTCATCGCCGCATGGCAGCTGGATTTTGGCGCATCTTCCGGGATGCCACGACGGCTGCCCTGTATCAGCTTCGAAACGCACGTCCTTTAAAGCGAGTTTTTCCAGCAGTGCAGCGACAGCTCCTTTCAGTTCGAAAAAGCCGTACGACCCTCCGTAACCGCCCAAAACCAGACTCAGGCGCTCGTCCGGTAATTCTCCCGGTCCTTTTCTGTGAAAAATATTGCCGGTTTCAAATACTATTACCGGCTCGCTGTGCCTGCTGGAATTAAGAGCGATAACATCCATCATATTTGGCAGGAGGCTTGTCCTGAGCACACTCGTTTCATCTCCAAGCGGGTTTATCACGCGCTCAAAATCGCGCATTTGCGAATCATCTGCGGCGTTTATTCTGTCGGGGCCGCCCGGTGAAACAAAACTGTATGTCTGTATTTCAAAATAACCTGCACCGGCCAAAGTCTCCCTGCATACATCCCTGAGTTTCCAGCTAATGCTCCTGTCCGCCCTCTCCTTATCCTTGTGTTCAGTGCTGTCCAGGCGATCATAACCGTATATGCGGGCGATCTCCTCGGAAAAATCTATTTCCTCATTCAAATCCACACGCGGGTAGGGAGGGAAGGCGAGTATATTTTCGCCATCGCCGGAATACTCTGTTTTGATTTCAAGCCGCGTGAGTATCGCGCATATATCATCAGCGCATAGATCTGTACCTAACACCTGATTCATTCTGGATACCCTTATCCCGACGGGCTCCGGCTCATTCCGTCCAGGGTAGCAGTCAGCTGCTCCGGCAAGCGGCTTTCCTGCGCCGAGTTCGGATATCAGATTGACGACGCGCGCTGAAGCATAGCCGGAAAGCTCAGCTGAGACCCCTTTTTCATATCGGGATGAGGCCTCGGTCCTTATCCCAAGTGTCTTTGATGTCTTTCTGACGCTGTCAGCATCAAAACTGGCTGTTTCAATAAGTATTGTGGCCGTATCCTCTTCTATTTCAGAGTTCAGGCCGCCCATCACGCCCGCAATGGCTACACCCTGTACCGCGTCCTTGATAAGCAGCATGCTGTCATTCATCTCTCTAATGGTCTCGTCGAGGGTGGTGAATTTTTCTCCGCCTGTCGCGGTATCAACGATTATTTTTCCGGCGCTGATCCTCCTGATATCGAATGAGTGAATGGGATGGCCGCATTCGAGCATTACATAGTTTGTGATGTCGACTATATTATTTATCGGGCGCATACCCGCATACATCAGGCGCTTTTGCATCCACCACGGACTTTCTTCGATCTTGATGCCGTCAGCCACTCTTGCAATATACCTGCTGCAAAGCTCCGGCTTGTTTATTTCCACGCTAACGATATCGTCGGACTTTCTTTCATCCTTGACAGCCGGCTTGTAATCAGGATAGCGCAGTTCCGTTTCAAACACAGCTGCTGCTTCCCTCGCGATCCCCAGGATCGACAGGCAGTCCGGCCTGTTTGGCGTTATCTCAAAATCAATGACTGTTTCATCGAGCCCGTAGGCTTTGACAAATTCATCGCCTGGCTCCACATCGGGTATCTCCGGAAGCGCCCATATACCGTCCTTGAATTTTGCCGG
>Ga0123356_10005313_pt1 | contig 13131 bp, 14 predicted proteins | sample TergutEmb28metaG_2_FD_92546 | JGI IMG/M metagenome (GOLD analysis project Ga0123356, IMG submission 92546) | Embiratermes neotenicus P3 segment gut microbial communities from Petit-Saut dam, French Guiana - Emb289 P3 | ecosystem: Host-associated > Arthropoda: Insects > Digestive system > Gut ... | reverse complement strand
TTTTAGATGGTTCAACCGGACAAAATGCCTTTGAACAAGCCCGTCAATTTACAGCAGCAACTGAAGTCTCGGCATTGGCAATCACAAAATTAGACGGAACAGCCAAAGGCGGAGTAGTGATTGGAATATCCGATCAGCTTCAAGTGCCTGTAAAATATATTGGTTTGGGAGAAGGATTGGAAGATTTGCAAGTATTCAGGAAGCGAGAATTTGTTAATTCCCTGTTTGGATGAAATGAGAAAAAACAAAGTCGATATCATTACCATGGGTTGTTCCAAGAACTTAGTAGATTCGGAACTTCTGATGCGACAGTTTACCGCAAACGGTTATTCTGTTGCTCATGATCCGGAAACTTCTCAAGGCGATATCGTTGTTATTAATACTTGTGGATTTATAGAGAGCGCTAAAGAAGAATCCATCCGGATGATTCTCGAATTCGGTGAGGCAAAGAAAAAAAATCAAATCAGCAAACTCTTCGTTATGGGATGTCTTTCCGAAAGATACATGGAGGAAATACAGGAATTAATCCCTGAAGTTGATAAATTTTATGGAAAATTCAATTGGAAAGATCTTCTGTCGGATTTGGGAAAATCATATCATAATGATTTAGCGTCTGAACGATTATTAACTACTCCTGCGCATTATGCTTATCTTAAAATTGCCGAAGGATGTAATCGAAATTGCAGCTTTTGTTCAATTCCGTTAATGACAGGAAAATATCAATCTAAACCGATAGAAGAAATTGAAGCGGAAGTCAAATTGCTTGTTAAGCAAGGAGTTAAAGAATTTCAGTTGATAGCACAGGATTTAACTTATTATGGAAAAGATATTTACAATAAGTATAATCTGGCTGAATTACTTAAACGGATTTCCGATATTGAAGGAGTGGAATGGATTCGTATGCATTATGCTTATCCGGCTTTATTTCCAATGGATATACTAACTGTGATGCGTGAACGGCATAATATTTGCAAGTATTTAGACATAGCTTTGCAACACAGTAGCGATATAATGTTAAAACGAATGCGACGGAATATTTCACGAAAAGAAACACTCGAACTTTTGCATACAATCCGGCATGAAGTTCCCGATATTCATATCCGTACATCAATGATGGTTGGTTATCCGGGTGAAACAGAAGAGGATTTTGCCGATTTGTTAGATTTCATGAAAGAGATACGGTTTGAACGTTTGGGAGGATTTATTTATTCAGAAGAAGAAGGAACATATTCCCATAAGCATTATAAAGATGACATTGAACCTGAGATAAAAAACCGTCGCTTGGATGAACTAATGGCTGTGCAAGAAAAAATCACTCAGGAAATAGGAGAAAGTAAAATCGATCAAACACTGAAAGTTATAATTGATCGTGAAGAACCTGATTTTTATATTGGCAGAACCGAATATGATTCGCCTGAAGTTGATCCGGAAGTATTAGTAGAAAAAACACAAACCTTGATCCCCGGCGATTTTTATCAAGTGAAAATCACCGGTACGCAAGTGTTTGATTTATTTGGTATTGTACAAAATAATTCAGAATAAAAAATCAAAATTATGAATTACGCAGAACTAATAACAGCATTATCTCAAAGAATGCAATTATCTAAAACAGAAGTTGGAAAAAGAATAGATGAAACAACTGCTATTATTACTGAAGAACTTTCAAAAGATAATGTAGTTTCAATTGTAAATTTTGGTACCTTAGAAGCAAAAAAGAGAATGGAGCGTATAAGTGTTCATCCGAATACAGGGAAAAAATTACTTGTCCCTCCAAAATTGGTTGTTAAATACAAAGCATCCGCATCTTTTAATAAAAAACTAAAAGGAAAGAAGCCATGAATGAAAAAATAAATTTACAGGATTTGTCTGCACGTTTAGCAGAAAAAGCTGATATTACAAAAAAAGAAGCGGAATCATTTCTTCGAGAGTATTTTGAGACGATAAATGAAGAATTGATTAAAAGCGAATTGATTAAAATAAAAGATTTGGGTAGTTTTAAACTATCAATAGTGGATGATCGTGAAAGTATCGACGTGACTACAGGGGAAAGAGTTATGATTCAGGCGCATCATAAGGTTGTATTTACTCCCGACAAAAAATTAGCCGAAATTATTAACGAACCTTTTGCGCTTTTTGAAACAACAGAAATAGAAGATGCGGTCTTTTATGAAGAAATTGATACTTTGCCTGAAGAAGTTGTTATAGAAAAAATAAAACCTTCTCCACCACCACCTCCTCCTCCACCTCCTCCTCGCGAAGTAAGAAGTGAGCAAAGAGAAAGAGTAAGAGAAAGAGAAAGAGAAAGAGAAAGAGAAAGAGAGATGATAAATCCTATGCATCGTCGTTATGAGAGTTACAATCAGAAGCCACCCACTCCACCTCGCGAAGTAAGAAGAGAGCAAAGGGAAAGAGAAATGATAAATCCTATGCAACGTCGTTACGAGGTTTACAATCAGAAGCCACCTGCAACGCCTCCTCCACCACCTCCTCCGCCAACTCTTCCACAAAGAGTATGGAGACCTGAGGTAAAGGAAGTGATAAATCCGATGCGACCTCGTTATGATGCCTATATACCAAAGCAACCTACTCCGCTTCCTCCACCTCCTCAACATCCTCAACAAAGAGCGTGGGAGCAGGAAGTAAAGGAAATGAGAAATCAGGCACAACATCATTACGAAGTCTATACTCCTAAGAAGGTCTATTCATACCAATCGAAAGGCGATTCGGATTCTTATCAATTTATTCGAAATGATGGAAAAGGTTCAGCTCCTGTAAATAATTATTCAGCTCCAACAAATCAAGAATCAAAAAGTCAATGTCGTAAATGCCCTGATCGCGAAGGCCATCAAATTTTTAGAGAGCAATATGAAGATGCACAAGAACTTATAAAAAATCTCAAGTTAATTATTTATGCATTAGGAATACTTCTTGTATTTTCAATGGGAATTATTGCATTTAAAATATGGGGATCAGCTATCCTTAAGTTTTTTTAAGTACTTATAGTTGAATAATTAATCATTTTTAACTTGAAAGCTATTTCAATCACGAATTAACATTTATATTTTTGCATCGGTAAAACGAGATACAGATTTTAAAAACTATAACATATTTTTTTTATGAGTCAAACAGTTGATATTAGAGAACTTAATGAGAGAATTGAAAGTAAGAGCAGCTTCGTAAACATGATTTTCAAAGGCATGGATCAAACTATAGTCGGACAAAAGCATTTATTGGAATCTTTGTTGATTGGTTTGTTATCCGACGGGCATATTCTTTTAGAAGGCGTACCCGGTCTGGCAAAAACTTTAGCGATAAAAACGCTGGCCTCTTTGATTGATGCTCAATACAGTCGCATCCAATTTACTCCTGACCTGCTTCCTGCGGATTTAATAGGAACCATGATTTACAGTCAGAAGAAAGAAGAATTTTTAGTGAAACACGGTCCGGTTTTTGCCAATTTTATTTTGGCCGATGAAATCAACCGAGCTCCGGCAAAGGTTCAAAGCGCTTTATTGGAAGCTATGCAGGAACGTCAGGTAACTATCGGGGAAAAAACGTATAAACTTCCGGAACCATTCCTTGTAATGGCTACGCAAAATCCGATTGAACAGGAAGGTACATATCCTTTACCTGAAGCCCAAGTTGACCGTTTCATGCTGAAAGTTATTATCAATTATCCAAAAAAAGAAGAGGAAAAATTAATTATCCGGCAAAATATCAGTGGAATCAAACCGGAAATCAAACCCATTTTAAGGAAACAGGAAATCTTGGAAGCGCGTAAAATTGTGAATGAAGTTTATTTAGACGAAAAAATTGAAAAATACATTGTTGATATTGTTTTTGCTACCCGTTTCCCTCAAGAGCATGGCTTGCCAAATCTGAAAGATATGATTTCTTTTGGAGCGTCTCCGCGTGCATCAATCAATTTAGCATTAGCAGCACGCTCGTACGCATTTATCAAACGTAGAGGTTATGTAATTCCGGAAGACATCCGCGCTGTTTGTTTTGATGTACTTCGTCACCGTATTGGGCTTACCTACGAAGCGGAAGCACGTAATCTTACAACAGAGGAAATTATTAGCGAGATATTAAATAAAGTTGAAGTACCATAAATAATTATGAATTATGAATTATGAATTATTATAAGGCAATACTGCGTTTATTAATTCATAATTCATAATTCATAATTTATAATTCAATAAACGTGGAGACAAGCGAACTTTTAAAAAAAGTACGACAAATAGAGATTAAGACACGAGGATTGTCGAATAATATTTTCGCAGGGCAATACCATTCTGCTTTCAAAGGTCGTGGTATGGCATTTTCTGAAGTGCGGGAATACGAATTTGGCGACGATATTCGTGATATTGACTGGAATGTTACAGCCCGTTATTCGAAACCATATATCAAAATTTACGAAGAAGAACGGGAATTGACTGTAATGCTCTTGGTTGATGTCTCCGGAAGCCGTGTTTTCGGAACTCAAACATCTCTGAAACAGGATATGATAACAGAAATTGCAGCAACACTTGCTTTTTCTGCTATTCAAAATAATGATAAAATTGGAGTAATATTTTTTTCAAACCAAATAGAAAAATTTATTCCTCCGAAAAAAGGGAAAAAACACATTCTATATGTGATCAGGGAACTGATAAATTTCGAACCTCAAGAAACAAAAACCGATGTTGCACAGGTATTACAATATCTTACTAATGCAATTAAGAAGAGGTGTACGGCATTTGTTTTTTCCGATTTTATCAATAAATGCAGTTATCAACACGCTTTGACTATTGCAAATAAGAAACATGATATGGTAGCGATTCAGATATTTGACGAACGAGAAACGGAAATGCCGAAAGTAGGTATGATAAAAATCAAAGATGCGGAAAGCGGCAGAGAAAAATATGTGGATACCGGTTCAAAGAAAGTACGTGATGCCTATAATCATTGGTGGGAAAAACGTCAAACGGAAATGAGCGACTCATTCAAACGAAGCAGGGTCGATTCGGTTTCTATTCGTACTGACGAAGATTATGTAAAAGCTTTGATCGGATTATTTAATAAACGCAGTTAATAGAAATAATGAAGAATAATTATCTGATAAAAACATTTTTTTGTTTATTTATTTGCGTATGGATGAATATTTTATCCCTACCTGCCCAAACGATTATTAGAGCTACAATTGATTCTACCCATATTCTGATTGGACAGCAAACAAATATTCATTTGGAAATTGCTGCAGATAAAAGCCAAATACTTCAACTTCCGTTAACATCAGATTATTTGATGAAGGGAGTAGAAGTCTTGGATATCTCAAAGATAGATACGGTTGATATAGGAAATAACCGGATTCAAATGAAATACAGTTATTTGATAACTTCCTTTGATGCCGATTTATATCTTTTGCCTCCATTTAAAGTTATTGCTGGTACAGATACTGTTTTATCAACCGAATTAGCTTTAAAAGTTTCTACACTTCCTGTCGATACTGAATCGGAACAATTCTATGACATTAAGGACATCAGAAAACCTCCGTTTGTTTTGATGGATTATCTTCCTACTGTTCTGCTGATATTAGCGATAATTGCTTTAGTAGCTCTGGCTGCCTATATTATTTATCGTCTAATTAACAAGAAATCTTTAGTTCCGTTCAAAAAAGAAGAGCCGTATATTCCGCCGCATATTCGTGCAATCAAAAGATTGGACGCTATTAAATTGGAAAAATTATGGCAAGCAGGAAGAATGAAGGAATATCATTCGGATATTACGGAAACTCTGAGGATATATATTGGAGAGCGTTTTGATGTTGGAGCTATGGAAATGACTTCGGGAGAAATATTATCCGATATTAAAAAACACAGTGATGCTGATGTAGCTTATGATAATCTGAAACAAATCCTTGTATTAGCCGATTTTGTTAAATTTGCCAAATATAAACCGCTTCCTGATGAAAATGAATTAAGTATGATGAATGCTTATCTGTTTGTCAATAACACAAAAAAGGAAGAGGTACAGGATGAATTAAAACCAAAAGATGATAGCGTATGATTTTTGCAAATCCTCTATATTTTTTATTACTGCTTTTACTAATCCCGATGATCGGATGGTATATTTGGAAATTGCGTAAATCGCAAGCTTCTATACAATTATCATCAATTGAAGGATTTAATAAAGCGCCAAAGACACTCCGGATATATTTACGTCATCTGCCATTCGTTTTAAGAATCGGAGCATTAATTTTTATAGTAATTGCATTAGCCCGCCCTCAGACGACTAATAAATGGAGTTCTACAACAACTGAGGGAATTGATATTGTTTTAAGTGTGGATATTTCTTCCTCGATGCTTGCTATGGATTTGAAACCCGATCGTTTGGAAGCCGCCAAAGATGTTGCAGCATCATTTATAAACGGTCGTCCTACCGATAATATCGGGTTAGTTATTTTTGCAAGAGAAAGTTTTACTCAATGCCCTCTGACTACTGATCATGCAGTTCTATTAAACTTATTAAAAAGTGTGAAGTGCCACATGATTGAAGACGGAACAGCTATCGGTCATGGAATAGCTACAGCCGTCAGCCGTTTGAAAGATAGCAAAGCAAAATCCAAAGTGATTATTCTGTTAACAGATGGTTCTAATAATGCAGGGGAAATTGCTCCAATTACCGCAGCCGAAATTGCTAAAGCATTCGGAATAAGAGTTTATACTATTGCTGTCGGTACGATTGGAGAAGCGCCGTATCCTTATCCTCTTCCTTCCGGAGGAGTTAAAATTGTGCCAATGAAAGTTGAAATCGATGAAAAGGTATTAACTCAAATTGCTCAGATTACCGATGGATTACATTTCCGGGCTACCAATAATAAGGCTTTGAGAGAAATCTATGATGAGATCGACCAAATGGAAAAAACGAAAATGAATGTTCAGGAATACAGTAAAAAATATGAAGAATATGCTTTCTATGCATTGATAGGATTATTACTCTTTCTATTTGAACTGTTATTGCGATACACATTATTAAAAAATATACCGTAATACAATTTGTTTATGTTTAGATTTGAACATCCGAATTATTTATATCTATTTTTTCTGCTACCTGTGTTGTTAGCGCTCTTTTTGTATTCTTTATACATTAAGAAACGGTATTTAAAACGATTCGGCGACAGGAAAATTATTGATGTCCTAATGCCCGATGCCTCTTTCCAAAAGCAATATTTTAAATTCGGTTTATTATTTGCTGCGCTTACTTTATTTATTTTTTTGATTGCAGGACCTCAATTCGGCTCTAAGTTGGAAACCATTAAAAAACAGGGAATTGAAGTTGTTATATGCTTGGATGTTTCTAATTCCATGTTGTCAACAGATATTTCTCCTGATCGTTTAGGTAGAGCTAAGCAGATGTTGTCTCGATTAATTGATGATTTACACAATGATAAAATAGGTTTAATCGTGTTTGCCGGAGACGCTTTTGTTCAACTACCAATAACTTCTGATTATGTATCTGCAAAAATGTTCCTGTCTTCGATAAAACCGACAATGGTACCTGTTCAGGGAACGGCTATTGGTGCAGCTATTAACTTGGCCACCAAATCGTTTACTCCTAATGAGAGCACTGAAAAGACTATCATTCTGATTACCGATGGAGAAAATCATGAAGACGATGCAATTGGAGCTGCGAAAGCAGCTGCTGAAAAGAATATTAGAGTGAATGTGCTGGGCATAGGTTCTGTACAAGGAGCGCCGATACCTGTTCCCGGAACGAACAATTATCAACGTGATAAAGAAGGGAACATGATCATCACTCAGCTGAATGAACAAATGTGCCGAGATATAGCTATAGCCGGAAACGGTATGTATGCAAGAACCGACAACACCAATAATGCTCTAAGAGCCTTGCAAAAAGAATTGGATAAGTTGGGTAAATCGGAAGTAGAAAATAGAGTTTACACTTCCTATGATGAAAAATACTATATTCCGGGATGGATTTTGCTGTTCATCTTAGTAGTAGAATTTTTTATTCTCGATAGAAGAAACAGAGTGATGAGTAGAGTGTTGAAAGGGTTTTGGTCTAATTGAATGTCATTGCGGGCTTGACCCGCAATCTCATGAAAATATTTTTAAGATATGAAGCAAATAATTATAACATTGTCGTTTATTTTTGTATTTTCATTTTCGGCTTTTTCTCAAAAGCAAGTCAGGCAAGAATTGCGAAAAGGAAATAAAGAGTATAAAAAGGAAAAATATACTGAGTCGGAGATAAATTACAGAAAAGCTTTAAGCTCAAATACCCGCTCTGCCGATGCAGCCTATAATCTCGGCAACTCGCTGTATAAACAGGAAAAGTTTCCGGAAGCTTTTGAACAGTATCAAGCTGCTGCTTCTGATGAAAAAAACAATGAGAAAGCAGCTATGGCCTGGCACAATGCAGGAAATGTTTTTATGAGTAATAAAGATTATAAAAATAGTATTGAAGCATATAAACAAGCTTTACGGAAAGCTCCCTATGATGATGAGACACGTTATAATTTAGCATTAGCTCAAAAGTTGCTGGAACAGCAGGAACAACAAGATCAGGATCAGGATCAGAATCAAGATCAGCAAGATCAACAAGATCAACAACAAGATCAGCAACAAGATCAGCAGGAACAGCAAAATCCTAATCAGATGCAACAACAAAATGCAGAACAAATCCTTGATGCAATGATGCAAAACGAACGGGATACTCAGGAAAAAGTTAGAGAGCAGCTTATGCAACAGCAAAGACAAAAGAAAACAGGAAAAGATTGGTAATTTAACAATATAATATAATGAGGAAGTTATTTTTCTTATTCGCTACATTTTGCATGGTTAATCCGAATATTTTCGGACAGAATATTAGTTTCACGGGAACATCGGAAAAAGTAGTCGTGGTTGATCAGCAATTTAGAGTGATTTACACATTGACTACAGGAGGAGAATCAGGGAAGGATCTTAATTTGCCGGAATCTGCGGATTTTAATAATCTATATGGCCCGTTTCAATCCGGTTACAGCCAATACACAAATATTGTTAACGGTAAGTCAACATCCCAATTAACGGTTAATTATACCTATACATTATCAGCAAAAAGTGAAGGAACATTCTCTATTCCTCCGGCGACAATTAAAGTTGGAAATAGCGAATATAAATCAAATGCAATAGAGATTAAAGTTTTGCCGCCGGATCAAACTGCTGCTGCTGCTTCAGCAAACGCAAGTGCAGGCAGCTCAGGCCAACAGGGAGGACAATCATCTTCTTCCGATGATATTTTTGTAAGAGCTATAGTATCGAAGAACTCCACATACGAAAATGAAGGTTTTGTGATTACTTTTAAACTCTATACCTCAGTTGAAGTTGCTCGCGTAGAAAATATTAAATATCCGGAATTTGACGGATTTGTTGCTCAAGAAATAGAATTATCGTCTAATGCGCAGTGGAGCATGGAAAATTACAATGGACGTAATTACAATACTGCGATTTTGAAACAAACCGTTTTATTTCCTCAACGATCTGGAAAAATTACGATTCCTACAGGTAAATACGATTTAGTAATCAGAGTTCGCATTCAGCAAAGACAACGAAGTTTTTTTGATGATTTCTTGAACAGATATGATGAAGTAAGTCGTTCAATTAATTCAAATTCTGTTACTATCGACGTGAAACCGCTTCCACAAAATAGACCTGCTTCTTTCACCGGAACGGTTGGCGATTTAAAAATGACGTCATCCATCAGCACTAACCAATTAAAAACAAATGAGGCCGTTACATTAAAAGTGATAATTTCCGGAAATGGTAATATTAATTTGATCAAAAACCCGGAAATAGTTTTCCCTAATGATTTCGATAAATTAGATCCGGTTGTATCAAGAAATTCAAAAGTGTCTCAATCCGGAGTTAATGGAACAAGAACAATTGAATATAACGCTATCCCGCGTTATGCCGGCAATTTTACGATTCCGAAAGCTGAGTTTTCATATTTTGACTTGAAAACAGGATCTTTTAGAACTTTATATACCGATGAATTCCAACTGAAGGTAGATCAAGGAGAAGCAGGTAGCGGAACCAACGTTCCAATAGTAAATGCTTCGAATAAAGAAGAGATTCGTTTCTTAGGTAAAGACATACGTTATATAAAAACATATCCTGCACATTTCCATAGAGGCGATTTCTTTTTTGGAAACCTCAATTACCTGTTATTTTACATCATTCCGACCATTCTGTTCCTGATTTTTTTCTGGATATACAGGAAACAAGCAGCTCAGAATGCTAATATTGCTTTAGTAAGAACTAAAAAAGCAAATAAAGTTGCTTCCAAACGTTTAAAAACGGCTGCTAAATATTTGAAAGAAAATAAAACAGAATTATTTTATGATGAAATACTTAAAGCTGTTTGGGGTTATTTAAGTGACAAATTAAATATTCCTGTTTCGGCTTTGACAAAAGATAATGTTGATGCAAACCTTATCAAATATGGAGCAGCGGAAAGTCTGATTAATGATTTCAGAACAATTCTTGATACGGCTGAATTTGCTCGATTTGCGCCTGCACAAGCAACCGGAACGATGGACGACTTGTATGAAGCAACTATTCAAGCGATTGATAAAATGGAAAACACAATTAAAAAATAAAGGCGAAGAAAATGATGAAACAGTTTTATATCCTGATAGCGATTTTATTCACGATTTTTAATCTTTCAGCACAAGATGATTTTCTTCAACGGGGAGATGAAGTAAATGCTCAAAATGATTTACAGCAAAAATCAAATGAGATAAACAATAAAAATGATTTATTTCAACAAGCAAATGAAGCTTATTCTAATAATAATTTTCAATTAGCAGCTGATCTGTATGAAGAATTACTGAAAACAAACGGTGAATCGGCAATTGTATATTATAATTTGGGTAACAGCTATTACAAAATGAATAAAACAGCTCATAGCATCCTGAATCTTGAAAGGGCGCTTCTGCTTGAACCCGGGAATAAAGATTTTCGATTCAATTTGGAAATAGCAAAATTAAAAGCCGTTGATAGAATTGAACCATTGGAAGCTTTCTTCTTAACCCAATGGTTTCGTAATATCCAAAATCTTCTTAGTACAGATGCGTGGAGTAATTTTAGCATTACTTGCTTTTTTTTATTGATAATCTGTTTATTCTTCTTTTTCTTTTCTCGCCGGATTTTTCTCAAAAAAATAGGATTTTTTGCCGGTTTAGTATTGTTGGTGTGTATTATTTTTGGTAATAGCTTTGCTTATAATCAAAAGAAAAAACTAACCCAACGTAAAGAAGCAATTATTCTTACTCCAACAACGAATATCAAAAGTTCTCCGGACAACAGCGGCACCGATTTGTTTATATTGCATGAAGGTACGAAAGTCAGATTGAAAAATAATTTAGGCAACTGGAATGAAATAGAAACAGTTGACGGGAATGTCGGTTGGATTAAGAGTTCGGAAATTGAAGTGATTTAATCCTTTGCGCAACTTCTTCCATAAGCCATTTTGGCGTAGAAGTAGCTCCGCAAATTCCAACCGATTCGGCATGAATTAAGCATTCAGGTTTAATATCATTAAGACTGGAAATCAATAAAGTATTGTAATTAGCCTTTTTACATTCTGCAAATAAAACCTTTCCATTAGAACTTTTTTCTCCGGTTACAAATAAAATTAAGTCGTGTCGTGAAGCAAACTTCCGAATATCCGGTATTCTGTTAGCAACCTGCCTGCAAATTGTATCAAAATATTTAAATTCAGCTTCAGTATTGATCTGTGTCTTGATTTCTTTCACGATTTCATGAAAATCATCAACTGACATTGTTGTTTGTGAAAATAAACATATTGATATAGTCAAATCCAATTTAACCAAATCTGATTTGTTTTCAATTACGATAGCTGTTCCATCGGTTTGACCAACTAAACCATTCACTTCTGCATGTCCGTTTTTCCCGAAGATAACAATTTGTGTAGATTTATCATTTGAATCGCGATAATATTTTCGAATTTTTTTCTGTAATTGCAACACTACGGGACAAGTTGCATCAATGATATGTATTGAATTTTTTTGGGCGGTATCATAAGTAGAAGGCGGTTCACCATGCGCTCTCAGCAACACTTTTTTATTCCGCATTTCTTTTAGTTTATCATGGTTAATAGTTTTGAGGCCTTTGTTTTGCAACCGCTCCACTTCCTGACTATTATGAACAATGTCGCCTAAACAGTAAAGTTCCCCTTCTCTATCTAATTCCCTTTCTGCGCTCCGGATTGCATTCACAACACCGAAACAAAAACCGGATTCTTTATGAATTTCGACTTGAGGCATATATGAAATAGGTTTATGAAACAGTTAGATAGTTGCTGATTATTTTATTAACAAGTATATTGTTATTATTATCTATATCATATATGATATACCATGTGGTGTTTTTATTACGTATATACTTAAATACTTTTTTGCCATAACGTTTATGCGTTTCATACAAAGTATTTTGATGGAAATTTATTGCACCCAAACTATCGCAAATATCAACAATATCAGACACATATTCATGACAAAATTCACGTGTGAGTGAATGTTTCTGCCATGATAATAATCCTTCCAATAAATCATCTATATCGTTATCTGCCTGCTCACTATAATATGTCATGTTTGTCGCAGAATGTATTAACTTTTTTTATGGCGCGTTTTATAAATTCTTCGCTTGTCATATATCCTTCAGGCACATAGCCATTAGTTGAGGGTTTATCAAAACTTACACCTTGCTCTTGACAATAGATATTCCTTAGTATTTCTTGGACATTAACAAATTTGTCGTCTAAATAAACTGTATGTATCATATTTAGTTTTTTATATACTTAAATTTTATGACAACAAAATTAAGTATTTTTTCAATACTTTCAAAAAATTCATAATTTATAATTAACTACGTCGAACGTTGTTTTATAATTCATAATTATTTATTACCTTTGCACCCTCATTATAAATAATTTCAAATAATAATTAAAAAATGGCAACAAAAATTAGATTGCAAAGACACGGTCGCAAAGGGTACGCGTTTTACCACATCGTGATCGCAGATAGCAGAGCTCCACGTGATGGAAAATTTATCGAAAGGATTGGTT
>Ga0123356_10005312_pt1 | contig 13132 bp, 12 predicted proteins | sample TergutEmb28metaG_2_FD_92546 | JGI IMG/M metagenome (GOLD analysis project Ga0123356, IMG submission 92546) | Embiratermes neotenicus P3 segment gut microbial communities from Petit-Saut dam, French Guiana - Emb289 P3 | ecosystem: Host-associated > Arthropoda: Insects > Digestive system > Gut ... | reverse complement strand
GCTTTGATCGGCTTGATCAGTGTGGAAACCAAAAACAAATCCCCCACGCTCGCCGGGCGAGCCGTCGACCGCGCCGCTCTCACCCCGATTGAACACGTGTGTGATCCCTAGGATCGAAGCCCATCGCGACCGCTCGAGAAAGCGGAATCCTCGTCCCTCCAGGAGAGCCGCACCCAATTCAAAAGAGGATTCGTTCCGCACGGAACCAATCCACAAAACAAAACACGCAACGGCATCAGCGGCTGGAGCGCCCGCGGGCGGCCGGCGCGGGGCGGCGAGCGCGGCGGCCGCTCGCCCCGGCGGCGCGCCGCCGCTTGCGCGCCTTCACGCCGCGCTCGCGCAGATTCATCGCGAGCGCGACGTCCTCCGCCGGCGAGCCCTTGCCGTCGCCCTTGGTCTCCAGCACGCACGCCAGCGAGTCGAACGGCTCGGCCGACAGGAACGCCCCGCAGCCCCGCTCGCCCAGCTCTCCCTTGCCGATGTTGGCGTGTCGGTCTCTGTTGGATCCCAACGCGCCCTGTGAGTCATTCAGGTGCAGTGAGCCCAGGCGGTCCAGGCCGACCTCCGCGCGCACCTCGCCGAGCACGCCGTCCATGCCCGCGGGGGTGCGGATGTCGTAGCCGGAGGCATACAGGTGACAGGAGTCCAGGCAGATACCCACGCGCCGGTCGCCGCCGATCGCCTCGATCAGCGCGCCCAGCTCGCCGATCGAGCGCCCCAGGGTGCCCCCGGCGCCGGCGGTGTTCTCCAGGTGGAGCGCGCAATCCTCGCTCTCCGCCAGCGCCTCGCGGATCGTCTCGCCGGCGCGCGCGATCGCCGCCGCGGTGTCGCCGTTCTTGGCCGAGCCGGGGTGCAGCACCACGCCGCGCGCGCCGATGCGCGCGCCCGTGCGCAGCGAATGGGTGAGCGATTCGAGCGACTTCTCGCGTATGTCGCGATCCTCGCTGGCGCAGTTGAGCAGGTACACCGCGTGGATCAGCACCGCCCCGATCTCGCTCTCCGCCAGCGCCTCGCGGAAGGCAGCCACGTCGTCCTCCGCGTAGGTGGTAGGGCGCCAGGCGCGCGGCGACTGGTTGAAGATCTGGATCGCGTGGCAGCCGCGTTGCACCCCGCGCTCCACCGCCTTGGGGAGCCCGCCGGCGGGGGACACGTGGGCGCCGATTAGCATGCGCGGATCCTATGCGCCTGCGCTTTGCTCCATCGCCCACCGGCGCCCTGCACATCGGCGGCGCGCGCACCGCGCTCTTCAACTGGTTGCTCGCGCGCCACGCCGGCGGCGCGCTGGTGCTGCGCATCGAGGACACCGATCGCGAGCGCTCCACGCCGGAGAACGTCGAGCAGATCCTCGACGCGCTGCGCTGGCTGGAGCTCGACTGGGACGAGGGGCCCATCCTCCAGAGCGCGCGCTCAGAGCGCCACCGGGAGGTGCTCGAGCGACTGCTCCACAGCGGGCGCGCCTACCGCTCCAGCGCCACCGCCGAGGATGTCCAGGAGTACAAGCGCCGCCACGGCGCCGAGCGCGGCTTTCGCGGCGCCGAGGAGCGCAGCGGCGCCGTGCGCCTGCGCGTGCCCGAGGAGGGGGCCACTGTGGTGCACGACGCGATCCGCGGCGAGACCTCCTTCGAGCACGTCCACCTCGACGACCCCGTGATCGCGCGCGCCGACGGCTCGGCGCTCTACAACTTCGCGGTCGCCATCGACGACCTCGACGCCGCGATCACGCATGTGGTGCGCGGCGAGGACCACCTCTCTAACACCCCCAAGCAGCTGCTGGTGCTGGAAGCGGCGCTGGCCGCCGGCATCCGCCCGCTGCCGGCGGGCGCCGAGCCCTCGTTGCCGGTCTACGCGCACCTGCCCCTGCTGCACGGGCCCGACGGGCGCAAGCTCTCCAAGCGCCACGGCGCCGCCTCCGTGCAGGAGCTGCGCCACGCCGGCTACCTGCCCAGCGCGGTGCGCAACTACCTCGCGCTGCTCGGGTGGGGCGCGACCGACGACGCCACTGTGCTGTCCACCGAGGCGCTGATCGAGCAGTTCTCGCTGGAGCGCGTGAGCCGCAGCCCTGCGCGCTTCGATGAGACCAAGCTGCGCTGGCTGGACGGCGTGCACCTGCGCGAGCTGCCCGCCCAGGAGCTCGCCCGCCGCCTGGAGCAGTTCATCGGTGAAGCGGGTCTGGCGAGCGAGGCGCAGCTCTCGGCCGACCCGCAGCGGCTGGTGGGCGCGGCGCGGATCAGTCGGGAGAAGATGCAGACGCTCGCCGAATTCTGGCCGCTCGCCGGCTTCTTCTTCACGGGCCCGGTCGAGGATCCCTCGGCACGCGAGCGGTGGCTTGACGAGCGCGGCCGCGCGCTGCTCGCGCAGGCGCGCGACGCGCTCGCGCTGGCCGGCGCGCCGGACTTCGACGAGCCCGCCGTCGAGGCCGCGCTCGCCGAGGTGCTCGAGCGCACCGGCGCCAAGGCGCGCGATCTCTACCAGCCGCTGCGCGTGGCGATCGCGGGGCGGGCGGTGTCGCCCGGCATATTCGAGAGCGTCGCGCTGCTGGGCCGCGAGGAGACGCTGGCGCGCGTCGACGCGGCGCTCGCGCCGCGCTGAGCCGCCCCACGGGCGCCGCACGCGCGCCCCGGCTGTATCAGCGCCCGCGCAACTCCCTCAATCATTTGTCCATCACTGCCGATCGGGTGAGTGGGTGTGCCGCAGCGGGCGCGCCCTGCTCGCCTCCGAGTCCCGAACCAATGCCGAGCACGGTGACCGAGCCACATTCCCGCCTGACCCTCGCCTTCCAGGCGCTGGAGGCCTTCCCCGCGCTGTCGGAGTCGCGCGAGCGACTGCTGGCGGCGCTCTCCAAGGAGAGAGTCTCCACCGCCGAGGTGGTGGCCACGGTGGAGTCGGACCTGGCGCTGATCATCGCCGTGTTGCGACTCGCCAACCGCGCCGCCGCGGGAGGGGGCCGCGTGGACACGGTGGCGCACGCCGTGGAGGCGCTCTCGCCGCCGACCGTCAAGGAGCTCGCGGTGCGGCTGCGCACCTTCGACTTCTTCGAGTGCTCGCGCGCGTGGAACACCGCTCCCGAGCGCCTGCGTGTGCACGCGCTGAGCGCCCAGCGCGCCGCGGACCGGCTGGCGGCGGCGATCGGGTACGAGCACCGCGAGCGCCTGGCGGTGACGAGCGTCCTGCACGACATCGGCAAGCTCGTGCTCCAGCGCGCGTATCCCGACTATCCGGGCGAGGTGAGCCTTCACACGCAGACGCCGGAGCAGCGCATCCACCGCGAGCGGCGCGAGCTCGGTGTGGACCACGCGCTGGTGGGGGGCGTGCTGGCGCGCCACTGGGGGCTGCCCGCGACGGTGGTCAACGTGATCGAGCGTCACCACAGCCCCGACCGCAGTGGCGAGGCCGCGCTGGTGGGGCTCGCCGACATGCTGGCCCACTACGAGCGGGGCGCGCCGGTGTCCTCCGCGGAGATGCTGAGGGTGGCGCGCGAGCTCGGCCTCGGGCCCTCGGACCTGCGCGGGGTGATGTACGAGCTGCCCGCCTCCGCGCCCGTCCCCGCGGACCGGCGCCGGCGCCACGTCGACCCCTGCCCGCTCTCCGAGCGCGAGCTGGGCGTGCTGCGCAGGCTCGCCGAATGCAAGGTGTACAAGCAGATCGCGCGCGAGCTGACCCTCTCGACCAGCACGGTGCGCACGCACCTGCACAACATCTACGGCAAGCTCGGCGCCGGCGATCGCGCGCAGGCGGTGCTGATCGCGACCGAGCGCGGCTGGCTCTAGGGCGCAAGTCGCGCGACGATCGCGCGGTGGAGTGCCGGGCGTTACGTTTGCGTAGCATCGGCCCGTGATCTCGATCACCAGCAAGTCGCCCTACGCGGTCGCCGCGCTGGCCGAGCTGGGGCGCGTGGCGGGCGACGATCCCGTGCCGATCGGCGAGCTGGCGCGGCGCCGGGACGTGCCGGTGCAGTTCCTGGAGCAGCTGTTCGCGGTGCTGCGGCGCGCCGGCATCCTCACCTCCCAGCGCGGCGTCAAGGGCGGCTACCGCTTCGGGCGCGCGCCCGCGGAGGTGAGCGTGCTCGAGGTGGTCGAGCTGCTGGACGGGCCGGTGGGCAGCCAGGCGGAGGGCGTGTTCGCCGACGCCGCCGGCGCCGCGCGCGAGGTGCTCTCGCACACCACGATCGCCGACGTGATCGAGCGCGAGGCCCGCGAGGCCGGCACCAGCATGTACCACATCTGAGGCGCGCGCGTGCGGGGCCGAGGCGGCGCGCGGGTCTCGAACACGCTTGTCCGAGGCGCCGTTGGGGGATTCAAAAGGAGAATTCGTTCCGCGCGAAACGAATCCAAAAAACAAAACACGAAACGCTCGGAGCTCGACCGGCACCGCTGCAGCGCCAGCCCGCCAGCCCGCCAGCCCGCCGGCCCGCCGGCCTGCCGCCCGCCGCACCGCCCGCTCCGCGGCGCCGACCCACGCCCTCACAGGCGGATCTCTATTGTCGGTGACCCTATGGGGGGAATTCCGATCAACATTTCCCAGCTGGTGGGGGATACGCCGCTTGTGCGGCTCACGCGCCTGCTGGACGGTCCACCGGATGGCTTGCCCGGAGGCTCGGCGGGGGGCGCGACGGGGCCCGGGCCGGCGGAGCTGTACGCCAAGCTCGAGGCGTTCAACCCGGGCGGCTCGGTCAAGGATCGCATCGGCGTGGCGATGATCGAGGCCGCCGAGCGCGAGGGGCGCATCGAGCCGGGGCGCACCACGATCGTGGAGGCCACCAGCGGCAACACCGGCATCGCGCTGGCGTTCGTGTGCGCCGCCAAGGGGTACGAGCTGGTGCTGACCCTGCCCCAGGGGATGAGCCGCGAGCGCGAGAGTTTGTTGCGACTCTACGGCGCGCGGGTGCAGATCACCGAGTCGCTCGGCGGGATGGAGGAGGCGGTGCAGGCCGCGCGCGCGCTGGCCCGCGATCGCGACGCGTTCCTGCCGGACCAGTTCTCCAATCCTGCCAACCCCGCCGCGCACCGCGCCACCACCGGGCCCGAGATCGAGCGCGCGCTCGGCGGGCGCCTCGATGTGCTGGTGGCCGGCGTGGGCACCGGGGGCACGATCACCGGCGCCGGCGAATACCTGCGCGCGCGCAACCCGAAGCTGTGGATCGTGGCGGTCGAGCCCGCCGGCTCGCCGGTGCTCTCCGGCGGCGCGCCCGGCGCGCACCGCATCCAGGGAATCGGCGCCGGCTTCATTCCGCCGGTGCTGGAGCGCGAGCTGATCGACGAGGTGATCGCGGTGAGCGACCAGGACGCGATCGTGACCGCGCGCCTGTGCGCGCGGCGGGAGGGGCTGCTGGCGGGGATCTCCGGTGGCGCCGTGCTGTGGGCGGCGCTGCGTGTGGCACGGCGGCCCGAGTCCGGCGGGCGGCGGATCCTGGTGGTGATGCCCGACTCCGGCGAGCGCTATGTGTCACTCCCCTTCTTCGCTCCCACCTGAGATACGCCCGATCGCGCAAGTTGGACCGGTTGGCCGCGCGTTAAGCTGGTTGCGCGACCGGAACCGGCACCGGCGGAGGGGGCTCCGCTTGATGCGTAACGCCGCGTGGCACCCACCGGCGCCGCGCCCGACCGCGTGCGGAGTCCCATCTCAAAACATCTGCGAAAGGAGACGTGGACGTGAACGGATTGCGATCGAGACGGCTCGGAGGCGGGCTGTCCACATTGCTGGGAGCGGGTGGAGTGGCGCTCGCCATGCTGAGCATCGGCGCGAGCGCCGCTGCCGCGCACCGGCCCCAGACGTGCTCGGGCAGTGCGCAAGCGCCGGGCGTACTCGAGGGCAGCATCCAATCCAACGCGACCGTCGAAGGGTTCTGCGTGGTCAACGCCGGACCGGCCACGGTCGCCGGAAACCTCACCGTGCGCCCGGGCGCGGTCCTGGCCGCTGCATTTGCGCTCAACGACCAGACCGGGAACGGCAACTCGAGCCTGAGCGTGGGGGGCAACATTCGCGTCCAGCGGGGCGCGACGCTCATCCTCGGCTGCACCCCCCAGAGCTTTGCGTGCCTCGACGATCCCAACCAGGCACACCCCACCCTCTCCAGCGCCGCCTCCGTGGGCGGAAATCTGGACTCCCACCAGCCGTTGGGGGTGGTGGTGCACGACGCCACGATCGGCGGCAACGTGAGCCAGAACGGTGGGGGCGGCGGCTTGGAGTGCGAACCCACCGGGATCTTCGCGACCTTCCACGTCCCCGTGTACAGCACCTACGAGGACGGCCGGGTCGGCGGCAACCTGAGCGTGAACGGCCTCACCTCCTGCTGGCTGGGGATGGCGCGTGAGCAGGTGGGCGGGAACCTGCGCGTGACCGGCGATCAGCTCGCCGACCCCGACGCGATCGAGATCGTCTCCAACACCGTCGGGCGCAACCTGATCTGCCACGGCGACAGCCAGGTGTGGGACAGCGCGGACGTCACGCCGGAAGTGCTCTTCCCGCGCGCGTCCTTCCCCAACACCGTCAACGGGAAACGGATCGGCCAGTGCCTGCTGGCCAGTCCAACCGAAGAAGGGGGGGCGCTCGGACCGGGGCCCTTCTAGCCCGCCCGAGGCCGTCCGCACAAGCTCCAGGCCCCGGGTCGCGCCGCGCGATCCGGGGCCCGGGATGCGGCGCGGCGAGCAGCTGAGGAACCACACCGCGGCCGCTACGCTGTTGGCATGTTGGGCCTCGGGACCCTTGCGCGGGTGGCCGGCGAGGTGCGGCGCGATGTCGCCGCCGCGCGCGAGCGCGACCCGGCCGCGCGGGGCGTGGGCCCCGGCGAGATCCTCGCCACCTGGCCCGGCATCCACGCGCTGCTCTCCCACCGCATGGCGCATGCGCTGCAGCAGGCCGGCGTGCCGCTGCTGCCGCGCTCGCTCTCGATGGCCAGCCGCACGCTGACCGGCATCGAGATCCACCCCGCCGCCCAGATCGGCAGGGGCCTGTTCATCGACCACGGCTCCGGGGTGGTGATCGGCGAGACCGCCACGATCGGCGACGACGTGACCCTCTATCAGGGCGTCACGCTGGGCGGCACCGGCTTTGCCACCGGCAAGCGCCATCCCACCGTGCAGGACAACGTCACGATCGGCTCCGGCGCGAAGCTGCTGGGGCCGATCACGGTCGGGCACGGCGCCAAGATCGGCGCCAACACGGTGGTGATCACCGACGTGCCGCCCCACTCCACCGTGGTCGGCAACCCCGGCCACCCGGTGCGGATCGAAGGCCGCCGCCCGGAGGGGCCCGACGCCGACTGGATCCACCTGCCCGACCCGATCGCCGAGGCGATCCAGGGCCTGGCCGGGCGCATCGGCGAACTGGAACGCGCGGTCGCGCGCCTCTCCGGAGAGGAGCCCGAGCAGGTGGCCGAGGTGAAGCCGCTGCGCCCGGCCAAGGGCCGCAACCCCGCCGGCGGCTGAGGCTGCCGGCAGACGCCCCGCCCAGCGACCGGCCGGGCGGCGGCCGAGCGCCCAGGCGCCTCTCTCAGTAGAACACGGTGCGGCAGCGGTGGCGCGGGCGCGCCTTGTACGGGTCGGCCTGGCCGCGGTTCCACAGCGAGGTGTCCAGCGTGCGCGGAGCCACCCCGGTGCGCGCGCTGATCAGCTCGCAGGCGTGCAGCGCGCAGGCGCGTATCTCGCGCTCGGCGCCGCCCAGCGCGAGCATGTGCCCCGCGTCGATCTCCCCGGCCAGCCGCTCGTCGTAGCGCAGCACTCCGTCGCAGCGCAGCACGTGGGGCACGACGTTGTCGGCGAAGATCGTCAGTCGATCGAGGTCGTCGAAGTGCGCCACGCCGGCCAGCGCCAGGTCGCTGGCCACGATCTGCGCGCGCTTGTAGAAGCCGCGGTCGTCGAACATCGCCATGCCCCGCGCCAGCATCTCCGCCAGCCGCTCGGCCGAGCGGCCGGCCGCGGCGACCAGCTCCAGCGCGCCGCGATCGCCCAGGAAGGTGCCCAGCGACCGCAGCGCCTGCGCGTAGAGGCTCATCAGCTCGCTGTCGGGCTCCTGTTCGAGGATCGCCGCGATCTCCCCGGTGCTCACCGCCCGCAGCCAACGCGGGGTGGGAGGTCCGTGGGCGCGCACGTGCTCGGCCAGCGCCCACGCCACCGTGAAGTAGCCGCCCAACGGACGCCCGTCGACGTGGCGCTTGCGCAACGTGGGAAACCAGCCCGAGCCGAAGTTGATCGCATCGAGCGCCAGCATGTAGCCGGCCACCTCTCCCGGCTCGCCCTCCAGAAAATGGAAGACCGGATGGAGTACCGGCGGCGGCCCCGGCTTGACCTCCGACAGCGCGTAGAGGGCGATCGAGACCGAGCGCGCCCGCCGCGCGATCTGCGCGCAATCCGAGCGGACCCCGTCGAGCAGCGACATGGCGCACACGTTAGGCGCGCGAGGGCGGCCGGTGGCGCTTCTATGCTGCCGAGCGTGGCCGCCAACCCGCACGCCGAGCTCCTCCAGGAGCTGCTGGAGGATCTCAACGAGCCCCAGCGCGAGGCGGTCACCCACGGCGAGGGGCCGCTGTTGATCCTCGCCGGCGCGGGGAGCGGCAAGACGCGCGTGCTGGCCCACCGCATCGCGTTTCTGATCTTCACCGACCAGGCCCAGCCCAGCGAGATCCTCGCGATCACCTTCACCAACAAGGCCGCCGGCGAGATGCGCGAGCGCGTGCAACGGCTGCTCGGCCACGGCACGCGCGGCATGTGGCTGATGACCTTCCACGCCGCCTGCGCGCGCATGCTGCGCGCCGACGCGCACCGGCTCGGCTACACGCGCCAGTTCACGATCTACGACCAGGCCGACGCGCGGCGCCTGGCCAAGCGCTGCATCGAGCAGCTGGGCGTGGACCCCAAGCGCTACACGCCCGCCGCGATCCACAGCCGCATCTCGGAAGCCAAGAACCGCCTGCTGGACGTGGACGCCTACCGTCAGCTCGGGGGCGGGCATTTCGAGGAAATCGTGGGCGACGCGTATGCGCTCTACGACCGCGACCTGCACCGCGCCAACGCGATGGACTTCGACGATCTGCTCTTCAGGGCCGTGAACCTGCTCGAGCTGTTCGGAGAGGTGCGCGCGCGCCACGCCGAGACCTTTCGCCACGTGCTGGTCGACGAGTACCAGGACACAAACCACGCGCAGTACCGGCTGCTGCAGCTGCTGATCGGCGGCGGGCGCGAGCAGCCGGAGCGCGGCGAGCGCGTGCACATCGCGGGGCATCGCAACCTCGCGGTGGTGGGCGACGACTCGCAGTCGATCTACGGGTTTCGGTGCGCCGACATACGCAACATCCTCGACTTCTGCGACGACTTCCCCGACGCGCGCGTGATCAAGCTCGAGCAGAACTACCGCTCCACGCAGACCATCCTCTCTGCCGCCAACGCCGTCATCGCCAACAACCGCGCGGGGATCTCAAAGCGGCTGTGGAGCGAGCTGGGGAAGGGCAGCGCTATCCAGGTGCGCGAACTTTCAGATGAGCACGCCGAGGCGCGCCACGTGGTGGGCGAGATCGAGCGGCTGCTCGACGAGGGCGCCAGCCGCTCGGAGATCGCGGTCTTCTACAGGACCAACGCCATGTCGAGAGTGCTGGAGGACACGCTGGTGCGGCGCGAGATCGCCTATCAGGTGATCGGCGGCACCAAGTTCTACGAGCGCGCCGAGATCAAGGATGCGATCGCCTATCTGGCGCTGCTGGCCAACCCGCAGGACGTGGTCAGCTTCCAGCGCGTGGCCAACTCGCCTCGCCGCGGCATCGGGCAGACCTCCCTCGCCAGGGTGCTCGCGCACGCGTCCTCCGCGGACATCTCGGTGTGGGAGGCGGCGAGCGAGCCCGACAGGATCCCCGGCCTCGGCGCTGCGGCGGTCAAGGCGCTTCACCGCTTCATGGAGACGATGCAGTCGCTGCGCGAGCTGGCCGACACGCGCGCGCCGATCGCGGAGCTCGTGGAGACGATGCTGCGCGCGAGCGGTTACCTCGACGCCCTGGAGGCCGAGCGCACGATCGAGGCGCGCGGCCGCGTCGAGAACCTCGAGCAGCTGGTGGAGGTGGGCCGCGAGTTCGACGCCACGCTGCTCGAGGAGGGCGAGCCGCTCGAGATGTTCCTCCAGCAGATCGCGCTGGTCTCCGACGCCGACTCGCGCCGCGCAGGCGAGAGCCTCGTGACGCTGATGACCCTCCACAACGCCAAGGGCCTCGAGTACCCGATCGTGTTCATCGTGGGCTGCGAGGACGGCGTGTTCCCGCACTCGCGCGCGATCGACGAGGGCGGCCTGGAGGAGGAGCGCCGACTCTTCTACGTGGGCATCACACGCGCGATGCGCGAGCTCTACCTGACCCACGCACAGCGGCGCGCGCTGTTCGGCGCCCAGTCCTACGGCCTGCCCAGCCGCTTCTTGGGGGAGATCCCCGAGGAGCTGAGCGAGCGCGAGTCGCAGAGCGGCGGGGGCTGGCACGAGGCGGCGATCGGCAACGGCGCCCGACCCCACGGCGCCCGCCAGCAGCTCGCCCGGCCTCGCGGGTCGCTCGGCGCCACCACGGGCGCGGCGCTCGGCGGCTCGGGACGCGCGGCCGGCGCGGGCGCCGGGGGCGCCGGTGCGGGCGGCGCTGGCCGGCAAAGGAGCGGCGCGCCCCCCCTGGAAGTACCCCAATTCAGGCTGGGCGACGACGTGGTGCACGCGGCGTTCGGCGAGGGCGTGGTGACCGGTCTCGAGCCCGGCGGCATGATCGTGGTGCGCTTCGCCGGCGACGGCTCGGAGCGCAAGCTGATCGCCGAGTACGCGCCGGTGAGCCGACGGTAGCCGCGGGCCGGCGTTGGGGCCCGGCCGCGCCGTTACGATCCGGGGCGTGGCGGCCACGATCATCGACGGCAAGGCGATCGCCGCGCGCGTGCGCGGGGAGGTCGCGCGCGAGGTGGCGCTGCTGCGCGAGCGCAGCGGGCGCGTGCCAGGACTGGCCACCGTGCTGGTGGGCGACGACCCGGGCTCGGCGATCTACGTGGCCGGCAAGCAGCGCGCCTCCAATGAGGTGGGCATGCGCCCCTTCGACGAGCGCCTGCCGGCGCACGCCTCGGCCGAGCAGGTGGCGAGCACGCTCGAGCGGCTGAACGGCAGCCCGCAGGTGAGCGGCATCCTCTTGCAGCTGCCGCCGCCGCCCCACCTCGACGGGCCCTCGCTCACGGAGCTGATCGACCCCGCCAAGGACGTGGATGGGCTCACGCCGGTCAACGCGGGCCGCTTGGCGCTCGGCGTGCCGGGCCTGCGCCCGGCCACCCCGCTCGGCGTGATGGAGCTGCTGCGCAGCGTGGACGCGCCCCTGGAGGGCGCCGAGGCGGTGGTGGTGGGCCGCTCGAACCTGTTTGGCAAGCCGATGGCGCAGCTGCTGCTGGGCGCCAACGCGACGGTGACCACCTGCCACTCGCGCACCCGCGAGCTGGCGGCGGTGTGCGCGCGCGCGGACGTGCTGATCGCCGCCGCCGGCCGCCCGCGCCTGATCGGGCGCGAGTTCATCAAGCCGGGCGCGATCGTGATCGACGTGGGCATGAACCGCCTCACCCCCGAGGAGGCCGGCACCCGCAGTGGGCTGGTGGGCGACGTCGACTTCGAGGCCGCGCGCGAGCTGGCCGCGGCGCTCACCCCCGTGCCGGGCGGCGTGGGGCCGATGACGATCGCGCTGTTGCTGCGCAACACCCTGCAGGCGGCGCGCGCGCAGCTCGAGCGCGAGGAGCGCGCGGCCTGATGCTGCGCAGGATCCGGCTCGGGGAGCTGATCGCGCTGGCCGGCGCGATCGCGGCGATCGTGGCGCTGACGGGGGGCTGGTACCGCACCGCGTCCGGCGGCTCCCTGGACGCGTGGGACACCTTCGACGCGGCGATCGTGCTGGTGCTGCTGGCGATCGTGGCGGCGATCGTGATGTTCCTCACCGCGTTGCGCGAGCGCTCGCCCGCGGTGCCGGTGGTGGCGACCGTGTGGAGCACCCTGTTCGCGCTGATCGCGATCGTGGCCGCGATCGTCAGAGTGCTCGAGCGACCCGACGGCGCCAGCTCGCTGCAGGCCGGCGCGTGGTTGGCGCTGGGAGGAGCGCTGGCGATGGCGATCGGCAGCTGGCAGGCGATGCGCGACGAGCGCACCGAGCTCTACGAGCTGCCCCAGATCGAGCCACGCGAGCCGCCGCCGGTCGGCTGAGCGCCCGCCGGCGCGCCGCCTCGAACACATCTGTCTGAGTCTCCGTTGGGGGATTCAAAAAGAGGATTGGTTCCGCGCGGAACCAATCCTCAAAACAAAAAACGAAACGGACGCTGCTCGACCGAGCGGCACCGCCCGAGCCGCGCTCCTCGGAGGATGCGAGCTCTAGAATCCGGCCCCGTGATCGACCGCGACGAGGTGCTGCACGTGGCTCGCCTGGCGCGCCTGGAGCTCTCCGAGGAGGAGATCGAGGCGATGCGCCGGGAGCTGTCCTCCGTGCTCGATCACGTCGAGAAGATCGGCGAGCTCGAGCTCGATGGCGTGCCACCGACCTCGCATGTCGCCGACGTCACCGGCGCCCTGCGCGACGACGAGCCCGAGCCGTGCCTGCCCCGCGAGGTGGCGCTCGCCGCGGCGCCGGCGGTGCGGGATGGGGGCTTCCTCGTGCCGAGCCCCCAGGCATGAGCGGCCGCGAGCCATGAGCGACCGACGGCTATGAGCGACCGACGGCTATGAGCGACCGCGAGCTTGTCGGCCTCTCGGCGAGCGCGGCGATCGCCGCTGTGCGCGCGGGCGAGCTCGACTCCCACGAGCTGTTCGCCACCTACCGGCGGCGGGCGCTGGAGCACGGCACGCGCGCGCCGGGGCAGCTGAACTGCTCGACGTGGATCGCCGAGGATGCGCCCGGCGACTCGCCCGACGGCGCGCCGCCGGCGGGGTTGGCACTGGCGGGGCTGCCGCTCGCCGTCAAGGACCTCTTCTGTACCGAGGGGGTGCCCAGCCAGGCCGGCTCGAGGATGCTCGAGGGCTACCGGCCGCCGTACACGGCCACCGCGGTCGCCAGGCTCCAAGACGCCGGCGCGCGGCTGCTGACCAAGACCAACCAGGACGAGTTCGCGATGGGATCCTCCACCGAGCACTCCGCCTTCGGGCCCACGCTCAACCCATGGGGGCT
>Ga0123356_10005311_pt1 | contig 13136 bp, 16 predicted proteins | sample TergutEmb28metaG_2_FD_92546 | JGI IMG/M metagenome (GOLD analysis project Ga0123356, IMG submission 92546) | Embiratermes neotenicus P3 segment gut microbial communities from Petit-Saut dam, French Guiana - Emb289 P3 | ecosystem: Host-associated > Arthropoda: Insects > Digestive system > Gut ... | reverse complement strand
TGGGGCAGCGTGCCGGTGAGCACCAGTGTCTTGCCCGCCAGCACGCCCTCCTCCGGCGCGGGGCCCTCTTCGGCGAAGCGCAACCCCTGCGCGCGCAGATCGTCGATCAGGTCGCGCATCCCGCGGTCGCCGAGCTGGCCGCGGATCGTGGCGGCCATCTTGGCGCCGATGCCCGGCGTCTGCTCGATCTCCTCCTGCGAGGCGCCCAGCAGCGCGTCGACGTCGCGAAAGCGCGCCGCCAGGTTGCGGGCGGTGACCTCGCCCACCTCCTCGAGGCCCAGCGCCCACAGCACCTTGGCGAAGGGGCGCTCCTTGGAGGCCTCGATCGCCGCCAGCGCGTTGCGCGCCGAGACCTGCGCGAACCCCTCCAGCTCGAGCAGCCCCTCCTCGGTGAGCCTGTAGAAGTCGGTCGGCGTTGCCACCAGGCCGCGGCGCTGCAGCAGCGCCACCTGCTTCTCGCCCAGGCCGTCGATGTCCATCGCGCCGCGCGAGACGAAGTGCTTGAGCAGCTGCCAACGCCGCTCGGGGCACTCGAGGTTGGGGCACTTGGTGAACACCGATTCCGCCGGCTTGAGCGTCTCGGTGTCACAGAACGGGCAGCGCGCCGGCGGGCGCGGCGGGGGGCTCCGGTCCGCACGCTCGGCCACGTGCGGCGCCGGCGAGATCACCTGCGGGATCACGTCGCCGGCGCGCAACACGATCACGTCCTCGCCCTCGCGGATGTCCTTGCGCGCGAGATCCTCCTCGTTGTGGAGCGTGGCCAGCTTGATCACCACTCCACCCACCGCCACCGGCTCCAGCACCGCGTAGGGGTGCAGATCGCCGAACCGCCCCACGTTCCAGCCGATCTTGTGCAGCCGCGTGAGCGCGGTGGTGGGCGGGAACTTCCACGCCACCGCCCAGCGCGGCTCGCGCCCCACCGAGCCCAGGCGCCGCTGCAGAGCGAGATCAGACACCTTCACCACCGCGCCGTCGATCTCGAAGTCGAGCTCCCCGCGCCGCGCCTGCCACGCGCGGCACTGCTCCACCACGTCATCCTCGCTGTGCAGCCGCTTGACATCCTGATTGACCGGGAAGCGGCGCTCGGCGAGCCAGCGCAACGCCTCCCAATGGCTCTCCAGGCGCAGGCCCTCGGTCACGCCCACCTGGTAGCACCAGATCGACAGCGGCCGCTCCGCCGCCAGCGCCGGGTCCAGCTGGCGCAACGTGCCCGCCGCCGAGTTGCGCGGGTTCATGAAGGTCGACAGGCCCCCTTCGGCGCGCCGCTCGTTCAGCGCGGTGAAGTCGCGCAGCGACATGTACACCTCGCCCCGCACCTCCAACAGCGCCGGCGCGTGCTCCACGCGCAACGGGATCGCGCCGATCGTGCGCAGGTTGTGTGTGACGTCCTCGCCGACCTCGCCGTTGCCCCGCGTGGCGCCCCGCTCCAAGCGCCCCTCGCGGTAGACGAGGCTGATCGCCAGCCCGTCCACCTTGGGCTCCACCACGAACTCGAACTCCGGCTCCGTGATGCCTTCGCGCGCCAGATGCACCCGCATGCGCTGCACCCACGCGCGCAACTCCTCCTCCGAGCGCACGTTGGCCAGCGACAGCATCGGCTCCAGGTGGCGCACCTTCTCCAGCCTCCCCACCGGCTCCGCGCCCACGCGCCGCGTCGGCGAGTCCTCGCTCGCCAGCTCCGGGTGCGCCGCCTCCAGCCCCCGCAGCTCCTCCATCAGCGCGTCGTACTCGTCGTCCCCGATCTCCGGGTCGTCCAGCACGTAGTAGCGCCAGTTGTGGTATTCGAGCCGGCCGCGCAACTCCCGCGCGCGCGCCTGCGGCTCCTGCGCGCTTCCCTCCGATACCGGCGAGCGCTCGGCGCCGGCCCTGGCTGCGTCCGCCTTCCCGGCGCCAGCGTCCCCGGCGCGGCCCTTGCCCGCACCGGAGCGCACCGCCCGGCGCTGCGCGCTCACATGGGCTCCCGCTCGCTGGCAGGCCTGCGCTCGGTGGCAGGCTCGCGCTCGTGGGCAGGCTCGCGCTCGGGGGCGGACCTGCGCTCGGGGGCGGGCCTGCGCTCCGAGGTCGCGGCGACCAGGAGGCCCTCCAGGTCGAAGCTGCGCAGCGCCTCCAGGCGGCTGCGATCGGTCAGATCGAAGTGGATCGGCGTGAGCGCGATCCTCCCGGAGGCGACCGCCGCCAGGTCGGTGCCGGGCTCGTCGCGGTAGCCGGGGTCGGAGCCGTAGATCCAGAAGCGCCGGCGCGCGCCTTCCTGGTGGTCGAGGCGCAGCTCGTCCCGGTAGATGCGCTTGCCGAGGCGCGTGACCTCGACCCCGCCGGGCGTGCCGGCGGGCACGTTGATGTTGAGCAGCGTGCCCCCCGGGAGCGGCACCTCCTCGAAGCGCTCCACCATGCGCGCCGCGAACGCCGCGGCCACATCGAAATCGAAGCCGCCGTCGTAGCGGAAGTCGAGCGCGCGCGCCGCCGACTGCTGGGAGACCGCGATCGCCGGCAGCCCCAGCACCACGCCCTCCAGCGCCGCCGCCACTGTGCCGGAGTAGGTGATGTCGTCGCCGAGGTTCGCGCCGTGGTTGATCCCCGACACCACCAGGTCGGGCTCGAACGCGCGCACCAGCCCGAGGCTGGCCAGCCGCACGCAATCGACCGGCGTGCCGTCGGTGGCGTACCCCACCGAGCCGTCCGCGAAGGGCACCTCCTCCACCCACAGCGGCCGGCGCGTGGTGATCGAGCGCGCCATCGCCGAGCGGTTGCCGTCGGGCGCGATCACCTTCAATCGCACGCCCGCGAGCGCCGCCAGCGCGCGGCGCAGCGTCTGCAGCCCCTCGGCCTCGATCCCGTCGTCGTTGGTGAGCAGCACGTTCAGCATCGCGCGCTCCCAGCATAGGGGCCGCCACGGTTCCCATAGGCCACCGAGGCGAGCGCCAGGCCGTGGGGCGGCGCGGTGGGGCCGGCCTCGCCGCGCGGCCGTCCACCCAGCAGCGCGGTGAACTCCGCCACCGAGCGCCGGCCCGCGCCGACCTCCAGCATCGTGCCCACCAGCACGCGGTTCATGTGGCGCATGAAGGTGTCGGCCTCGATCCACCACTCCACCAACTCGGCGTGCGCGCGCCACTCCGCCATCAGCACCTCGCGCTCGAAGCGCACGTGCTCGGTGTCGGTGGGCGTGAACGCGGTGAAGTCGTGGCGCCCCACCAGCGCGCGCGCGCACTCCTGCATCGCCTCCAGGTCCAGCGCGCGCGAGACCCACAGCGCCGTGCCCGCCAGCAGGGCAGAGCGCGCGCGGCGGCACAGCAGCCGATAGCAGTAGGTGCGGCTGGTGGCATCGCGCCGGGCGTCAAAATGCGCGGCCGCGGCGGGCTCGGCGGCAAGCACCGCCACATCGCGCGGCAACAGCGCGTTCAGGCGCAGCGGATCGACCGCCTCGTGGCGGTAGCTGGCGATTTGCCCCCACGCGTGCACCCCCCGGTCGGTGCGCCCCGCCACCGTGACCGACAGCGGCTCGCCGCCCAGGTCGCGCGTGCCGAGGATCGTGCGCAGCGCCCGCTCGAGCTCCTCCTGCACCGTGCGCTCCCCCGGCTGGCGCGCCCACCCCGCAAACCCCCCGCCGTCGTACTCGAGCGTCAGCTTGGTGACCATCGACCATTTCTACCGAGCCCGCGCGGGCGAGCGCCTCGCGGCCACCGCGCAGGGCAGCTGCGCTCTACCCGCGCCTTGTGCCGGCGCGCTGTCTCGAACACACCTGTCGGAGGCGCCGTTGGGGGATTCAAAAAGAGGATTCGTTCCGCGCGGAACCAATCCTCAAAACAAAAAACGCAACGGACGCTGGCCGACCGACAAAAGTCGGCGCCGGCTTCAACTCAGACCAGCTCGATCAGGACCATCTCGCTGGAATCCGAGCGGCGCGGGCCCAGCTTGAGGATGCGCGTGTACCCGCCGGGGCGCTCCGCGTAGCGGGGCGCGACCTCCTCGAAGAGCCGGTGCACGGCGAACTTGTCCTGCGCCAGCGCCGACAGCGCCTGGCGGCGGGCGTGCAGGTCGTTCTGCTTGGCCAGCGTGATCAGCCGCTCGATCTCGGGGCGCACCGCCTTCGCGCGCGCCTCGGTGGTGCGGATCCGCTCGTGCTCGAGGATCTCCTTGGTGAGGTTCATGAGCAGCGCGCGCCGGTGGGCGGAGTCGCGGCTCAGCTTGTTGCGGGTCTTCTGGTGGCGCATCGCTACCCCATCGCTACTCTTCGCGCAGTCCCAGGCCGCGGGCGTGCAGCGTCTCGATCACCTCGTCGATCGACTTCTTGCCGAAGTTGGGGATCGAGTTGAGCTCGCCCTCCGACTTGGAGATCAGGTCGCCCACGGTCTGGATGCCCGCGCGCTTGAGGCAGTTGTAGGAGCGCACGCCCAGCTCCAGCTCCTCGATGAGGATGTTCCACTCTTCGCCCTGCAACGCCGCCGGTCCGCCGCCGGCGGCGCCCGCGTGCCCGTCCAGCAGCTGGCCGCCGGGGGCGGCGCGCAGCTCCTCGATGCGCTCCGCGTCGGTGAAGATCGCCAGCTGGGAGATCAACAGCTCGGCGGCCTCACGCAGCGCCGACTGCGGCTCGATCGAGCCGTCGGTCTCGATGTCGAGCGTCAGCTTGTCGAAGTCGGTCTTCTGACCCACGCGCGCCTGGTCCACAGCGTAGGCCACGCGGCGCACCGGCGAGAAGATCGAGTCGATCGGGATCACGCCGATCGGCTGGTCGGGCGACTTGTTCTCCTCCGCCGGGCGGTAGCCGCGCCCGCGGCCGATGGTCATGTACATCTCCAGCTTGGTCTTCTTCTCCAGCGTCGCGATGTGGACCTCCGAGTTGAGGATCTCCACGCCCGCCGGCAGGTCGATGTCCTTCGCGGTGATCTCACCCGGGCCGCTCACCACCAGCGGCGCCTCGACCTCGGTGGCGTCCGAGTGCATGCGGCACACCACGTCCTTGAGGTTGAGGATCATGTCGGTCACATCCTCCTTGACCCCCGAGATGGTCGAGAACTCGTGGGCCACGCCCTCGATGCGCACGCTGGTCACGGCGGCGCCGGCCAGCGAGGACAGCAGCACCCGCCGCAGCGAGTTGCCAAAGGTGTAACCGAACCCTCGGTCGAGCGGCTCGATTATGAACGTGCCGCGGTTGTGATCGACGGACTCGCTAGTGATCCGGGGAATTTGGAAGTCGAGCATCAGGGAGGTCCTCTGTGGTTGGTCTCGCGCCGACGGCGCCACGCGCCACCGGCTCTGGCCCGCCGCCGCGTGGTCGCGTGGCGGGCGGCACGGCACTACTACTTGGAGTACAGCTCCACGATGAGCTGCTCCTGCACAGGTGCCGCCACCTCGCGCCGCTCCGGCCTGCGCAGCACCTTGGCGGTCAGCCCCTCGTGGTCGGCCTGCAGCCACGCGGGAATCTGTCCGGTCAGCTCAGTGGCGTCGCGCACCACCTTGGTGGCCGGCGTGTCGGCGCCGATCGCGATCACATCGCCCGGCCGCACCTGGTAGCTGGGGATGTTGACGCGCCGCCCGTTCACGGTCCAGTGTCCATGGCGGATCAGCTGGCGCGCCTGGCGGCGCGACGCGGCGAAGCCGAGGCGCACCAGCACGTTGTCGAAGCGGCACTCCAGCAGCGCCAGCAGGTTCTCGCCGGTGATCCCCGGCTGGCGTGAGGCCTTGACGTAGTAGCCGTGGAACTGGCGCTCGAGCACGCCGTAGTAGCGGCGGGCCTTCTGCTTCTCGCGCAACTGCACGCGGTACTCGCTCTGCTTCTGGCGCCCGCGGCCGTGCTCGCCGGGGGGATAGGAGCGGCGCTCCACGCCGCACTTGTCGGTGAGGCAGCGCTCGCCCTTGAGGAACAGCTTCTGCCCCTCCCGGCGGCACTGCTTGCACTGGGCGCCCGTGTCGCGTGCCATCCAGCGCCCCTACACGCGCCGGCGCTTGCGCGGGCGACAGCCGTTGTGGGCCTGGGGCGTGACGTCCTTGACCCCACTCACTTCCAGGCCCGCCGCCTGCAACGAGCGGATCGCGGTCTCGCGGCCCGAGCCGGGACCCTTCACATAAACCTCCACCTTCTGCAGGCCCTGCTCCAGGCCCTTGCGCGCGGCCGCGTCGGCGGTGACCTGCGCGGCGAACGGCGTGGACTTGCGCGAGCCCTTGAAACCCGCGCCCCCGGCCGACTCCCACGCGATCACGTTGCCCTGCACGTCGGTGAGCGAGACGATCGTGTTGTTGAACGACGTCTTGATGTGGGCCTGGCCCACGGGGATGTTCTTCTTCGGCTTGCGCCGGCCGCGTGCGCGCTTGGGTGGAGCCACTTACTTCTTGCCCACCTTCTTCTTGCCCGCCACCTGCATGCGCTTGGGACCCTTGCGCGTGCGCGCGTTGGTCTTCGTCTTCTGACCGCGCACCGGCAGCCCGCGGCGATGGCGCAGGCCCCGATAGCAGGAGATCTCCTGCAGACGCTTGATGTCCTGCGAGCGTTCGCGCCGCAGGTCGCCCTCGACCGTGAGCGAGCGGTCGATGATGTCGCGCAGGCGCGCCACCTCCTCCTCGGTGAGGTCGCGCACGTAGGTGTCGGGGCTCACCTCCACCTCCGCCAGGATGCGCTGGGAGGTGGAGCGGCCCACGCCGTAGATGTAGGTGAGACCGATTTCGGCGCGCTTGTTCAAGGGCAGGTTGACGCCGGCGATGCGTGCCATCCGCTCAGCCCTGCCGCTGCTTGTGGCGCTTGTTGGGGCAGATCACGAGGACCGCTTTGTGGCGGCGGATGATCCTGCACTTCTCGCACATCGGCCTGACCGACGGTCGTACCTTCATGATCCCTTTCGGCTGGTCCCTGCGCCCCGGCTCTGGCTGCCGTGACGGCCGCCGCTACCGATTCGCGGATATGCCCGCACGCCGAACCACTCGGCCGTCGAGCAGGACACACGATAGTAGCAGCTACGCCCTTTCGGCGAGCGGCGCGCCCGGCGTGGCGGCGATTTCACGCTCCCCCACCGCCTCGCGGGCCCCGCGGGCCTCGGCGCGATCGCCAGCGCCACCGGTCTCGCCGGCCCCGGCGGCGTGGGGGTGGTGCCAGGGGGTGAGGATGCGCGGGCCGTCGCCGGTGACGGCCACCGTGAACTCGAAATGCGCGGCCAGCGAGCCGTCCTGGGAGAAGATCGCCCAGCCGTCGGTGGCCACGCGCGCGGCGGCGCGCCCGGCGGTGGTCATCGGCTCGATCGCCAGCACCATGCCCTCCTCCAACAGCGGCCCCTTGCCGGGCGTGCCGCAGTTGGGCACCTGGGGATCCTCGTGCATGGAGCGGCCCACGCCGTGGCCCACCAGCGAGCGCACGATCGAGAGGCCGCCGCGCTCGACCACATCCTGGATGGCGGAGGAGATGTCGCCCACGCGGCCGCCGGCGCGGCAGCGTTGCACGCCGGCGTGCAACGCCCGCTCGGTGGCGTTCAACAGCCGGCTCGCGTCAGCCGAGATGGCGCCCACGGGGAAGGTGCGCGCGGCGTCGGCGACCCAGCCGTCCAGGGTCACGCCGACGTCGATCGAGATCACGTCGCCGTCGGCCAGCGCGTAGGGCCCGGGGATGCCGTGCACGATCATCGAGTTGGGCGAGGCGCAGATCGAGCCGGGGAAGCCGCGGTAGCCCTTGAACGTGGGCGAGGCGCCGCGCGAGCGGATGAAGCGCTCTGCCGCCTCGTCCAGCTGGGCGGTGGTGACCCCGGGCTGGATCCTGCTCTGGAGCAGTGCCAGCGTCTGCACGAGGATCGAGCCGGCGGCGGCCATCTTCTCGATCTCCTCGGGACTCTTGCGGATGATCACTTTCGAAGCTTAGCCGCTCTCAGAGCTGCTCCTCCAGCCGCAGCGTGGCGAGCGCGGCGCGGATGTGGTCGTGCACCTCGGCGGGATCGCGCCGGCCGTCGAAGCTGCGCAGCAGCCCCGCCCGCTCGTACCAGCCGATCAGGGGAGCGGTCTGCTCGTGGTAGACCTGCAGGCGCCGGCGGATCGTGGCCTCGCGGTCGTCGTCGCGCTGGATCAGGCGCGCGCCGTCCTGGTCGCACACGCCCTCGTGCTTGGGCGGATCGAGCTCGACCTGGTAGATATGCGCGGGGTTCTTCACGCACACGCGCCTGCCCGACAACCGCCGCACGAGCTCCTCGTCGGGCACGTCGATCAGCAGCGCCGCCGACAGGTGGCGGTCCTGGCGCTGGAGCGCCTGCTCGAGCGCGTGGGCCTGGCTGTCGTTGCGGGGAAAGCCGTCCAGCAGGAAGCCGTCCTTGGCGTCGTCCTGCTCGATGCGTTGCACGATCATGCCCACGATCACGTCGTCGGGCACGAGCTCGCCGCGGTCCATGTACGCCTTGGCCTGGCGACCCAGCTCGGTGCCGTCGGCGACCTGGCTGCGGAGCATGTCCCCCGTGGAGATGTGGGCGAGCGCGAAATCGGCGCGCAGACGCTCGGCCTGTGTGCCCTTGCCCGCGCCGGGTGGCCCGAGCAGGATCAGGTTCAGCTCCGACACCTGTGCCACAGCGTACCCGTTGGCGCGCGCGCAGGGCGGCCGGGATCGGCGCCTCCCGGAGGGGCGCGCCGGGGGTGGGACCTATCTGAGGAAGCCCTCGTAGGAGCGCATCATCAGCTGCGCCTCGAGCTGCTTCATCGTTTCCAGCGCCACGCCGATCACGATCAGGATCGATGTGCCGCCGATCGCCAGCTGCGTGTGGGTGCGCGCGATCAGGATCACCGGCAGCGCGGCGACCACCGCGAGGAAGATCGCCCCCGGGAAGGTGAGCCGCGCGAGGATGCGGTCCAGGAATTCCGCGGTCGGCCGTCCCGGGCGCACTCCCGGGATGAAGCCGCCGTACTTCTTGAGATTGTCCGCCTGGTCGACCGGGTTGAAGGTGACCGCGGTGTAGAAGTAGGTGAAGACGATGATGAACAGCGACTCGCCCACGACGTAGTGCCAGCCGTTGGGGGAGAAGAAGTCGGCCACGCGCGTGCCCCAGTGGGCGTGCACCAGCTGGCCGATCGTCGGCGGGATCGCCATGATGCTGGCCGCGAAGATCACCGGGATCACACCCGCCATGTTGACGCGCAGCGGCAGGTAGGTCTGGCCGCCCTCCGACATGCGCCGGCCGATCACGCGCTTGGCGTACTGCACGGGAATGCGCCGCTGACCCTCCATCACGAACACGATGCCGCCCACGATCGCCAGCACGATGAAGGGCATCATCACCTTGAACACCTGATCCTGGGTGGTCCACCACGACTGTATCCCCGAGGGCAGGCGCGCGACGATCGAGGCGAAGATCAACAGCGAGATGCCGTTGCCGATGCCGCGCTGGGTGATCAGCTCGCCCACCCACATCAGCAGCACGCAGCCGGTGGTCAGGCACACGACGATCAGGAAGACGTGGGGCGCGTCGAATTTGGAGATGATCGATTCGCCGGCCTGCGACTGGAAGGAGTGGAACAGGAACACGTAGCCGATCGACTGCGCGAAGGCCAGGCCGACCGTGAGGTAGCGCGTGTACTGCGTGATGCGCGCCTGGCCCACCTCGCCTTCCTTTGACAGCTTCTCCAGCGACGGCACCACCACCTGCAGCAGCTGCAGGATGATCGACGCGGTGATGTACGGCATGATGCCCAGCGCGAAGATCGCGATCCGCCCGAGCCCGCCACCGGAGAAGAGGTTGAGCAGGCCGAGGATCGAGGTGCCGCCGAACTGCTTCTGCACCGCGTTGACCGCGTTGACGTTGACCCCCGGCACCGGGATGTGCGCGCCCAAGCGATAGATGATCAGCATCCCGGCGGTGAAGGCCAGCTTGCGCCGGATGTCGGCGACCTGGAAGGCGCTGAGAATGGTCGAGAGCATGGGCTGTCGGGAGCGGCAGCGCGGTGGGCGCGGTCAGGTGCCGGTCACGCCGGGGATGCCGGGGGCGCGCCGCCGGTCGCTCGATTCTAGCCAAGCGCGCCCGCCAGGGAGGCCGGTCCCGAGCAGCGTCCGTTGGGTGTTTTGTTTTGGGGATTGGTTCCGGGCGGAACGAATCCTCTTTTTGAATCCCCCAGCGGCCCCTCGGACAGGTGTGTTCGGGGCCGTGGCGCGCCAGATTCCCGCCCGGCGCCGCGCCGCCCGCTCGCTCGCTCGCTAAATCTCAGGAGGCCGGGTGGAGGCCGGCCCGAGCACCACCACGTGGCAGGTGCCGCCGGCGGCCTCGATCCGCGCGCGCGCGGCGGCGGAGAAGGCGTGCGCGTGCACGGTGAGCGCCTTGCTCAGCTCGCCGCGGCCCAACACCTTCACGGGCACGTCCTTGCGCTTGGCCAGGCCGTGGGCCCTGAGGAGCTCGGGCGTCACCTCGGAGCCCTCCTCGAAGCGCTCCTGGAGCGAGGCGATGTTGACCGCCTGCGCGTGCGTGCGAAACGGCTCGAACGGCATCGACTTCTTCATGTGGGGCCCACGCAGCTTGCGCATGCGCATGTGCAGGGGCATCTGGCCGCCCTCGAAGCGCGGCCGGCGCTTGGCGCCGGAGCGCGCGCCGTAGCCCTTCTGCCCGCGCCCCGCGGTCTTGCCCGTGCCGGAGCCCTCGCCGCGGCCCACGCGCTTGCGCGCGCGGCGGCTGCCGGGCGCCGGGCTCAGCGAGTGCAGGCCGACGCGCTCCTCGCGCTCCCGCTCGCGCTCGCGCTCGAGCTCCGCGTCGTGCTCCGCGGCGGGCGTCACGCGCGCTCCTCGCGCACCTCGACCAGATGGCGCACCGCGTGCACCATGCCGCGCGCCTGGGGGGAGTCGTCGATCGCAACCGTGTGGCCGATGCGGCGCAGCCCCAGCGAGCGCAGCGTCTCGAGCTGCCGGCGGTCCGATCCGTTGCCCGAGCGCCGCTGGGTCACCTGGAGGGTGCCCATCACTCCTGCACCTGGCCCTGGCCCTGGCCCTGCTCGGGCGCGCGCCCTGTGCCGGGCGCGGTCGCGGCCTGTGCCTCGCCGTTGGACTCCGCGCGGGCTTCCGGCGCGGGCGTCTCGGCCGGCGCGGGCGCCCCGCCGTGCGCCTCCCCGCCGGCGGGTGGCGCGGGCTTCTCGCCGACCCCGTTGGAGACCGGCTCCTCCACGAGCGCCTCGGCGCCGTTGGGGGACTGCTCGCCCAGCCCCAGCACCTGGTTGATCGAGAGGCCGCGCAGCTTGGCGACCTCCTCGGGGGTGCGCAGCCCCCGCAGCCCCTCCACGGTGGCCTTGACCAGGTTGATCGGGTTCTGCGAGCCGAGGCTCTTGGAGAGGATGTCGTGGATGCCGGCCAGCTCCAGCACCGCGCGCACGCCGCCGCCGGCGATGACGCCGGTGCCGGGCGAGGCGGGCTTGAGCAGCACGCGGCCGGAGCCGAACACGCCGGTGATCTGGTGGGTGATCGTACTGCCGTGGCGGGGCACGCGGAAGAGGTCTTTCCTGGCGCGCTCCACGCCCTTCTGGATTGCGAGCGGCACCTCGTTGGCCTTGCCGTAGCCCACGCCCACCACCTCGCGCTCGTCGCCCACCACCACCAGCGCGGTGAAGGAGAAGCGCCGGCCGCCCTTGACCACCTTGGCGACGCGGTTGATCTCGACCACGCGCTCCTGGAGGTCGAGGCCCTGTGGGTTCACTGAGCGATCTGTGGCGGCCATGGTATGAGGTGAGCAGCGTAGCGGGGTGACGCTCTACAGGGTGAGCCCCGCCTCGCGCAGCGCCTCCGCGAAGGCGCGCACGTGGCCGTGATAGCGGTAGCCGCCCCGGTCGAACACCGCCTCCGAGACGCCCACGGTCTTTGCGCGGTCGGCCAGCAGCGCGCCCGCGCGGGTGGCGCGCTGCGCATTGGGCAGCTGGCGCAGCTCGGGCTCGTACCAGTTGACCGCCGCCAGCGTGGCGCCGCGCTGGTCGTCGATCAGCTGCGCGCACAGCCCGCGGTTGGAGCGGAACACCGACACCCGTGGCCGCACAGCGGTGCCACTGACCTTCGCGCGCACGCGCCGGCGCCGTTTGAGCCGCCGCCGCTCCTTGGTCAAAACGGTCACGCGCGCACCTCTTTCACGGTGGGCTCGCATGAGTCCGCAGGCCAAGCCAGACAAGATCGAGGTCCCGCCCACCCGCGTGGCGTGCCCTGGCACGCGAGCGACCGAGGACGCAGTATCGCGCCGGCATGCGGGCTCATGCGCGCTTCCCGACCTTGCGCGCCACGTGCTCGCCCTCGTAGCGGATGCCCTTGCCCTTGTAGGGCTCCGGCGGGCGCTGCTTGCGGATGATCGCCGCGGTCTCGCCCACCTGCTGCTTGGAGATGCCCCTCACCACGATGCGCGTCGGCTGGGGCACCTCGAACTCGATCCCGTCGGGTGCCGCGATCGGCACCGGGTGGGAGTAGCCGACCGCCAACTCGAGGTTGTCGCCCTTCAGCTGCGCTCTGTAGCCCACGCCCTGGATCTCCAGGCGCTTCTCGAAGCCGTTGGTCACGCCCTGCACCATGTTGGCCACCAGCGAGCGCACCAGGCCGTGCAACGCGCGGTGCTCGCCGCGGTCGGTGGGGCGCGACACGCGCAGCTGCTCGCCCTCCTGCACCACCTCGATGTCGCGCGGGATGCGCTCCATCAGCTCGCCCCGTGGACCGTTGACCCGCACCGAGTCGGGCTCGATCGCGACGGTCACGCCCGCGGGCACCGCGATTGGCTGGCGGCCGATCCTGGACATCTCACCACACCCTCGCCAGCACCTCGCCGCCGATTCCGGCGGCGCGCGCTTCGTGGCCGGTCATCACGCCCTTGGACGTGGACACGATCGCGGTGCCCATGCCGCCCAGCACCTTGGGGATGCGGTCGGCGCCCACGTAGGTGCGCCGCCCCGGGCGCGACACCCGCTGCAGGCCGGAGATCGCCGAGTGGCGGCTCCGCGTGTACTTCAGGCGGATCTGGATCACCTCGCCCACGTGCGCGCCGGGCGCGGAGGGCGCCTCGGCGAGCGTCCACGACTCGATGTAGCCCTGCTCCGCGAGGATGCGCGCCACCTCGGCCTTCAGCCGCGACGACGGCACATCAACAGTTTCGTGCGACGCGTGGATCGCGTTGCGGATGCGCGTCAGGAGGTCGGCTATCGGGTCGGTCGCGGACATGGGCGTGCTCGGGTGGTGG
>Ga0123356_10005310_pt1 | contig 13137 bp, 14 predicted proteins | sample TergutEmb28metaG_2_FD_92546 | JGI IMG/M metagenome (GOLD analysis project Ga0123356, IMG submission 92546) | Embiratermes neotenicus P3 segment gut microbial communities from Petit-Saut dam, French Guiana - Emb289 P3 | ecosystem: Host-associated > Arthropoda: Insects > Digestive system > Gut ... | reverse complement strand
GGCTGGAAGCTGATGTCGCTCATCGCCCTCTACGGAGCCTTTTTCGGACTGCTCGCGCATTGGCGCGAAAGCCTGCGTCCCGGCATGCTCGGACATGCCTTGCAGGACACTGCCGGCGGGCTCCTGGCTCGATTCTTGACGCGTTGATTCCCCTTAGCAGAGCGAGAGCGGCTGCGCCTTAGAGCGGTGTGCCTGGCTGAGGTCTTACCCGAGGCTAAAGTGCCGTCGCAGGCACTCCCCTTCCCGAACCCAACAAAGCCGGACCGATCGCTGCGGGTTCCGCTTCGACGCGGCCCGCGTATGCCAATCGAGTGCAAAGCTTAGAACGTTTGAATGTAAGAGAGACGACATCCCTGGGGCTGTCACCGCGGATCGCGTTTCTTACAGACCAGCCAAATAAGCCTTACCGAGAGACCCGGCGGTTGGCTTAGCTGAGAGGAAATTATGGTTCTTGCGGTTTCGGCTTTTGAAGCGTAAGGTCGTGCTTCGCCTGGCATTCCGATGTCGGATCGTAGGCCACGCTGCCCTCGAGCCGATCTTTGGTGGCATTGAATTCAAGCGGGGGACGATGAACTCGCGCCGGGATTCCCGTGAACTTCACCTTGCCGCCTGCGTTGGTGCCCGCCTGCAAATCGAGGCGGTGCGCGCCGGCAAAGCCATAGGCGATGTGAACTTTCACGGTTGCGTCGTAAACCGGCTTGCTGTCCGAGTCGCGCACGGTAAGTTCGAGCCCACATGGGCCGGCGCCGCCATCCATGACCGGAACCTGTGCGGCAGCCTGTGCCTGTTGTTCGCGTGACGGTGCTTTCTGGTTGGACTGGGAGTCCGACACGGCGAAGAAGCTCGCGAGAACCAAGCAAAGCAAACCGGCCGCTCCGTACATATCGCACCATTATACGTACGCAAATTTCAGGATGGCCGAAACGCAGCCTAGGGCGCCGGCCTCGGAGAGTCGAGTGTAATTTCCCGGGCGCTTCGAATAGGCAGGACGTTCCTCGCTCAGGCGTGCCGTCTCCTTCCGCCCAGATCCTTCCTATGTGCTCCTGTCCCTGTCCTTCAACACACCGGGCCAACCCGAAGCACGCAAGCAAACATCGAGGTACTTCGCCAAATCGACGCCTTGTTCACTGCAGCCCAATCTGCGCCGTACGCAGGTTGCGGGTGCGATGCAGTATATTGATTCTGGGCGTGTTAACTCACAGCGCCCTGTAAGTGAGGGGGCGAAGCTGTGACCAAGCGGACCCAGGATACGTCTAGCCGAGCGTTGCGTCTCTAGTGGAAATACGAATTTGAAGGGCCCCGAGCAAGAAGAGGCCAGCTTGACCGCTGGATTTGCGGAAATTCGGACGGTGTCCGCCACCGGGTCATTGACCAGCGGTAGACGCCTGGCCCAAAACACGCTTTGGAACCTCTGTGGAAATCTTGCTCCACTGCCGATTGCTTTTCTCTGTATTCCGCCGCTTGTAAGAGCATTGGGAACGACCCGGTTTGGAATTCTGAGCTTAGTCTGGGCGCTCATTGGTTATGCGGCGGTTTTTGACTTTGGCCTGGGGCGCGCGCTCACCCAGTTGGTCGCCCAAAAACTGGGCAACAACGGGCAAAAAGATGTTCCCGCCCTGGTCTGGACATCGCAACTGATCATGCTCCTTCTCGGACTCTCGGGTACGGCATTGTTGTTTGCGCTGTCCGGTTGGTTGGTGCCCGATGTATTGCACGTTCCGCCTATGCTGCAACGCGAGACCCTGTGGTCGCTATATTTCCTGGCGCTTTCCATCCCGGTGGTAATCAGCACTGCGGGGCTTCGCGGTTTGCTTGAAGCCTACCAGCAATTTGCCGTGATTGGATCTTTACGGCTCCCGAACGCGCTCCTTACCTTCGCCGCTCCACTATTAGTCTTACCGTTTTCCCGCAGGTTAGCCCCAGTGGTCGCCACACTGGTCGTTGGCCGTTTTATTATGTGGTGGGCTCATCTGGTTTACGCGAGAAAGGTCGTACCTGAGGTTCTGGGAGGGGTTCCTTGGGGACGGCAGGCCATTCGTCCGCTCATCGAGTTCGGCGGATGGATGACAGTCAGCAATATTGTGGGCCCGCTCATGGTCACCCTCGATCGCTTCGTGATTGCCGCCGTGGTATCGGTGGCCGCTGTAGCGTACTACGCGACCCCATTCGACGTGATCACAAAGCTATGGCTGGTTCCCGCTGCGCTGCTCGGTGTAATGTTTCCCGCATTTACCATGACCTTCGCCCAAGATCGCGCTCGCACCTTGCTCCTATACGAGCGCTCTCTCAAACTTCTCCTCCTCGGCTTGTTCCCTGTCATGGTTGGGGTAATCGTGTTTGCAAGCGACGGCCTCCGGCTGTGGGTCGGAGCGGATTTTGCCGCCCACAGTACTCGGGTGCTCGAATTGCTGGCGGCGGGCGTGTTTGTTAACTGCCTGGCGCAAGTTCCGTTTGCCCTCATTCAGGGGGCCGGCCGACCCGACCTCACCGCCAAGATGCATTTGCTCGAGCTCCCCGGATATCTCCTCGGGCTTTGCTACCTGACCAGGCGGTATGGAATTGATGGCGCTGCGGTCGCCTGGACGGCACGAGCTCTCATTGATGCTCTGGTGGTTTTCGCGCTTTCAAAACGGTTCCTGCCACGAGGACGTCATCAGGTTTCGCGGGTGAGTCTGGTACTCGCAGGATCGTTTATCGTCTTCGCCCTTGCCTCCCAGGTCCAAGGGTTGATCTTCAAGGGTGTCTTCCTGGTGCTAACACTTGCCGCCTTCGCGCCGGTAATGTGGTTTATGGTGTTGTCGCCGGAAGAACGGACATTGGCCCAGGAGTGGTTGTGACCGAACTAGAAACCCTGCGCGGCGGGACGCATGCCGCACCCCTTGATGCTCCTGAGGCGGGGCGCGAGATTCGAGCCCGTTCCTCGCCTGGCTGCTACCTGTGCGGGGCAGTCGGAGCTTTGCTTTACGAGAAACTCACGGATCGGCTGTTCGGGACTCCCGGGACTTGGAACTTGAAGCAATGTCCCAACCGGTCATGTGGCTTGATCTGGCTGGATCCCATGCCGATTGAGTCGGACATAGGTAAGGCCTATCTAAACTACTATACTCATGCCCCTCAAGTGAATGCCTCCGAGCGACGCGGAATCGAACGAGCTAAGGCCGCGCTAATCTTGGCCTATGGCTACGTCTGGCGATTTACTCCCATTTATACGCAGCGCCAGGAATTGGAACTCATGTGCTTGGGTGAATTGTCTCCCGGGCGGGTCCTTGAGGTAGGGTGCGGCAGCGGTCAACAGTTGGCGGCGCTGCGCGCTCGCGGATGGGATGTACAGGGTCTCGACGTAGATGAACGTGCTGCCGCCCACGCTCGGAACGCCTTCGGAATCCCGGTTTTTTGCGGCCCGCTACATCAGGCAGGTTTTGGGGACGAGGAATTTGACGCGGTGGTGATGAACCACGTGATCGAACACGTCCACGATCCGATCGGACTCTTGCGCGAATCCCGGCGAGTATTGAGGCGGGGAGGCCATCTAGTCTCGATCACTCCCAACTCGAATGGATGGGGCCACGCCCGGTTTGGCGGGTCGTGGCGCGGGCTCGACCCGCCCAGACATCTGATTCTGTTTTCGCGGAAGACACTCGAGCATATCGCTCGAATCAGCGGTTTTCGCGATGTGGAGATCTCGACAAGCGCCGCGCGTTCTGAATGGACGTCGATCGATTTTGAGCAAAGCCTGAAGGCCGAGCAGGGAGAGTTTGTCCGCGAGCTCGGCCCGCTCGCGACCAGAGCCGTCCGCCACGCATTTTTGCATGCCCAGGCGCTCTTGGCGCGCCGCCGCGATCCGAATGCGGGTGACGAATGCATTTTGCGCGCACGCAATTAGGCCCCGAGGATTTGGCCGTGCCCGACGGTCTCGACTGGTCGGTGGCAAGCGTAACCACCGCTTACAATGGCGTCGGCGCGCTGGCACGGCACATTGACGCGCTCCTCGGGCTGACCAGGCCGCTCGATGAAATCATTGTTGTGGATAATGCGTCGACCGACCAAACCGTGTCCCTTCTCCGGGAGCGTTATCCCCAGGTAACCGTGCTCCGCATGGCGGAGAATTTCGGGCCGGGAGGGGCACTGGCTCGAGGGCTTGAATATGCCGCACTCCAGAAGAAACACGATTGGATCTGGACGTTCGACCAGGACAGCGTTCCAGCCCCCGACTCACTCGAGATACTGCTTGAAGAAGCCCGTCGGCTGGAAGATCACACGAGCAAGGTAGGCATCATTGCGGCCCTTCCCGTCGACAAAGACATGCAGACTTCCTCGACTCCTTGGCTCTGGCGCGATAAGTTCGTTAAACCTCCCGCTGAGTTTCTGAGTCGACCGGTGTTCTTTACGGACCTGGTGATTACTTCGGGGTGCATGGTGCGACAGGAAGCGGTAGAGAAAATCGGGCTGCCGCGGCTGGATTTTTTCATCGACTTCGTGGACTACGAATATTGCCTTCGCGCCCGATCGCATGGCTACAAGATCGCCGTGGTCACACGCGCCAAGCTGCATCACGAAGTTGGCAAAGCCCACAAAGTGCGCTTCCTACTCGGCCGCGATCACCTCTGGTCGGAGCATCGACCGTTCCGCGAATATTATTACAGCCGCAACCTTGCCTATCTGGTTTGGTGGCTTTATCCCAGTCCACAAGCCAAAGGCTTTGCCCTTCTGCATCTCGCCCGGCATTCCGTCGGGGTCCTTCTATTCGGCCCCGACCGGGTGGAGTCTTTAAGGAAGATGCTCGAAGGCCTTTGGGATGGATGCCGAGCCAGTCTGGGCGCACGCTTTCGACCTGACTACTGAGCAGTATCAGGAATGAGGAATAGCCGGATGAACATACTGGTTACCGGAGGAGCAGGGTTCATTGGCGTGCATCTGGTTCGACGTCTGTTGGCCGAAGGCTGCACGGTAGCCATCTTGGACAACTTTAGTCCCCAGATCCACGGTCGCAATCAAGAACTCCCTCAAGATCTGGGGGGCCATGTCGAACTGTACCGCGCCGATGTGAGGGATCAGGCTACGGTTTCGAAAGCCCTGGCACGTCGAGATGCCGTAGTTCACCTGGCGGCGGAGACAGGAACCGGGCAGTCGATGTACAAAGTTTCGCACTACCAGGATGTGAATCTCGGCGGAACCGCCACCATTATTAGTGCCGTAGTAAATAAGCCCAGGCTGGGCTTGACGAAGATCCTGGTTGCCTCCTCACGCGCAATCTACGGAGAAGGAAAATACCGGTGTCAGGAACACGGGATGGTTTATCCCCGGGGAAGGGACCTAGAGCGGCTTAAGGCGGGGCTCTATGAGCCGGTATGCCCAGCCTGCAATCTTGAGTGCGAGCCTGAAGCAACCGCGGAAGATTGCCCGGCGCACCCGCTTTCGTTCTATGGCCTGACCAAGCGCGTTCAGGAAGAAATGGTGTTCCTGTTTGCGGAGGCGTGCGGTTTGTCGGCTTACGCACTGCGTTATCAGAATGTCTTCGGGCCGGGCCAGTCCCTTTTGAATCCCTATACCGGAATCCTGGCGATCTTCTCGAACCTGGCACGATCGGGATCGGCGATCCAGGTTTTTGAAGATGGCAAGGAGAGCCGCGACTTCGTCTTTGTGGACGACGCCGTGGAAGCGACCTGGCGATGCCTTGGCTCGGCCTCTGGCGCGGTAGAGACCTTTAACGTGGGAACGGGCCAGCGGACGACCGTGCGCGAAGCGGCGGAAGAGGTTTTAGCGTTCTACCATAATAAGACCCCGGTATTTATCACCGGGACTTTCCGTCAAGGAGACATCCGCCACAATTTTGCAGACCTTACAAAGATCGCCGGATCCATGAGTTTTGCGCCCCGCTTCAGTTTTCGGAGCGGGCTCGAGCGGTTCCTGGAGTGGGCAAGCGCACGATCCGAAGTCCTGACCGGGTATCAATCGTCCTTACGAGAGATGTCAGAGCGAGGGTTTCTGCATGGATAGCTCTCCTCTGATCGGGGTGGTAACCGTAACGTATAACAGCGGAGCAGTTATACGCGATTTTATGGAATCCGTCTTCCAGCAATCGTACCGAAACTTCAAGCTCTACATCGTGGACAACTCTTCTTCCGATGAGACCCTGTCGTCACTTGCCCGGTTTTCCGATCCGCGCCTGGTGGTCATTCCGAACTCGACGAATCTCGGGGTAGCGGAAGGCAACAATGTGGGTGTAAGAGCTGCACTCGCGAGCGGCTGTAATGCCGTGCTGCTCATCAACAATGACACGGTATTTGGCCCGGAACTGATCTCGACGCTCGACCAGGGACTGGACAAATATCGGTGCGAAATGATTGTTCCCAAGATTCTCTATTTCGATCCGCCGGATAAAATCTGGAGCGCGGGAGGCACTTTCAGCGTATTACGCGGCAGGCCAAAGCACTTGGGTTTTGGGATGAAAGACGACGGACGGTTCGATGAGTCGCGGGAGGTCGAGTATAGCCCGACCTGCTGCATGCTTATCAAAAAGCAGGTTTTCGAACGGATCGGGATTATGGATCCCAAGTACTTCATCTATTTTGATGATGCTGACTTTTGCATGCGGGCACATCGAGCGGGCGTGAAACTGGTCTACTCCCCCAACACCAAATTATTCCATAAGGTCAGCAGCCTCGTCGGCCATCGGTCGGATACATCCATCCGGTATGTCACTCGCAACCATGTCTATTACGTTCTCAAGCATTTTGGTTTTTTCGAGAGCTTGTACTACTTGCCCATATGTCAGGCCCACATCTTTGTCAGGTGCCTGTTCGCAAAAAACCGAGCAAAAGCGTTTGTGATAGCCCAAAAGGCATTTTGGGAAGGCATATCAGTTGCCTCTTCCGGCGGTGAGGAAGCTACGCTCGGTGCACAACTCCTCCCCCGTTAACCATCAACGCTCACGCTTCGGCAAATCCCTTCGCTCCGTACAGCGGTTCCGCAACACCCCACCTTGATTCCTGACCGCGGATTTCGTCCGCCATCCACTTCACTCCCGACCCGCCTCGCACCCGCACTGTTCGCGCTGTCATTCGACCACCACGATCGCGTTGCAGACCAAATACTTGCTGCAGCTACAACAGCGAAGCAAGACGCACCAGTCGTCTCGACGTTACGGCTGTCATTCGCAGCGAGTAGCGCGATTGTTCGGCGTCGGCTCTCTGGGAGTCTTTGCAGTCCGGTGTCCCGACAATTTGTCGAACATGGTCGGCAACCCGAAATTGGCCAGAAGAAAGGGGCTTCGAGAAACTTGGCCGGATTTGTACCGACAAGTCGGCATTGCGCCAGTGTTCCAGAAGTAATCCACAATGAGATTTTGCAGATTGCATGAATCCTGGCCCTTTTTCTCGATACGAAAACCGACGCCCCCGGTTTTTGCTGCTCTCCTCATCCGTCGATATCGAGCGCACGAACGTTCTTAACCCCGGCAATGTAGGCGGCTTTGTTCCGATAGAGCCGCGAGCTCTGCAACCAATTTTAAAACGCACCAACACCCCGTCATTACTTTCAACTCTTCCAAATCGGGGCCTACGCATTGCGATCACGGTCCCAACGACCGCGGCCTGTCTACTTCTTGCGCCGCCTGTGCTAGGCCGATCACTCTTCCACGAAGCCGGCGCCGGTGACCTTGGGTGAGTTTGCGCACGAAGCCTTCGTCAGCCGTGACAAATCGACAGCTGCGCTCGGCTGCCAGTGCGAGGTAAAGGCAATCATATGCTGCATGGTTGAGCTCGATGGCAATCTCCGTTGCCACTTCCAGAAGAGAACGAGTCGGCAGAAGCTCGATCTCGGCGGATTGAAGAAGTCGGGCCGCGAGCAAGGCCTCGTCCTTAGAAAGTTCGTCGCGCTGAACTTTCTTCCAAATGATATTGGCACATTCAGCCACCAGGAGCTCGGGCGCGATCACTTTAGCGCGCCGGCGAAGGGTTAACGCTTCTGATGTGCCATTCTCCTCGACTACCCATTTAACGGCGATGCTGGCGTCAATGACCAGTGTAGTCACCGCTCGGCACGTCCCTCACGCAGCAGTACTTCGGCGGGCGTTTGCGTCCGGCGTTTCGTCAGCCTGCGCAAGTCGGCGGCCAGCTTCTCGAAGGAAGTCTCCTCCTCATTGGCAAGAGCCTGGCGAAGAATCTCCCGGTACTCGGCCTCGGCTGAACGGCCGTGGCGCGCAGCGCGGCGCTTCAGCCGGGCAATCAAATCATCTTCCAGATTACGCACGTGCAGGTTTCCAGCCATGTTGGCACAATAACCTCATTGATCTCAATGATCTCATTTTGATCCTTAGGGTCAACAGCAGGGACTCTGACAATACGATCGTGGCGATCCCGAGGTGGCAAGCACTTTGCCTTGCAAAGGGGGAGTCTTACGTCGGCAACCCGGGAGTGCGTTCAGCCAATTTTGCCCGAGCGCCCAGTGATGGGAAGGCCATGGTCGGGCCATGGAGGTAGCTGCAATGCCGCGGGTTATCCGGCGTGCATGATCTCCTGGTGGCTAACGACGTTTCCATCATCTTTACGCAGCTTTCCAAAGATGACCGTGGTCGCGATGGTCAGCGCACCGAGCGTAATCAATGCCGTGTGAATGCCACGAATGAAAATCAGGCGGTTGGAATTGGCCGCGGACGGGAGAAAAAACGCAGTCGCCAGGCCAGCGATAGCGACGCCGAAGCTGACGGACATCTGCTGGACGGTGCTGGCAATGGAACTGGCATTGCTAGCCTCCTGATCGCTGGTGTCCGCATACACCAGTGTATTCATGCTGGTGTACTGGATCGAGGTGCACCCCCCATAAAGAAACGCGAGGCCGACAATGTGCCAGACGGGGGTGTGGATTCCGATCGTGGCGAACGATGCCAGCAGAAGCCCCATGAGGATGGTATTCGACACCAGGACCCCACGGTATCCAAGGCGAGTCAGCAGCTTTTGAAGCAAGAACTTCATGCTCATGGAGGCAACCGCCTGCGGCATGATTAACAGCCCGGACTGGACCGGATTGAAGCCCAGACCGACCTGGTACAGCAGAGGCAGAAGAAATGGAACGCCGCCGATTCCCAGGCGCGTAAAGAAGCTTCCACTCACCGCAACGCGGAAGGTCCGGATACGGAAGAGGTGCAGGTTCAGCAGGGGATACTCAGTCTGAGTCCCGTGCCGGGCGTAGGCGCCGATGAGCGCAAACGAGAGGAGCAGCAGGGATGTGATCTCCCAAGGGCCGAGCTGATGTTCGCCGAAGACCTCGAGCACATACGAGAGCAGAGCGATGCCCGAACCAAACAGGACAAAGCCGACCGTGTCCAGCGGATGTGTTTGTTCCTCTTTGTAATCGGGCAGATGGAGGTAGACCATCAGAAGACCCAGCACACCAATGGGCAAATTGAGAAAGAAGATGTATCGCCAGTGCAGGTAGCGAACGATGAGACCGCCCGTCATTGGCCCGAGCATCGGCCCGATGAGCGCTGGGATCGAAACGAAACTCATCGTGCGCACCAATTCGGACTTCTCGAAGGTGCGCACCAGTGTCAGACGGCCTACGGGAACCATCATCGAGCCGCCCAGACCCTGAAGCACCCGGCAAAGGACCAGAACACGGACGCTGGTAGAGACGCCGCACAGGACAGAGCCGAGAGTGAAGACCCCAATGGCCGAGGCGAACACACGCCGTGTGCCGAACCGGTCTGCCATCCAGCCGCTGATGGGGATGAAGACCGCCAGGCTCAGCGTATAGCTCGCCATCACGGCTTTCATGTTCAAGACGGTAACGCTCAGAGCTTTGGCAATGGCCGGAATTGCCGTATTGAGAATGGTCGTATCCATCGACTCCATGAAGAAGGCGACGGCTACCAGCCAGGGGACCAGGCTCTTGGCGGTGGAGGGCGGCAATGGACCACCCATTGCTGACCCTCCGGCAATGCATGAGGGGTATTCTTTCATGAGCTGAGTCTTCGACCTCTTGGTTCAACGGCCATTCGCTATTCCAGTTGCTCAGCCCAGGCACTTGAGGGTACGGCGCGGCCGGCCGGGCGACGCACCGATCGAGCGCACTGCACAGTTGATGACGGAATCACCGAATTTGGTTGGAATTGGGTTCGACCTCGGAATGGCCCCGCCTGAACCCGGACGCTGGTCGCACCGTCCTGCGTCCGTTCCGGCTATTCTCCTCTGAGGTTTTGGATGAGCTGACGCAGGTATGCTTCGGCGCCGATTTCCTCGATCAGTTTGGCACCGGCCGCAACCCATTGTTCGACCGGAACCAACGGTCCCGGTGGTTCAGCAATCCAGGGAGCAACCCGGTCCAAGCAGTAAACGGGGTTGCTTATCATATCCCTGATGTCGTCATTCGACATCTGCCCGGGGGCTCCTTCGGTCGCCGCCGCGCCATTGGCCAGATGTTCAAGCACAACTCTCGGCATTTGCAATTCATCCTGAAGGCGGGCAACCATGGGGTTTAAAGACGGCTCCGGGGCCTTTCGGTATATGGGGTTCTTCTCGTGTTTCAGGGCTTCGGACAGCTCCTTGGCTGTCGCGTCCGGCTTCATGCGGACCTGGTTGTACACCGGGTAAGCGCGCTCGTTTATCGAGGACTCCAGCTGCTCGCTCATTTCTTCGAAACGCAGAGGCAGCGTTCCTTCTTGGTCAGGCCTTGCGCCCAGTTTGAAGTGGACAGCAATCGCGTGGTCTAGCTCCATCAGCTCGGCGCAATCGGGATTGTCCACTTCATCGAGAACATCCGCAACTTCAAGCTCAGACTCCCCCGCAGCAAGGGACACATCGCCGTTGGGCCAGCGACATAAGTACACAGGCATTGGTTTTCCTTTCTGCTCCAGGCCCAGCTGTCGTTGGCTACGAACAAGATCGTTAACCAGGCGTCGGCTTGTTCGATGCCGGAACGGGTCGTTTCGAGCAGCAACATAGTAGAACAATTGGCGCGTCTGTGCTCAAGGGTTCAGGACGGCCATGTTCCGCCGACCCAATTGGGATTCCTCCCCGAGCTCGTCCGTCAGGCCAGAGCGCGCTCGCACGCCGACCGACAAATTTTATATGCCTTGACACGTATATGCCTGTTGCAGTATATCAAGGGAATGGAATCCGTATTTGAAATCATTGCGGAGCCGAACCGCCGCGAGATACTGAGTCTTCTAGCGTCGTCGCCACACTCGGTGGGGGAGATCGAGCGTCACCTTGGTGTGCCCCAGCCGACCGTGTCCAAGCACTTGCGAGTGTTGCGCGAAGCCGGTTTCGTGGAATCTACCGTAGACGCGCAGCGCCGGCTCTACGGGCTGAGACCCGAGCCGCTCCAGGAGATCGATGCCTGGCTGGCTCAGTTTCGTCGGTTCTGGTCCGCACATGTGGATGCCCTCGAACGCCACCTCGACCGTATGGAGCGCATGAATCAATCGACGGCAACGAAAACACAGACGATGACGAAGAAGAAGACGCGGCGCAAACCCGCGGACAAAGGAGAAATGAAATGAAAATCAAATTGACCAGCATATACGTGGATGACCAGGAAAAGGCCTTGCGTTTCTATACCGAGGTACTGGGCTTTGCCAAGAAGGCCGATTTTAGTAACGGCCCATTTCGCTGGCTCACCGTATCCTCGCCCGAAGAGCAGGACGGCGCTCAGCTGCAGCTGACGCTCAACAACAACCCTGCTGCCAAAACCTACCAGCAGTCGATGTTTCAACAGAACCAGCCGGCAGCCATGTTCTTCAGCGATGACGTCGAGTCGGACTACGAGCGCATGAAAGCCCACGGTGCGGAGTTCACGATGCCGCCAACCGACGTCACGGCCTCCAAGATCGCCATGCTGAAGGACACTTGCGGCAATCTCATTCAGGTCACTCAGCTGAAGCGCTGGTAGCAAAGGTTTAAAAGGATGACAGCCCGTTGGCTGACTCGGTTGCGCCGGTTCTGGTCGGCGCACGTGTATGCTCTCGAACGTCAGCTCGACCGCATCAATCGCAATGAAAATGAGGAAGAAAACGAGGACAAGGACAGGGAGAAAAAGATGATCGATCGCGAGCTGTACACGGCGGGGCCGGCCTATGGGGCGCGGGCGAGAAAGGACGGGGCACCAAACGATAAGGACAAGTGGACGCTGATTCTCGTCCGAGAACTGCGACACCCGCCGGAAAAGGTCTGGCTGGCACTTACCGACCCGGCGCACCTGCGCGAGTGGGCGCCTTTTGTGACCGATGGGAACCTGGGTTCGGTTGGAACCGTGACGCTCACCTGGGTGGGAGCACCCACGCCAATCGAAACAAAAGTAACGCGAGCCGACGCTCCCAAGGTGCTTGAGTACGGTGATCACCGCTGGGAACTCGAACCTTTTGATGGCGGCACCCGGCTGACGCTGTGGAGCAATATCGATCGCCGCTTCATCGCGTGGGGTGCCGCGGGCTGGCACATTGCTTTCGACGTTCTGGATCGCCTTCTCAGCGGAACTCCAATCGGGCGCATTGCGGGCGCCGACGCCATGAAGTTAGCCAGCTGGCAGCGATTGGTCGCCGAGTACGCCAAGCAATTCGACGTTCGACCCCCGAACTGGGCGCCAAAGGCAGATCCAAAGCCGTGAGGAGGTTCCGCTGAACTGGACGGATGGATTCGGCGGACGCGCCGATGGTTGTCCACGGCGTTTTACGGCGGCATCACCATAGCTCAGAAGTCCAGCGCATGACTGGGCCTGCTGACGGTGGCGCCGCTTGCCTTTTCTTTTTCTTGGTTCACGACGGGGCTTGGTTCACGACGGGCTCGGCTCACGGCGCGCGACACAAAGGACTTGGGGAACTACGCTGTCATAAGCCGCGAAACAGCCGTCACTTCATCATGGATGGAGGAGGACCTATCTACTAACGTATGTTTATTGCACGTATGTTTATTGCAGTTGACAGAAAATCTCGTAAACTGTTATCGAGCCCTATAACCTGCAACAGGCTTCGCCGGTGGTTGAATTCACTGGGTTTATTGATGGGTAAGTTGATTCAGTTTGCTAAGAGGGGGAAAATTGTCGCTAAGACTAGCGCACTAAGAAGGACAAGCGCCGAGGAATCTAGGTTCGGATGACCCGCATACATTTTCACCAGGAGCTCGAGGAGCTCAAACGTCAGAT
>Ga0123356_10005309_pt1 | contig 13138 bp, 11 predicted proteins | sample TergutEmb28metaG_2_FD_92546 | JGI IMG/M metagenome (GOLD analysis project Ga0123356, IMG submission 92546) | Embiratermes neotenicus P3 segment gut microbial communities from Petit-Saut dam, French Guiana - Emb289 P3 | ecosystem: Host-associated > Arthropoda: Insects > Digestive system > Gut ... | reverse complement strand
TTATGGAGAATCATGATAAGACTCCCCGGTTTAGACTTCCATTCTTCTATAAATGACAACAATTCCTGGGTAAATGTATAATCCCCTTCAGTTTTTGCAATTTGTGCCATATACCCCCCTAATTCAGTTTATTTGGCTATTGTAGCGGTTTTAGCCCGGGTTGGCAAGTACCATATTAAACGGGTATTTATAAATAGGGCAAAAATGCCGAAAATAATATAATCTACTTATATAAGGCGGTTTTTATATGGCGACAAAATGTGTACATTGCGGTTCAACAAAGTTCGGCCCCGGCTGTCCATCCAGTTTGAACGGGCTTCACAAGCATAATACTACCGAAAAGAAATGCATGTATTGCGGTAAATCTGCATATGGCAACGGATGTCTTCAGGCTCCTACCCGTAAGCATATCCACGGCAGCGGCGGCGGAAAATGCAAATATTGCGGAAAAATAGCCAGCAATACAATGGGCTGCCCGCATAGCCCGAATCGTAAGCACGAAACCTGATAAGCTTTTCTGCGGTCTTTTGTGATATATTCTGGACTTTTTCCTAAAAGATAGTCATAATATCATAATGACCGCGGCAAATATCGATCTGGCATCAATACAAAAACAGGAACTCTTTTTTAACCTAAAGAAGGATGAGGTTGATTTCATTCTTTCTCATTCGGGTACTATCGATCTTCCAAAAAGCGGGAACCTTTTCTCTGCAGGAGAAAAAGCTTCCCGTTTTTATATTTTAACCAGCGGTGAAATACGCGTATTCAAAAAGAAAGATGACGGCAGCGAAGAAGAAATGGCGCGGTTCACGTCCGGCGACACAATCGGCGACTTCGACTTTGCCCGCGGAGCGGAATACGACGCCCACGCCGAAGCATCCGAAGATTCAAAACTTATAGTTTTTCCCGCAGACAGTTTTACAATGGATTCTCTTACCCGGGAAGACCCGAATACTGTATGCAGCGTCCTTCTTAACGCAATTATAATGATGACAGGACGTATAAAATCGACACGTAAACTTATTCTGGAAAATATGACATGGGTGCAGGAACTTCACAGGCGCGCCTACGAAGATCCGGGAACAGGTCTTTGGAAACAAACTCTTATCGCAGATGAAATCACTGGGAATTTAAAAGACCCGGCGGCATTGATTATGCTCAAACCTGATCGTTTTAAAACACTTGTCGATTCACGCGGACACAGCGCAGGAGACGAAGCAATGATCCGCATTGCTATAATCCTTAAAAATATTACCCGTATACTTGGACATGGATGGGCGCTTCGTTTTAAGAGCAACGAAGCAGGCCTTATCATAAACAATTGTCATCCGGAGCAGGCGCAAAATATTGCAGAAAAACTGGCGGAAGCTATCGAAGCGCTGGAACCCGTTCCCGCCGCGGGAGATATTCCGGAATTTAATTTTTCCGCGACAGTATCCTGGACGGTATGGCCAAGAGACGATTCGGAATGGGAAAGCCTTTTTAGCGGGAATTATTCCCTTCTTCTTGACGCATGGAAAGACGGCGGACAGAAGATAACACATTATTCAAAAGCGGCAACAGCATGAGTGATAAGGAACAAGTTGTATTTATGAATACGTTTATGACTTCATCCCTAATGGCGACTCCTCTTTTTAATGAACTTAGCGAAGAAGAATTTAATATTGTTGCCCAGGTTTTAAAACCTATTCATGCAATTAAAGGCGACCCAATTATAAAAGAGGGAGAAACAGGCGACGATATGTTTATCCTTCTTTCCGGCACATTAAGCGCATTTGGGCTTCAGTCTGACGGAACGCAGCGATGGTTATTTGACGTTAATCCCGGAGATTTTTTCGGCGAGATGTCCATTATCGCGCGCGAACCAAGATCTGCAACCATTACAGCGACAGAAGATTCTTTGGTTATGATGCTCCGCTCGATAGATTTTTTTAGAATAATTACATACAACCCGATAGTTGGATTTAAAATATTAAAAGCTATAAGTATTGTGCAGAATCAATGGCTGGATCAATCTTCAAAATCCTACAGCGATTTAACCAGGTGGGGTGAAGCAGCGCGCCGAAGAGCAATCACAGATGAAATGACAGGACTATACAACCGCCGCTTCCTTGAAGAATCCATAAAAGAACGTTTCAGCAATACATCGATGAACTTCCGTATAATGTCGCTTTTAATGATGGACCTTGATAAAATCCACGGCATTAACGACCGTCATGGTACAAAAGCCGGCGACATTGTAATAACATCCGCTTCCGAGATAATTCAATCATGCCTGCGCCCCGGCGATATTCCTTCACGTCTTTCCGGAGACGAATTTGCAGTTCTTCTTCCCGACACAGACGGTAATGATGCAGCCAAAGTTGCAGAGCGCATAAGAGACAATATAGAAAAACAACAAATAAAAGTTCCCGCTGCCCCCGGCTCTGACGAAAAAGTTATTATAAGCACCCGCACCAGCATAGGCATTGCAATAGCCCCGATTCACGCCAACACAACAGAAGAACTGGAAGAAGCCGCCGACACAGCCCTGCGCAAAGCAAAAGAACTCGGCAGAAACCGCGTCGAAGTTTACTCATAAAAAAGATCTTTACCACTAAGGCGAAGAAGTCGCATAAGGGAAGAATAAAAGATTACATCTTCTCTATATCCTTCGTGCGCCTTTTGTGCCTTTGTGGTTAATATTCCTAACTATTTCTTTCTGATAGCATTTTATTGCCCATTTCGCGTAACAAATACTTCTGTATCTTACCGCTTTGTGTCATTGGGTAACTATCAATAAAAAACACGTACTTGGGCGTTTTAAAGCGGCCGATTTTGCCGCGGCAGTAATCGCGTACTTCTTCTTCGGTCATTATTACATCAGGTTTTAAAATAATAAACGCGCCGACTTCTTCGCCGTATTTTTCGCTTGCGATGCCTGCAACCTGCACATCCTGAACACCCGGCATTGTGTATAAAAAGTCTTCCACTTCTTTAGGCGAGATATTTTCTCCCCCGCGGATTATTAAGTCTTTAATGCGCCCTGTAACTTTAAAGTTGCCGTTTTCATCTTTAATACCCTGGTCACCTGAATGAAGCCATCCGTCTTTGTCGATACATGCAGCGGTTGCCTCGGGCATTTTATAGTAGCCTTTCATTGTGTTGTAACCTCGGCAGCAGAACTCGCCGTGAGTGCCGTCCGGGCATTCTTCGCCGGTTTCAGGGTTACGGATTGTAACTTCGATGCCGGGAAGCGCGCGTCCTACAGTTTCTACTTTAACGATAATATCGTCATCGTAGCGTGTTTGTGTCATTACAGGAGAAGCTTCTGTTAAACCGTAACAGATCGTAACTTCTTTCATGTACATCTGATCGATAACCTGACGCATTGTTTCGATTGGACAGGGCGAACCTGCCATGATACCTGTGCGAAGACTTGAAAGATCAAACATCTTAAACATAGGATGATTAAGCTCTGCGATAAACATTGTAGGTACGCCGTAAACTGCCGTGCACTTTTCTTTTTGTATCGTAGCAAGTACAAGCAATGGGTCGAACCATTCAATAAGCGCAGCAGTTGAACCATGCGTAACAATTGCCATCATTCCCAACACAAGTCCAAAACAATGGAACAAAGGCACAGGAAGACAAACTATATCTTTTTCTGTTAAACGCTGATTCTCGCCGATGTTCCAGCCGTTGTTCAAAATATTTCTGTGAGTGAGCATTACACCCTTTGGGAAACCTGTTGTACCGGATGTATACTGCATATTTACAACATCGTTGGTATCAAGCGAGCTTTCGATTTTGCGTAACGCAGCAGGATCTGTATGCTGACCAAGCAATAACAACTCGTTAAAACTGAACATTCCCCTGTGCTTTTGCTGTCCGATATGCACGACATATTTTAAAAAAGGAAATTTTTCTGAATCGATATGTCCGCGCTGGGAAGTTTTTAATTCCGGCACAAGCTCGTTTACCATTGCGACATAATCAGAATCGCGCCAGCCGTTTGTCAAACACAAGCAGACCATGTCGGATTGTTTTAAAACAAATTCAAGTTCGTGAGTTTTGTAGCCTGTATTTATCGTAACCAAAACTGCGCCTATTCTTGCGCATGCAAAAAGCACCGTGTTCCAATCAGGCACATTGGTCGCCCAAATACCGACATGATCGCCTTTTTTTACGCCCAGTGCCAAAAGCCCTTTTGCGCAGTCGTCTACCCTTTTATCAAATTCCGCGTATGAAAAACGCAGATTGCGATCGGCGTAAACAATAAAATCGTGGTCAGGATTGGCTTGAGTTTTTTCGCGTAAAACCTGACTCAGAGTCTTTTCTATATATTCCATCGTCTTTTCCTTTAATTAAACAGGAGTATAAATGACCGCGAGTATCTTTACCTGATTATTGTCCGCGGAGAAAACCCTGTGCGGTACTATCGAATCGTAATAAACGCTGTCGCCTGTTTTTAGTGTTTCTTTATCTACGCCATATTCCAGAGAAAGAGTTCCTTCCATTACATAGATGAACTCTTCGCCTTCGTGCGCGGATTTTTCCTGTTTTGCATCAGCCTGAATTGTTACGATAAACGGCTCCATGTGGCGCCCTGTTTTATCAGCGGCAAGCGCGTTGAAACTCATGCCATGATGTCCGCCGGCTGCCGCGCCCTCCGGTAAACCGGTTTTAAAACGGCTCGCAGAAGCTGCGTCTCCTGCTCTGCAAATTACAGGTCCTAGTTGTTCATGATCGTCCAGTAGAGTGCCAAGGCGTACGCCCAGCCCCCTTGATATTTTAATGAGCGGTGCAAGATCAGGGATATGCCCGTCATCTTCGATTTTAGCGACAAGGTCTGCAGATACGCCTGAGCGCTCGGACAGATCTTCACGGCTGATTGAATAAGTTTTTCTAATCTCGGCGATTCGCTCGCCCAATGTAGGTGTTGCCATGATGACATTGTACAAAATTCTGTCATTATGCGCAAGCATTTATTTTAGGAACTTCAGTTCCAGGTAACCTCGTATACCAGGGGCGTTTCCAAAACCAAAAGATCAAGCACCGGAATATCAAAAGAAGCTCTTCTGCCGGAGAATGTTCCTCCCCTGACATTTGTTATTGTGCCGGGAAAATCTATAGCAACACGAATTCTGGTAGAAGCTATTTCATTGGCGATGTTCCTGTTATAGAAGGAAGCGACAAGTTCCAGATATTCAGGCTTTGTCATTTCATCGCCTGTTGCGATTGGAGCCATCAGGGCATTCAAATAATCCGCTATCTCTGATGAAAAGAAATCCAGCATAACATGGCCATTTTCGCGGTTTATGGTGACAGCGCACCGACCGCCGGAACGCCCCTGTTCAAAAGTGATAAATCTTCTGCGAGCGTCCCGTTCGGTATCGGCAGAGGCAAGAAAATCACTTATTCGGGAGATTCTAACCTGCCCCTCAATTGCGGACACGGATGTATTTCTAAAAGAGACGGAAGAAATACCGGGCGCAGACGTAAGAGAACGCGCCAAAGCAGGGCCGTCAAGTACAGGCTGCCCCTGCTGCCCTGCTGCCGAGGATAACCTTTGAATCAAAGCAGTAACACCGGCTTCAAGCGACATCCTTACAGAAAGCTGCGCTGAACCATCCGCTGCCAAAGCCCCGTCGATTCGGGCTGCGCAGGAAAAAAGCGTTAAACACAATATTAAAATTAATAGATTGATAATAAACTTCATTACTTAAATAATACATTATGTTGGTAAAAAGTAACATATATTTTGCAACATATACCGTTATATTGTGTCAAAATGTCATAAGGAGGATATTATGTCTGTACCGTACGCAAATACCTGGAGTTTTTTAGAGGAATTCAAAGGAAAGTTTTTTACAGGGCAATGGCCTACTCTGCCGGAAATGTATAAAATCACTGTTTCGCGGTATCCCGATCGAGCTTGTTTTACAGTTTACGAGCCTGATAGAATCAGTTTAAACTACACCGAATCCTTAAAAAAGATAGAAGCTGTTTCAAGATGGCTTCATAATAAAGGCGTTCGCAGAGGAGACAGAATTGCCGTCACAGGAAAGAATTCTCCCGAATGGGCGATAGCCTACCTTGCCGTCCTTTTTACAGGCGGCGTTGTTGTTCCTATCGACTACCAGCTAAAAAATGATGAATCAGATTTGTTATTAAAAGCCTCAGGCGCGCGTATACTTTTTGTGGATGAAGAAAAACACGAATACTATCAGCAAAATAAAGGCAATCTTGAAACAATTATTTCCCTTAAACAGGGACAAGGCAATTATATCTATGATTTAGACGGACCTGAAGCGGAAATTGAACAAGCGGTAGAAACCGATCTTGCGGCGATTCTTTTTACTTCCGGTACGACCGGAGTGCCAAAGGGCGTTATGCTCACTCACAGAAATCTTGTTTCCGACTGTTACCTTGCGCAGGGAACCCCGTTAATCATTTTACATACCGATGTATTCTATGCGATTCTTCCAATTCATCACTCATACACAATGCTTGCGGTATTTATCGAAGCAATTTCCGTAGGAGCCGAAGTAGTCTTTGGAAAGAAAATGGTAACGAGTCAAATCTTAAAAGATTTAAGGGAAGCGCAGATTACCATGCTTCTTGGCGTACCAATGCTCTTTAATAAAGTTCTTGCAGGTATCATACGCGGCTTAAAAGCAAAAGGTCCCGTAGTTTACGGCATTATTTCTTTTATGATGGCAATTTCAGGATTAATAAAAAAAGTATTTAAAAAGAATCCGGGCAAAAAAATGTTTAAGTTTATTCTTGATAAAGCGAGCCTTACATCTGTGCGCATTTGTATCTCGGGCGGCGGTCCGCTCGCGCCCAGCGTATTTAAAAAATACAATCAGCTTGGCATCGATTTTGTTCAAGGATACGGTCTTACCGAAACTTCTCCCATCATTGCAATTAATCCTGTTAAACAATTCAAGGTAAAAAGCGTAGGCCGCACTTGTCCTGGTGTAGACATGAAGATACTCGATCCCGATGAACGCGGCGTCGGCGAAGTTATTGTAAAAGGTTCCATGGTCATGCTCGGTTATTACAATATGCCCGAAGAAACAGCCGCTTCATTTACGGAAGACGGTTATCTAAAAACAGGCGACCTTGGCTACATGGATAACGAAAATTATTTATACCTTACAGGACGCGCAAAAAACATGATTGTCACAGAAGGCGGCAAGAATGTTTATCCGGAAGAAATCGAAAACGAATTCCAGTTATTCGAAGAAATTGAACAAATATTGATTCGCGGATTCATTCTGGACGAAAAAATGAAAACCGAAGGTATCGAAGCGCTTGTATACCCGACTCAGGAATACAAAAACACAAAGGATGAAATTCTTTCAAAAGAAGAAATGAAAACCCGAATCGAAGGTATCATATCCGATGTAAACCACAAACTGCAGCCCTGGCAAAAAATCAACAGGGTCACAGTTCTTGATGAAGCGATGGAAATGACTACGACGAAGAAAATCAAGAGAGGTAATTTGTAATTACAAAGCCTCAGGCCGTTTGCATTTGCTTTTTACTTTATAATATCTGCCCGACGCGCTTGCGTCGTGTATGCCCTGCATTACATCCAGTACATGGTATGTAAGTTCAAAAGAGGCGCGGTGCGGGCAGTCTTCTTCTATGGCCATTGCCATTTCGACAACTCCCAATCCGCGTGAATTTTCGGAATATTTTTTTAACAGCGGTATCTCTGACCATTTTTCTTCACGGAAACGTTTAACCAATACAGGACCGCCGAAAGTATTGGGATCGGGAACCTGCATAGTTCCTTCTGTGCCGTAAATTTCGATGAACGGCAGAGTATGCGAATAAACATCGAAGCTTGTAATTATGTTAGCTATCGCGCCGTTTTTAAAATCAAGCACACCTGCAATGTGTGTAGGAACTTCAACATCTATTATTTCACCGTTCTGATATTGATTCGAAATAGTTCTTGTTTCATGACTGATTTTTGCGCTTCCGCAGACTCTTTTTACAGCTCCAAAAAGATTTATAAGAGCGGTAATATAATACGGCCCTACATCGAACATGGGGCCGCCGCCTTCTTTATAAAAAAATTCAGGCGCGGGATGCCAATGCTCATGACCATGGTTCATTATAAAAGCTGTTGCGGCTACAGGCTGACCAATCCATCCATCGTCAATTAATTTACGGCAAGTTTGAAGCCCGGCTCCCATAAAAGTATCGGGCGCCCCTCCTACTCTTACTCCCATTTCTTCCGCCGCTTCAAACAACTCCATTGCTTCTTCCCGTTTTGTACAAACAGGTTTTTCGTTATAAATGTGTTTTCCGGCTTTTACCGCTTCAATAGCAACTTCATAATGCGCATTTGGCGGCGTAAGGTTTAAAATAATATCGATATCTTCGCTTCTTAACATTTCATCCAATGTTTTAAAAGCTGTAACATTATAGTCTTTTGCGGCTTTTTCAGCTCTGGATAAAGTCCTTGAACCCACCGCTGTTAATTTAATTCTGTCTCCAAACATACCTGTTAAATTATCAAGATAAATTTTACTGATATTACCCATGCCAACTACGCCGACTCTCTGCATATATTTCTCCTTTATTTTGCTTTTTTTTAGTTTACGGTTCTGCTTGCCGCGCTAAGAGCATGGCCTTCCAGCCCTTCCGCTCTGCCGATAATTTCCGCTGCGTTACGCGCTCTTTCGTAGCCTTCGCCGTTTGAACAGCGCAGAGTTGTAACAGTTTTTAAAAAGTGACGGACAGACAGACCGCCTGTAAAACGTGCGCTTGTTTCTGTCGGCAATGTATGATTAAGGCCTGCGGAATAATCCCCAAGAACTTCTGCCGATAAAACGCCGATAAAAAGAGAACCGTAATTCTTTAAAGATGGTATCCAGCTGTTATCGTCCGATGTTTGAAGCTCAAGATGTTCGGGCGCAATTGTATTTGCAATACGGACAGCTTCTTCTTTATTTTTGTAGACGATAATGAGGCCGCCAGCATTTAATGAAGCGCGCGCTGTCTTTTCCGTTGGCAGCGCTGCCAAACGGCGTTCTATGGCTGCGGCAATCTGATCTGCAAATTCTTTATTCGGAACCAATGCTCTTGCGCGGGCATCAGGGTCATGTTCCGCCTGTGCAATCATATCCGCCGCTGCAAAGTCGGCTGCCGCCTTTCCGTCTGTTATAACCAGAACATCGGAAGGTCCTGCGATAAAATCAATTCCCACTTCGCCGAAAAGAATACGTTTGGCGGCGGCAACAAATCTGCTTCCCGGCCCTGCGATAAAATCAACCCGCGGCACCGATTCCGTGCCCAAAGCAAGAGCTGCAATCGCCTGCGCGCCGCCGATTGCAAAAATACGTATTTGTTTTTCGGCTGCACTGCAAACGGCAGCGGCAATGGCGGCTGCCGCGAGAGTTCTTTTATCGGGCAAGCCGTCTTCCATGGGCGGAGATGAAAGTATTACTTCTTCCGCGCCTGCGCAAAAAGCGGGAATCAAACACATAAGAACCGAAGAAAAAAGCGGAAAACGGCCGCCGGGAATATAAACTGCCGCTCTTTGAACAGGAATTACACGCTGTCCTGTAACAAGTCCCGAGTCCATTTCATATTCAAAATCAGCAAATTGTTCTTTTTGTTTTTGCGAAAATGTTTTTATATGTTTTGCCGATAATTCCAAAGCTTTTACAAGAGACGGCTCATCTGCACGCAATTGTTCAAGAGCCTGTTTTGCTTCAGAAAAAGAAACTTCCAGTTTTACCGGAGAAGACTTGTCAAACTTTGACGCATACTTACGAACAGCCGCATCTCCATTTTTACGAACATCGTTTATAATTTTTTTAACAGTTTTTTCTGTCTTTGGATCATCGATTGAAATCTTTGCTTCATTTTTCCAATACGAGTCAAAACTATTACCATCTATTATCCTCATAATTAATCTCCTAATATTACCACAAAGGCACAAAAGGCGCACCAAGAATAAATCCTTTGTGCTACTTTGAGCGCCTTAGCGGTTAACCTCTTCCTATTATCTCCCGGCACGCAACCAGAAACAAATCCATTTCTTCGTCTGCACCGATACTGACACGCAGGTAATCGGCTATTCTTTCTTTATTAAAATGCCGTACAAGGATACCTTTTTCGCGCAGTCCTGCAAAAAGATCCGATCCGCCAAGGTTCGGCGCTTTTGTAAAAACAAAGTTTGCCGATGACGGAAGAACATTAAACCCAAGACTTTGTAATTCCTGCGTTACCCTTTCTCTTGTTGCAATTACGCGGGCATTAATTTCATCGTAATACTGCGTATCGGAAACAGCGGCTGCCGATCCTGCCAATGCAAGACGGTCAAGCGTATATGAGTTAAATGAATCGCGAATACGGCAAAGAGCTTCTATTAGTTTTTCATTGCCAATCGCAAAACCAACGCGAAGTCCCGCAAGAGAAGCGGATTTAGAAAGCGTATGCACAACAAGAAGATTAGGATGTTTATGTATAAACGGAATAACAGACTGCGCATTTTTTGCGGCGCTAAAAGCAATGTAAGCTTCGTCTATTATTAAAACTTTATTTAAAGGCTCAAGATACTTTGCGAGAGATAATAATTTTTCTGATTCGAGGGCAATCGATGTGGGAGCATTTGGATTGGGAAGAATAACACCGCCGCAGTTTATTTTATATTCAGATGTGTCAATGGAAAAATCATCACGTAATGGAATGGTTTTAAACGGTATATCCCAAAGACCAGCATACACAGGATAAAAACTGTATGTTATATCAGGAAAAAGTACCGGCGCAGGTTCTCTGGAACCATCGCAATTATCGCAGCGTGTACCGCAGCAACCGGAACAGCAAACTGTATTTGATTCAAAAAAAGCGCCGAATGCAAATCCCAAAATTTCGTCAGAACCGTTGCCTGCAAAAACCTGTTCTGTTTTTACGCCGTAACGCGCGGCAATTGCTTCGCGCAGCTCTGTACATTCAGGATCAGGATACAATCGCAGTTTTTCATCGGCAGCCTTTTTTACGGCCTCGATAACTTTTGGAGAAGGCGGATACGGGTTTTCATTTGTGTTAAGTTTAATAAACTGCCTGTCCTTCGGTTGCTCACCGGGCACATACGGAGAAATCTTTTTTGTGCGTTCATTCCAGTATTCACTCATTTTTTGTGCCTTTTATCAAGTTCATCAAAAACTTCCTGTACGGTTACTCCTGCGCGTGTCATTAACACTGTAGAAAAATATAAAAGATCCGCCGCTTCCCAAATAACTTCATCGCGGCCTTTTGCGTCACATAGTTCCTGCGCTTCTTCCATTATTTTTTCCCGTACAAGTTCATCGTCCAATGTTGCGGTGTAAGAGCCGGGCGCAGGATTTTTAAAACGTTCTTTTATTATATCCTGTAAAAATTCCCACGAGTATTTTCTGTTTGTTCCAAAACACGACCATGCGCCCGTATGGCACACTTGACCTGCCGGCTCTGCAATTGCAAGAATAGCGTCTCTGTCGCAATCGGCTCTTAGCCGCACAAGTTTTAAAACATTGCCGGAACTTTCCCCTTTCATCCAGAGCTTGCCTCTTGTGCGGCTATGAAAACAAACATTGCCGCGCTTGAAAGTTTCGGCTATTGCCTCTTTATCGGCAAAACCTGTCATCATTACCTGACCGTCAGGCGCTTGCGCAATAACAGGCAAAAGATAGCGGTGTGCAACCATGATAGAAGTATTTGGAATCGAAGAAACTGCATTTAGTTCTGCTGGCTGTCCTTTTTTCCAGTTTAAAGAAGCAAGAAAAGCGTCGGTTAGATTTATTTTTCCCTGATACAATGCCATACCAAGCTGAACATCACAGCCAAGCGCGGCAATTTCTTCGACATCGTTTAAAGTTGATACTCCGCCTGCGACAGTAATCTGGCAGGATACGGCTTCTCTTAATTTTTGCGCGGGAGCTAAATCTGCGCCTGTCATAGTGCCTTCGCGTTCTACGCAGGTAAAAAGCAATTCTCCCGCAAAAGGTTCAACTGCTTTTGCAGCCTGAATAAAATCAAGTCCTGTGGGAGTTTTCCAGCCGTCCACGACAATTTCGCCGTTACGCGCATCAACTGCAACAATCAATCTTTCGCGTCCGATTTTTTTTGACATCTCTTCAAGGAAAGGAACGTTTACTTCAAAGCGGCCGTCAACGCGAAAAGCGCTTGAGCCGACAATAATTTTGCGCGCGCCAAGACTTATAAGTTCTTTCGCCTGCGCGGACGTTCTTATTCCGCCGCCTACCCTGCACTCGGCTATCCGTAAAAGAGGTTTTATCATTTCAAGGTTTGTACCCTTCCCCATTGCGGCATCAAGGTCTATTACAGCGACTTCGCCGTATCGATCAAATTCCGCCGCCAGTTCCAAAGCGTTGTCCCGCTGGAGAATGAGTTCTTCGCCCTGTTTTAACTGAACGACCTTGCCGTTTTGTATATCTATTGAAGCTATTACCATAGTTCATTATAATGAATTTTAATAAAACTGAAAAGGAGAGAAAACACAATGAAAAAAACAGTCTATGTGGTATTGGCGCTTTTGATGATCGGTATGGTAATTTTTACATCATGCAGCAAAGATGAAAACACGCTCATTTGCGGTGTAACTCAATTTGAACCGATGAATTTCCTGGATTCAAACGGGAATTGGACAGGTTTTGATACCGAGTTTGCCCAACTTGTAGGTCAAAAACTGGGCATGAGGGTGAGATTTCAGGAAATTACCTGGAGTCAAAAGTTTGTCGAGCTTCAATCCGGTGCCATTAACTGTATCTGGAACGGAATGACTGCCAATACGGTTGACGGAACAACAGGCCGCCCAAGACATGAAGATGTCGATTTTAGCTACAGCTACCTTTTAAACCAGCAGTGCGTAGTTATCAGAACGTCCAGAGCCGGTGATTTTACATCACAAAGAGATTTAATCGGCAAGATAGCCGCTGCCGAAAAAGGTTCTGCAGGAGAAACCATAGCGGTTGAAGCAATCGGAGCCAGAGGCACAATGATCGATAAGACAAAACAAATCGATACATTTATGGAAGTTTTATCAGGCGCTGTTGATTTTGCAGTAGTAGACAGTATTCTGGCTCACAGACTTGCAGGTACCGGTGATTTTTCAGGTTTGATGGTTGCA
>Ga0123356_10005308_pt1 | contig 13139 bp, 12 predicted proteins | sample TergutEmb28metaG_2_FD_92546 | JGI IMG/M metagenome (GOLD analysis project Ga0123356, IMG submission 92546) | Embiratermes neotenicus P3 segment gut microbial communities from Petit-Saut dam, French Guiana - Emb289 P3 | ecosystem: Host-associated > Arthropoda: Insects > Digestive system > Gut ... | reverse complement strand
CGTGAAAAAGTGCGTTATGTTTTTCAGGATCCTGCAAGATCGCTTAATCCGCGAATGAGCGTATATGAAGTGTTGGTTTCCGGCTGCCGCAAACCGTTAAAACGCAGAGGTATCGGCGAAAAAGAATTACGTTTAAAAGCCGCCGCTATTTTAGAAGAAGTCGGGCTTCAGGAAGCCGATCTGGAAAAACGCCCTTCGGAATTTTCGGGCGGACAACGCCAGCGTATTTCTATTGCACGCGCTCTTTTAATGGAACCGGAAGTTTTAATCTGCGACGAAGTTGTCTCCGCCCTTGATGTATCTATTCAGGGACAAATTTTAAATTTACTTTTGGATATCCGCAAAAAAAGAAACATATCTTTTTTATTTATCGCCCACGATTTAAAAGTTGCCTGCTATTTCTGCGACAAAATCGGCGTTATGTACAAGGGCGAATTAATGGAAGAATCTCCTGCGGCAAATCTGTATAAGGAAGCCCGCCATCCGTATACACAGCTTTTATTTTCATCTGCGGCTGGGGTGGAGAAAGAAGATGATTTGGCAAAAGAAATTCACGCAGAGAGCGCAGAGGGAAGAAAGGAACGCAGGGAAGAATTTTTAGGAGAAGAGATCTCGCAGGGGCGCAGAGAAGCAGAGCTCGCAGAGAAAGAAAAAGAGTTAAGAAAAGAAGAAGTTTCTGAGACTGGCTGTTCGTTTGCGGCGAGGTGCCCTGCTGCAACGGAACGATGTTTGCGCGAACACCCGGAACTTAGGGATGTAAGTCCGGGATATTCTATTCGGTGCTTTAATTACCATTAACCCTGTACAAACACTGCTTCTCCCTTCGCAATATTCACAGATTTTAAAATCAATTTAATGTCATCGTTAGGGGAAACGTCTTTTTGCAGCGCGACCTGGCTTTCAAGACCAAGCGAAGGAATTATTACATGCCAGCGGCTGCCTTTGTTTTCCAAAGCGACTGCGTCAAACAGTGAATCTTTTTTGTCGGACAGGAAAACCATAATCCAGTGATTGTTGGAAGCCCTCTCTGCCTGAACAGAGGCGGCAGCGCCCGCTTCGCTGAAACCCAATCGCGCCGAAATATCATCCGCGCCAAGAGGTTTATCGCCGCGCAGAAAGGCGCGTATTTGCATATGAGACAAAAGATCGGTGTAACGGCGCAGAGGACTTGTGACCTGCGTGTAAGTATCAAGACCAAGTCCCTGATGGCGTCCAGGTTTTACAGAAAGAACACGCGGTCTCATGCATTTGCGCAATTGCATAGAACCTGCAAAACCGCCAAGCCTTATCACTTTTGAATGTTCGGGCAGCATTTCTACTTCCTGACTAATATACGGAAAAGCAAGTCCTCTCGAAGCCGCCCATGTGCCCGCGCCTTCACCTGCGGCAAGCATACATTCCCTAACAAGGGAAGATGAACGGAAAGGCTTTTCATGTTCTATTTTTACAATACCGTTTTCAGAAACAATATGAACATCAGGAAGTTCGATATTTACCGCTCCCTGCGCCGCGCGGCGGTTAAATAATTTTTGCGATAAATCATAAAGGGCGCGTAATACTTCGGTTTCTATTTCCCTGTCCGCTTCTTCATAAGTCATGCGGCGCACATTTACAACCGAAGGAAAAATATCCGTGTGCGTTATTTCTCCGTTTTCGTTTATTGTCATTTTAAAAGTAAGCGCTGCTGACGGTTTTTCAGAAAGTCCAAGCGCAAATAACGGCAGACATTCTTCAGATAACATCCGCGCAGTGCCTTCGGGAAGATAAAGAGTAGCGCCCCTGTCGCGGGCTTCTTTTTCAGCGGGACTGTCAAAATTAATCGAAGAGGCAGGATCGGCAATATGAACATATAAAACGGATTCCACTCCGTTTGTTTCTATGGAAACAGCGTCATCCGGATCATTACTCCAGGAATTATCAATAGCAAATGCCGCAAGATGACAAAGATCCTGTCTGTCTTCCAAAGCAGGCGGCTGCGGACAAATAACAGCGCCGGAAAGCGAAAGACCAAAGCGCGGCGGGTGCGGATTAATATTAACGCCCCAAAAACCGGTTTTTAAAAGCAACGCATGAGCGTCCTCGGGAGTTTCGCCAAGACCAAGATCTTTCATTGTGCGGCTCTTTGCGGATTTACCGTAAGCAAGCGCTTCTACATCCTGAATAAAACGCGCGTCATCCGCAGCCATCGGAGAAGGCTTTTTCAAACATGCTTTTATCCTGTCCAAGAATTGAGCGCGTTCGCCTGATTCACGAAGCGATGTTTCCCTCTTCGATTCATTTGCAGCAACTTCATCTTTGCTGCGAGGCACAATAGCGTCAAGCGCGCCGGAAAAAAACAAACCGTCGCGGAACAAGGAATACGCGGCATAAGCGGAAGACGGCGTGTATTCGTTATAGATAAACAAGGTTAGATCTTTTAGATTCAGCGGCGCGCCGCCTTCTTCGTCCGACAAAAGTTCCCACGCTTCCCTTACCCCCTGCAAGTTGTCAGAACCTGATGTTTCCACCTCGTTAAAATTTTTTACAGGCCCGGGATGAAGCGGCTCAATATCCTTATCGCGGACTTTTACCTGTTCGCCGTCTTTCAGAGAAATGGTAAATTTACCGTCTGTTTTTTCCTTTACAATCGCAGGTTTCCCTTTATAGATAACCAGCGCGTTTTCTGCAACCATTCCTTAATTATATACTAAATAGCTTCAACGTACAGACACTCTTTAAGCTCGCCTGCATGACTGCGGATTTTATTTAAAGCGCGTCTTTCTATCTGGCGGACTGTTTCCGGCGAAATATCAAACTTGGCTCCTATTTCCCTTAATGTATGGCGTTCGCAGCCGTTCAGCTGATAACGATAAGTAAGGATACCTTTTTCCCTGTCTTTTAATTTGTTCAGTATCCTCATTGTATTATCGTGCGAAGCCTGTTTCATCAAATTACGTTCCGGAGAATAAGTATAATCTTCGTGGATATCCACAGCGCTTATATTTTCATCATCAGAAAAATTCTGCTCGTATGATATGGAATCTACAGCGAATCCTGTAAACGAATCAACATCCTTAACGGAAATTCCAAGTTCCTTTGCAATATCGGAATTATTGGGCTGATGCATCATACTCTGACAAAGCACACTGTATGTATGCTGAATCTTGCGCAAGACCTCTTCTTTGCGCTGAGGCAAACGGACAAGCCGCCGCTTGTTCGCAATATATCTGCTTATAAACTGACGTATCCACCAGCCCGCATAAGTGCAAAAACGAACATTTTTACGATGATCGTATTTTTTTGCCGCATGAATCAACCCAATATTTCCTTCCTGAATAATATCCAAAAGGGGTATATCGGGGATATTAAACAATCCGGCAATTTTTACTACCAGCCGTAAATTGGAGTTTATAAGTCTGTGTAAAGCCGCTTCACTCTGCCAGGCGTCCGATTTTCCATCTTGTATTTTTTTTGACAAATTTAGCTCTTCTTCAAATGATAAAAGGGGAAATGCTTTAATCTGCTCAAAATATGTTTCAAGCAGGTTATCGTTGGCTTTTGAGTTTTTCCTTTGCATATAACCCTCCTGTTCTGTCCACAAAGTAACCCGTCAACGAAGTTGACGAACTTTGCTGGACAGACACTATATAGCAGAATGCGTGCCAAGTTCCCTAATATTGTTAAACAATGCTCGTAACTCTTTGTTACATAAGGAAATAAGAAAAATATCAAAATATTAAAAAACCGTATTTTTGCCAAAACTGTATCATTTTTCATACAATCAATATTATAAATGTATAGAAAAAGTAATCTAAATATGATAGAGTGATGTATGAAAGAAGGCATAAGAGCAACGGAAAAAGATGGGGACATTTATTATTTTGTTCAGTGGTCTCAGCTCTCAAAGGCGGATCGTTATGACATTATTACCAAAGTTCCGGCGCTGGCAGGGGTTTTTGAAATCTACTGGATGGACGAAAAGAACCGTTTACGGTTGTTTGTAGTTGGAAAAACCGATTACGGCGGACTAAGAAGCGAAATACGGCGGATAACAGACCCGGAGTTATGCAAAGATAACGAAAAAACACGTAAAATCCTTGAAGAAAAAGAAATTTGGTATCGGTATGCCCCGACAGATTCTTCCAATATCATGGCCGATGTGCTCTGGTTTTTTATGCAGCAATATTTTCCTGAAAAATCAAACTTAAAACACTCGGGCCGTTATGAGAACATTTATTTAAAGGAATCGGCCCCCGACAAATTAATGTGGGTTCCATAAGTTTATATGCTTGAGTATATTGTCCCGTCCAATATTGATGACAGAGTACTAAAACGCGCGGCGCGAATGCTGGAAGACGGAGGGCTTCTTGCTTTGCCGACAGATACAAGCTGGAGTATCGTTTGTTCCATAAAATCACAGGCTGCCATAAAGAAGCTTAGGAAACTTTCAGGCGAAAGGGATGAAAGACATTTTACCCTGCTCTGTTCAAGTATTTCCCAATTTGGAGAAGTTTGCAGCGTTGATAATACCCGTTTCAGGCTGATTAACCGCCTTTGCCCGGGGCCTTATGTATTTATTCTAAAAACGCTTTCCGGAACCGAAAAATTTTTGGATATCCGCCGCCGGGAGCTGGGAGTGCGCATACCGGATTACCCTGTTCCTATCCGTTTAGTCGAAACATTAAATCATCCGCTTTATTCCATAACGGCAAAAAAAAGCATGACCCGCCTGCTTTCGGACGGAGACGAGCGGGAAACAACCCGCAGCGAAGAAACCGATACAGAACTGCCGCCAATCCCCGAAGACGAACTTTTTGAAAGCGGCTGGGAACTGGAAGATATCGAAGGCCTGGATCTTATCCTTGACAGCGGCGAAGAACGGGAACGGATTTTTTCCACCATTTTGGATCTGTGTTCGGACGAAATAAAAGTGCTGCGCCAGGGCGCAGGTTCCTGGCCGGCTTGAGAATCCCATAAATCCTCTGTATATTGGATATAGATGAGCAAGAAAAGATGGAAAAATAAATTTAAATATGTCTTTAGAAGACGAGTCCTGGTGGTACTGTCTCTTCTTGCCCAGATAGCGTTGTTTTTTTTCCTTATAGTCGGCACCGGAATATATGTGCAGTATTCTTTTTTTGTTCTTACAATTCTTAGTATTATCGTAAGCATTTATTTAATTAACAAACATGAAAAACCCGGTTACAAACTTACATGGATATTTATTATTCTGGTAATTCCGCTTTTCGGCGGAATTCTTTACATAATGCTGAACGTTTGGTCTAACCCGAAAAAAATGAGACGGGCTCTTTTTGGAAACATTGCGGCCAGCCGCGAAGCTTTTTATCTTCCCGGAAGCAAGCTTGATGAATTAATAAAAACTTATCCAGATTTTAAAACTCACGCCCATTATTTACAGGAATACGCGGGTTTTCCCGTTTACGGCAATACAAGGCAGGAATATTTTCCTTCCGGCGAATCGTACTATTACAGAGTTTTGGAAGAACTTGAAAAAGCGCAAAAATATATTTTCCTGGAATTCTTTATTCTTAAAGAAGGACTTATGCTCAATTCCATATTGACAATACTGGAAAGAAAAGCGGAAGAAGGCCTTGATGTGCGGATAATGTACGATGACATGGGCTGTTTTTTTACATTGCCTGTAGACTTTCCAAAAATAATGAAGCGCAAGGGAATTAAATGCTATGTTTTTAACAGGTTTAGGCCGATTGTTTCGTCTTTGCAGAATAACCGCGACCACCGTAAAATAATTGCCATAGACGGCAAAGTTGCGTTTACAGGCGGGCTTAACATCGGAGACGAATATATCAATGCCGTAGAACGATTCGGCCACTGGAAAGATTCGGCAATAATGATAGAAGGAGACGCCGCCTGGTCTTTAACTTTAATCTTTTTACAGATGTGGAATCTGGGATTTAAAGAAAAAGACAATTACGCTTCTTTGTGTCCTGTTACAGACAAAAAAAATATTAAAAAACAAAAATCAACAGGTTATGTACAGCCGTATGCCGATAGTCCTATCGATAAAGAAAATGTCGGAGAGCACGTATACATCCATATTATAAATCAGGCAAAAAAATATTTATATATTAATACTCCGTACCTTATAGTTGACGATAATCTCCTGTCTGCATTATCGCTTGCGGCAAAAAGCGGCGTTGACGTGCGCATTATTACTCCGCACCGCTGGGATAAATGGATTGTAGCAATTACATCGCGTTCATATTACCGCAGACTCATTAAAGCGGGCGTAAAACTTTACGAATATACATCCGGCTTTAGTCACGGCAAAACATTTGTCTCCGACGATAAAATTGCGACTGTAGGCACTACTAACCTTGATTTCAGAAGTCTTTATCTTCATTTTGAATGCGGCGTTTTGGTATACGCAAGCGAAACCATAAATGCTATTAAAGAAGATTTTTTGCGGACGCTGCCTGCTTCTCAGGAAATTACCCTGAAAGACTGCGCGCGCAATGCTTTCCAGCGGATAACCCAGGACGTATTGCGTGTCTTTGCGCCTTTAATGTAAAAGAGTATTTACATTGCGTCCTGCGGCGCGAAACAGTTCCATGACTGTTTGTTTTATGAATTTTTTTGTTGACTCATCTACATCATTCAGCGATTTAAGTACGCGTCCTGCAGATGATAGCCAGGATTTTTCAAAATCGGTAGTTGATTTTACATCCGCGGCATTTAATACATGATATAAAGCTTCTATAAATTGTTCGCGTTTGGCATTATCATGGCTTTCTATCCATTCACGAATTGTTTTATTTATAAATCGGCTGCTTGCAGTAGATTTTTCTGCATAAACAAAATTGTTATACAATACTTCCCACGAATAAAGACAGTGCTGCATAAGACCGCTTTCGCTGCTCTTTATTACAGTGTAATTATTCCCATGTTCCATAAACATCCCAATAATAGATGACTGCGGCACATAAGACTGAATCCTGTCCTTTACCGCATTATAACCCGGGCTGAAAATAAACTCTTCCTTAAAACCCGGCGCATCGTTGCAATATACATCCGTTATGCGCTTTTGAATCTTTTTATTGCACTGAGACGCTGCATAAACAGCCAGGTTGCCTCCTTTGGAATGACCGCCGACTCGCAGACGGCCTTTTATTAACGGAGCCATTTTTTCCAGATATTCAACTGCAATCAACTGCGAAGGGATAACATCTTTAAAACACATATTAAAGTCTTCTTTCCATCCTACAAGAGAAGAGTCTGTTCCCCTAAACACTACAAAACAGGAACCGTCGTTCGTATAAACGCAAAATGCAGAAAATTGTATTTCCAAAAAAATATCAACATGATTTACAAAACCAAAAAGCTGACACTTCCCAAACCGTTTGGAAGAACCCAAAGCTCTTATTAAATCCGGGTCTTCCTTAAACTGCGATGTTAATTTAAAGCCCGGCTGGCTTTGTTTTTCGTCGAATACCCTTACTGCAAGATCTATGCTTATTCCGTCTTTGTCTTCAGGACCGGGAACAATATCATCCAGAGTAAGATATGCAAGCTGTGAAAAAATAATATTATCTACAGGATTAAAAGGAGAAACAGAAAAATCCAGGTCTCCTCTCCATGCCAGATAATCAAACATATTCGCCATACTTGTAAATATATCATAAATTGTGTATTTGATAAATAGGAGATTTTTTTGGAAACTAAACAGCCGATTGTAAGCGTTGCATCAGCCATGCATAGCTCCCCTTTGGACACACCATTAACTCCCACTCCCGTAGACTGGAGTAACAAACGGCTTTTTGCCCTGTTTTGGCCGCTCGTAATAGAACAGCTTCTTGTTGTTATGATTGGCATTGTAGACATGGTAATGGTAAGTTCCGTCGGCGAGCACGCAGTCTCGGGGATTTCTCTGGTTGAAACAATTAATTTTCTGATTATTACAGCCTTTAACGCAATAGCGACAGGCGGCTCTGTTGTAGCAAGCCAATATCTGGGACGCAGAGACGGAAAGAATGCCAGCCGTTCCGCAAGACAGCTTGTTTATATAAGTTTTATTATTTCCATAATTCTGATGTTCGTTACCATGTTTACGCGCCGTCTTATGCTTAGAACAATTTTCGGCGACATTGCAGAAGATGTATTGCAGGCTGCCGATGTATACTTTTTATTCATAGCTCTTTCATACCCTTTCCTGGCTTTATATACTGCAGCGGCCGCAATGTTCAGAAGCATGGGGAACTCCAAAGTTCCAATGCGCGCTGTTGTTTTATTAAATATTTTTAACATTGGCGGAAATGCCCTTTTAATTTATGTTATGAAACTTGGAGTTGCCGGCGCGGCTATTTCAACATTTATCGGGCGGATTATAATAGCGGTTCTGTTAATTTATTTATTGTTAAAAGACAAAACAAGAATCATCAATCTTAACGGTTTAACAAAGATTAAACTGGAAAAGGATATGATAAAACGTATTTTAAATATTGGTATTCCAAGCGGCCTTGAAACATCCATGTTCCAGATTGGAAAAATATTAATAACAAGAATCTTTACAGCCTTTGGAACAGCAGCAATTGCCGCAAACGCCGTGGGCGCGACAATCAACTCCATCGCTTTTATGCCCGGCAGCGGTTTTGGCATGGGTCTTTTAATCGTCGTCGGGCAATGCATTGGAGCCGGGGACTATCTTGCGGCAAAACGATACACAAAAAAAATCATGCTGCTTTCGTATTTAACTTATTTATTTATAAACATAAATATTTTTATTTTTATGAACCCGATAATCAGTATCTTTAACCTTTCCGCGGAAGCGCATGAAATGTGCGTATTGTTTTTAAGGGTTCACTGTATTACATCAACTTTATTCTGGTGCCCTTCTTTTGTGCTTCCAAACGCATTAAAAGCCGCAGGAGACGCGCGATATGTAATGATTGTCGCCGCATGCACCATGTGGTTTGTACGGGTATGCTCCGCATTTTTTATGGCATTTTGGCTTGGCCTTGGACCTGTGGCTGTCTACCTGGCCATGGGCGCAGACTTCCTTTTTAGGGGTATTTTCTTTACCAAACGATGGCTGAGTAACCGCTGGATTGAAAAGAAGGTTATTTGATATAATAACCCATGAGAATAATATCATGGAATGTAAACGGTATTCGCGCTGTAGAAAAACGCGGTTTTTTTGACTGGCTAAAACAGGAAGACCCCGATATTATTTGCCTTAATGAAACCAAAGCGGAACCGGGACAATTATCTCCGATATTTATTGATCCGCCCGGCACATCTTATTCTTCCTTTTGGGCAAGCGCAAAAAAAAGGGGTTATTCGGGCGTAGCCATCTACACAAAAACCAAACCGGAAAAAGTACGGTATCTTGGCATTCCTGAGTTTGATGATGAAGGCCGCGTTTTAATTGCCGACTACAAAGATTTCACATTGATAGCGGCATACTTTCCCAATTCGCAGGATGAACGAAAACGCCTTCCCTACAAACTTGCATTTAATGACGCTATGTTAAAACTTTGTAATTCTATCGTAAAAAAAGGACGGCATTTTTTACTTTGCGGCGATTATAATGTCGCGCATACGCCGATAGATATTGCGCGTCCGAAGCAAAACGAAAACAGCGCAGGATATCTGCCCGAAGAACGCGCATGGATGACATCGTTTCTGGAAGCGGGTCATGTCGATACATTCCGCCATTTCCATCCTGATGAAACAGGCCATTATACATGGTGGTCGTACATGGGACAGGCGCGCGCAAAAAACATCGGATGGAGAATCGATTATCATTGTGTGGACAAAGGTTTCCTGCCCAGGGTAAAATCGTCTATTATAAGGCCAGAAATTTTAGGGTCGGATCATTGTCCTGTGGAGATAGAAATTGAGAATTAAATACAACGCGCCGACAGTTTTAACATTTACTCTTTTATGCGCTTTGATTTTACTCATGTCAAGATCGATTTTTCCGGGTCTTGTAGAACATCTGTTTATGGTTCCGGGAAAAGACAGTTTTCGTCCCGGTTTTTTTATTCACTGGATAACAATTTTTACGCATGTAATGGGTCACGCTCACTGGACGCATTTAATTAATAATTTTACATTGATACTTCTTATAGGCCCCATGCTGGAAGAATGTTATGGTTCAAAAACACTGCTTATAATGATTGTTATAACAGCTCTTGCAACGGGGATTCTAAATGTGCTTTTTTTTAACAGTTATCTTTTGGGCGCATCAGGCGTAGTATTTATGATGATTCTTTTATCTTCGTTTACAAATATTTCGCACGGCGAGATTCCGATTACGTTTATCCTTGTTTTAATTTTATATATGGGCGTTCAGCTTTTTCAAAGTTCAGGTTCCGATAACATTTCTCATTTTGCGCATATAATCGGCGGTTTATGCGGAAGCTTCTTTGGTTTTTTCCGCACTCCAATAACATCAAGGCGGCAAGGAGATTAATAATGAAAAAAGAATTTCTGCAATTTGACACGGTGCGTGACAACGCAATAAAACTCGCTCATCACATTTATTCCGAAGGTTTTATACCCGATGTAATTTATGTATCTTTGCGCGGCGGCGCGTATCTTGGCAATATAATAAGCGAATATTTTAAAATTGTTCACACAGGGGAGCGTCCTGTCTATTATGCCGCTGTAGTTGCCCGCTCATATACCGATGTCGCAAAAGCAGATAAAATAAAAGTTGACGGCTGGACTTATTCGCCTGATTACCTGCGCGTAGGAGACAAGGTTTTATTGATAGACGATATCTTCGATTCAGGAAGAACCATTAATCATCTTGCGCAAATTATTACAGACAAGGGTATTCCGCGCAGAGATTTAAAAATTGCCGTTCATGACTATAAATATTTTTCGGATAAAGATGTTCAGCTTCCTTTTCAGCCTGATTATTGGTGCAGGAAGTGTGAAACCTCGATACATGATGAAAGTTCATGGATTCATTACATGAGCCATGAGTTGGTGGGGCTTTCGGAAAAAGAGCTTGAAGAATATTATTATTCCCGAGACCCTGATTTAAAAGAATCGCTTAAAGTAATAACGGCAAAGAAAAATGATTTGCGGAATTGACGAAGCCGGAAGGGGCCCGCTGGCAGGACCTGTCTGCGCTGCAGCGGTTATATTGGGAGATAAGTTTCGTAAATATCTCCTTAACGATTCAAAAAAACTAACTCCTTCCCGCCGTTTCGAACTGCAGCACCTAATCTGCGCAGAATCGCTCGTCTGGGGTATTGGCTGGGCTTCCCACACGGAAATAGACGAAATAAATATCCTGCAGGCAAGTTTGCTCGCAATGAAACGCGCCTTCGAAGAAATGATGAAAAAAGCCGGCGATAAACGCATTCTTCCGTTAGGTGCAAGCGCGAATGCCATTGTAGACGGCCTTCATATTCCGGAAATAACCATTCCCTGCAAAGCTCTTGTTAAAGCAGACGCAAAAATACCCGAAGTTATGGCTGCCTCTATTCTTGCCAAAACAGAACGCGACATTTACATGGACGAAATGGATAAATTGTATCCGTTGTACGGCTACGCCCAGCACAAAGGCTACCCTACCAAAACACACCGCGAAGCTGTTTTGAAACACGGTCCATCGCCGATTCAGAGGCTGAGTTTTAAGGTGAAGGAAGAATAGTGTCCGTGGATTTTTTTCTCACCAAGAAAAAAAGCGTCCGCGGAAAGACGCGGAGAGACGCGGAGAATGCGGGGTTGAAAAAAAGCCTTTTACCGCAAACGGCAAAAGGCTTTAAAAATTTTATAGTGCTTGAATTAACGTGTTAAAGTAATAGCTTGAGAATTAAGGAGTAGCGTTAATGCTTTGGCTTCTCCTAATGTACTGGAAGCGCCAAACGATGATCCGTTCCAATAAGGTACCAATATCAAATTTGTATTATTATTACTAAAGGTAACCTGGACTTTTTCAAACTTGGTAACAGGCGGAACACTATTCGCGAGCAAATACTGTAACAGAGCATTGGAAGAAAAAAATTGATATACTACTTGCCATTGAGGATCGGTAAAACCACCCCAACTTGTTGATCCATCATTTTCAACATAGATCCAGGCACCTGTAACTACATCGTTTATATTATCTTTCTTTGTTACTGGAATATTATGATGTTGAAGATACTGCATAATCGCAGCCTCTGTCTGCTCTTTTGTTGCTACATATTCAGGATATGACCATAGAATATCATATTCTCCTGCGTTTGAGGTAACTTCGATAATGTTAACCTTAGTGTTAAAGAAATTCGTTGTACCGTCATAATTATTATAAAAATTGTCAATATTTAAATCCCATTGATTTACAAGTACTCTCATTTCTCTGGTACTAGTATCAGGTAACACCTGATTAAAAAACCAATTTCCGAAAGCAAATGCAGGTACTCCGCCTGTTTCAGAATCCTGCGGTGTGCCGCTTATCGTAACTGCAGATTCATTAACAACAAAGGAAAATGCCTGCCAGTTATCTCCGCCGCTATTAACCAACAAGGTAGCGGTCGCTCCAAGCGAATTGCCATCTGAATCAACAGCCCCATTAATTGTATAGCGAATTACAGAAGCTGCTGCCGATACACTGTAACTTAATGTATCAGGATCAAATGTACCGGATAGCCGAATAGTTAAAGCACCGTCTTCCAGAACTCCGCTTATGGCATTTGCAGCTACAATTGATCTTGAGGCATCACTTGCAAAATTAAATTTAACATCACCTGTGCCAGCTCCACCGCTCTTGGTGAAAGTTCCGGAAACGGAAAATAAAGGGGTATCGGTAGTCCCTTCCGGCTCACAAGCTGTCATTGTAAGGCAACTTACCACAGCTATAATTCCTAAAAACCTGAACATACTTTTCATAAAAAACTCCTTTAATTAATATTTTATTTTTTAACCACAAAGGCGAAAAAGCTGCTGCTGAGCATAAGGAAAAATCACCCAATTCCCTTCGTGCGCCTTTTGTGCCTTCGTGGTAAAAATTCTTCTTAAGCTCTTTCTCTCTTCCTCTGCGATCTCTGCGCCTCTGCGAGAGAAATTTGAGACAAATTTTTATCAATAAAACGCTGACTATTTAATGGGGGGGGGGGGGGGAACCTTTAAAGCGTGTGAAAAGGGGGAGTTTTGGGCGAAAATCGGTTTTTTTTCATCAT
>Ga0123356_10005307_pt1 | contig 13139 bp, 12 predicted proteins | sample TergutEmb28metaG_2_FD_92546 | JGI IMG/M metagenome (GOLD analysis project Ga0123356, IMG submission 92546) | Embiratermes neotenicus P3 segment gut microbial communities from Petit-Saut dam, French Guiana - Emb289 P3 | ecosystem: Host-associated > Arthropoda: Insects > Digestive system > Gut ... | reverse complement strand
TTGCAGGGGGTAACAAATGAAAAACCTAAAAGTATCGCAAAAATTAATTGTAAGCTTTATGATTGTCGTCGTCTTAGCTGTGGCTGTAGGCGGTGTCGGAATCTTCGGCATGACGACTATCGAGGGCTTGAGCGAAGGAATGTATAAAGACCAACTCCTACCGCTTGAATACTTAGCGTACGTACAGGAAATCGCGGTGAGCATGAGAGCATACGCGGCTGAAATGGCTGTAGCCGGCTTAATCGGTGACCAGAAAGAGGTCGAGTATGAGTATACTGCGATTGATAACTACAGGGATAAAATGACCAAGTACTTAGACCTGTATCAGGATTCGGCAAAGCCGGGTACTGACGCGACAGCACTGTTTTTACAGGCGCGCTCATGGTATGAAAAAGAATTTACACAGACAGTAAACGCTCTTTACAACGCGGCGAGAGCAGAAGACGCAGACCGGATAACAAGCCTTATCGAAGACAGCAAGGAATACAGCTATAAAATCATCGACAATCTTGATACCTGCATGGATATTAAGGTTGAAGACGCGGACGATGCGTATAACTACGCCTCAAAGATGGCTGATACACTGCTGTTTGTGATTATCGGCGTACTTATTCTCGTAGTGGCTATTTCTATGGCGTTAGCGGTTTATATCTCCGGTCTGATTAGCAAGCCGGTGAAAGCGCTTTCAGGCTTCCTGCACAAGGCGGGCTTAACCGGTAACGTTTCCACCACGCCCGACGAAGAAAGAACTCTCAGCAGATATGCAGAGGGCAAGGACGAAATTGCGATTATGACCAAAGATTGCAATTCCTTTATTGACCACGTTGTAAAAATCGCGAAAAACCTTGAAACCGTTGCAGGCGGCGACCTTACGGTTAATGTACACACCCTTTCCGACCAGGACGTAATGGGTAAATCCCTTATGAACGTGGTTGACAGCCTGAACAACATGTTCAGCGAAATCAATTCTTCAACCGTTCAGGTTTCCAGCGGTTCAAAGCAAATCGCCGACAGCGCACAGGCGCTTGCGTCCGGTTCGACCGAGCAGGCGGCGACTGTAGAGCAGCTTTCAGCTTCCGTTTCTGACATCTCTGATAAAACCAAGAATAACGCCAGCATGGCAGGAAAAGCCGCTTCTCTCGCTAATGATATTAAGCTCAAGGCTGAAACCGGAAGCCGTCAGATGGACGAAATGATAACCGCTGTAAATGAAATCAATCAGGCGAGCCAGAGCATAAGCAAGGTTATTAAAGTTATTGACGACATCGCTTTCCAGACCAATATACTTGCGCTTAACGCCGCAGTTGAAGCCGCACGCGCGGGTCAGCACGGTAAGGGCTTCGCAGTTGTTGCGGAAGAAGTACGTAACTTAGCCGCTAAGAGCGCGGAAGCCGCGAAAGACACCGGCGGGCTTATTGCAAACTCTATGGAAAAAGCAGAACTCGGCGCGAGAATCGCACAGGATACCGCCGCGAGCCTTGCGGAAATCGTTACAGGCATAAACGAAAGCACACAAATCGTATCAGTAATCGCAGAATCCTCCGAAGACCAGTCGGTTGCAGTTTCAGAAATAAACAACGGGCTTAACCAGGTTTCGATGGTAATTCAGCAGAACAGCGCAACAGCAGAGCAGAGCGCGGCGGCGTCCGAGGAAATGAGCGGACAGTCGATGATGCTTGAAGATTTGGTAGCGCAGTTTAAGTTGAAGTAGGGTTGACAAAGCGAAATATTTATGCCACAATGGAAATAGAAAAAGGCGACCCGTGAGGTCAGCCAAAAAATCAGTTAAAAAGTAACCGAAATCTTGGGCAAGAGGGCGGTTACTTTTTTCTGTCTTTTTTACTCGGCGGGGGTTTATGAGTTCCAAATGGTATATAGATAAGCACCATCCTCCGCATTATACAATCGCTCAATGCATTTACGACAAGCGCATAATCTTCCGATGCGAACAAGTTTCCCTGCTGAATCGCAGAAAACACAGCTTGGAGTTAGTTTTTTCAAAACAAGCTCGCCGGCTCGCAAGAATACTTCTATATTATCGCCTTCGCGCCATTTTAGCTCCCGTATATAATCCAAAGGAATAAAAAATTTTCCCGCCTCTTCAATTGTTTTAATCATTGCCTTTCCTCGTTTCTGTAAAGTTTTATGAATTTCACATAAACAGAACCAATACCAGTCCTATTATATCATAGTTTCATAGTAAAATCAAGAGAGAAATGGAACGATATTGGTTCAGGTGGAAATCATAAATATGAAAGCTAAAATAAAGCAAGACGAGATTCTAATAGGCTCTAATATACGCAGAATAAGAAAAGCAAAGAAATTAGGGCAGACGGAATTAGTAATACAATTACAATTAACAGGGGTAGATATGACAAGGGAAACGCTGGTGAAAATTGAGCGCGGAACACAGCATATCTACGCCACACAACTAAGAGGAATAAAGGAAATATTGAATACAAGTTATGATGAACTGCTTAAAGCTTAAACGACTGCATGTCGAGCAGATTGAGAAAAGATACGGAAACATAGAAAATCCCCCGCTTTTTGAAAGGCGGGGGTTATTTGACAAAACATTACATTTGTGGTACAATCATTATGCGGAGTAATCCGTGCAGTTGAAAAACTGCGACAAAGGTCGTACCACGCAAATCTTGCGGTAAATATGCGGTTGGCAAAACCTCTGACGCGAAGACGTCGAAAGGAGGTGATGCGCGCTGACCCTCTTCGCGTAATACTCGCCCTAAAAGGGCAAAGGAGGGGATGCTTTATTGAATTAATGATATTGCTACTTATACTACTTGTAGTATTGCGTATTATTGAGGAAGTTAAAAGACCGCCCCGGTACTAAGGAAGCGGTCTAAAAACCTAACCTGAAATGCCAACCGCTTATACGGTACGGCTTTTGTCATTTACATTATATCTTAAAAGCTTTTATTTGTCAACCTATTTTAATTTTTTATTGACAAAAACCTAAAAATTTGCTATTATTTTATAGTACACCTTAATTATTGAAAGGCGGGAATTCCCATGAAAAAAGCCGTAACATTCGGCGAAATTATGCTCAGGCTCAAATCGCCGCACTTTGAAAGGTTTTTTCAAACGCCGATGCTTGAAGCTACCTTTGGCGGCGGAGAGGCAAACGTCGCGGCTTCGCTCTGTAATTTCGGGTTCCCCGCGAAGTTCGTCAGCGTCCTGCCCGACAACGATATAGGCGACGCCTGCGTCGGGGAACTGCGGCGTTTCGGCGTTGATACAGATGATGTGCTTCGTAAAAACGGCAGGCTCGGCATATATTTTCTTGAAACCGGCTCAAACCAGCGCGCGTCTAATGTTATTTATGACCGCGAGGGTTCGCTGATTTCCGAGGTTAAAGCGGGCGATATTAACTGGAAAGAAGTCTTGAAAGACGCCGATTGGTTCCATATAACGGGAATCACGCCGTCGCTCAGCCAAAGCGCGGCTGACGCTTCTGTCGAAGCTGTCAAAATCGCGAACGAAATGGGACTTATGGTTTCATGTGACCTGAACTTCCGCGCTAAGCTCTGGAAATACGGCAAAACCGCGCCGGAAGTTATGCGGGAGCTTTTTAAATATGTACATGTGGGAATCGCAAACGAGGAAGACTGCCAGAAGTCGCTGGGGATTAAGTCCGATGAGAGCGTTATAAGCGGCGAGCTTGACACTGCGGCTTATGAGGCTTTAAGTAATAAAGTCATGGCAGAGTTCCCGAATCTGAAATACTTAGCGATTACTTTGCGTGAGAGCAAAAGCGCGAATATAAATAACTGGGCAGCGTGCCTTAATGACAGCAAAAACATTTATATAAGCAGAAAGTATGAGTTAACTGACATCGTTGACCGCGTGGGCGGCGGAGATTCATTCGGGGCAGGGCTTATATATGGGCTGAAAACGTATGCCGACAACCCGCAGAAAGCGTTAGAGTTTGCTGTAGCGGCGAGCTGTTTGAAGCATACGATTATGGGCGACATTAACCGCGTTAAAGTCGGGGAAGTTGAAAAATTAATGAGCGGAGACGGCTCAGGAAGGGTACAGAGGTAAAAAACATGGAAAACAGAGAGCAGTTTCTTGAAGAATTTTTCTCCGATAAGGAGGGTTCTTTTGAGCTTATTCGCGAGCTGACGGATTATGTCAGCTATTATCAGCGTATGCTTGAGCGGCTTGAACGCGATACGCTGACGGGCTTATACGGAAACAATAAATTCATCGACTTTAAAAAAGAAGCGGAGAGCCGTGACGGAAATATCGGGGTTATATTCTTTGACGTGAACGGATTAAAAACAATAAACGACACACAAGGTCACAAAGCGGGAGATACGCTTATTCAAAAAGCGGCAGAAAGCATAATGATTACCTTCGGGCGCTCGCATGCATTTCGTACCGGTGGTGACGAGTTCGTTGTGATACTGTTTAATTGCACACAGGAGCATATAGACAGGCTCTTGTCTAAATGGCGCGAGGAGCTTGCCAAGTTAAATGACAAAGACGACGGGATTCATTGCAGTATTTCCGCAGGCTTTGCTATCGGCGAGGGGAAATACAGCCTTGACGCGGCGATAAAATTAGCCGACACGCGCATGTATGAAGAGAAACGCAGAATGAAAGGAGAATAACATGAACTACGAAATCAAAGATGTATCAGCAAGACTGAAAGCAACGAGAGAATACCTTGACATTTCTGTTGAGGATATGGCGGCAAAAATTAAAATACCCATAAAAGATTATATTATTTTGGAAAGCGGCGAGAAAGACTTATCGCTGTCTTTCCTTAACGATTGCGCGGGCGCTCTGGGAGTCGAGCTTATTGAGCTTTTAACAGGCATGGAACCGCGCCTTCAAAAATACAGTGTAGTGAAAGCCGGAAAAGGTCTGCCGATTGACCGCAGAATCGGCTTCACCTATCAGCATATGGCTTATTTATTCAAACACAAGAAAATCGAGCCGCTTATAGTCACTGCGCCCTATTCGGACACTGAGCAGGACAAGCCTGTTCATATGTCAAGCCATTCCGGACAGGAAATGAACTTCATTATTAAAGGCAAAATGAAGTTTATGATTGGCGATAATACCGAGGTTCTTGAAGCGGGCGACTGTGTGTATTTCAACAGTGAAACCCCGCACGGCATGATTGCCTGCGGCGGCGCGGACTGTGAATTTTTAGCGGTGTTAATTTAATGTAGGGGCGACCATCGGTCGTCCGTCAAATTCGCGGACGCGCAATGCGCGCCCCTACAAAAACGAAAGGAAATCTAAAATGCTAAAAGACTACTACAAAAATTATATAGAAACAGCCTATAACGAGAAAGGCATTATAAATAAATATAAAATCACCTGCCCGGAAAATTTCAATTTCGCCTATGACATCATCGACAAATACGCTGAAATCGAACCTGACGCAAGAGCATTAGTCTGGGTCAACGCTAAAGGCGAAGAGCGCACCTTTACATTCTCACAGTTGTCGAAGTATTCAATCAAGGCGGCGAATCTCTTCGCGTCAAAAGGGGTAAAATACGGCGATATTGTAAAGTTAGTGCTGAAAGGGCATTATCAGTTTTGGCTCGCTATGCTCGGGCTTGAGCGGCTGGGTGCGATTACTGTTCCGGCTACGCATATGCTGACAGCAAAAGATTATGTTTACCGCTTTGAACAGGCGGAAATCAAGCATATAGTAATCACCGGCACCGATTCGGCAGTCGCTGACAGCGTAGATGAAGCCGATGCTGAACTTGGCGGCGTACTGACAAATAAGTTTATAGTCGGCGGGGTCAGGAGAGATAATTGGATTGACTTTGACGCTGAGCTTGAAGCACAGCCCGATACCATGACACGGGTGGAAACTAATTCCCGCGATATGCTTTTGCTTTATTTCACGTCAGGCACGACGGGTTATCCCAAAATGGTATTTCATAATCACCGCTACTCATTAGCGCACGGGCAGACCGCGCTCTGGCTGAATAACCGCAGTGGCGGGCTTCATCTGACTATTGCGGACACCGGCTGGGCAAAGGCGATGTGGGGCAAGATGTACGGGCAGTTCCTTATGGGGAGCGCAGTATTCGTCTATGACTATGACCGCTTCAATCCTTTAGAAATGCTCACTGTAGTTTCAAAATACAAAGTTACTTCATTTTGCGCGCCGCCGACTATGTACAGGTTTTTTATTCAGGAAGATGTCGGAAGCTTTGATTTATCCTCGCTTGAATACTGCTGTACGGCGGGCGAGGCGCTTAATTCCGAGGTTTTCGACCGTTGGTTGGAGTTCACGGGGCATAAGCTTATGGAAGGCTTCGGGCAGACCGAAAGCGTGGCTATTGTCGCGACTATGCCGGGTATGGAGCCTAAGCCGGGTTCGATGGGCAAGCCCCTGCCGCTTTATGATACCGATATTTATGACGATGAGGGAAAACCCGCTCGGGCGGGGGAAGTCGGCGAAATCTGCCTGAGAGCCGAAAAAGGCGACGACGGGCTTTTCGGCGGTTATCACAAGAACGATGAGCTGACCGACGGCGTGTGGTATAACGGACTGTATCACACCGGCGACGAGGCGTGGAAAGACGAGGACGGCTACTTCTGGTATGTCGGCAGGAACGATGACATGATTAAATCGTCGGGCTACCGTATAGGGCCTTTTGAGGTTGAAAGCGTGCTAATGACCCACCCGCTTGTTATGGAATGTGCTGTTACCGGCGCGCCCGACCCTGTTCGCGGACAAGTAGTCAAGGCGACTATAGTGCTTGTTAAGGGCGCAACGGGCAGTGACGAGCTTGTAAAAGAACTGCAAAAACATGTAATCAGCAACACCGCGCCGTTTAAGTATCCGCGGATTATAGAATTCGTAAACGAGCTTCCGAAAACTATCAGCGGGAAAATCAGAAGAGTGCAAATCAGGAAAGAGGATAACGCGTAGGGGACGCCCTGCGTGGCGTCCCGATTAATGGGCGACCACATAGGGTCGCCCCTACAGAATAGGATTTAAACATGACCGAATATTATTTATGGCTGTTACAAGTAATGGGCGCGGCGAACCCGCGTTCCCTGCAGTTAATACGTCATTTTGGCTCACCCGAAGCGGTATACGCGGCTTTTCAAAAAAGCCCGCCGCGCTTCCTGAAGCCCGCCGAATCCGAAGCTTTAAAAACCGCGTCGCTCGACAAATCGCGGGAAATTCTGCAAACCTGTGCAAAGTATAATTACCGTGCAATAACACTCGAAGACGCCGAATATCCAATCGCGCTGAAAAATATCTATAACCCGCCGATTGTGCTTTTCGCGGCGGGCGAGTTGCCGAAGTCGGAGCTTAGCATAACCGTTGTCGGCACGCGAGAAGCTTGCGACTACAGCTTCAAGATTACACAAAAATTATGCTACAGGCTCGCGAAAGAGGGCGTTGTAATTATTAGCGGCATGGCTATCGGCATAGACAAAACCGCTCACAGCGCGGCTTTGGAAGCCGGCAGGAACAGCCGCGATAACTGCCACGGACGCACAATAGGCGTGTTAGCCTGCGGGTTTGCTGTCGATTATCCTAAATTTTCGACGCCTTTTCGGCAGGAGATTATAGAGGCGGGCGGTGCAATTGTCACCGAGCTTTTACCCGACAGCCGGGGCGAGCGCGGGTATTTTAACTATCGAAATCGGATTATGTCAGGCTTATCACGCGGGGTTATAATAATAGAAGCGGGCGAGAAAAGCGGCTGTCATATCACGGCAAGCCACGCAATAAATCAAAACCGCGATTTATTCTGTGTGCCGCCGGCTGATATTTTTCACGGTCGCTTCAAGGGTGTAATCGGTTACTTGCGCGACGGCGCAATTCCTGTTTTCGACCATACCGATGTGCTTAATGAGTATTTTATTAAGCCGGTTATTGAATATAACGCAAGCGAAGATATATCCGCAGGGGACGCAGTCCTCTGCGTCCCGAAAAACTTCAATATAATCCCCGAGAAGCCGCCTGAGCCTACACTTTCCGAGCTTTCGGACGATGCGGCGAAAATCGCGGACTTACTCAAGGACAGCCCGAAAACCGTGGATTTTTTAGCGGAGCAGAGCGGATTGTCCGCTGACGAGCTTTCGGAGTTGTTATTGGAGCTTGAAATCGACGGCGTGATTGAAAGCGCGGCAGGTTCAAACTATAGGCTATGCCTATGAAAATAATCGACTCCCACGTACATATATATCCCGACAAAATCGCCGAGCGCGCCTCGGAGGGCATATCAGACTTCTATGACATGCCTGTAAAATACGACGGAACAATTTCAAAACTGCGCGAAATTTGTCGAAGAACGGGCGTTGTAAAGTGTATCGCTTGCGCCGTGGCGACCAGCCCTGAGCAAGCTCCGATTATAAACGATTATATGATTCAAAGCGCGAAAGAAAGCAACGGCTTTTTTACCTGTCTTTGCGCCCTGCATCCCGCCATGAGCCAAGCCGAAATCGAACGCGAGCTTGAAAAAGCGGCGGCTTCGGGGCTTGCGGGAATCAAGCTCCACCCCGACTTTCAGCGGTTCGCCATAGATGACCCTGCGGTTTTTAAAATCTACGAACAAGCCGAGGGAAAATTCCCGATTTTATTTCACACCGGGGACAGCAGATATAATTTCTCAAATCCGGCTAAGCTCGCAAATTTACTGCGGGAATTCCCGCGGCTTACGGCAATCGGCGCGCACTTCGGCGGGTGGTCGGAGTGGGGCGATGTAGGGTGTCTTGAGGGGTTTGAAAACCTGTATGTCGATACAAGCAGTTCGCTTTATGAATTAAGCGCGGACGAAGCGAATAGGCTTATAAAAATGTTCGGGGAAGAGAGGGTCATGTTCGGGACGGATTATCCTATGTGGGACGCGGACGGGGAAATAGCTTTCATTGAGAAATTAGGACTGTCGGAGCGGGTTAAAGAACTGATTTTCTATAAGAACGCGGAAAGGCTGTACGGCGATGCGGGGAATTAAAGAAGATAGATACAATAGGTTTCTGCACGGGTTGGACAATAACCGCGCAGGCTCACACTCTGCACCCCTGCTCAGTGACGCAGAGCTTATGTCCAAAATTAATTACCTGACCCCGAAAATCAAAACTAATAACACTATCTGCGCGATAATTATAGTTATAGCGTTTATTCTGCCGTTTTTTTTAGGATTAGGTGATTTTAGTCAGATTATAGGAATCGTCATTATGGCTATAGGCGCCGGCTTCGGCGTAAAAGCACGGCAATATAAAAAACAGCTGAAAAACCTTGTAGGCAATAATATTGTCAGAGGCGTTTTAGCGGATAGCTTTGAGCTTGAGAATTATTCGCCCGGCTGTCATATACGGCAGAACGCAATTGAGCATGTAAAGCTGATTCATCAGCCCTGGAACCAAATCAGCGGGAGCGACTTGGTTGAGGGTACATACAGAGGGGTGAAGTTTACCTTTTCTGACTTATTTCTTCAGCATGTAACCGGAAGCGGCAAGAATCGGAGGGTCGTAACCCGCTTCAAGGGGCAGTGGCTTATTGTTGAGCTTGCTAAAAACGTGCCGTTTAAAATTCAGCTCAGAGCGCGGAGCGGAACGGGCGGCGCGGGGAATAAAGCCAAGTCTGACGTGGAAACCGAGAACGTGGAGTTTAACGACAAGTTTTGGATTACAACCGGTGACCCGCACACGGCGTTTTATGTACTGACACCGCACTTCATGGAATATATACTGAAAGCCAAAAGCCGCTCGGGCGCGCCGGCTTCCCTGAATATAGACGGCAGAAAAATCCATATCGCGCTGCATAACGGCAGGGATTTATTCGAGCCGTGCAGTAAGAAGCTTTACGATACGAGAAACATAGAAATGCTCCGCAATCAGATGAAGTGGGACATCAACTATATAACGGGCATAATCGACGAGCTTCTGCTGAACGAGAATTTATTCGCGACCACCGTAGGGGACGATGGTTATCGTCCCGCGCAAGGAGGGTAAAAATGCACGACCCGAAAATTAAAACCTTTACTATAATTTCGTCGATTTTTGCGATTATCGGCGTGCTTGCGATTTTTTCGCTTCCTGTTGCTGTTACGCAGGGGCTTTTTCCGTTTTGGTATTCGTTCGCTATCGGCGTTCCCGCGTTGATTGTTGCTTCTATATTCGGCTCGGCATCCAACCGCCGCAGAGCGTTATTGGAGGGCGATGAAGACAGCGGGGATATAAGAGAAGAAAAGCACAACAAGCTTCTGCACGGCTTAGACGGCATTGATATAAGCAAAAATACCGCCCCCCTTCTCAGTGACGCCGAGCTTACGGCTAAAATAGCTGAACTGACGCCGAAAATTAAGTTTTACAATAACATCGCAAAGGCTTTTACTATCGGCGGAATCCTTGCGTTTTTCCCGCTTGTTATGATTTTTCCTCTGCTTGGGTTCCTGCCGATTCTCATGGGCGTAATCTTAGTTGTAAAAGCGCTCGGTTATGAGGGGAAGCTGAAAGAATTAATCAGCGTAAATATAGTTCGCGGGGTTTTGGCGGACAGCTTTGAGCTTGAGGTTTATGCCCCGGGGAGCCATATTCCGCAGGACACAGTGGAGCAGACTAAGCTGATTGACCGTAACTGGAACAGAATCAGCGGCAGTGACTTGGTTGAGGGTGTATACAGAGGCATTAAATTTTCTTTCTCAGACTTACATCTTCAGCATGTTACAAGTAGCGGCAAGAACCGAAAAGTCGTGACAAGGTTCGAGGGGCAATGGCTGACCCTCAAGCTTGCAAAAGAGCTTTCGCAGAGCGTTGTTCTCAGGGAACGCGATAGTACCAATAAAAACGCAAAGTCCGACGTGGAAACAGAAAACGTGGAATTCAACCAAAAATTCTATATTACCGCAGATGACCCGCACACGGCGTTTTACGTACTGACGCCGCATTTCATGGAATATATTATCAAAGCCGATAAGCGTGCAGATGCGCGAACCTGCATGAGCTTCGGCGGCAGAGAGGTTCACATCGCGCTCCATAACGGCAGAAACCTGTTTGAGCCCTGCGGAAAGAAGCTCTACGACAACAGAAATATAGAAATGCTCCGCAATCAAATGCGGTGGGACGTGAAATACATTACAGGCATAATTGACGAGCTGTTATTAAACGAAGCGCTGTTCGGAAGCACTAACCGCCCGCAAGAGGAAAATTAAAAATGAACGAAGCCGAAATCAGAGCAAAACTCAAAAGATATAATACGATTATTACGCCTTTTACAATCGCCGGCGTTGGCGGGTTTCTCACGATTCCGCTTATTATGGCTACGGGGCTTTTGGTGTTTTGGATTACATTAGGTATCGGGGTTATTTCGGTTATAATCGCCGCTGTGTACGGAAGCAAAATCGCCCATTTACAGCAGGAGCTTGAGGACGTTTCCGGCGTTACTGCCGAGCGGGAAAGAACCGAGGCAAAAGTCCGCGAGGAGCGCAACGACAAGTTTCTCCACGGACTTGATAAAAACAACGCGATTACAGAGCCGCGCCCCCCGCTCAGCGATGCGGAACTCGCGGCAAGAATCCGCGAACTAACGCCTAAAATCAAGATATATAATACAATCTGGAAAATATTTACCGCTGTTACTATTATCGGCATTATACCTTTAAGCTTTGTTTTCCCCCAGCTCGGACTTGTGCCTTTTATACCTGTCGTTATATTCGGCATGAAAGAACTTAGTCTTATGAAAGAGCTGAAATGCATAATCGGCAACAGCATAATCAGGGGCGTGCTGTCGGACACCTTTGAGCTGACGAATTATTCACCCGGCTGTCATTTAGCGCATGACGCAATAGTTGACACCAAGCTGATTGCGTCATGGAATAAGGTTGGCGGCAGTGACTTAATCGAGGGTAAATACAGGGGCGTAAGATTTTCTTTCTCGGATTTGCTTCTTCAAAATGAATCGGGAAGCGGAAAAAACAGAAGCGTCACCACAAGGTTCAAAGGGCAGTGGCTTATTATTGAGCTGGCAAAGGAAATTCCGCATAAAGTTATGCTCAGAGAAGACGGCGGATTTTCCGATGTTAAAACCGAGAACGTGGAGTTTAACGAGAAGTTCAGAATCACAGCGGCAGACCCGCACACCGCGTTTTTCGTGCTTACGCCGCACTTTATGGAACATATACTCAGAGCCGGCAGACGGGCAGGCGCGAAAGTTAACATGTGTTTTTTCGGGACGAGGGCGCATATCGCGCTTCACAGCGGGCGGGATTTATTTGAGGCGAGCGGAAAGAAATTTTATGAGATGAGCAATATCGAAATGCTCCGCAATCAGATGCAGTGGGACGTGAAATACATAACCGGCATAATCGACGAGCTTTTATTAAATGAGAATTTATTCGGGGTTGTAAAATGAGAATTAACACACGTTTATACAGAAATAGAAACGATAATCAAAAAAGGCTCGAACAAGAGAAAGCCCGCGAAGAGCGTCAGAACAAGTTTCTCGGCGAGCTGAACAATTATCATTTTAAGACACAGGTGACTGAAAAGCCGTTCCCTGTGCTTGATGACGCTGAGCTTGAGAAAAAAATCGCCGAATTAACGCCGAAAATCACGCTGAACGCAGTTTTAGCGGCAATTTTCGGGGTCATAGGAAGCGTCATGGGTATTGCGGCTTATATCAGAGTGATTAACGGTTTGTATATTCTTCTTGCGTTTTTGCTTCTTACAGTGGGCGGAGGCTTCGGCACTACTGCAAGACGTCATAAAAACCGACTGAAATGCATTATAAGTAATAACATAGTGAGAGGTGTTTTATCGGAAAAGTTCGAGCTGGACGTTTATGCCCCGGGAAATCATGTCCCAACGCTCTTAGTGCAATGCGCCTGCCTGTTTGACAGTTGGAACAAAATCGGCGGCAGTGACCTGATTAAAGGTACATATAAAGGCGTAAGATTCACTTTTTCGGACATACATCTCATACAGGAGAAAACCAACAGCAAGGGCGGCAAAAGCCGTATTACAAAATTTAAAGGGCAATGGTTGGTCATTGATTATAAAGACGGTAAAACGCTCCCGTGGTGTGTTCAGTTAAAGGAACGCAGCAGCGTAGCCGCCGGTATAGTATCAGGAAAAGCCTTAGGCAGCAGTACAAAATCTGTTGTTGAAACCGAGAATATAGAATT